>PVBE010055511.1_pt1 | contig 28507 bp, 22 predicted proteins | sample 1631181 | NCBI WGS metagenome assembly PVBE01 (sample SAMN08397723, study PRJNA350692) | Marine metagenome, whole genome shotgun sequencing project. | isolation source: water | place: Pacific Ocean | collected 2012-04
GACCTCTACTGGGAAAATTATGACTTGGCGTTCACCAACGCCTATGGCGCTGAATTGAAGTTCTTTAACTTCTTTAAGAACAGGCTGTTTGACATCGACTCATTCCGGGAAACTGTCAGTGCCGGCCCCCCCGGCAAGAAGGTGGTACTGCTGAATTTCCCGAATAATCCATCTGGTTACACCCCAACCAAGGCCGCCAGCAGGGAGATTTTCAGTGTTCTAACCGAAGCCGCCCAAGCTGGCAATAGACTGGTGGTTATGTTGGATGACTCCTATTTCGGGCTTGGCTTTGAAGAAGACATTCAGACTGAATCTCTTTTCTCCGAACTGGCTGGATGCCACGAGAACTTACTGGCCGTCAAACTTGATGGCATCACCAAAGAGGAGTACTCCTGGGGTTTACGGGTTGGGTTCGTTACCTACGGCATCAAGAACGGCAGCAAAGAGCTGTATAGAGCCCTTGAGGATAAAACTGCCGGGGCGATAAGGGGTAACATATCAAACGCGTCTCACCCAGCACAGTCCCTTTTCCTGAATGCATTGAAATCAGTAGAGCACGAGAAAGAAAAAGAGAGAAACAATCTGGTAATAAGGGAGCGCTACCAAAAGGTAAAAGAAGTGCTTGACAAGCATGCGGAGTACGAGAAGTACTTTGAAGCTCTGCCGTTCAACTCCGGGTATTTTATGTGCGTCAGGCTGAAGGGATTGGACCCGGATAGAGTCTGGGACGTCCTGCTTAATAAATACAGCACCGGGGTGGTGTGCATCAGCGAAAAGAACCTGTTTCGAATCGCCTTCGCCTCAACGCCGACGGACAAGATAGAAAGGCTGTTCGGTAACATCTATGCAGCCTGTAAGGACTGCGCCTAGCCGGCCCCTGGTCAATTAAGAGATCAACTCCCGGAGTCTCAGATTTCTCGACTCAACGCGGAACGATAGATGGGGGACGCTCGAAAAGGCAGAATATTGGAGTGCCGTTTCGGGCATGCTGTGGGAGATTTCTCGGGCCAAACCTTATAGGTTGGGCGCTCTCGTTTAACGTTTCGGAATTACGATTTTCACAAAGCGCCGCCTTCCGACTCGTATAACATCGCCGTCTGTCAGCAGAGATGGGATGTAATCGCCGGCGATCTTCTGATCATTAATTGCGACGGCTCCCTGGATAATTAATCTTCGGGCTTCGCTGACACTGTTAACGAGACCGGCATCAACGAGAATCTTACTTACTCGCATACCATGTAAATCCGAAGGTATGGCAATCACGTATTGAGGAATATCCTCCGGGACCTCGCTCCTCTGCACCGTCCGCTCGAAATGGGCCTGGGCTTGCCGGGCCGCGTCACCGTCGTGGAACTGGGCGACTAGCTCCTGGGCCAGGCGCTTTTTCAGGTCCATGGCGTTCGCGGCAAGGTTCTCCAGGGCCGCCTCCATCTCGACGATGTCTTTGTCGGGAACGTCGGTCAGGTTCCGGAAGTAGGGGACGATCATCTCGTCGGACAGGGACATGACCTTGCCGTAGATCTCGTTGGGGGGCTCGTCTACCCCGATGTAGTTCCCCAGGCTCTTGCTCATCTTCTGGACGCCGTCGGTGCCCACCAGCATGGGCATGAGAAAGACCTGCTGAGGGCGCTGGCCCGTCATCTCCTGGAGGTCGCGTCCCACCAGCAGGTTGAACTTCTGGTCGGTGCCGCCGAACTCAACATCGGCCTCTATGGCAACCGAGTCGTAGGCCTGGAGCAGCGGGTAGAGCAGCTCGGTGATGGCGATGGGCTGGTTGGCCCTGAACCGCGTCGCAAAGTCCTCCCGCGCCAGGAACTGGGCGACCGTGAACCTGCTGGTGAGGCGGATCACGTCGGACAGGGAGAAGTTGCCGAACCACTCGCTCTGCCATCGGGTCTCGCTCCGGTCTTTGTCAACGATCTTGAAGAACTGGGCGAGGTAGGTCTCGGCGTTCCTGGCCACCTCGTCGGCGGTCAGCATGGGCCGGGTCTGCGACCGGCCGCTGGGGTCGCCTATCTGCGCGGTCCAGTCCCCCACGATGAGAACCACCGTGTGTCCCAGCTCCTGGAGCTGCCTCAGCTTGCGCAAGCCCACCGCGTGTCCCAGGTGAATATCGGGCGCGCTGGGGTCGAAGCCCATCTTGAGCCGCAGCGACCGGCCCGATTTCAGGAGTTCCACGAACTCCGACTCCACGATTATCTCGGAGACGCCACGCCTCAGAAGGCGGTTCAACTCTTTTGGATCGTCGATGGTTGGCATTTGGTCAGGCTATTAGTTTTCTCAGTGACCGAGAGCCGCTGTCAATTAGTATGGTGTATCCGCAGTACTTTAGAAAAGCGAGCCCCCTTCGTAAGGCTCATGTCGTTACGAGCACCGATGAAATCGGGGCGTTGCAACCGGGTGGTGCCGGAGGGCCCCAACCACCCCACCAGATTGCTTCGCTCGAAGACTCGCTCGCAACGACGGAGAGCTCAAAGTCGTGATTCCTTCGCTAATTTCAGTTTCAGGATACTAGGAGACCGGCCGGATGGCACGGAGTATCGACCTGGTCTGGTCCACGTCCTTTTGGATCTGCTCCTGGAGGGCCTCCGCCGTGTCGTATTTTATCTCGTCTCTCAGCCGCCGCACGAACTCCAGGCGGACCTTCTGGTCATACAGCTCGCCCTGGTAGTCCAGAATGAACGCCTCGACTGTCCGCTCCTTCTCATCGAAGGTCGGCCTGGTCCCGATGCTGGTGGCCGCCATGAGCCTTCTATCGCCGAGGAGGGCCCAGGTGGCGTAGATGCCGTCTCCCGGCACCACCATTCTCGGCGGCACCTCCAGGTTGGCGGTGGGGAACCCAAGGACGCGGCCCCGGCCCGCGCCTTTGACGACGACCCCGTCCAACGCGAAGGTGCGTCCCAGGAAAGTGGCCGCGGTATCAACGTCCCCATCGGCCAGGGCAGCCCGGATGGCCGTGCTCCTGATGGGCCTGCCGTCGTCCAACATAACGTCAACCGTGGTCAAAGAGAAACCCATTTCTTCGCCCAGCGCCCTCAGCTTCACCAGGTCACCCTCTCGCCGGTGGCCCAGGGCAAAGTCGGGGCCGACCACCAACCCACGCATACGCAGGTGCCGCTGGAGCCGTTCGATGAACTCCCTGGGTTTCAGGCTCGCCAGGTCGGAGTCGAAGGTGACCGGGGCGATAAGGTCGGTCCCCAGCGCGCCTATGAGACGCAGGCGCTCGTCCAGGCCGGTCAGGTACCGCGGCTCGAAGTCCGCCTTGAGGACCGACGCGGGGTGGTTGCGAAAGGTGACGACACCGGCAGATCTAGCGGTGTCTGATGCCTCGCTCACGAGGCGGGAGATGAGGTCGCGATGCCCCCGGTGCACACCATCGAAGACGCCGACGGTCAGCACCGAGTCACGGTCAGTAGAGGTCTGCGCCAGTTCCTCGTCTAATCTCATGTTTGGGTGTGTACAGGGCGGTTTATCGGCACGTTTTGGATGGTAGCATGGGGTCTAAGCAGGGTCAAGATGGGCCAGAGCGCCGGAACCGGGCGAAGCCCGCTATCCTACCCACGTCGTCGAGGCCCGGAGACCTGAGAAGCCGAGATTCCACGGTCCAGGTATCGCAAGAGCGTGAGGCTGGCCGGGAGGATGGCAACCGTCGCGATTCCCATGACTACCAAGGTGGTATCCAGGCTGTAGAGGTCGGCGATGATCCCGTAGAGGATAGGCGCCAGGACCGTGGCCCCTTCGTTGGTGGTGTAGAACACGCCGTAGAGCCGGGCGCGCCGGCGAGCGGGCACGAACTCCGCCACCGTGGCGTAGAGCACCGACGAGGTCCCGTTCAGGCCGGCGCCCAGGGCCACCAGCAGGGGAGCCATGGCCCAGGCCGGGGCCGGCAGCGACAGGACCAGCAGCAGGGCCGTCAGACCCTTGGTGCCCCAGATCAGCGGGACGGAGCCGTAGCGGTCGCCCAGCCAGCCGCAGACAAACTTCCCGGCTGCTCCTCCGGCGAAGAGAAGGACCAGTAAGGCGCTGATCTGCCCAAGGCCCATGCCCTTGTCCTGCATCACGAACGGCAGGAACACCAGCGCCCCTCCCCTGGTGGCCGAGTCGAGGAACCCGATGCCGCTCAGGGAGAGAAACCCGCCCCTCTGCGTGTCCCGTTCCTCCTGACTGAAGTCCGCCGAGGACTCGGACTGGCCGGGCTTGCCTATATCCACGCTGCGGCGCGCCATGGCTGTCAACGCCATGAACACCATGCCCGCGGCGCCGATCACCCAGAGGGCGGGCCGCCACCCGTAAGATACGGCGATGGCCCCGGCCACGGCCGGGGCCGCCATCTTGCCCAGGTCGCCGGCGAAGTTGATCGTGCCGACCGCCGTGGAGCGTCCCCCGGTGTCGTATGCCCTGGACACCATGCTGGACGCCAGTGGGTGCTGGGCTCCTCCGCCGAGCCCGCCGGCGAAGGCCACGATCACCAGCACAACGAATACGGGAGAGAAGGCCATGCCCACCAGCCCCGCTGCCACCCAGCCGTTGCCCAGTACGAGGAGCCAGAACTCGCCCGTGGTTTCCGCCAGGAAACCGGCGGGTATCTGGAGGACGGCGGAGGCCCCGCCAAACATCGACCGGAGCAGCCCCACCTCCTTGAACGACAGATCCATGTCTTCCTTGATCAGGGGCAACAGGGGGATCGTCAGCGCGAAGAAGAGGTCGCTCCAGATGTGCATGGCCGAGCCGAAGAGGAGGGTCCGGCGCGGTTGCGAGCCTTTTGAGAAGATGCTCAGCATCATTAATTGTGCCGGGAACTTGTTACCTGGAATAACCAAAAGTCGAAGGGCGCGGGGCGCTCCGACAAGGCCGGCGGCGGCACCCCACGCCCCTCTCTAGGGCTGGATTCTTCGGTTCGGCTGCCCTATACCATCACCTCGTCCATCACCGAGCCCCTGATGGCCGTGACCTGCCGCATCAGCTTCGAGAAGTTCTCGAAGGTCAACGACTGGGAGCCATCGCATTTGGCCACGTCCGGGTTGGGGTGCACCTCAATAATCAGGCCGTCGGCCCCGACGGCCGCCGCGCCCCGCGCCATTGGCGTCACCAGATACCACTTGCCCGTGCCGTGGCTTGGGTCGGCGACGACGGGGAGGTGGCTCAGCTTCCTGATGGCCGGTATCGCATTGAGGTCCATGGTGTTGCGGGTGAAGGTCTCGAAGGTCCGGATCCCCCGCTCGCAGAGAATCACCTGCTTGTTACCCCCGGCCATCACGTACTCTGCGGCCAGAAGCCAGTCCTCGTAGGTCGCAGAAAGGCCCCGCTTCACCATCACCAGCTTGTCGGCCTTACCGGCCTCGTCCAGCAGCGAGTAGTTCTGCATGTTCCGGGCGCCGATCTGCAGCACGTCGGCATACCTGGCGACCAGGTTGACGTCCCGTGGCGACATCACCTCGGTTATTATCGGCAGGCCTGTCTCCTGTCGGGCCGCGGCCAGCATCTTCAGCCCGTCCTCACCCAGCCCTCGGAAGGCATATGGCGAGGTCCGGGGCTTGAAGGCCCCTCCTCGCATCACCTTGGCCCCGGCGGCCTTGACCGCCCTGGCCGTGGCCATTACCTGCTCCTCGTCCTCGACAGCGCAGGGCCCGGCGAAGACGACGAACTCGCCTCCGCCGATGGTTACACCGCTGTCTCCAATGCTGACTGTTGTGTCGCCTACCGCGAACTCCCGGCTGGCCAGTTTGTAGGGCTTGGAGATGGGGTACGCTTCTCTTACGCCGGGCATCAGCTCCAGCTCGTCCTGAAGCTCTGGATAGGTCTGGCCCACCACCCCGATTACGGTCCGCTCCGCCCCCGCGGAGAGGTGGCTGTCGAGTCCTCTTTGTTTTAGATGTCGCCGAACCCCATCGATGTCCTCCTGGGTCGAGCCTGTGCTCATCACTACTATCAACTTCGTGCCTCCTTATTCAGTGCAGGTGGTTGTATCGAGCCGTTGGACGGTTCAATACAAGGGCGCCAGGTCGGCGCTGCTAAACCACCCCTGCACTGGGGGACACGCTGGGTCCGGCATGTCTCTCCGCAGTGACAAGGCTCACACCTCCAGTCCTCTCAATCGTAAGTTCTTGGCCCCTTTCAGGTACTTGTTGGACAGCTCTTTAGGGGCCTTATCGGTGTTTATCAAAACAAGCGCCCTGATGCACCTGGGTTGAGATTCAGGGACGGCCATCTCGTGACCGCACATCAGGGCTACGTGAGTCCAGCGAAGCTGGCGGGCGGCGACCGCGGGGAATTCGGCGTTCAGGTCGTTGGTCGTGGTGAATATGGCGGCGGCGACATCGTCGGGGTCGATGCCATTGGCCTCGATCAGTTCCTCCAGGAGCTCCTGAGTGGCCTCCAGTATAGCATTCTTGGTGTTGGCATCAGCGGTGGTGGCACCCCTGATCCCCCGGACCTTGGTCATATGGTTTCTCTTAGCCGTCGGTTCTCTTTAGTTTCCGTACGAATTCACTGGCGGTCTCCAGCACCTGCTCGGCGGTAGACCTGTCTATGGCGTCCAACAGAGCGCTGGCGACCACGGCGCCGTCGGCGAAGCGGCCTATCTCCGTTACATGCTCACGGCTGGAAACGCCGAACCCGACCAGCACGGGCAGGTCGGTATGGCGTCGAATCCTGCCCACCATATCGGACAGGCCCGAGGACAGCTCCTGCCGCGCCCCGGTCACCCCCGTGAGGCTAACGCAGTATATAAAGCCGTTGGCGCCTTTGCAAGCCTGGGCGATCCGCTCGTCGGTGCTGGTGGGAGCCAGCAGCGGGACCAGGTATATGCCCCGGGACTCGCATAGCTTTTTAAACGGACCAGCCTCCTCGGGCGGGAGGTCGGGCACGATAATTCCGTCCAAGCCCGCCTCGGCGGCATCCCCAACGAACCGCTCCGTGCCGTAGCGAAGGAAGGGGTTGAAGTACCCCATGAAGATGAGCGGTGCCTCGACGCCCCGACCCCTGAGGCGTCGCAGTACCTCCAGGGAGGTGGTGACGGAGACCCCATTCTCCAGCGCCCGGAAGCTGGCCTTCTGGACCGTGAGGCCGTCGGCCAGGGGATCGCTGAAGGGGATGCCCAGCTCCAGCATGTCGCCACCGGACTGCGCGATGACCTCCACCAGGTTCTCGGAGGTCTCGACGTCGGGGAACCCGATGGTGACGAACGGCGCCAGCGCGGTCTCGCCCGCCTCTCTCAGCTCCTTGAGCCTGACATCTATACGGTTTGTCATTCCTGTCCTCGTTGCAACGACTCTGGTGACACAGTAGCGAGGTTCATGTGTGTGGGGTCACTGTGCGGTGAGGCCGCCGTCCATGTATATCAGCTGCCCGGTCATGTAGTCGGAGGCGGGGCTGGCCAGGTAGGTCGCCAGCACCCCAAGCTCCCTCAGGTCGCCCTCCCTGTGAAGCGGAATACGGTCCAGGTGCCACTTGCGCATCTCGGTGTCGTCCCAGGTATGGGCCGTCATGGCGGTGTTATAGTCACCCGGGCCGATGGCGTTGACGCAGATATTGTAGTCTGCCCACTCCAGCGCCAGCACCCGCGTCAGCATGTTAACGCCGGCCTTGCTGGCGTTGTAAGCCGCCACCAGGGGGAAGGCCTGCGTGGCGTTGTTGGAGCCGATGTTGATGATCTTGCCGTACCGCCTCTCGATCATGCTTGGGGCCACTGCCCGGCAGCAGTAGAACACACCGGTGAGGTTGGCGTCGATGATTGCCTGCCACTCCTCGTCCGTTGTGCGCGAAGTGGACTCCCGCGACACCTGGGGCGGCTTCAGCGTGACGTCCGGAAAGGGCACGACCGGCGTTCTCGAAAACTGCCCGGCGTTGTTCACCAGGATGTCGATGTTACCGAACCGGTCCAAGGCCCTGTCCACCATGGCGTCCACCTCCGATGAGCTTGCCACGTCGGCGGGTACGGCCAGGGCCTGCCCGCCCAGGGCCTCGATTTCGCCGGCTGTGCGTTCGATCTCTGAGGCCGTCCTGGCGGCCACCACCACGTCGGCCCCGGCCTCGGCGAAGACCAGCGCGATGGCCCGGCCGATGCCTCTGCCCGCCCCGGTGACGATGGCGGTCCTGCCGTCAAGATTCAGTTCAGGTAGCATGAGTCTAGCTCCTTAACGGGCCGCTGAACCAGGAGATACGACGCTTCGGATGTTTCACTATACCACCGAGACGGCTATCAGGTTCTGCGCCATATGGGCGATCAGCGGCGGCCAGATCGACCGGCTCCTGAGGTATAGCCATGACAGCAGAAGACCGGTTACGAAAATGGGCACCAGGGTACCCGGGTCTACATGCGCCGCCGCGAATACGGTCGATCCCACCACGGCGGCACGAACCACGCCCAGCGGCGACACCAGGGCCGCCAGGATAAAACCCCGGAAAAAGACCTCCTCGGCGAAGGGCGCCCAACCTGCTATTATCACGCTGTTCAGCGCCCGTATCCCTCCCCGGCCCAGCAGGTCCTCCTCGATGGGCGGCGGCTCCAGGGCCTCCAAACCCAGGGCCGAGACCGTCGCTGCGTACAAACCGGTGAATAACAGGCTCCCCATCAAGGCGATCCAGGGCATCGTGAAGCTGCGAGTCGCCTGTGGCCGCCTCAGACCCAGGGCCTGCCAGGTGGCGTTGTACCTCTTGACGCCAAAGGTCCACGCGGCCGACAGCATCAGCAATCCGAGAACGGCCGCGACCCATGGAGTGAGGATCGCCTCGTCTTCGATGCCGGTGACTTCGAAGGCCAGCCAGAGGAGAATGAGTAGGATGAAAAACCCGAGGAAGACCAGCACCGTCGCGATCGCCACGTCGGTTATCTTCCAGGGGACCGGCTCCCGCAAGTTCAGGTCTGCCACTAGCTCCTTCCCGTCTGCTTCTTCCATGCGGGCAATGGCAGGGCTTCTAGCTCTCCAGCCAGAGAACGTCGCCGCACAGGTCGATGGGGTGCTCCCGGGATGCGAAGACCCGGTACTCCTCCTTGGCCGTCTTCAGTGTGCCGTCGTCGCCGTGTCCGGGGTACAAAAAGGTGCCATCGCCCAGTGCGAACAGCTTGCCGGTGATGCTGTCGATTACCTGTCTGAGATCCTGAGGCGTTCCGGTCCGTCCCGGCCCGCCGGGGAAGAGAGTGTCGCCGGTGAACAGGTGATTGCCCGCCATCAGACAGGTCGAGCCCGCCGTGTGGCCCGGCGTCGAGATGGCCTTCAGGATTAATGTGCCCGCTGCGACCTCCTGGCCGTCTTCGAGGAAGAAGTCGGCCGGTCTTGGCAACGCGGGGGCGTCGGCTCGACCGACCCCGACTGGGGCATTGATTGCGGAGGTCACGGCCTCGAATCCCAGGAGATGGTCCTGGTGGTTGTGGGTGATCAGTATGGCCTTAACGTCCGTTGCACCGGCGGTCTCGATCAGCGACTCGGGGTCCGCCGGCGTATCGACGACGATGCTCTCGTGGGTCCGAGGGCACTCTAGCAGGTAGGCGTTGTTGTCGTACGGGCCGCACTTGATCTTGTGGATGATGATAGCTGCGTCCTTGTAATGGGGCGCCATCGAGTTTCTCCTTTGAGTCGTGATAGCCGTTAGCGAGTGTGATTATAGCAGTGAGTGGATCGCCGTCAACTTAATTGAGCGGACCCTGGCCGGGGCCCATGGTGGCCCATGGGCGAAGGTCTCGCGGTCTGGAAAAGCACCATCTCGGTCTTATCGCGGTGTGCCGTTGTATACTTTGAACGCCACTCCGGATGAGCCGGCAAGTATCGACGGCCCTTGATGCCAATGATTAGTTTGATAAATACCGATTCGATTGCGTTTCGCATAGCAGGGCTCGTTCTTGATCTGGTCAGGTGGGGGCGGAGGATTGTCCGCAATACCATTGCGAACTTCAGAGAACAGGACACTAGCGAGGTGTTTTAAATGGAGCAGTTAGGACTTACGGTGAAGCACGACACCGGGGGAAAACGGATAGAGATCGAGTGCTCGCACCAGAACGGGTTGCTGTACGTGGTCCCCAGCGAGGCGAGTTGGGTCTGCTCTGAGGACCTGCTCCACGCCCACGCACTGGCTGGGTTTTTCAAGCAGCTAATGGCTTTAGAAAGTCCGGATGTGAAGGAAGTCATGCAGCGCTGGGGGCTTTACTTCCGGGAGCGTCCGCTGGCCGCTCAAGCCGAGCTGGATGGAGAGGAGTAGTAGACCGGTCTCCGGGCCCCTTTTGCCCTAGATGTCCCCGTCGTCGCTTACGCCCTCGTCGCCGGCCTTGATTATCCGGTGGAACACGGGGGTGAAGGCGTCGTCGTCTCCAGGCTCAGTGTCGTCGTCAGACCAGTCTTTGACGGCTACCGGCTCCGTATCGTCTGCTTCCTCTTCGCTGACGTCGGAGCCCAGCAGAGTGGTGGGTACGTACACCCGATAGTTGGCGCCGCTCCTGGACGGGAACGAGACAATGTCTCGCTGCGACGGGTGCTTGAAGGCCTCCCTGATGATAATAGTCAACTCCTGTTCGCCTACGCTGGTAACCGTGGCCTCGTAGGTGTTGCCGCCCTTGATTAGCTTTACGAGGCGGGACGCCAGCTTGGGCTCGACCGTGCCCACGAAAACGCCCGATGCCTCCACCACGTTGAGTCCGCCGTTATCCCGCTGGATGGCGACGGCGTGTCCGGGAGCCAATTTCAGGAGGACCTCCGGAGAGGCAACGTTTATCAGGGAGGTGACACCGGTCTTACCGCTCTCCTTGATGAATACGTCCGGCGTGACGCTTCGACGGGCGCCGGCGTTTGACGTCTCATCACCCAGGCGCGCCAGACGGTCCAGGTTCTTCCTGGCGATGCCGTTGTGGGGAGAGATTCCGAGGGCCTTTTCAAACGCCTCGGTTGCCTCCCGGTTGCGGCCCAGTTCACTCAGGGCCTTGCCGAGCCTGTTATAGGCCTCCAGGTCCCTCGGAAACTCTTTTACGATAGAGCGGTTGACCGCCGCCGCTTCCCCCCATCTATTTTGCATGGCCAGGGCGACGGCCTGCTTCGACCTATCTTTTCTCAGCTTCTCTTTGTCCTCGGTCCCGGTACTATTCATGTTCGTAGTGTTACTCATGGCTCCATCAACAGAATGAGTTGGCGAATTCTAGCGTATCCCCTGGCGGGATTCAAGTACTTTTTATCCCCTTGGTATTGTGACTTCTGGGGGCCGTCTCCAGCGGAGCAACAGTAGACGCCACAGTGCCTCGAAGGCTATGGACAGAGACATTTTGGAACGTCCCTGGGTCCTGTCGGCGAACACGATTGGATGCTCTACCACCGTGAAGCCCAGTCGTTGGCAGGCATGGGCCACCTCTGCCTGGAAACCGAACCCCTTGCACCGGAACTGGGTCAGGTCCAGCGAGCGCAGAGCGCTGCCGCGGTAGCCCTTGAAGCCGGAGGTCACGTCCTTGACCTTCAACCCTCCGACCGCGCGGATGCCCCAGTTGGCCAGATAGCTCAGCAAGCGTCGTTTGAGGCTCCAGCCCTCGTCGACACCCCCGCCCACCGTGTACCGCGAGCCGACAACCACGTCGGTCTCCTTGAGAGTTTCCAGGAAGGCTGGGATGTACTTGGGTCCGTGGGACAGGTCTGCGTCCATCTGCAAGACGTAGTCTGCCCCCTCGGACAGCGCACGGGAGAACCCGTCGACGTAGGCCGTACCCAGCCCCTGCTTGTCCGGGCGCCGGATCAGTTCCAGCCGTCCGTCGAATCGCTCCGACAGCTTCTCGGCGACCTCGGCCGTCCCGTCCGGCGAGTTGTCGTCCACCACGATCAGACGGACGTTGGGAATACCCAGGCCGAAAATTCGGTCCGCCAGTTCCGGCAGGTTTTTCGCCTCGTTGTAAGTCGGGACCACCGCCACCACCAGCGGGTCGGCTTGACCATCGGTGACCTCGGCCGTGTGGGACTCTTTTTTTTCTTCCCGAGATTTCTGGCGTTCAAGCGGGACACTGGCAATCTCACGGCCGGAAGCGGGCTTATATCCGCCCCTCAGGTCGCGCCACCTGATCAGCATTGTGTCTTTGAGCATGAGAAACGAGTCCACTCCGGGCCTAACCTTACTGGCCTCCTGGTGGTACCAGTCGATGGGCATCTCCAGGACGCGCATCCCTCGTTTGGTCGCCAGATACAGTATCTCTACGTCGAAGCCGAATCCTTCGGTTTTTTGCAGTGAAAACAGCTCTTCCGCCGCCTCCTCTGTGAAGCACTTGAATCCGCACTGGGTGTCCAGGAAGCTGCCCACCGCCAGCAGACGGACCGACCAGTTGAAGAGACGGCCCATCATGTGTCTTGTCGCCGGCTCGTGAAAACGCCTGGCCCCGGCTACTTGTCTAGAGCCGATCACTATGTCGTAGCCCTCGCCCATTCGACCCAGAAAAGCCGCCAGCCGATCGATGGGCATGGCCAGATCGGCGTCGCACAGGAAGCGGTACTCACCGGTGGCGGCCAGCATCCCGTGCCTGACGGCGCCACCCTTGCCCGTGTGTGGAATCGACTCCATCCGGACTCCCCGGTGCTCGGAAATCCAGTTTCCGACCAGGGCGGGTGTGCCGTCCGAGCTACCGTCGTCCACCACAACCACCTCCCAGGTGTGGGGTTGGTCGGCGAGGTAACGCACCACATCCTCCAGGGTGGCGATTATCCGCCCTTCCTCGTTGAAAGCTGGGATAATTATCGATACGTGAGGCCTTGGCAATGGTTGCTCCGGCGCCCGGTGTACCGCACAAGGGACGGGATCATCCAGGCCTTCGCCAAAATAACAGGTGGACCGGTGGCGTGCGGGCGAAACCAGTTGTTTACACCTGTCCGCTGAGTTCTCCGTCGGTGATGGCCGCTATGGGTACCCTGACAAGATACGTAGTTATCTTGGGCTCGGATTCAACGCTTGCCGGTTCACCCGGGGTCGCAGGCGGCCACTCAGTCAGGGTTCTCCAGTTGGAAGACGGTGTGGAGGGCGCGGGTGGCCTCCGCCACCCTCGACTCGTCCACGATACAGGTGATGCGTATGTCCGACGTGGTTATCATCTCGATGTTGATACCGTTGTCTGCGAGGGCCCGGAACAACCTTGAAGCGTAGCCCGGTGCATCCTGCATCCCCGTCCCCACGATACTGACCTTGGCCAGCTTGTCGGCGCTTGTCACCCCTCGGCTTCCCAGTCCCTTTGCCACGGTCTCCACCACCTCCAGCGCCCTGGTCAGATCGGTCCGTTTTATCGTGAAGGTAAGGTCGGTCGCCCCGCCCTCGCTGGCGTTCTGGACGATCACATCGACGCTGATGTCGGCTTTGGACAGGGGTTCGAAAAGGCTGGCCGCGACGCCTGGCCGGTCTGTCACGCCCAGGACGGTTATCTTGGCCACGTTGGTGTCAGTGGCGATTCCCCTGACCCGGTTCCTGATCTCTCCGACGTTTGTGTTCATGTCAGCATCCTTGTGGATCAACGTGCCGGGCACATCCGAGAAGCTGGAAGCGACCAGGATCGGCACATCGTAGACCATACCCAACTCTATGGACCGTGGATTCATCTTGGCGCCGTAGCTGGCCAGCTCCAACATCTCCTCGAACCCAATCTCGTCCAGCTTGCGTGCCTTGGGCACCAGCCTGGGGTCCGCGGTGTAGATACCTTCGACGTCGGTGTACACCTCGCAACGGTCCGCTCCCAGGCCCGCCGCGATGGCGACCGCGGTGGTATCCGAACCCCCGCGGCCCAGCGTCGTGATGTCCGACTCTTCGGTGATGCCCTGGAAACCGGCCACGATGACGATTTTACCCTTGTCGAGTTCGGCCATGACACGCCTGGGCTCCACACCCGCGATCTTGGCCCTACCGTGGCTGGTATCGGTCTTGATTCCCGCCTGCGCTCCACTGAGACTAATGGCATCGTAGCCGTTTGTGCGGAGAGCCATTGCCAGCAGGGTGCAGGAGACCAGCTCCCCGGTGGACAAGAGCAGGTCCATCTCCCGGGCGTCCGGTCTCTCCGATACCTGATGCGCCAGGGCGATCAGCTCGTCGGTCGTCTTGCCCATGGCCGAGACGACGGCCACCACCTGGTTGCCCCCATCCCGGGCACGGGCGAGGCGGTCCGCAACGTTTCGGATATGGTCGGCGCCGGCCAGCGAGCTACCGCCGTATTTCTGTACGATCAACGCCAATTTTCTGTCCTGCTCCCACTACTCGGAAGCCCTTTACGACGGGCCCTTGTCCTCGCTTACTCATCTTCCACCAGGTGCGCTCCCAGGTTGGTGGGCCTGGAGACCTTCATCGTTCCGTCCAGCGCCAGCTTGACGGCTGCGTCGGCCATCTCGTAACCGATCGTCATCTCTCTTTCCCTGGCCAGTGCCAGCACCGTGGAGCCGGCTCCGGACAGGAACGCCCCCAGGGCGCCCGCGCCCAGCGCGGCACGAATCAGGTGCTTCATCGCCGGGAATATCGTCTGCCGTGCTGGCTGGTGAAGGCGGTCGCCGGTGGCTATGGCAAGGTGGGTGAGGTCTCCGGTGGAAAGGGCCCTCACCAGAAGGGCGACCCTCCCCATATTATACACGGCGTCCTCCATGGGAACGTCCGATGGCAGCGCCTGGCGCGCCTCCCTGGTGGGCATGGGTGAATCCGGTATGAAGAGCACCACCCGCAGATCCTCGGGTAGTGGGACCGGTACGGAGACCAGCCGGTCATCCTCCCGGACGACGATCTGGCATCCACCCAGCAGGGCGGGAGCAACGTTGTCGGCGTGCCCTTCGAGTTCGGTGGCCAGCTCCAGTAACCGCTCCTGGGACAGCGGCTTGCCGCAAAGCTCGTTACCGGCCACCAAGCCTCCTACCACCGCAGCGGAGCTGCTGCCCAGGCCCCGGCCCAGCGGTATATTGTTCCGGCAAGTGATGCTGACCTTGGGCACCGGCTCTCCGGCCTCTTCGAACGGAACCCGAAAGCACCGGTGAACCAGGTTGGACTCCTGCCGGGGAAGCGTGGTCTCACCCTCTCCCACGATGTTGAATGAAGGAGGGCCGACCTCCACCTCGACGGCGTTCCAGATATCCAGTGCCATACCCAGACAGTCGAAGCCGGGACCCATGTTGCCGGTGGTGGCCGGCACCTTGACCGTTACTCGTTCTCTCATAGCTATAAACCGAGGGAAGTATAGCACCTGGGCCCAAGGTGGAGAAAGGGATTGTACGTCCTGGCCTCTGCCTGAACATGGCGACTCCATCGGGCCTCCTGGTAGAATTGCACTGGCTGATCTGTCGCTGTGAGGATGGTGAACGTGGTGAAGGCGGGAGAGCTCCACTCAATTAACGAACACGACGAGCCAGAATTTACGCCGCTCGAGGACGGCCCACGCGAGAAAACCCTGGGCTTGCTGGACTACCCTGCGGTGCGACGACGGGTGGCCGACCACGCGACCTTCGCACCGGCACGGGAACTGGCCCTCCGGATGACGCCGTCCTATCGGGCCCACGACGTCGAGGAGCTTCAGCGCGAGACAGCCGAGGGCCGGACACTTCTCGATATCGTCGGTGAACTCAATCTGCATGCCGGCGCCGATGCATCGGATGCCGTCACCCGTGCCGCCCTGGAGGGAGTATTGACCGGCATGGAGCTTCTGGAGGTGGCCGCGTCCCTGGAGGTCCAACGCCGGGCCCGCACCTCTGTGCTACGGGCGGCGGGAGACGGAGAGCCACGGAAGGTCAAGAAGGCAGACCGGCCTACTGGACAAAAGATCCCGGTGCTGGCGGAACTGGCCGAGGGCATCCCGGACCTGGAAGAACTCCAACGACAGATCCGGGACCGCATCGGCAGCCGCGGCGAGGTCCTGGACGACGCGGCCTCCACCCTCCGTTCCCTGCGCTCTCAGCTAAGACGGGCCTACGATACGGTGACCGAGGCGTTGACGCGGATCATCCAGTCGGCGGCAGGCCGTGAGTCGCTGCAGGACCAGGTCATCTCCGTCCGAGGCGATAGGCTGGTTTTGCAGATCAAAACGGAAATGCGCAATCGGGTCCCCGGCATCGTCCACGATGCCTCCAACACGGGCGCCACCCTGTTCATAGAGCCTTTTACCACGGTGGACCTGTGCAACTCGTGGCGGGAACTGGCTTTGGAGGAGGAGCGGGAAGTGATGCGCGTGTTGCGGGACATCTCGACGCTTGTTGGAGCGCTGGCCGACGACATCAGGCGCGGAGCGGAGCTAACCGCCCGCCTGGACTTCGTCCTGGCCAGGGCTCGATACAGCATGGCTATACGGGGCGTTCCGGTGATATCCCGTTCGGCCCGGCGTCCGGACCAGGAGACCCCGGTATCTTCGAACATGGCTGTGAGGTTGCTGAACGCCCGGCACCCGCTGTTGAGCGATGGAGCGGTGCCCATAAACGTCAACATCGGCCCTGGCTGGTCGATCCTGGTCATCACGGGGCCCAACACCGGTGGCAAGACGGTGGCGATGAAGACGGTGGGACTGCTGGCCCTCATGTACCAGTCGGGCCTACACGTCCCGGCCGACGAGGGCAGCTCGCTGCCGGTCTTCGACGGGGTTTACGCCGACGTCGGCGACCAGCAGAGCATCGAGCGTTCGGTCTCCACCTTCAGCTCCCACATGCGCAGCGTCATCGAGATACTGGCCGCCGCCGGTCCGGCTTCTCTGGTGCTGTTGGACGAGCTGGGCACCAGCACCGACCCCGAGGAGGGCTCTGCACTGGCCAAGGCGGTCCTGGACCATCTGGCGACCAGGACGATCTCTACTGTCGTGACCACCCATTACCGTGCCGTGGCGGCATATGCCGAGACCACTGACGGCCTGATGAACGCCAGCGTCCAGCTTGAGGCGTCCACCCTGGCGCCTGACTATCACCTGACCATGGGGATACCCGGCCGGAGCTACGCGATGTCGGTGGCATCGCGGTTGGGCCTGCCCGAGGAGATCATGGAGAAGGCCCGCTCGCTGCTGGAGCCCCGGCACATGCTGTTCGAGGACTGGCTCAACGAGCTTCAAGACCAGCGGCGCCAGCTGCTGACTAGGCTGGAGGAGGCCGAGCAGGGGCGTGCCCAGGCCGAGGCCGTTAGGAAGGACCTGGAGGCGCAGCTTGATTACCTCGCCGGACACCGGGAGGAGATCCTCGGCGGCATACGCCGCGAGATGCTGTCGAAGTACGAGGAGGTCAGACGGAAGCTGCGTCGCGCCGAGGCCGCTCTGTCCTGGAGCGTGTCCCCCACCCGGGGCCCCTCCGAGGATGTGGCGCAGGTCAAGGCCGATGTGTCGGACGTCAAGCGAGAGTTGGAATCTCAGAGACTGCGTCCGACGGCGGCCCCCCGCAAGGCCGAACGGCACGTCATCGCCGTGGGTGACGTCGTGGACGTGAGAGGCCTCAACCTCCAGGGGACGGTCGTGTCGCTGCCTGAGAAGGGCCAAGAGGCCGACGTGAGTGTCGGCAGCGTCCGTCTTCGCATCGACCTGGGCCGCCTGACGCCGGCCGAAGGTCAACCGGTGGATTCCGCCGGATCAGGCCCGCCACTGGGAACGATAAACCTGGGGCCCAGCCTGACAAGCATGGAGCTGGACCTTCGCGGCCTGCGCGCCGATGAGGCGCTGTTCAGGCTTGAGGAGTTCCTGGATAAAGCGGTCAGGGACGGCCTCAGTTCGGTGCGGATAATCCACGGCCGGGGGACCGGAGCACTGAGGCAGGTGGTGAGGGAGCACCTGCCCCGCCATCCGCTGGCCAGGTCGTTCGCGCCTGAGTCCCGGGAGCGTGGCGGCGACGGGGCGACGCTGGTGGAGCTGGCATGACCATGTATGGGCCGTTCCCATTTTTCGCCGTCTGCGCAATAACATTTCTGGTCCTGGGGGGCTGCGGTGCGGACGAAGCCGACGGCATCGGCGTGAGACCGTCAGCGACACCGAACCTTTCCCCAACGGCTACCACGGTGTCCGTGCAGGCGCCGACGCGCACCGTTCCGCCAACGCTGTCACCCTCGCCTACTATACCGCCGCCCACGGCGACGGCGACCGCACTTCCAACGCCGTCACCGACCGCTATCGCTGCACCAAACGCGACTCCATCGCCGATGCCAATGGAGACGCCTGCCCCGACTCAGGAGATCGAATCCCACGGGCCCATGGTACTCATCGGCGACGCCAGATTCGCCGTAGAGTTGGCTCGGACCCAGGAAGAGCGGAACAAGGGGCTGTCGGGCCGCGAGAGTTTGGCGAATTCCACGGGCTTGCTGTTCGTCTTCGAGCCCGCCATCGCCGGGGCCTTCTGGATGCGGGATATGAAATTCCCGCTGGACTTCATCTGGATCGGCAGGGGATGCGGGGTCGTCGGTCTGACCCTGAACGCCCCCGCGCCCGAGCCCAGCACACCGGTTACGGAGCTGCCTATCTACGAAATCGATGAGGTCGCGTCCTACACGCTGGAGGTCAACGCCGGCGAGGTGGATGCCTATGATATACAGGTGGGAGACGAGGTGGAATTCTCCGATGTCGAGGTGGAGGGTGGCGGATGCTGAGACGGCATCGATAACCAATGAAAAGGACACAGGGTTGTGACTGAAAAAACCCGGCTGAGAGTCGTGTTCATGGGCACGCCTGCGGTAGCCGTGCCGGTGCTGTCCGCGATTCTCGACGCGGGGCACGAGGTCGTCGGGGTCTACACCCAGCCCGACCGGCCGGCCGGCAGGGAAAGGCCGTTGCGTCCCCCCGAGGTCAAGGTTTTTGCGGTGGAGCGAGGCATTTCGGTTTTCCAGCCAGCCTCCCTTCGAAAGGACGAGAAATCCCGGCGGGCGCTGGAGGCCCTGGCCCCCGACGTGATCGTCGTGGCCGCCTACGGCCTGTTCCTGCCCGCCGACCTGCTGGACCTGCCGAACCTGGGAGCCCTCAACGTCCACCCCTCACTGCTCCCTCGGTATAGGGGCCCTTCGCCCGTGGCCTCAGCCATCCTCGCCGGGGAAGCCGACACCGGCGTAACGATCATACGACTGGACGAAGGGATGGACTCGGGCCCCGTCGTTGCCCAGCGGGAGACAGCCATCGGTGCCGACGAGACGGCGGGTGACTTGACGGTCCGCCTGTTCGATATGGGTGCGGCCCTCCTGGTGGAAAATCTCCCATCGTGGGAGGCCGGAGATATTCAAGCGATCGCACAAGACCACTCGCAGGCCACGGTCACCGCCCGCCTCGCTCGAAAGGACGGCGAGATGGAATGGCGCCGTCCGGCGGTGGAACTCTCCCGCCAGGTCCGGGCCTACGACCTCTGGCCGGGCACCTCAACACGCTGGCGGGGAAAGCTGCTCAAGGTATTGGCGGCCTCGGTGTCCGAGCACGAGGTGGCCGCCCGGACCTCACCCGGTGCCGTCGTGGCGCTGCCCGACGGCCGCGTGGGCATAGGCACGGGCGCAGGTATCCTCGAGGTTGCGCGGGTCCAGATCGAGGGCAGGCGGGCCGTCACCGGGCGAGAGTTCGTGGCCGGCTACCGCGACTTCGTGGGGTCGGTAGTGGGGGGGTGAGGGGTGTATCGTACACAAAATGGATTGGCAACTTCAGTGCCAGAATGGTGAATTAAAAACCGCTATCCGTCTTAGCCGGGTCATTTCGCCTCCGGCTCGTCATCTGCCGTCATCCTGAGCGTAGCGAAGGATCTGGTGGTGGGGCTCCCCCCCAGACGCTTCCCCCCACAGGTCTGGGCAGCATGACAGTCCAGGTCACGTGTTATGCTGCAAATATCTGAATCCGTACGCTGGTGAACTGTCAAAGCCATGGCACGGAATAACCAACGGATGGTTTTTCAATGAAGAAACGTGACGAGTTCGACTCCGCCGGCGAGGCCAGAGGCTATATCTCGTTGGACCAGGCAGTGCACCAGGCGTTGCGTATAGCGAAGCAGGATGAGGGGAGGTACGTTCAGCGCCTGGGATGGGACGAGATCGTATGGACAGAGGCGAGCTCCGAGCAGAGTGAGGACTACTACAAAGTTGTTTTGCGGTTCAACCAGCCTACGCGCCACTCGAGTGAGGAGGATACCGGGGAGGAGGAGTTTCGGTTCGACCTGACCGGCAGTTTGGAGGTCCGGCAGGTGCGGGTTTGGCCCAAAGGCGCTGTTTCTGAAGAGGATGAGCCCCCCCCACCCCCGCCCATCCCTGAGCAAATCAAAGACATGTTGTCCTCCAGGCCGTCGCTTCTCAGCCAGTTGCGCGAGAAGTTTGGCGTACCAAAAGAGAGATCGCAGTTTTATATGGATAAGTTCATTCTTCGACCCGATGAGCGTGTGATCCTGGATGTGCTGGTTCAATTTCCGATGCACTTTTTCGGACTGTCAAGAGCGCCTACCGGGAGCATGGGAATCACTAACCGTCGATACTTATTCGTAAGAAACGCGGTTTTTGGCCCTGATCTAACAGAATACGGTCTGAATTATAGAGATATTCGTGATATCCGTGAACGGCCCGGACCCCGTGGAATAGAGTTTGGGATTTATTCTAAGACCTTCATGCGAATTTATATACCCACCTCCCACAGAGACCTACTGGTCCAATACCTTCGGAGCCTCTGACAAAGGACCTAAAACGACTGTCCTGCCTGATCTCTCCATCCGCAGTCCTGCGGCGTCGACTGGTCCCCACACTGTGTCGCTGGGTTCAAAGACCTCTCGATGGCGTATATGAAGCCGTCGTAAGACCCAAAATAGAAAATACAATCCTCCATTAAAACCCCGCCAGCCTGGGCTGTATGACCTCGTCGGGGATCTCCTCGAAGCCGGTCACCCCGACACCCACCAGCCTGAAAAACCTTCCCGGCTCAAGCTCGGGCCGAAGCAGTGTTGTGGCCGCCATCGCGATCTCGTCTGACGACCCCAAGGGCTCGCCCACGGTCGCCTGCCTGGTGAACGTCGTGAAGTCGGCCAGGCGCAGCTTGAGCTTGACCGTCCGGCCCTGGAGTTCGCGGCGGTCCAGGGCCCTCGCCACCCTCTGGCTCAGGCGATTGACCAGCTCAAACAGGGCCTCGGGGTCGTCTGTGTCCTCGGACAACGTCGTCTCGGCGCTGACCGATTTCCTGCTCCGGTCGACCACGACCGCTCGGTCGTCCCTGCCCAGCGCCAGAAGCCGCATCTCCGGGCCCATCTTCCCGAACCTGACGCGGCACCACTCCTCGGACTGTGCCGCCAGGTCCCCGATGGTGTGAACCGCCTCGGCGGCCAGCCGGGCGGCGGTCTTGGGCCCCACCCCCCATAGCTTCTCGACGGCCAGCGGCGCCAGGAACTCGCGCTCAGAGCCGGGAGGTACGATGGTCAGGCCGTCGGGCTTGTCAATATCCGAGGCTATCTTGGCCACCGACTTGCTGGTTGCCACGCCAACCGAAATGGTCAATTTGAGCTCGACCTTCACGCGGGCTTTGAGCTCCCGGCCGATCCGGCCGGGTGGACGTTCCGGCGTTACCGAGTCGGTCACGTCCAAGTAAGCCTCGTCCAGCGAAAGGGGCTCCACCAGAGTCGTGAAGTCGCGGAATATCGACATCACCCGGCGGGAGACCTCGCCGTAGCGGTCGAACCTGGAACGCACCCGTATAGCCTGCGGGCAACGCTGGAAGGCGGTCCGCATGGGCATGGCCGATCGGATCCCGAACCGCCGGGCCTCGTAGGACGCGGACGCCACAACTCCCCTGGCCTCGGGGCTGCCCCCCACGACCACGGGCTTGCCGCGCAGGTTGGGGTTATCCAGCTGCTCCACCGAGGCGTAGAAGGCGTCGAAGTCGGCGTGAAGGATATGGCGCATGTCTGCTGCTCCATCCGCCCATATCTTACACCCACTTCCAACGGTCAGCGACGAGAGTCTAGAGCACCAACCGGACGTGAGGGGCTGGGCCCTACTATATAGGTGGGCGCAAAGTTTTTGATATTTGTCACCACTTCGGCAAGCTCAGGGCAGGCTCTGAGTCGTTCCGCTGGAGGATGAAGGGTCTGCGGTGAGGGGCTCCGATCATAGACACCTACCGCCATCCATCCCAGATTCTTCGTCACCTCGACAGGCCGGGACTCCTCAGCATGACAGCGCTAAGAGCATGTGAGAAAACTTACCGAAAGGGGGAGTAACCCTCGCGCTTTTCTCAGATCCCGAGAAGAACACCGTCGGACTGGTAAGGGACGAGCAGCCCTCTGCGGTCTAGACCGACCCGTCGATGGAGACATCCAGAACGGCGGGTTTGCCCAGCTCCAGCGCGTGACGAAGGGCCGGGACCAGGTCCGCCGGGTCCTCGATGGTCCGGCCGTGGACACCGAGGGCCTCGGCTATCCCCGCGATGTTGAGGGGCACGGGAAAGTCCATGGCGATGTACTCGCTCTTGGGGTCCTTCTCCTGGAGCACCTCGCGCTTGTAGATGTTCATGTTGAGCTTGAGTATCCGGTAGGCCTTGTTGTTGCAGATGACGTAGATGACCGGGATGTTGGCGGCGGCGGCTGTCCATAAGGCCTGCACGGTCATCATGGAGCTGCCGTCGCCTACGACCGCCACGACGGGCCGGTCCGGGTTCGCCAGCTTCACGCCCATGGCGCCGCCCATGCCCCATCCCAGAGCGCCGCCGCGGCCTCCGAAGATTGAGCCCGGCTCGTTGAACTCCATGGCCCCGTGAAGCGACTCTCCCGTGGTGATCGCGTCGTCGGCGATTATGGTGTTGGCTGGCAGAGCGCCGGCTATCTCGGTCATCATCCTTTCGGCGGACATAGGTTTGATATCCCACCTGTTCTTGACGCGCCCCTGCCACGCCGCTTGCTGGGCGGCCTTCTCCTGGGCGGCCGTCGCGCCGCGGCCCTTGGCAGCCTCCCTGTCAGACCCCGACATGTCCGACTCCAGCGCCTCCGCTAAATGCCCCAGGGCGATCTTGGGGTCGGCGATCATGCCCACATCGGTCGGCTCGCTCTTGCCGACCTCGCGATAGGCAGAGTCTATGTGCACCAGCTTGGTGGCGGGATTGAGGGTCCTTCCCGAGAAGAAGAAATACCCGGAGAACACGTTGGTCCCAACCGCCAGAACGGCGTCGGCCGAGGAGACCAGCTTCCTGAAGGAGGGCAGCACGGGGTTGACCCGTCCCATGAACTGGGGGTGGCCCGTGGGGAAGCTCATCTCCGAGTAAAACGTAGAGTATACTTTGGCGCCCAGCATCTCGGCGACCCGGACGGCCTCGGCGCTGCCCCCAGACTGGGCCAGCCTGTCGCCCACCAGCATCACCGGCTGCGAGGCCGAGGCCAGGATGCGGCCGGCGTCGGCGACGGCCGCGCTGTCCGGGGCGGTCCGGAAGTAGCCTCTGGCAGAGGGCACGATGTCCATCTCGGCCTCGTCGTCCAGGGCGTTTGCGGAAAAGGCCACGAAGGTCGGGCCCGTGGGAGGCGTCTTGGCCTCCTGGAAGGCCCGGCGCATCACGCTGGGAACCTGCTCGGGGTGGGTCACCTCGGCGGTCCACTTGGTGAACAGCCGGACCATCTCAGCCAGGTCGGTGCGGTCTTCGGCCAGCTTGCGGATATCCTTGTTGGCCGCGGTCAGGACCAGGGGCGTCCCGCCGTCCTTGGCGTTTTGCAGGAGGCTGATGCCGTTGGCCAGGCCGGTCTCGATATGCAGATTGACGAAGGAGACCTTGCCGGCGGCGCGGGCGTAGCCGTCCGCCATGCCCATGGCCACGCCCTCCTGGGTTGTGAGCATGTATCTCAGGTCCGGATAGCCCTCCAGCGCGTCCAGAATGGGGCCCTCGCTGGTGCCCGGGTTGCCGAAGATAAAATCGACACCCTCGGCTCGAAGCATCTCCATGAGCGCGCGCTTTCCTGTCATCCTGGGCATGGAATGGACCTCCCTTGAGCTTACTCGGCGATCTGGACCGACGACGCGGACGGACTCCGGCCTATGGTACGCGGCGGAAGGTCGATTTACAACTTCTGGAGGATGGCGTCGATGCCTTCCCGGCGGAACCGCTCCAGGTCGTCGGCGTCCTTGATCAGCGCGCCCAGGGTCCGCTCGACCGTCTGGTGGTCCAGGTGGTCCAGATGGAGGACCAGCATAGCCCGCGCCCAGTCCAGGGTCTCGGAGATGCCGGGTACTTTTTCCAGACCGATCTCGCGGGCGTTCTCGACGAATCGACAGACCTGTCTGGCCAGCCGCTCCCCGATGTCCGGCACTCTGCTCCTTACGATTCGAACCTCCTTTTCCAGGTCGGGGTAGTCGATCCAGAGGTAGAGGCAGCGACGCCTCAATGCGTCGGAGAGGTCCCGGGAGCGGTTGGAGGTCAGGATCACCAGAGGGCGGTGGGTCGCCTTGACGGTGCCGGTCTCGGGGATGGTCACCTGGAAGTCGCCCAGGACCTCCAGCAGAAACGCCTCGAACTCCTCGTCGGCCCTGTCGACCTCGTCGATCAGGAGCACCGGCGCCTTGTCGGCCTGGGTCAGGGCGGCCAGAAGCGGACGCTCCAGCAGGAACCGCTCGCTGAATATCTGAAGCTCCCTCTTCTCGGTGGAGCGCCCGCTCTGCTCGTCTAGCTTCAGCCACAGTAGCTGCTTGGGGTAGTTCCACTCGTAGAGGGCTGTGGTCACATCCAGCCCCTCGTAGCACTGGAGCCGGATGAGCCTGGTGTCCAGGAGCCTCGCCATGACGTTGGCTATTTCGGTCTTGCCGACACCGGCCCTCCCCTCGATCAGCAGCGGGCGTTCCAACGCCTGCGCCAGATAGATGGACGTGGCAATTGGGGCATCGGCGATGTAGTTCTCGGCCTCCAGCCTTTCCAGAATCTCTTTTATTGGGTCGGTTGCCGATTCCTGTTGCACCATCTCCGTCACTAAAGCCGCCCCATTTGTTTGTTCGGGGCGGCGGCTGGTTAATCGTTCTTTGGTTGGACCCGAGCCAACGCTCCGGCCCGGCTGTCTCCGTATCCGATCAGCCCTTGGCGTCTCGAATCAGGCGCCAGACCTTCTCCGACCTGGCGGGCATGTCGATGTGACGCACGCCCAGGTGTGACAGGGCATCGACGACGGCGTTGATAACGGCCGGCGAGGCGGCGATGGTTGCGGTCTCGCCCGCGCCCTTGACCCCCATGAGGTTGACCGGCGACGGGGTCACAGTGCGGTCCGTCTCGTAGAAGGGGAACACCTCCGCCGTGGGCACCGCATAGTCCAGCATACTGCCGGTGAGCAACTGGCCGCTCTCGTCGTAGACGGCCTCCTCCTGGAGCGCCTGGCCGACACCCTGGGCGATTCCCCCGTGGACCATCCCGTCCACGATCATCGGGTTGATGACGTTGCCCACGTCGTCCACCGCGATGTAACGGAGCAGCTTTACCTCCCCTGTGTCGGGGCTCACTTCCACGGTGGCGATGTGGGTCCCGCCTGGCCAGGTGAAGTTCTTGGGGTCGAAGAAGCTGGTGGCCTCCAGGCCCGGCTCCATGCCATCGGGAAGATCGCTGGCGTAGACGTGGGATGCCAGGGCGACCTCCTGGATAGTCTTGGCCTGGGCCGGGGCACCCTGGACGAAGAGCTTGCCGTCCTCGTAGACGATGTCCTCCTCGGCGGCCTCCAGCAGGTGGGCCGCCAGCTTCTTGGCTTTCTGTTTGATCTCGTCGGTGCTGAGATAGATGGCCCCTCCGCCGACAGCCGCGCTTCGACTACCGAAGGTGCCGGTTCCGAACGGTATCTGTCCGGTGTCGCCGTGGATCACCTCCACGTCTTCCAAAGGCACACCCAGCTCCGAGGCGGCCAGCTGGGCGAAAGTGGTCTCGTGGCCCTGGCCGTGGGTCGAGGAGCCGGTAAACACCGATACTTTGCCCGTCGGGTGCACCCGTACCAGGGAGCTCTCCCACAGGCCGGCCCGCGCCCCCAGGGTCGTTGCGATGGCGGAGGGAGCGCCACCGCATATCTCTACGTAGCTGGAGAGCCCGATCCCCAGATATCGGCCCTCTTTCCTCGCCTGCTCCTGCCGGCCTCGGAACTCCTTATAATCGACCATCTCCAGGGCCCGGTCAAACGATGCCTCGTAGTTCCCGCTGTCGTAGGAAACCCCCAGAGGAGTCTCGTACCCGTCGTCGAAAGGCGGGATCAGGTTCTTGCGCCGGACATCCGCCGGGTCCATCTCGATCTCGGCGCAGAACAGGTCGACCATGCGCTCGATCAGGTAGGTCGCCTCGGGACGGCCCGCGCCCCTGTAGGCATCGACGGGCGTGGTGTTGGTGAAGGGTGCTATGACCTTGCAGTGGATGTTTGGAATCGTATAGGGGCCGGCCAGGACCAGGCCGTAGAGGTATGTAGGTATCAGGGGTGCGAACGTGGACAGGTAGGCGCCCATGTTGGCGTAGGTCGTAGTGCGAAGCCCGGTTATCGTGCCGTCTCTCATGCCCATAATCTCCACATAGCTGATGTGGTCGCGCCCGTGGGTCGTTGCCAGGTAGTTCTCCGTGCGCTGCTCGATCCACTTCACCGGATGCCCCAGCCGCTTGGCGACAATGGCCGTTATCAGCTCCTCGGCGTACAGGGACAGCTTGCTGCCGAAGCCGCCTCCGACGTCGGGGGCGATGACCCGGATCTGGTGCTCCGGGTGTCCCGTCTCCAGCGCGATGAGCAGCCGGACCAAGTGCGGGATCTGGGATGAAGTCCAGAGGGTGAGCTGGTTGGTGCCCGGATTGAAATCGGCCACCACACCCCTGCCCTCCATGGCGTTGGGGATCAGACGCTGGTTGACGATGCGTTGTTTTACTACCACGTCGGCCTGAGCGGCTGCCTCGTCAAGGTCCCCTCCGCCGACCTCCCACTCGAAGGCGATGTTGTTGGGAGCGTCATCGTGCAGCAGGGGAGCGTCGTCTTTCAGGGCATCCTCTGAGTTGACCACGGCCGGGAGCGGATCGTAGTCCACCTCGACAAGCAGAGCAGCGTCAGCTGCCAGGGCCGGATCGGAGGCGACGACCGCGGCCACTATGTCTCCCACGTACCTGACCCTGTCTGCGGCCATGGGCGGACGGGGGACCTCCTTGGTGCCGGGGACAGGCCAGCCCACCAGTATCGAGCCCAACTGGTCCTGGAGTTGCGCTCCGGTGAAGACTGCGAGGACGCCCTCGGAGGCCTCGGCCTTGGATGTATCGATGCCCTTTATCTTGGCGTGAGCGTGGGGACTGCGCGCCATCGAGACATGGGCCATCCTGGTCAGCTTGACGTCATCTACATAGTTCCCATACCCGGTGATCATGCGCGGGTCTTCACGCCTCTTTACGCTGGTGCCAAAAACTGTTGTGGTCATGACGTTCTCCTTAGGTTGGGCAGGTCACACGACCCCTAGTCGGGGTACTTCGGCGGTCGCCGTCGCCGCTCAATACAACGAGGCAGACCGATTTGGGTGACAAGGGTGTCCGCTCTCTTTGATTCGTGGCGGTGAATGTCGGAAATGTCCTGATACCTTATCTTAAGTAGTATCATTAGGCAAGATAGATACCATAAGAACAATCAACCCGGAACTTGGCAGCCGATCCGAAGCCTCCTGTGCCACGGCGGTTCTTAAGGCCGAAGCCGAATATACACCCCGAGGCTCGATGGATGGGTCGGCGGCCCATTCCGCAGTTCATGGAAAATATCCATAATCTTTGTTGACATATGGCGGGGTTGATGCTACCCTTTAAACTCACGAACTAGACCCTCGTATTCCACTTGTCATTTTCCGCAGCCCGATTGTCACGATACACCTCCGCCCTTTTCAGCGCGCCGAACCGCATCGTAGACGCTAAAGTAGTCTTTTACCGCCAGGAGTGTGAGAACGCATGACCTCTTCTGTTTTACAGGTCGCCAATGGTTCATCGCCTATCGCCAAGCGCTCATATGCCAAAATCCCCAACGTAATCGACGTTCCCAACCTTATCCGAGTCCAGATAGAGTCCTTCGACTGGCTCAAAAACGAGGGCCTTAAAGACCTCTTCGATGAAATCTCCCCCATAGAGGATTTTCCCGGAGGACGCTTTGAACTGAGTTTTGGGGAGCACTATTTTGAGGAACCTAAGTACACGGAAGAGGAGTGTCGGGAAAAGGAGATCACCTACTCCGCGCCCGTGCAGGTCACTGTCAAGCTCAAGATAAAAGTGACGGGCCCAGCCCAGGGTGAAGTCAAAGAGCAGACGCTTTTCATCGGCGATATCCCCATGATGACTTCCACCGGCACCTTCGTCATCAACGGCGCCGAACGAGTGGTTGTCAGTCAACTAGTAAGGTCGCCGGGCGTGTACTTCACTGTCCAAGCCGATCCCAATACGGGGAGGCTACTGTCCTCGGCCAAGCTCATCCCTTACCGTGGGGCCTGGATGGAGTTCGAGACCAGCAACAAGGACATCATGTCGGTCAAAGTGGACCGGAAACGTAAGACCCCTGTTAGCACGCTGCTGCGGGCGCTTGGATACTCCACCGACGACGAGTTGACGGCGCTCTTCGAGGACGTTGACACGGACCTCGAGCACCAGTACATCAAGACGACCATCGAAAAGGACACGGGCGTCACAGACCAGAAA
>PVBE010243158.1_pt1 | contig 28492 bp, 21 predicted proteins | sample 1631181 | NCBI WGS metagenome assembly PVBE01 (sample SAMN08397723, study PRJNA350692) | Marine metagenome, whole genome shotgun sequencing project. | isolation source: water | place: Pacific Ocean | collected 2012-04
CGTCGTCCAAGCGCTCAGGTGCGCGAGGTGATAGATTCTCCGCGTGGCGAAGAAAGCCGACACGGTCGAGGCCTACGTGGCCACCCTCCCCGACGACAGGCGCGAGATCGTCGAGGCGGTGCGGGAAGCCATCGCCGGCAACATCGATGAGGCGTTCGAGTTCGGGATGCAGTACGGCATGATCGGCTGGTATCTGCCGCACTCGGAGTACCCCGCCGGCTACCACAGCGACCCGAGCCAGCCCCTGCCGTTCATCGCGATAGGCAACCAGAAGAACCATGTCGGCCTGTACCTCTTCTGCATCTACTGCGATCAGAAGGAGCAGGAGCGCTTCGTCAAGGAATGGAAGGCGACTGGCAGCCGTTTGGACATGGGCAAGTCCTGTGTGCGCGTGAAGAAGCTCGAGGACATCCCGCTCGAGGTCCTCGGCGGCGCCGTGAAGCGCGCGAGCGCCGCGCGGTTCGTCAAGGCCTACGAATCGAGCGTGGGCGCCTCTTCCGGGAAGAAGAGAGCTAAGGCGAAGGGCCGCTAGGAGGCTGATCGGCGTGATGCGAATCCTGCTCAGCACCCTCCTCGTCCTGGGCCTGACCGCGGCAGGACCGCAGGACGAGCACGAGGGTCTCGCGGGCCACTGGCGCGGCGACATGGTCTTGCCCAGCGGCGCCCTGGAGATGGTCTTTCTCGTCGAGCGTGACGGCGAGGGCTGGAAGGGCACGGCGGACACGCCGGCCCAGGGGGTCTTTGGCGTGCCCCTCAAGATCGAGACCGACGAGAGCGCCTTCCGTCTCGCCGTCCCCGCCACCGGCGGCGTGTTCGTGGCAGAGCTGGCGGAGGGCGGGCAAGAACTCATCGGCCACTGGGAGCAGCGTGGGGCTCGACTCGAGCTCTCTTGCAAGCGCCGGCCACCCCCGCCGCCGCTGCCCGAGGGACTCGGCGAGCGGCTCCCCGGCATCTGGGAGGGCGTGCTCGAGATCGGGCCCGTCGAGCTGCGTATCGTGCTCACCATCGAGCGCGACGAGAGCGGGAAGCTCGGCGGCCACATGGTGAGCCCCGATCAGAGCCCACTCGAGCTCTCGATCACGCGCGTGGACTACCTCGCCGAGGGCCGTCTGCGGGTCTGCATCGGCTCGGTCTTCGTGACCTTCACCGTCGATCTGGATGGGCAGGCGCGTCAGCTTGAGTGCTCCTACCGCCAGGGAAACCGGACCTTGCCCATCACCCTCTCGCTGGTCGAGGAGGAGAGCGATGTCCGCCGGCCGCAGGAGCCCAGGCCGCCGTTTCCCTACCAGAGCGAGGAGGTGGTCTACGAGAACGCCGGCGCCGGCGTGACCCTGGCCGGCACCCTGACCTTGCCCGAGGGCGACGGCCCCTTTCCCGCCGCCTTGCTGATCACGGGCTCGGGCGCCCAGGATCGCGACGAGACGGTCTTCCAGCACAAGCCATTCTGGGTGATCGCCGACCACCTCTCGCGCCGCGGCGTGGCGGTCTTGCGGGTGGACGATCGCGGTGTGGGCGGGTCGAGCGCGTCGCCCGATCCCGCGGCGACCACCTCCGAGGACTTCGTCGGCGACGTGCTGGCCGGCGTCACCTTCCTCGCCGCACGCGACGACATCGCCGGCGACCGCATCGGCCTCATCGGCCACAGCGAGGGCGGCATCATCGCGCCCATGGCTGCCGTACGCTCCGAAACCGTCGCCTTCGTCGTCCTGCTCGCCGGACCGGGGGTCAAGGGTGACGAGCTGCTCTTGCTCCAGCTCGAGGCGCTCGGTCGCGCCGACGACATGGAAGAAGGTGAGCTGGAGCGAGCGCTCGCAACCCAGCGGGCCCTCTACCGCCTGCTCTTCGACGACTCGCTCTCGGAAGAAGAGCGCAGCGCGGCGATGCGCGCGGTGCTCGAACAGTCGCCCGACCTGGCCGAGGGCGAGGAGGGTGAGCGAGAGGTGCAGACCGCTCTCGCCCAGCTCGCAAACAGCTGGGTGCGCTGGTTCCTGCAGCACGACCCGGCACCGGTCCTGGAGCGCGTACGCTGCCCGGTGCTGGCCTTGAACGGGACCCTCGACCTGCAGGTCCCCTGTCGGGTGAACCTCGAGGCCATCGAGGCCGCTCTGAAGCGCGGCGGGAACACAGACCACGAGTTGCGCGCCATTGAGGGCCACAACCATCTCTTCCAGCACTGCGAGACCGGTCAGGTCTCCGAGTACGGCAAGATCGAGGAGACCTTCTCTCCCGAAGTCCTTGAGGCCCTCACGGCCTGGATCCGCGCACGCTTCGTTGAGGGCGACTGAGCGCGGCCTGCGCGCGAGGGCGAGGTCTTGCGCTCCGATTCTCGGCGGTGGATACCGCAGCGTTCGTGCCCGTGAGCTGGGTGGGCCGCGTGGGCACGCACCGTGGCGCGGACTTTCGAAAAACGGGCTAGAGTGGAGGAGGGCCCCGGCCGCCGAGCGTCCTTCCGTCGCCCACCTCCCCTGCCAATGATGAACGCCGCCCTCCCTCTCGGCCTGTTGATCGGACTCGTCGCTGCCCCGCTCCCTGCCTCCGCCCAGGGTTTCGGCAACGGCTGGCTCGCCTTCCAGAACGACGACTCGCGCATGGTGAGCGCGCCGGAGCTCGGCCTTGGGGACACCGAGGAGCGGGACTACGCCCACGCCGATCTGAACAATGACGGCTGGACGGACCTGGTGGTGGTCCGCAAGGAGCCGCTCCACACCACCGGAGGCCGGTACAACGTGCTGTTCATGAACGTCGGCGGCACCCTGTTGGACCGGACGCTGCAATACGCATCCGCTTCCACCGTCCCCGGGGATCGAGGCTTCCTGACGGAGACCAACGACCGCGACGTCGTGATCTGCGACGTGGATCAGGACGGCTGGCTCGACGTGGTCACGGCGACGACCTTGAGCCCCAACCTGCCGAAGGCCGTCTCACACCCGCGGGTGTACCTGAACCTCGGGCCCGATACCGGCGGTGCGTGGCTGGGACTGCGCTACGAGGAGGCGCGCATTCCAGAGCTACTGCTCTCCGATGGCACCCCCTCCTGGCCGCGCTTCACGGCGGTCGACGCCGGAGACCTGACCGGCGACGGCTTTCCCGACCTGTATTTCGGAGACAACGACCAGGCCCCTCACTTCGACGGCGGTGACATGGGCGATCGCCTGCTGGTGAACGACGGCACGGGGCACTTCGTCGACGAGAGCCTGCTCCGGATGACACCTGATCTCCTGACGAGCCTCTACACGACCTCGGTGGTGATCGCCGACGTCAGCCTCGACGGTCTCCAGGACGTCGTGCGCGACCGCGGGTACAGCCCCTTCGTCTCGACCGCCTACAACAACCCGGCCAACCCGGGCTACTTCGAGCTCATGGACGAGGTCCACAACAACCAGCCGTACTACACCAGCGTCGGCGACCTCAACCGCGACGGCAGGCCGGAGCTCGTGATCTCCAACAACGAGGCCGACCGCTATCGGATCAATGAGGGCACCCTCGGTTCAGGCCTCGTGCAATGGTCGCTGCCGGTCGTGTTCCAGTTCCTGACAGGAGGCGACGACGGCTACGCGGGCGACAACTACATCGTCGACCTCGACGCCGACGGATGGAACGACGTGGTCGTGTGCGACTTCGATGTCGAGGTCGCAGGCTGTGAGCGTCGGACGCACATCTACCACAACGCCGGCGGACCGATCGGCGGCACGGTGGCCTTGCGCGAGGAAGCCGAGCAGGTCAGCGGGGGTTGGCGTGGAGCCATCGGCCTGCTCCCCTCCGACCTGACGGGCACACACGACGCGGCGATCTTCGACCTCGACGGGGACGGCGACCTGGACATGGTTTTGGCACGCTGCGTCGGGAGCAGCGTCTGGCTCAGCGAGACGGTCCCCAACTCCGACGCGCTGGGTGTGGTCATGTGCGTCTGCGACGCGGCGGTGGCTCCCTGCGGCAATCCCGGAGGTCCCGAGGAGGGCTGCGGAAACTCGACCGGGGCGGGAGCTTCCCTGGCAGCCTTCGGCTCGACCGGCGTCTCTGCGGACGACCTGTTCCTGCGTGTCGCCGGCGCGATCCCCAGCCAGCCCGCTCTCCTGATCGTCGGCACCCAGGCCCTCAACGGGGGAGCCGGTGTTCCCTTCGGCGACGGCCTGCGCTGCGCCGGGGGCTCGGTCGTGCGCCTCGGAGTTCAGGTGCCCAATGATCTGGGGACGGCGACGTGGGGTCCCGGGCTCGCCGCGGACGGCGGCTGGGTCGCGGGCGATACCGGCACCCTGCAAGCCTGGTACCGTGACACGGTCGGCCCCTGCAACGCGGGCTTCAACCTGAGCAACGGCCTCCAGGTGACCTTCTCGCCCTGACGGAGCGGGGAGGAGGCGAGGGCGGAGGCCTTGACCCGGCTGTATGGCGAGGGTCTTCGGCATCGATATCCTGCCCTGTGGCCACCGCAATGAGCGGCACAGGTTGAGTCCTGATGGTTTGATATGGATCTAAACCACGACTCATACAGGGTTTACATGTTTGAATGCCATGATCCATAAACAGGCAGCCTATTTATACTAGGCAGCCTCTCTGCCTCATGCTAAGCTCCTGGCATGGGAACTCAACAGGGCATCTACACGCTTCAGGACCTGGAGGACAGGACCGGCCTCCCGGGCAGAACGATCCGTAGCTGGATCAGCGCCGGGGTCCTCCCCAAGCCCCTCGGCAGGGGTCGCGGAGCTCACTTCGACGAGGAGCACCTGACGCACCTGCAGTTCATTCAAGCCCTGCGTGAGGAGCTGGGGCCTCGGGTGCCGCTCAAGACCCTGGCCGAGATCATGCGCGGCGTGGACCGACAGACCATGAAGCGGGTGGCCAGCGGGGAGGAGTCGGTGCGAGCCATTCCAGTTCACACTGCTCCGCCAGTATCCGATTCGGACTGCGCCCCCGTGGACATGCTGAAATCACGGACGCTCGACCCTGACCCTTTTTCATTCTCAGGCTCAGTCCGGCAGGGTCAGTGGAAACTGCCTCCAAACGTGGGGGCCATGCCGACCGCAAGCGTCGCTGATGAAAGCGCGCCAGACCTTTGGACCACCATCGAGGTAACCGCCGACATCGCCCTGCGCTTGCGCGGCAACGAACCCGAGGAGGTCGCGAGACTCGCGCAGCTGGCCCGAAGGCTGCGTGAGTGGATCGAGGGCGGGGACTGACCCCGCACCTCTTCTGACAGGGGGCGATTGCCCCCAGGCGGTCCGCCGCGAACCTCGCGACGGGCACCTGATCGAAACCGCTCCCCGTGCGGCTCTGGGGAAGTTGTGTCCGAACCGAGCCGCACCACACACAAACAAGAAAGCGAGAAAGACCATGAAAGACATCAGATTAGAACTGGACCAACACACCGTCTCGGACGACCGGCGCACGGTCCGTCACCTCATCGCGACCCTCAAAGCTCCGGCTCGACCGAAAGACGACGCAGTCCCTCCGCCTCTCGACCTCGGCCTCGTGATCGACGTCTCCGGATCGATGAGCGGCCCGCCCCTCGAGGCCGCCAAGCAGGCGGCCGCGGGAGTCGTGGAGCGCCTCGGGCCTGATGACCGGCTGACCCTCGTGGCCTTCGAGGACAACGTCCACATCCTGTTCGAGGCCCTCACCCTCGACCCTGCCGGTCGCGGCCAGGCCATCGAGCGGATCCTCAGCCTGGGCACCGGCGGCTGTACGAACCTGGCGGGCGGCTGGTCCGCCGCGGGCACCCTCCTGGCGGCCGAGGCGGCGCTCACGCCCGGTCGCCGACGGCACGTCATCGTCCTCTCGGACGGAATGGCCAACCGGGGCCTGACCGACCCGTCGATGCTGGGGAAGGAGGCCTCGGCCCTGCTCGAGTGCGGAGTGCCGACCTCCTGCGTGGGGATCGGGGACCACTACAGCACTGACCAGTTGGACGCCCTGGCCGAGCACGGCGGCGGCCGCCTGCACGACGCCGAGACCCCGCAGGAGATCGTCGAGGTGCTCCTCGGTGAGCTTGGGGAGCTGGCCGCCGTCACGGCCGAACGCGTCTCCCTCAGCCTCGATCTGCCTGAGGGAGTCACTGCCGTGGACCTCGCCGGGGGACCCGCCCGCCAGCGTGGGCGCACGCTGGTCTGTCGGCTGGGCTCCCTGCGGAGCGGGGCCGAGCGACAGCTCGTGCTGCGCCTCGAGCTCGAGGCGAACGCGACGAGGGGAGAGCCCATGGAGTTCGGCTGGGAGGTGAGCTGGTCCACACCCGGCGGGCGCGACTCCCACCGCGAGCGGGGGCTCGTGAAGCTCGTACCCTGCGCAGGGCCGCACGCACCGGTGTCGGAGATCCACGCGGCCGTGGTGGTGGAGAAATGGGTGGCCGGGCTCGTGCGCCGGGTGACTTCGCTCAACCGCCACGAAGGCTACCAGGAGATCCAGGACCTCCAGAGGAGGGAGTTGCCCGCGCTTGAGGCCTACGCGCAGCCCCACCCGTCGCTGGCTCATGCCGTCTCGCGCGTCCGACACCTCTTCACCCAGGCCCTGCGCCCCATCGCCGAGCGCAGCCGCAAGGAGATGTACCTCCTCAGCAAGAAGCTTCAGCTGCGCGAGGCAGACCATCGCAAGGTACACCGCGGCGCCTGGTTCGACCAAATGCCCGGAACCGAGAGTCATACCTAGGGGCGCTGCAAAGCGGACGCAACAGCGAAGAGCACACGATCCCCACTCCATGAGCAACGCCAGCGATGGCGGCGCAACGCTGACTCCTTTCGGTGGGCGGGGGCGGTCGGGTAACTGGCCGCCCCCGTTTTCTAACGCGGCGAAAGGAAACTGACATGAGTTGCCTGTACGTCGAGACCGTCGACCGCGACTTCACAGCCACCTCCCGCCGCGGCGGGCTCGTCACCTGCGGCGAGGTGAGCCACGGCGATCTGGAGGGCGAGCAAACGCCATGGGGAACGGATGGAGCTAGACTGGCTCCCATGCAGATCGAGATCGCCTGCGCACCGCGTCCCGCCCTTCGCTTCGCTCTCGCGGCGCTCGGCCTCTGGGCGGTGGGATGCGCGGGGCCTGGGCGTACGGTCGGGCGGCCGCCTGTGGAGATGGGGCTGGATCCCTTCTACGCGAAACACGTCTCGGCGTCGGGGTATCCGATCGTCGCCTCTGAGGCGGTGGACGACCACGCGCTGCTCGAGGCGGCCTACCTGGTGGACCTGATGCTGGCACGCAGGCCGGACGTGCGCGAGGCCATGATCGAGAGCGGCTCGCGTCTGATCGTCATGGGCTATCGCGAGTTCACGACCGACATCCCCGAATACGCCCACTTCGAGGATCGCGACTACTGGGACCGACGCGCGCGCGGGCTCGGCGGATCGCGCAGCGACCCGGTCTGCAGCTGCGCCGAGGAGAACGTGCTCGCCTTTCCCGGTGACCCCTACTCGACCGAGAACATCCTGATTCACGAGTTCGCCCACAACATCCACCTGCGGGGCATGGTGCGCGTGGACGAGACCTTCGACCCTCGCCTGAAGCAGGCCTTCGAGCAGGCCATGGCGGAGGGGTTGTGGAAGGGAAAGTACGCCTCTACCAACAAGAACGAGTACTTCGCCGAGGGTGTGCAGTCGTGGTTCGACGACAACCGCGAGCCGGACCACGACCACAACCACGTCAACACGCGCAGGGAGCTGGTGGCGTACGACCCGCGCCTGGCCGCCCTGTGCGAGGAGGTCTTCGGAGCCACGCTGCTGGTCTACACGAAACCGACCACGCGCCTGCGCGGTCACCTGGAGGGCTACGACCCGTCCAACGCGCCGACGTTCCGCTGGCCCGAACGGCTCGATGAGGTCGGCGAGGAGATCCTCGAGAAGGCGCGCAGCCGAGGGGAGTAGGGACGCTGACCGTTGGCCCGGGCCCGCCCTGGAAATCCGGGCTCCACTGGGAGACCATCCCGAAGGAGGATGACCATGAAGTGGACCGCAGAGAGAACCCTGACCCTGATCTCGGCACTGATCATGTTCGGCTTCGGCGCCTGGCTGTTCGCCGTGCCCTCGGCCCTGGCTGGCATCGGCATCGAGCTCGACGGCCCCACGGCGCGCATCGATGTGAGGGCGACCTACGGCGGGTTCGAGCTGGGCGTGGCGGCCTTCCTTTTCGTGTGCGTGGCGCGGCCGGAGTGGACCCGGGCGGGCCTGGTGGCCTCGGGCTTCACTGTGGCGGGCTTCGGCGCGGGCCGAGCGGGGGGGATTTTGATCGAGGGCGGCGCCGAGCCGCTGATGTGGATGTTCCTGGGCCTCGAGGCCGCCCTGACCCTCGCCATCGTGGCGGTCCTGCGCCGCACCAGGCCCACGGCAGACGCGCCGGCCTAGCCCCTCGTTTCGCGGGAGGCCGTCCGCGTCGGGGCTTCTACTTCTGTACCCAAGACCTCGAAAAGGCCGTGACGGTGCGCGGAGGGAACACCTCGAAGGAGAAGCTCTCCTTGATCTTCTTCGCCTCGCCGACCAGGTAGTAGGGCATGGCCTTGGCCGCCTCGGGGTCCCGATCCGCCAACAGACCCATCAGACGGCTGGCTTCCTCCTGGTTGTTGCGCATGAGATGGAACAGGATCTCGCCGGCGAGCACCTTGAGCTTCAAGTTCGCATCCCCCGACCACAGATCGCCAGCGCTTCGGGAGTCTGGGCGGCCTGCTTCCACAGACGAGTCGACGTAGCCGAGCGCCCTTAACCCTTCCAGCGCCCGGCGGTCGTCCTCCTCGCTCGCGGGCGCGACGCCAACGAAGTTCCACTCGCTCTCATAGCGATTAGTCGTCTTGATCGGGCCGCTCTTGAGGAAACCCGGCTGCAGCAACTCCTCGGGGAGCCTTCCGGGCAGCTCCGCGGAGATCGGCAGGTCGAGCAGGGCCATCAGGAGGGGGGCCACTTCCATGAGCGAGATGTGTTCGTAGACCCCCGCCCGGATGTCCGGTCCAGCAGCCAGTAGCAGGCCGTCGTAACGGTGTGCGCCGGTCAACTGTGCAGCGAGCTGGGCATCGGGGATCGCATAATCCCCAGTCGCCGAGCCGAAACCGTGATCAGAAACGACCACGACGTTGACGTCCTCGCCATACGCCGCCAGCAGCTCTCCGATGAAGTCGTCGACGAGACGATAGGCGGCCGGAATGGTGTCCTCCAGGAGCTCCTGGCTCACTGGATCGCTCGGTTCGGGAAAGTCGGTCCCGTCGAAGTAGCGCCAGGTGCGGTGGCTGGCGTGGTCGATGACCCGGAGGTAGGTCATGAACAGGTCGACGCCCTTCTCCTGCAGACTCAGCGCGGTGGTGCAGACGTTCCTGTCGCGGATGACGGCCGAGTCCACCGCGCCTTGGATGATCTTCGACGGTGCCTGCAAGGGCGAGTTGGGGTCGACGCTGTCGAGAGGGTTGTAGTCCCAGCCAAGGAACTCCGAGAAGATCGGGTGCTGTTCCGGGGGGACGCCGATCAACTCAAGCCCGCCGGCCAGCTCGGGCGGGTAGGTGCTTCCCCTCCTGCCTTCCATCAAGGCGTCCGAGACGATGAATCCGTTGACCTCCTCGGCCGGGTGCGTGACGTAGTAGCCGACGACGCCCACGCTGCGACCGGCGTCCGACGCCACGTTCCAGATCGCGGGAGCACGGCGCTCGGTGGCCTCGACCGGGCGCTTTCTCCCCCCACCGCCGAATGGATAGGTGAAATCGAGGACGTTGTGGATCCGTGGAAAGACACCGGTGGCGTAGGTCGTCCAGACGACCGGTGACTGGGTCGGCGGGAGCGTGACGAGGTCGCAGCGAGCGCCTCGTTCGACGAGTCCTCGAAGGTGCGGCAGCTCCCCGCGCGCCACCAACGGATCGATGACGTCCCAGGTGGCCCCATCGACGCACACGACCACCAGCGGTCTGCCGATCCGACGCCCCCCTCGTTCACGGCAGGAGAGCGCCACCGAGCAGGTCAAGGCGAGGACCAGGACCAGCGGGCACCGAACGCGGCTGCTCGGTCCCGAGCCAGGCCGACGGCACGCACCCCCGATGACCGTCCCGACCTTCTCAAGCCTCTCCCGCATACCCCTCAGCCGCCTCAAAGTGACACGCGCAACCGCCCCAGGGCGTTCCCCATGGCGACCGACCTCGCGATGCGCTGTCCAGGGCATTCCCATGACCAGATCTATCGGCCAGGGAAGCACCCAAGCTCCACGCAAAGGGACTGTAGCTGGCTCGATCGGGGTGCGGAGGAACTCCACCGAGCCCGTGTGGGACATCGAGAGACCGTTGCCCTGCCTCCAGGCCACGCGTGCGTTGATGTGAGGGCGGCGCCGAACCGCCGATGTGGATGTTTCTGGGTCTCGAGGCCGCTCTGACCCTCGTCATCGTGGCGGTCCAGCGCCGCACCAGGCCCGTGGTGGGCGCGCAGGACTCGCCGTCGCATCCGTAGGCGGACACCCTGCAGCGGGCGCTCACTCCACCGCCACGATCCGGATCAGGGCCTTGATCATCGTCGCGTCGCCCTCCTCGTGGGCAAGGAGATCCACGAAGGCGTGGGTCCGGTGGGTGCCGAAGTGGAGCTCGTGGCGGCTCCCGCCCCCGCCGGTACCTCGGGTCCCGAACTGTTCCAGTTGACCCCACGCCTGCTCGCTCGCCACGCAGATCTCGTGGAGGTCGGCGGCGTCCATGCCAGACACGGTGTAGGTGGAGTCCATCGTGTGGATGTTCCCCGCCTGGCCCCAGGCGTCGGATCCGATCACGGTCCACTCGTGTCCGCGCCTCGAGAGCTCCGCTTCGAAGGCATCGATGAACGGGATGGCGGCGCCAGCGCCTACCTGGGTCTGTCCAATCTTGTAGACGACCGCGCCCCCACAGCCCGGCACCAAGGCCAACAGCAGGGTCAACAGCAACGCCCGGGCTCGTCCGCGTTCTCGCCTCATCGCTCTCTCCTCCAGTGAATTTCCTCGGCCGCCCTGGCCGCCGTCACTCGTCAGCCCACGGGTCGTAGGTGCCGAAGCTCCAGACGTGACCCTGGGGGTCGCGGCAAGTGTAACCGCGGCCGCCGTAGTCCTGGTCCTCGAGCGCCAGCAGGATCTCCGCGCCGGCCGCCAGCGCCCGCGCGTGGTGCGCGTCCGCGTCGTCCACGATCGCATAGGCGCCCTGGGTGCAGCGCCCGCCCAGCTCTGACGGAGGCCGCATGGCCTCGTCGAAGGCGCTGCCCGCGTGGGTGCCCGCCGAGCCCAGCATGATCATCCCGTTCCCCAGCACCAGCTGGGCGTGGGCGATGGCCCCCTCCTCCTCGCCGGGGACCACGAGCTTGGCCTCGAAGCCGAAGGCCTCGCAGAGCCACTCGATGGCGGCGGGAGCGTCGGCGTAACGCAGGCCGGGGATGATGCTGGGGTGACGGTCGCGGGTGGTCTCGGACATGTTCCTCGCTCCGGTTCCGGCTATCGGGACCACCAGAGATTATTCCCGGGCGCGCCTCATCACCAGCAGGGGACTCGGGGGCGCCGCGCTCCGTCCTAGTCGAGGGCGTCGTACTCGGGGTTCACACACTTCTTCCCCCAGCGCTCCTTGATGGCCCGCAGCGCGACAGCTGATTCCGGATACTGACCCTTGTCGTCGGTCTCCTCGATCCACGACTCGAGCAGCTCGCGATGTCGCGCGAGCTCTCCGGCCTGATCCGGATCGTCGGCGAGGTTGTTCATCTCGTGTGGGTCCGCGTCGAGGTCGTACAACTCCTCGCTCGGCCGCGGCCCGAAGAAGATCGCGTCGACCTGCGGCGCGAGGGTCCCCTCGGCGTGCCCCTCGCGCAGGGCGATGACGTAGTCCCGGTTGTCGCGATACTGCGGCTGGAGCAGCGGGCGGTCCGTAAGAAAGTTCCTGATGTAGCGGTAGCGATCGGTGCGCACGGTGCGGATGCGATCGATCGTGTAGTCGCAGCGGTCGCGGGCAGAGATGACGAACTCGCGCGGTGTGAATTCGGCGCTGAAGAGGTGCTGGCCCTCGATGTATGCAGGGAGCTCCAGCCCGGCGAGGCCGAGCGTCGTGGCGGAGACGTCGAGCAGGGAGACGAGGTCATCGCGCACGGTTCCCGGCTCACACAACTCCTCGCGCCCCTCGGCCATCACGTACAGGGGCACATGGCATCCGCCCTCGAAGCAGAACTGCTTGTGCCGAGGGGAGTGGTTGTTCCCGTGGTCCGAGAAGAAGAACACGATCGTGTCTTCCAGGAGGCCGTCCTCGCGCAGCTGGCCCATGATCTGCGCGATGTCCGCATCGGTCTTTCGAACCGTGTCGTGGTGATGCGCCCACCACTTGCGGAAGAGGTCCGTGTCGGGGAGATAGGGAGGCACCGTGACGCTCTGGGGGTCCACCTTCTCCTTCACGGACCGCGTGTTGCTCTTCCCGCCCCCGAGTTGGATCTGCCCGAAGAAGGGCACGCCCTGCGGCCGGTCGCCCCAGCCTCCCTCGCCCTTCTTGCCATAAAACCTCCCCGGCCGCTTCTTCGGGTTGCCCGTGCTGTACAGGTCCGATCGCTCGTAGCGGAAGTTGTAGTCGTCCTTCCCGCGGTTGAAGGTGAAGTAGCCGGCCTCCTTCAAGAGCTGCGGGATCGGCAGGATGCCCTCGGGCAGATGAATGGCCGCCGCCTCGGACCTCGACGACCGGTGCTGGTGCGTCCCCGTCGTCGTCTGCATCGCCCCTGTGATCATCGCCGAGCGGCAAGGCGAGCAGACCGGCGCCGGAACGAAGGCGCGGCTGAAGCGCACGCCCTGTGCCCCGAGCGCGTCCATCGCAGGCGTCCGGCCCGCGTTCACCTCGTGGCCGAAGCTCCCGATCCACGGCGAGAGGTCTTCCGCCACGATCCACAGGATGTTGGGACGGTCATCCCCCGCGGCTGGGCCCGCAGCGGTCGACAGTGAGAGGGCGACAACAGCGAGGGCTTGCAAGAGGGTCTTCATGTGTCGGTGGGACGCTCGGTTCGATTGTATGGGGTGTCACCCTCTCGGCGACGCAGGCCGACGGTCGGGAGCGCTCGATCAAGACCCGCGGCGCCTCAGGGATGCCAGCCAACGACAACGAACGGCGAAGGCGAAGCACTCCTCGACGAAGCCTGCGCTGGGGGTCCCGGTCAGCGACCGAGGGAGCCCGGCTCCCATCCGTCTCGGTAGGTCTGTGTGAGAAAGTCCGAGGCCTCGGGAACACCCCTGGCCTTCAACCTGGAGGCGTCCCACTCGATCTTCTTACCGACGCGATGGGCGACGTTGCCCAGCAGGTTGTGCTCGATCAACGCGCCGGAGTACTCGAAGTTGCAGGTCGTCGGTGCGCCGGTCTTGCAGGCGTGGAGCCACTCCTTGTGGTGGCCGAGCGACTTGGGAATGGAAGCCTTCGGCGGTTCGTAGTCCTTGAAGCTCGCGGATGGACTGAGCAGGAGCTTTCCGTAGTCGGCAACCAGGATCCCCTCGTCGCCCACGAAGGCGACGCCGATGTGCCACTTGCCGAGGTCAGTATCGTCGCCGAGCTGCGCCTGCAGGCGCTCCGAGCGGCGCCGCATGCCCTCCGGCCCGTGATACCAGAACACCTTGGTCGGCACGTTCAGGTTGGCGTTGCCCTTCCGCGGCCCATGCTCCCAGACGATGTCCTGCCATTCGGGACAGGCGATCGGGTCGGGGTCTGGACCTCTGGACTCGACAGTGAGAGGGCGCTTCAGCTCGAGCGCCCAGAACGGCAGGTCGATGAGGTGGCTGCCCATGTCGCCCAGCACGCCGTTGCCAAATTCCCAGCGCCGGTTCCAGTTGAGGTTGCCGCCCTTCCAGTAGCCCTGGTTGTAGGGCCGATCCTCGGCCGGGCCCAGCCACACGTCCCAATCGAAGTCATCGGGGATCGGCTGGGCTTCGAGCTGCGCGGTGCCGACCGCGTTGATGGTACGCCCACACCAGACGTGGGCCTCTCGTACGGGACCGACCGCACCCGCCTGGATCAGTTCGACAACACGACGGTAGTTTTCCGAAGCGTGGATCTGCGTACCCATCTGGGTCGCGATCCTCCTCTTTCGCTTTCCGTACTCGTCCTGCATGAGCCGGGCCTCGACGACGGTGTGGCTCAGGGGTTTCTCACAGTACACGTGCTTGCCACGGCGCATCGCGGCGATGGCGGCGAGCGCGTGATGGTGGTCCGCGGTGCTGATGACCACGCCGTCGATCTTCGGGTCCTCGACGAGCTCTCGCCAATCGGTGAAGACGCTGGCGTCCTTGAAGCGCTGCTTTGCACTGGCGAGCGCGGCTCCGTTCACGTCACACAGAGCGCGGATGTTCTCGCCGGCGACCTGGTTCAGATTAGCCCCGCCGCGCCCGCCGACCCCGATGATGCCGAGATCCAGCTTGTCGGGGTTGACCGACGGCAGGCCCGCAGCCGGTGCCATGTACGCCGGAGCGATCGCCCCTGCGATTGCCAGACCGGATGTCTTCGCCAGGAATTCGCGACGCGTGCTGGTCTTGGACATGACTCGTCAACTCCAATCGGTCCGAAGTAGCGCTGTTCGGGCTCCACAGGTCAGGGCCATTGAACCGCGGCGCCGACTGCCTGTCGATCCCCCGCTGCACTCACGCGCGCTGAAGAGCGCCGAGGGTCCTCGTGCATCGTCTGCTGGAACCACGCTCGGCTCAGAGCTCCTTGATCCAGAGCTTGCGGAACTGCAGATGGTTGGGCTGGCCGTGGTCCTGCAAGCCGATCGCTCCGGAGAGGGGACGATCCTCGATGGCCGAGCCCTTCAGTTCGAGAGTGACGATCTCCCGTCCGTTCAGCTCGACCTGCAGGCTGCCACCACGGGCAATGACGATCATCCGATTCCATTCGCCGGGAGAGCGCGATTGATTGCTCGATGCGCCGACAGTGCCGATGATCCCGCCGTGGTCGTGAGGCCCTAGGGCGCCCTTCTTCTTTGACGAGTCGAGGATCTGGGCCTCGATGCCGGTCTGGACAGGATTCGCCGGGTCGCCGACGCGAAAGAACAACCCGCTGTTGCCGCCAGGAGGGTAGGTGTACTCCACGTCGAGGATGAAGTCGGCGAAGACGGCCTCGGTCCAGAGGTAGGCACCGTAACGCTCCCAGCCCTTTTCGCCCGGACGCGGGTGGATCGCCAGCACGCCGTCCTCCTCGGGGATCCAGTTGCCGGTCGTCTTCCAGCCCTTGAGGTCCTTGCCGTTGTAGAGCGAGCGCCAACCGCTCTGCTCATCGCGCACCTCTCGCAGGCGGATGTTCCTCCAGCTGACCTCGAAAGGACCCGCGCCGCGGCCGACGCCGTGGACCTGCAGGCCGATGAACCCGCGCGGGTGCGAGGCGTAGATCCCTTCGTGGACGAGGTCCGAGACCGCCTGGCCGTTGACCCAGGTGCGGATGCGCGCTCCCTCGGCCAGGACGCGGTAGGCGTTCCACTCGCCGTCTTTGAAGTGGCGGTGCGGGATGCGCTGCGCCTGGGGGGTCATCCACCCACCCGCTGCCTCGCCGTAGAGATAGCCGGCGTCTGCTCCCTTCGCGCCGCTGGCCTCGACCTCGACCTGCGGGCCATTGACGCGTCCTCGCGGTCCACCGCGAGTCTGCGATCGAATCTGCACTCCCGAGTTCAGGCGATCGTCGACGCGCACCTCGAAGAGCAGTTCGAAATCGGAGTAGCCGCGGTCGGTGCACAAGAACGAGTTCGGGCTGCCCTCGGTGGTCCGTCCGACCACTGCGCCGTCCTCCACTCGGTAGGAGGCCGTGCCGTTGCGCAGGGTCCAGCCGTCGAGAGTCTCGCCGTCGAACAAGGAGACCCAGCCCGGGTCGGGCACGGCGGCGGGGACCTCCTGCGAAGCGGCGGCGGTCAAGCCGCTGAGGGCGGCCAGGCAAATCGTCGCAGAGCGGATGAAATCAGCGTTCATGAGGACCTCTCGATGGGTGTCGGTTGCTGGATGATACGGCACGGGCTTCCAGACCGCCCAGTCGCACACTCGAGCGCCGTCGGCGGGGCGATGTTGGGGTACATTGAGGTGGTGAGCCAGAGTCGGCCCTCAATCGATATGTCACACCGTGAGCCGTTCCGATCGCTCCGGCTGATCGCACTTTCCCTCCTGTTCCTCGCTGGCCGAGCCCCAGCCCAAAACGTCTTCGGACCGCAGGAGGTGATCTCGACCCAGGCGGACTACGCCTCAAGCGTGCACGCCGCCGATCTGGATGGCGATGGAGACCTCGATGTGCTCTCGGCCTCGATCCTCGATGACGAGATCGCCTGGTATCCCAACCTGGGCGGTGGCGCTTTCGGGCCTCAGGTGGTGATCAGCTCGCAAGCGGGCGGGGCCCATGGAGTCCACGCAGCCGACCTCGACAGCGACGGAGATCTCGACGTGCTGGCGGCGTCTTTCTTCGATGACGAGATCGTCTGGTACGCGAACCTGGGCGGGGGCACCTTCGGCCCCGCACACATCGTGACCACGCAGGCCGATGGTGCCGAGAGCGTCGTACCCGTGGACATCGACGGCGATGGGCTGCTCGATGTGCTCTCATCGTCCTACAACGACGACAAGATCGCCTGGTACTCCAACCTGGGTGGAGGCGCCTTCGGCCCACAGCAAGTCATCAGCCTGAGCGCCAACGGCGCACACAGCGCATACCCTGGCGACCTCGACGGCGACGGTGACATGGATGTCGTCTCTGCGTCGGTTATCGACGACAAGGTGGCCTGGCATCAAAACCTCGGCGGCGGGGTCTTTGGCTCGGAGCACATCATCAGCTCGCAAGCACTGGGCGCGCGCTGCGTCTTCGTCGCAGATCTTGACGGCAACGGCGCGCCGGACGTGCTCTCCGCTTCACTCGAGGACGACAAGATCGCCTGGTACCCCAACCTCGGCGGAGGGACCTTTGGAGACGAACGTCTGCTCACCCTCGCCGCAGACGGCGCAGCCCGCGTGCACGCGGCAGACCTGGACTCGGATGGTGATCCAGATGTCCTGTTCGCTTCCCGGGAAGACGACAAGGTCGGCTGGTTCGAGAACCTCGGTGGGGGTGACTTCTCTCCCCAGCGAGTGATCAGCACGAACGCCGACGGGCCCCTCGGCCTGTCCGCCGCCGACCTCAACGGTGACGGCTACATGGACGTACTCTCGGCGTCGAGGCACGACGACGAGATCGCCTGGTACCCAAACCTCGGCCCTTGCGGCGGCACCACGTACTGCGTCACGAGTCCCAACACCAGCGGGCCCGGCGCGCACATCTTCTCCTCGGGCGAGGCTGCGATCGCCGCGAACACGTTCACTCTCGAAGCCATCGGCGCTGTCCCCTCCCAGGTCGCGATCTTCTACTACGGCACCGAAGCGACGTCCGCGCCCTTCGGAGAGGGCGTCCGCTGCGTCGGCGGCCTGACGACTCGCCTCCTGCCCCCCCTCTTCATCGACGGCGCGGGCACCGCCGAGCGCCACGTCGACTTCACCTCTCCGCCCGCCAGCGTGGGCACGGGACACATCACGTCCGGCTCCACCTGGCATTTTCAATTCTGGTATCGCGATCCCGGCGGCGGTCCGGTGGGCTTCAACTTCTCAGATGCGCTCGAGGTGACTTTCTGCCCGTGAACCTGGGCGCCCGAGCATCTCGGTCGGGCAGATCACACCTGGCGCAGGCCGCGCCCGAGCGGGGGTTCCGCCGCCGCTTGCGTCCACTGGTGCCAGATCCCACCCTGGTTGCGGGCCGGTGCAGCGGGACTGATGAACACGTGAACACTCGCGAAGAACAGGGCGCATGCCGCGCGGCAGCATGAGACCGGTCAAGCTCGGCCTCGCCCTCCTGTTCGCCGGAGGGATCTGTTTTGTCTGGGGGTTCTTCGCGCACCGCGATCACTGGTTCCCCCACGGGATCCTGCAGGGGCTCGCTCAGGAGTTTGCGGATCGGGACGCTCCGCGGGATCCCTTCCCCAAGCAACTCGTCGAGTCCCGCTCCCCCGCTTTCGATGACCTGGCGGCTCTCGGCTACGTCGACGCCAGTTTCGACCCCGACAGTGACCAGCGCGGTGTGGTCCTCTCGGAGACAGACCGCTTCTTCCCGGGCTTCAACCTCTACAGTTCGCGGACCGCACGTTCCGCCCAGCTGATCGACATGCAGGGCGGCATCGTCCACAGCTGGGCAAGCGACACGACGGATACCTGGCAGAGTGTCTCGCTGCTGGAGGACGGGCGGCTGTTCGTGCTGGAGAAGGACCAGGCGCTGCTCGCGCTCGACCGCGATTCGCGCCCGCTCTGGAGGTTCGAGGCGCGCGTTCACCACGACCTCGATGTGTTCGACGAGGGGATCCACGTTCTCTCCCGGCGCGAGGAGATGCGGCCCGAGTTTCACCCGACGCGGCCGATCGTGGTCGACATGCTCTCGATCCTGTCGCTCGACGGGACGCTGCGGGAGGAGATCTCCCTGCTGGATGTCTTCCAGCGCTCTCCCCACGCCTACCTGCTGCCGAGCTTGATTCCCGCGCACGATGCGGGTGACCGGAAGGCGCTCGACCTCCTCCACACCAATCACGTCGAAGTCCTCGACGGCACCCTGGCGCACCGCTCCGAGGTCTTCGCGCGCGGCAACCTGCTCTTGTGCGCGCGCAACCTCAACGCCGTCTTCATCCTGGACGCCGCGGCCGAGCGCATCCTGTGGCTGTGGGGGCCGGGAAACCTGACCTTCCCCCACCACCCGCAGCTCCTCGCGAACGGCAACCTGTTGTTGTTCGACAACGGCCTCGAGGCCAGCCGCATTCTCGAGCTGGAACCTCTCGAACGCTGCATCACCTGGTCCTACGAAGCCGAGGGCTTCTTCTCGGTGACGCGCGGCAGCGTGCAACGCCTACCCAACGGCAACACGCTCATCACCGAATCCGACGCGGGCTACGCCTTCGAGGTGGACCCGCAGGGGGAAACGGTCTGGGAGTTCGCCAACCCCGACGTGGACGCATTCGGCCATCGCTCGGCGATGTGGCGCGTCACGCGCTACGCTCCCGGAGAGCTGCTCTTCGTAGACGCTAACGCCTCGCCCCCACGCTAGCTCGGGGCGGGAGCGAGCGGGGAGCAGATTGCGGTCGCTCCGTTGTGGTGGCGGTACGGGTGGCCACCTAGAGCACGTAACCTGTCCCTCAGACGCCGCGGCCCCTCGAGCTGCTCGCCCTGCGCGAATGCGCCGATCAGCGCGCCGTCTCAGCCTCCGAGAGAGCGCGGACATGCACGAGCACGCGCTGGTGGATTCGGTGCAGGATCGCGTCGCTCCACAGCTGCCAGTAGCCGCTCGGGCCCATCTCGACCACGTACCAGGTGCTGCCCTCGAGCAGGGTCCCGCCATCGGGCGTGGGCGTCAGGCGAAACTCTCCGCGCACGCTGCGGAAGGAGCGCTCTAGGTGCGGCGGATCGAGGTGCGCGTAGAAGCTCCACTCCTCCATGGGCACCGGCTGCGCGATCACGTCAAAGGACAGGCGGCGCGGCTCGTCCCAGAAGGTGATGGGCTCGACAAAGGCGCCGGTCGTGAACTCGCAGTGCCGCACGGCACCCACGCCCTCGCCGTCGATGCGCGCGCGCAGGGGATAGGCGACGCCGGTGCGGAAGAGCCAGTGCTGCGGCGTGGGCAACTCGCTGAAAGACACGACGTTGTTCCACACGACCGCGGGCGGAGCGTTCACCTCTATCGTGGTGACCACCTCGCGCACGCCGGGCTCCACCACGTGCTGGTCGAGACGCGCTCCCAGGGGGAAGGCCAACAACACCAGCCCCAGGCTCATGTCGGGCGCGACGGACTTGCGTGCCAGTGCACGACCAAAGAGCGCTCCCGGCATGGCGGCGACCCACATGACCGGGTAGGCGAGCGCAAGGCAGAGAAGGCCCTCAAAGGCGAAGACCACCAGCGCCATCAGCCCGACCAGCAGGGCGAGGGTCACCATGCCGATGGTCGCCGTGACCGTGCGCTCGACGGGCAGGTTGTAGAGATAGGCCGTCACCGTGCCGAGCACGAACGGCGTTCCGAGGAACAGGGCCGTCCCGTAGTAGTAGAAGCCCTCGGTCAAGACGCCGACCAGCACGGCCATCAGGACGGTGCTGACGGCGACGCCGAAGAGCGTCATGCGCGGGGTGAACAGATCGGGACGCAGGCGCCTTCGCTCTACGGTGCGGGTCGGCACGACGACAAGGACGACGATCATCGCGTAGTGGACGATCGGCACGAGGAACAGCAGGCCCAGCCACGGGGAGAGGCCCGCGTCTCGGGCACGGCGAGCGCTCATTCCGACGCCGACCCACAGGAAGGGCAGGGCCCAGAGCAACAAGAAGGCCAGGTACACCGGCGGCAGGCTCTCGACCTCGTGGAAGCGCTGGGCGAAGGTCGGGTCGAGGTAGGTGAGCGGGTCCCAGAATCTCCCCGTAATCGCCAGGTAGCTGCCGGCATCGACGCTGTACTTGACGAGCGCGAGGCCGAGGCCCGCGGCGAGGTAGCGCGATCTGGTGACGCCCCCCTCCAGGGCGAAGAGCTCTCTCAACCAGGCCATGCTGCTAAGGGTAGCGACCTTCCTCCGCGGATCCCCCCCTCGCTACCATGCTCTCATGATCGAGCTCGAGCGTGCGGCCTCCGGCGACTGGGAGCGGGTCAGGGCCTTACGCCTGCAGGCCCTGGCGGACTCACCCGACGCCTTCGCCAGCACCCTCGCGCAGGAGGAGGGGCTGGAGCCCGATGCCTGGCGCGAGCGCCTCGTCACCGCGGCGACCTTCCTTGCCCACGTGGAAGGCGAGGCTGTCGGGATGGTCACCGCCGCTCCGTTCAGAGGGCGGCCCGAGGCCGCAGGGCTCTTCGGGATGTGGGTCGCGCCGGACTGGCGCGGGACGGGAGCGGCCGATCGGCTCGTGGAGACCGTCATCGACTGGGCGCGCACGGAGGGTTTTCGCCGGGTCGTCCTCGAGGTGGCGGACGAGAACGCCGCGGCCATCGCCCTCTACCGGCGCCTCGGTTTCGAGCGCACCGGCGCGACGGCGACGCTACCCGCGCCGCGCACGCACATCACCGAGCACGAGCGCACACTCGTGCTCTGAACCGCGCCTCCGCGCCGGATTAGACGGTCGCGCAGCGATCGAGGCGGCGCAACATGAAGGTGCAGCCGTCGACGCGACGGATGTAGTGCGCCTTCTTGCGCAGGGCGTCGATGGCGCCGTTCACCTGGTGCGGCTTCGAGCCGGTGGCGTCCACCAGCTCCTCGAGCGTCATCGAATCATGGCAGCGCAGGGCGTTGAGCACCCGCTCTTGCCTGGAGCCCGATTTAGGCTCGACTGACGGCGGCACGCGGAGCGGGTTGAAACGCTCCCTGGCGGCGAGGAGGAGCAGGTTGTCCCCCGGGAACGGCCGTTTCCCCGCGTCCCGACGGTCACGGGCGGCCTGGAGCTTCCTGTTCTGGATCATGGAGACATGATCGACGCGCCCCGACAGGCCCTTTAGGCATTCCCGACCCCACCTCCTTCACATCGCCCCCGCGCCCGATTCTGCGACCCTTGATCGGCGCTGGACATGGTGGATGCTAGAAGGTGTGCAGCGGGCTGCGTAGGCGTATGCATGGGTGACAGTTAAATGATGGAGTTCAGCCTTTTTCTGATCTCGCTCCTCTCCCTGGGAGCGGTCCTGGGTGGGGTGATCCTGGGGGCCATCGCCCTGGCTCACATCAAGGCGCTCACGCGCCGGGTGAAGGCGCTGGAGGAAGGTGATGGTGTGCGCCTCGCGACACCTCCCTCGCAGCCGTCCGCAGCGGACGAGGTGGCATCCATCGAGACCGACGCGGCCCGCGAGGAGTGGCCCCCGCGCAGTGCCGCAGCCGAAGTCAGCAGCTCCCCTCCCCTCGAGGAGGCCGCGACACCGCAAGGCGCGGACCCCGCGCCGGCATCGCAACCCAATCCAGCGCCGCGGCGCAGGATTGAGTGGGAGCGACTGCTCGGGGTCCGGGGCGCCGCCATCCTGGGCGGAGTGGCGCTGGTGATCGCCGCGCTGTTCTTCTACCAGTACGCGGTCCAGGAGGGATGGTTCGACGCGCGCATGCGCGTTTTGACCGGCGCGGTCGTCGGCACACTGTGCCTCTTCTTCCAGGGGCCTCTGCGCGCGCGCGGTTATGGGATCGTGGCCAATGTCCTGGCGGGCAGCGGCGCGGCCGTGCACTACGCGGCGGCCTGGGCGGGCTTCCGCCTCTTCGAGATGCTCCCTTTCTGGGCGGGGTTCGGCTGGATGGTCGTGACGACCGTCGCCTGCTGCGCCCTCGCCCTGCGGCACTCGGCCCAGCTGATCGCCGTCTTCGGCCTGGTCGGGGGTTTCGCGACACCCCTGTTGCTCTCCACCTCCGACGCGAGCGCGGTCAGCCTCTTCGGCTACATCCTGGTACTCGACCTGGCCCTGCTGGCAATGGGCCGAAGGCAGGACTGGCCGTGGCTGGGACTGCTCGGGCTGTTCGGCACGACGGGCATCCAGATCCTCTGGCTGCTCGACGGCCACACCGAGGAGGCGGCCGCGGGCCTGGCCGCCTGCGGTGTCTTCGGCCTGCTCTTCGTCGCTTTTGGCGGGAACGAGGACAGCCCCTTCCGGGTGCGCTGGCTCCTGGGACGCATCGCCGGCGTGATGATCCCCTTCGGCATCGCCCTGCACTACGCCACCCTCGTGGAGCTGGGCGAGGACTTCTGGATGGTGGCCGCCGTCGCCGCCCTGCTGGCCTGCGCCGCGACCTTCGTGGGCCGCCGAATGGAGCTGGCCGCGCTGCCGATCGCCGCCGCCGCCGGCGCCGCTGCTCTGAGCGCGACCTGGGTCCTGTCTTCCGATCTTGCCTCCGACTCCCTGGTGGACTTCGCCCTGCTGACGGGGGCAACCGCCCTGTGCCTGGCAGTCTTCGACGCCTGGCCACGGCGCGCGCGACCGAAGGACCTCCATCCCTCGGCCGCCTACTCGCTGCTGGTCCTCTTTGCCGTCACCTGGGTCGTAGGCTGGGCCATGGTCCCCGCCTACGCCACGGCGGACAAGGTCCTCCCCTTCTGGCCGATCTGTCTCGGGATCGGCATCCACCTGGCGTTCGCAGTCTGTGCCCGCGCCGCCCTGCCTGCTCTCCCGGTCCTCGCCGGCCTCGCGGCCGGGATCAACTTCGCGGTCCTCAACGGCTCCCTGGCAGAAGCCGCCCTCGTATCCGATGCAGTCGAGTCCCTGGTAGGAACGGACCTGCTCTCGCTGTTCATCGCGCCCCTGACTGCGGGCGCGCTGTTGCTGCTCGCCGTGGTCTGGCGCGCCCACCCAGCGCCGCGCGCCCTCGCTCTGGCCGCCGTTTGCTGCGCCGTGCTCCCCATGCTGGATCAAGATCGGCCCTGGGAAGGAGCGAGCCTGCTTCAGCACCACGTGCCGTTGTTACTGGCGATATGTGTCGGCGCTGCTGCCGCTGCGAGGTGTGGGAGCTCGATCCCGACCGCAGTGGTGGTCCTGTTTACCGGCACGACGCTCTACGCGTTCGCGAGAGGTGGCGACATCTTCAGACTCGGCTGGACCATACCCGAGGTGCTCCCCTGGTTACTCGCGGGCACGGCCGCCACGACCCTCGCCCCGGTGTTGTTTCGCGGGCAGCTCGCCCGCACCTCTCTCATGGGCCTCGTCGCCGCAACTTCAGTCTTCATGGGGTTCGGCGACTTCGCCCTCGACCGCTGGGTGCAGCTCTTCGAGCATGCCTGGGGAGACCGGTGGATCGGCATCGTGCCTCTGATCCTGGCCCTGCCCGCGGGGCTGGCCGCGCTCTGCCTGCGCGGCGATCACGAGCCCGACGGCGTGCGAAGTGCGCGAACGGCCTACATCATGGTCGCCTGCCTCCTGTGCGCCCTCGCCCTGCCACTCCAGGTCGACTCTCGCCAACTGGGCGGAGTCAGTGGCATGTGGGGCTGGATCGGCCTCGCCCTGGGAGCGGGTCTGTGGGCGTGGCTCGCACAGCGCCGGTCCAGCCCTCTGTGGAGCCTGGCAGCCATGGTGGCGGTAACCATCGCGGCGGCCCCCTGGTGCCTTCCTCTGCGGCTCATCGGTGTCACCGAGTCCGACATCAGGCCGTTCTCGGTGCCCGATGCGTTCGAGCCTCAAGAGGCCCTGCTATTGAACGGCTTCACCTACGCCTACGGCCTGGTCTTCGCCGCCCTGCTGGCCGTCCTTCGCTTCAGCGCCGCTCCGATCGCAAGGCCGGATGGTTCTGGGGAAGGTCGGGGGAGGAGCGGTGTCATTGCGAAGGCCGTCACCGGCCTGCAAGAATGGCTCACGGTCGAGGGCGGCCTCTGGCGTCCGCGCGCCTTCCTGCGCGGGGTCGTCGGCGCTCTCGCCTGCCTGGTGCCCTTCATCTGGGTGAACGTCCTGGTGGTCAACCGCTACGGCGAGGGCGAGCACCTCGTGATAGAGGGCACCAACCTCAACCGCGACCTTGCGCTATCGCTGGCCTGGGCCCTCTACTCGTTCACCTTGCTCGCCCTGGGCACACGCCGCGGCATCGTCGCCCTGCGCTGGGTGTCGCTGGCCTTCCTGCTCGCCACGATCTCGAAGGTCTTCCTCGTCGACCTCGCCAACCTTGAGGGCCTGCAGCGCGTGGGATCATTCCTCGGCCTGGCCCTGTGCCTGATCCTGGTGTCGCTCTTCTACCAGCGGTTCGTGTTCGGCCGGGACGCGGGGGACTGAGCCGAGGCAGCGCCTGCCGCCTCTCGCTCACGCGACGGATACGATCGCAGAGGCACGGCTCGCGGACTGCAAGGCACGGGAGACGCCGCCCATCCCCGGCACCTGCAGTCACTGGGTAACGGTGGTGGCGATCGGCAGGGATGGCAGCCCCCCCAGTGGTACGCCGGCTCGGCCTTCCCGCGCGCTCTTGTAGGATCCCCACATCAAGCTGATGTTCTCGCGGGCGCGGACCCGATAATTTGGGACACCACGGCCCAACTCCCGCCCCATCCCCGCACGGAGCCATGCGCACACTCACGCAGCTCGTTTTCTTCCTGATCCACCTCGCGGGGGGTCTCTTCGCCCTGCGCGCCTGCGGGAACGGGATGGCCGAGCGCGTCCACTTGCGAGTGGTCGCGGACCGCTTCCTCGAGTTGCGTCTCGGCGACACCACGAACTGGGGGTCCGGACTGGCCATTGCCCTGCTCATGGGGGCGGTCGGAGCCTGCGCTCTCCCCGCCCTCGCGTGCCTCGTCGCTCTCGTACGCCGCCGCAAGGAGGCGGTGCCGGTCCCCGACGCGGCCCTGCGCCTGCAGGTGCTGGTCTTCTGCGCTGCAGTCTGCATAGCGGTCTGCGCCTTCGGCCTCTCCACCGCCGAGACCCACGCCGGCCCGTTCCGCGTCCGCCACCCGGTCCTCGCGGAGTTCGCCGTGGCCTTCGCCTACGGGACCTTCGCTCTCTGGTCCCTGCTGCTCCCGAGACTCCGGCGTCTCCTGCCCGAGCGGGCGCGTCGTGTCCTGGCGGGACTCTCCCTCAGCCTACCGCTGCTCCTGGTCACCGGAGAACTCGGCGTGCGCGGCCTCAGGATCGCGTGGCCCCACCCGATCCTGGTCACCGAGTCGGCATCGTCGGAGATCAAGCGCGGAGCCGGACGGCGCCAACCCGGGAGCTTCCTCTACGGCTTTCCACTGAACAGCGGCGGCCACTACGACACGGAGTTCGTCCCGCGCTCCGAGCTCTCCGGCCCCCTCGTCGTCAGCATCGGCGACTCGTTCAGCTACGGAACGGTCCCTCTCCCCCACCACTACACGAGCGTCTGCGAACAGGAGCTCCCCGGGGTCGAGGTCTACAACATGGGCTACCCGGGCATCGGCCCCGGCGACTACCTCTACCTGCTGGAGACCGAGGCCCTCGCCCTCGATCCCGACCTGATCCTGATCGAGATCTTCCTCGGCAACGATATCGACGCCCTCTCGAAGGCGCCGACGGCGCCGCGCTGGTTCGACGCCGACAGCTACCTGCTCACGGTCCTCGCCTTCCGCCTCAAGAGCTTCGACCAGGCAGAGATCGCCGACACCGTCGGCGCGGCTTCGACGGCCGAACGGGCCCTGAACCAGCCCTGGCTCGCCGATCCGCTCCTCGAGAAACCGAGCCTCGGGGAGGAGATCTACATGCTGGTGGAGACCCAGGCGGCCGCGGCAGTCTGCGAGCACCACGAGCGGGTGGCCTGGGGGCTCAGGCACGCGGAGTTCCTGAAGTCGCTCATCCGCCTCGAGCGCGCGGCCGGCGACGTGCCCCTGGTGTTCGTCCTGCTCCCCGACGAGTTCCAGATCGAGGACCGGCTCTGGCAGGAAATCCTGCGCCGCACCGGCAAGAGCCTGGACCGAGACCTGCCCAATCGCGAGGCCCTCGCCTGGGCCCGGAGCCATGGCCGCGCGATGCTCGACATGACCCCCGCCCTGCGCGCGGTCGCGCCCCTCCCCGACGGCGAGCGGCACCTCTATCACCTGCGCAACATGCACTTCAACAAGCGCGGGAACGAGGTCGTCGGCCGCGAGTTGGCGCCCTTAGTGCGCTCGCTCCTCGACGGCAGCCTGAGCGCGGGCGTGCCCTACCGCCCCGACGAGAACCTGCCGAGCGCCGAGGAAGCCGTCCCGACGGTCCAGGCCTTCGGCCGCGTCCTCAGCAGCGTTTCCCTCGACGGCGAGAAAGTCTTCGACGCCTCCTTGCTCCCCCTCTCGAAGGACGAGATCCGCGATGGCGTCTTCGGCCTGCTCCGGTCGGTGAAGACCTCCGAGGACATCACCAACCTGACCAACGCGGCGGTCCTCCTGGCATATTTCCAGGAGGGCGTCGGCACGGACGCCGCCAGCCTGGACGACCTCGCCCCCGACGGCGCCCCCTGGAGGGACCGCGTCCAGGCCGAGATGGCAAAATTAACCCTCGAGGTCGAGGTCCTGGTCGACTAGAGGGGGAGCGGACCGAGACCGCGTCGGCCGCGGTTTACCTGACCTGCAAGGGAAACCGTGCGGCGCCGGCTTTCGCTTCCGCCGCGCTCAGAGGCACTGCTCGAGGATGGCGATGTCGCTCTCGAACGAATCCGGGCCGAGGGGGCCGAAGGAGAAGCGCATCATGGGGCCCAGGGGCCCCTCGTCGCCGCGCCGCGCCATGTCGCACAGGCGTCCGGGGAGGATGCCAGCCTTGTGCTTGAACAGGCGCTCGTTGAAGGCGTCGCCGGTGAGGCCGTCGGGCAGCTTGCACCAGTGATAGAAGCCGCCGTTGCCGGAGAAGAGCTCCAGGCCGAGGCGTTCGAGGGCCTCGCCGTAACGTTCGCGCTGGCTGGTGTAGAAGCTCGCGATCGCCGAGCGGGCGTGGGCCACGCGCTCCAGCTCGAGGAGCTCGGTCACGTAGAGCTGCGAGGCGCGGGAGACGCCGCCCATGCCGAAGGAGGAGTAGTTGCGGAACAGTTCGACGTGGTCCTTGGCGGCGACGACCCAGCCCACGCGCATCCCCGGGACCTGTAGTCCCTTGGTGGCCGCGCCGACGATGAAGAGATTCGTCGCGTCGATATCGTCGATGTGTGCCAGTGCACTCTCGGGTTCGGGGTCGCAGAAGAACTCGTAGGCCTCGTCGAAGAGCGCCGCGCGTCCGTCCTCGCTGTAGTGCCGCACGAGCGCCGCCAGATCCTCCCCGCCGGTCATGATCCCCGTCGGGTTACAGGGATTGCTCTTGAGCAGCATGATCCCCTCGCGCGCCGGGTGGTCAGCAGGGCCTGGGCGGAAGGCGTTGCTCTCGTCGCTTCTGATCAGCGAGAACTCGCGCCCGAAGATCTTCAGGAGGTCCCAGTAAGGCGTGTACTCGGTCTCCTCGACGACCACCTCCACTCCAGGCTCGAGGAAGGCCAGCACGGCAAAAATCGCCGGCCGGCCGCCGGCGAAGACGGCCACGTTATCGGCCGTGATCCGCGCGTCGTAGAAGCGGTTGTAGTAGGCGGCGATGGCCTCCCGCAGGGGCGGCTGCCCGTCGGCCTTGGGGTACTTGCGATCGTCTGCTCCGATCCGCACCCCATCCGGCAGCTCGGGCCCTCCCGGGACCTGGCTCGTCATGGGAAAACCCTGCGCCCACGGGTGGGTCCCCACCTCCCCCATGTAGTCGTCGGTCGCCTCGGCGAAGCGGAACAGGGTCTCGTAGACCCCCATGGGCGGGAACTGGCGCAGGATCATTGGGCGGGGGGTTCTAGGGTGGATGTCCCGCGCAGCTTAGCGGCTGTCCCCCAGCCCGACACCCCGCCTCGCCCTTTCCGCGCGGTCGGGTACCATGCTCCAGTCAGATCCACGCCGTGAAGGGAGAGCGATGGCCGGATTCTTCAAGATCTACGTGATCGGAGGCCCCGGGGGCTTCCGGGGGAGCGACGGGGTCAACCCGATCTACTTCCAGATCCTCGTCGGCACCTCGAGCCGTCAGTGGTGGGAGCCGCACTACTTCATGGAGGAGATCAAGCCCATGGGGAAGCTGCGGGTCATCGTCCCCGCGGGGCCGGACGATCCCGATTCCTTGCTGGACGCCTGCGTGGCCTTCTTCCCCGAATGGTTCGAG
>PVBE012725033.1_pt1 | contig 28486 bp, 20 predicted proteins | sample 1631181 | NCBI WGS metagenome assembly PVBE01 (sample SAMN08397723, study PRJNA350692) | Marine metagenome, whole genome shotgun sequencing project. | isolation source: water | place: Pacific Ocean | collected 2012-04
AAGGACGACGGAGCCGGACCAACTCCTAAACGCCCAAAACACAAAACAGGCTTTGTTGTTCTGAGTCCCGAGGGGCTCCACCGCGCTCCTCAAAAGAACAACCAATTCCACCCACGAATTGTTCTGAAGAACCATTTTTTTGTCTTAACAGGGCACTAGCCAATGACATCGTGAACTACGTTGCCGTGGACGTTGGTGAGCCGAAAATCGCGGCCGCCATAGCGGTAGGTGAGCCGCTTGAGCTGATCTCGACGAACCGCACCCCCGACTCGGCCAGTCGTCGCGCAGCGTCAGGCGTCCGGCCATGTGAGGGAATCAGGTTGCGGATCGTTGCGTTGTTAACAGACTGGCCTTCCCAACCAAGCCGTGTCGCCTGGAACGTGCTGGGCAAGAACGCGCTCCCGTAGTTTGCCGGGCCTCCGAAAGTGCGCGTCGGTTTGATGGTAGCGGCGTACTTCGCCTGCTCGGCAACAAACGTCGAATTGCGCGAGTAGAGCGCTCGACCTGGTGCGAAACCAACACGGGGCCCGAGTCGCCACCGCGCATCAGGCCCGCGGGGGAGTCGAGCTCCAATCCTCCCTCGACCTTCTCCCCAGTTCGGGAATGGCACTCATAACATTGGTTGACCAACACAGGCTTTATCTGATTTTCGAACAGAGCAATTCCCTTGGCGTCGGATTTCTCCGCCTGGGGCTCTTCACCGACGGTACCCGTTCCCAACAACGACATCGAAAGTAACGAGACAAGATTGAGCAGAGTGCGGCCCATCATCCTTGTCCTCTTGCCATGCCGTGGGGAGGGAAAACAGGTCGATCGCCGACATGGAAGCGAACAACCCTCAAGGGGGCGAAGACCGCGTCAAATGTCGATTGGCGGGCAGCAGGAGTCGTAAAGCTTCTGGTCTCGATTCCGGCTACGAGAAGCAACCCGCCATTTTCGATGTGACGCTACGATCGTCTGATGAAGCCGCAATTTTGGCTAAAGTATTGTGGATGTCAAGGTCCGCTTATCCAGTAAAGCGGGTGTTGCGCACTTGTGGCGGTTTGTTACCGATTCAACTGTGATCCCCTCTCCCTTTGGAGGTCGTGCAGCTTTCAAGTCATTCTCGCTTCTCGATTTAAGATCCAGTCATCTCTCCCTTCGCAGACTTTTTCGCTTTTGACTACGACAATAAACCGACAGCGAGCTCCTTCTCGGGGAGAAGGATAGGATGAGGGGCGAACTGCCAAATGAAGTCAGCCACCCCTCATCCGGCCTTCGGCCACCTTCTCCCGACGGGAGAAGGACATATTCAAAGCTCTCCCAATCGTCCAAAGCGAAAAAGTCTGTCGGGGAGAAGGATAGGATGAGGGGGCGAACTGCCAAATGAAATCAGCCACCCCTCATCCGGCCTTCGGCCACCTTCTCCCGACGGGAGAAGGACATGTTCAAGGCTCTCCTAAACCTCCAAAGCGAAAAAGTCCGCTCGGGAGAGATGACAGGGTGTGAAAACCGTTGCAAACCAACTACTTAAAAGCTGCACAACCTCTTTGGCACAAGGGGTGCCCCCAACGAAGTTCTGGTTTAGAATCCAATTCACTTGGATTGAAACACTAACGCTGCCTCTTCTACCTTCCGGTGCCGAAACAGCGCCCAAACCACTTGTTTGGAACACGCGGATTCTTGAGGACGCCAACGTTGATAGCCACTTAATGGAATTGCCTGATTGTTGTGATATTTGGAAAACGAAAACGGCTGACAGATTACGCTTCGTGCGCTGGCTGAGCGGGCAAGATTCCGCCTGAGGCGATCGCACAGGTTGTGCGAGACTTACCAAAATCCGCGGACCAACGTCTGATTGTCGGGGCCGAAGGGTTCAGCGACGCCGCCGTGTTCGAGGTTGCGTCGGATTTGCTATTGGTTCAATCGGTTGACTTTTTCGCACCACTCGTCGATGACCCTTTTGTATTTGGTCAAATCGCAGCAGCCAATTCATTGAGCGATATTTTTGCGATGGGAGCGACGCCGATCACGGCCCTCAACATTGTGTGCTTTCCGGATGACAAGCTTGGTTACGATGTTCTCAACGAGATTCTTCGAGGTGGAACGGACAAGGTCCACGAAGCCGACGGTTCGGTCGTCGGCGGCCATTCGATTCGTGACAACGAGATCAAGTACGGTTTGTCTGTAACGGGCTTGGTGTCGCGGGAACAACTCATGACCAACCAAAATGCACAGCCTGGCGATGTGTTAGTTTTGACCAAGAAGCTGGGGACTGGTTTTGTTACGACTGCGATGAAAAAGAACAAGTGTTCTGACGAATCGGTGCAGGAGGCTTTAGACGGAATGGCTTGTCTGAATAAAGAGGCAAGCGCCGCCGCCCGGGAATATGGAGCACGTTCGGCCACGGACATCACCGGTTATGGGCTGGCTGTTCACGCCTGCGAGATGGCACAAGCCAGCGATGTTTCGCTGGAAATCGAACTCGAGCGGCTGGCGATTTTGCCGGGCGCTTTGGAGCTATCGAAGCAGGGGTTCCTTACACGCGCAAACAAGACAAATCGCGATTTCTGCATGTCCCTGTTGCAAGTAGAATCCAAAGCGGACGGAGCCAGGCTGGAATTGGTATTCGATCCTCAAACGTCGGGGGGTTTACTGATCAGCATTCCCGAAGCGAACGCCCAGGCATTGGTTGATCGAATAAATGGGCACGCGTCCAACATCGCTGAAATCGTGGGGACGGTTCATCAAAAGGCAGCGCATTCGTTGCGAATCTTGTAGCGCTCCGGTCAATTCCCCTACTCGGCGGTTTGTAACAGTTTGGTTTCGCCGACTGTTACTCGTCGCTTTCGAGAACTTTGACGAACAAATTTCGCATGTTGCTGGACCAAGTTGCCTCGTCCTCCTGGCCCTCGTCCGGCAAGCGGAAGGTCTTGATGAGCTCAAGTTGACCATTGCCGGGTTTCAGATCGCTGAGGAATCCTTCCCAGTGCTCCGCCTCCGTCTGGCTGAGCGCTTGATGCCAAAAACAGTATTCGGCGAGTGGTTCTCCAGACAACACGGTCTTGCCAAAGATTCTTGTCTGCATCTCTTGGTTAGGCTCGCTCCAGATCGCGTACGCGAAAGTGGGCCATTGTTTGCGCTCGGCGTCCGCGCGTTCGAGCGTCGATGACCAGGAAACTCGCTTTGCTTCGCCGTCCCACGATCCATTGGTCATGAACGGCTCGAGCGGTGAAATGAGTTTGAGCTCGAGTTCATCGGATGTAGCAAGTAAAGCGGCCGATGGGAGAAACGCCACCAGCATCGATTCTGCCAGGATCTCTGTGGCATCGGGCTCTTCGACGTCGGGATTCTCGATTTTCGCCTTCTCCCATGAATCGTGCAGCTTCTTGTAAGGTTTGGTTGTCTTCGCGTATCTTGCGAACGATGCCTCGAGTGTCGCCACGTTTTCAATCAGCTTGGACAGTTTCGGGGAGGGAGGTCCTTTCAGCTCAAGCTTGCGCACGATGAGAGGCCGCAGGCTCTCCAAAACTTCGATTTCGTTCTGCTGTGATTGAAATTGCCGCATCAGTTGTGGAAGCGCCTCGAGGGTCAGGTAATCACGTTCGGAAAGGAACTGGCCGAGCCGAATCGACAACTCCTCGTGGGCCTGTTCGCGATCGCCGACCGACGCGGTGTAGAGCCAGGCGTAGACGCTGAGGTTCCGGAGATCCCGCCGCAACTCTCCGTCGATGAATTCTCTCACGGCTGGCAAGTGCGGATCGCCCCCCAATTCGAGATCGGCCCATCCGAGTAGGTGTTCGATCACCTCATCGACGCCAGCCAGTCGGTCGGTTACAAGTTGGGCCGGATCGTCGCGCCCCCGAAATCGCTCGACATAGGTTGTCATTGAGCCGAGCGACGTGGTCCATCGCATGTAAGAGCCGTTCCCACCAATGTCGTTCGGCATCGCGCCGGTAATCAGGCTCTCAAAGGTGTGCCGCTTTTCCGCCTGTATTTCTTGAGCGCTGATCTCTTGGGAATGGGCAGCGGCGACACGCTTCAATTCCTCGGCGTCTAGTGCGACTATCTGTTGACCATTATTCACCGTGCGCTTGCGATAGACCGTCAACTTGCGCTGCAGGCCTTCCGCCTCGGGGCGCAGTTCCAACTCGTAGACGTTGTTTTCGCATCCTGCAAGAGCCGCCGATATCATGGCCAATGTAACAAGAACTATCATGTGCCGACACGAAAATCCACTGGTCTGAGTTGCATTCATCAGTCCTTCTCCACAATGCCGAAACGGACAAATCAGGACACGTCTTCGACATTGTAGCGATTCCGTTGTTGCAAGCGAAAACCTCGACCTACCACAGGCGTGTGATCATGCACCGCAGACGTCCCATCGCCGCAATCGGTTCTTGCGTCCTGGGGTCGTCACCGAGACCAAGCTTTGTGGACACGGCGACCGTCTCTCGCGCACCAGACATCAGTATTGGGCCCCACCAAGTTCCGCACGTATTGCGCGAGAACGCTTGGGCAGTCACAACTTGGACGCGTGATCCATTTGTAACTGGTGTGCTATCAACTACGATTCTCATCGTCCATCGGAGTTACACCGTTGTGGCGACGAAATGGATGCCGAGTGCCGTGAGCTGACTGTGGATGTGCGAATTGACCATGGGAAGCAAATGAACCCGAAAGGGGCGTTCCGGGGAGGGATTGAGTCCTGTGGTGAAACTTAACTGCAATCGTCTCGCTTTGGCAGTGTTTTCAATAAGCATCTCCAGAGTTGTCGACGCCGCACGCACGGCGTTCAAGGCGATCCGATCACCTTGGTTGAGCAGTTCAATGGAACGCGCCAGTAGCGCGTCGCGCCTCGATTCAAGCCTCTGGCGAGTGACCACGGCATGGGGCGGCGCGGCGGGGAGGTGAACGTCGGGTAGCTGCTCCGATAGGTTGGCCGAGAGCCTCAGATATCCCAAGAGCATTGCCGTACGAGCAAGCGTCAACGGGTTGTTGTCGTATCCGGAAAACTGCTCGTAGCGCAGCGCAAGAATGACTGTCACGACCTGCAGCGTTCCTCGACGACTGTACTCCGGTCCTCCGTACAATGTACGCGACACCGTTGCCCACTCGCTGTCAATGGGTGTGTAGTTGAAGCACTTTCCACTTGTCACGTCAGTTTTCGCACTCTGCCGCGAACACTAGAGATCAACACGCGCAAATGTTCATCGCGACATTGACGTGCGGTTCGCCACGTTAGCGATCGTCCGCGTCAATAGGCAATTAGACGGTTTCCTTCGGTAGCCTGGCGATCTCATTGAGACCCATGGCTTTGCGTCCCGGCTTCGCAACCGGTTTGCCCTTGTCTTGGAACCTCTTGGTGTTCCATAGAATGAACAGATGTTTTATTTAGACAAATAGGTCATTTTCTTAGCTTGTCAAATCACGAGCACATCATAAAAACGCGTTGAAGTGCCGCGCGTTGGGCCACAAACGGCGTTCAATAAGACGTAGAACTGTGATCGGTTGGGAGAGTTGAGGCCCTTTCAGGGCGAAGATAACGTTGATGTAAACCATGATAGAAACGATTGTCAGGAATGTCCTTCGTCGCAAAGTGGCGGACCCGCCTAATCTCCGCGTGCGAAGATCTCAGTCAACACTGTTTGCGCCGCCTCCCAATGATCTGCGGCTTGTTCAAAATCGACTTCCATCCATCGTACGGTATCCAATGGTAACGCCCGCGAAGGCTCATCGACGGTCGTGTTGACGGGGAATTGAGCGCTGCGACCACGGGCCAAGTTGATCTCGACCGCCGGCGTCAGAAGGTGATCCATCAAACGGCGCGCATCGATCGGGTTGGGACTGCCCTTGATAAGACACAATGTGTTGGGAATAAACAGCGCACCCATCTGGTCTGCTTGCTGATCTGGAAAGACAATCTGTACCGGTCGGCCGTTGTCAATCTCGATGATCGCGTCGTCCGTATCGGTCAGTCCGAAAGCCAGTTGGCCACGTCCCACGGCGGTGGCGACCTGTTTGTTCCCTGACATGACTTGCACCTGCGCCCGGACGCTTTCAAAGAACTTTCGAGCTTCGATGTCGCCCCACTTCGAAAACAACACGGCCGCGTGCGTGGCTGTCGTGCCGAAGCGAGGTTTAGCGATGCCCACCTGGCCCTTCCAACGCGGGTCAATCAGGTCGTGCAGTGATGACGGGCGCTGGTCGGCTGGCACGATATCTGTGTTGACCAGCAGCACGCGCGCGCGGGCCGCAATGCCGTACCATAGTCCATTGGCGTCACGGTAGGTCGCGGGAAAATCGTCGGCCGTCGGGACGGTGTAGGCGTCCAACAAGCCTGCCCGTTGGAGACGCAGGGTATGCAGAATCTCGTTGTTCCAAAACAGATCGCAACGTGGTCGATGCTGTTCTCCCATGATGGCCGCGACCAACTGGACCGTCTTGGTCGATTCGATATCGTAGCTGGCCCGGACGGTGATGCCTTCGGCAGCTGCGAAGTCATCCAAAATCGGTTCTGAGAACTCGCGGTCCAGGGCCGCGTACACGATCACTTCGTGGTCCGTCTTGGACCAGCAGCCCGTCGTCATTACACAGCCGATTCCGAGGACAATGACAGTACTCGCTACGGATCGCACTCGTTGTCGCTGGATTCTGATGGCCATTGGATCGTCTCGGGACTGTTCTGGAAGGTTGAATCAATGACTGTCGTGTAGGCGAGACACAACTCCTCAAAAAAATCCAAAAGTCGTGTCACTTGTTGGAGTCTGCATCTCATAGAATAACGACAGACCGACAGGCAAACCATTGGTCGTGGAAGGAACAGATGATCGAAAAGAATTGGCTCCTGAGACCTTGGGCCTGGATCCTGACGTTTTTGGCGTGCTTCACGTTTGCAGGGTGTGGTGGCAAGCCACCAGTCGTGCCGGTCGCAAAGTCTCTGCCAACGCCGTCGGCAAGCACGAAGTCGCCCGTACCGCCGGCAAGGCCTCCGGCGACCAAGCCGCAACGATTGCCCACCAGCACGGTGACTCCGCTCGGCGGAGAACGGCCACCGACACGCACCGGGTCGGGCGATTTGCTTGCCGGGCAGAATCTTGATGACTTGTTCAACGGCAAAGGTGCCGGTCAGTTCGAGGATTTCGAAGTGCCGACCGTGGATGACCAGCGGGTGGCCGCCTCGGGTATACGCAAAATCAGCAGTCGCCATCTGGATCTTTACACAGACGTGCCTGCTGATCCAGCGGTCGACGAACTGCCTCATGTTTTCGACCTGGCGGTGCCGCAATGGTGCGACTATTTCGATGTCGATTCTAAGCTTGCCAAGACGTGGCGGATGGCGGCGTACTTGATCAATGACAAAGCGAGATTCGGGCGAGCTGGCTTGCTTCCCAGCGACTTACCGCCATTCCTGAACGGATTTCAACGCGGTGCTGAATTATGGTTGTTCCGACAGCCCACCGAATACTATCAGCGTCACCTGTTGCTGCACGAAGGAACCCATGGCTTCATGCACTGGGCCTTGGGCGGCGCGGGGCCGCCCTGGTACATGGAAGGCGTTGCCGAACTGTTAGGAACCCATTCCTGGCAAGGTGGTCAACTGGCACTAAATCACTTTCCAGAGAGCAAAGAAGCAACTCCTCACTGGGGCCGCATTAAAGTGATCAAGACGGACACGGAGGCTGGACAGGGCAAGTCGATTGAAGAGATCATGCACTACGATACGACGGCGCATCTGCGTGTCGAACCGTATGCCTGGTGTTGGGCGGCTGCCGCGTTCTTCGACAGGAATCCTGCTTATCGGGACGCCTTTCGCCAGATGCAAAAACAAACTCGCGACAAGACTCATGGGTTTTCCAACGCCTTTCAGAAATCGCTTTCGCAAGACTGGGTGCACATCACGCGGCAATGGCACCTGTTTGTGATCAACATGGAGTACGGCTACGATGTCCCACGCGAAGCGTTTGATCGCAAGCCTACGACGAGTTTGCCGTCCGCGGGTGCCCGGATTACGGTTGCCGCCGATCGTGGTTGGCAATCGTCGGGATACTTGCTCGAGGCGGGAAGAACATACAAGATCGAGGCGCGCGGTCGATATCAAGTCGGCAACCAGCCCAAGATCTGGTGGTGCGAGCCCAACGGTATCACAATTCGTTACCATCGCGGAGTGCCGCTGGGTATCTTGCTTGGTTCGATTGTCGACGAAGACAAACCGCCTGGCTCGAAGAGTGTCCTGGCGACGCCCGATGTGATCGGCATGGGTGTCGAGAGTCCGGTCGAACGGGATGGCACGCTGTATTTGCGGATCAACGATTCGCCAGCTGAATTGTCTGACAACGCGGGCGAACTTACGGTGCGAGTGACTCTGGTGACAGCGGCGCCGTAATGCTCGGGCGACGAATCCATTCCTCACCTGTTGGACAACCCCTCTCCGGCCGCCAGGATCCGTGGCAGTTCGGTCAAATCCAGATTGCCACCGGACAGAATGGCAACGACCCGCTGTCCGCGGAAACGGTCTTTCTGTTGCGTGGCTGCGGCCAGCGTGGCGGCACCGGCACCTTCGGCCAGATTGTGTGTCTGGCGCAGCAGCTCAAAGGCGGCGGCGCGCATCTCGTCTTCTTCGACCAAAATTACATCGTCCATGAGTTCGCGCATGATTTCGAGCGTCATCTCGGCTGGTACTCGAGTGGCCAGGCCTTCCGCCCAGGTGTCGATACGCTCATCACTTTCCAACTTGCCACTGGCCCATGATCTGGCGACTGACGAGGCATTTGCAGCCTGAACTCCAATGACCTTGGTCTCTGGCCTACGGTGTTTGGCGACAATACACGTTCCACATACACCGCTACCCAGTCCAATCGGTACCAGAATCACGTCAGGTTCGGGAAGCCGAGCGAAGATTTCCCAGGCCATTGAACCGACACCCGCGATCAACAGCGGTTCGTTGGCGGAATGCACGTATCGCCCCCCATGCGTTTCGAGCAGCTGTTCCAGGTGCTCGCGGGCTTCTTCGAAGTCACGTCCGTGTTCGATCAAATCGGCACCCAGTTGCCGCATCGCGCGGTTCTTGTCTTGGTTTCCGTTGGCAGGAACCACGATCGTACAGGGGCAGGCGACATGTCGGGCCGCAAAAGCCAACGACTGGCCGTGGTTGCCGGTGGAAACACCCAGCAATCCCTCGGTGCGTTCCTGATCGGTCAGCGTGCTGGCTAAGTTGACACCACCACGGACTTTGAACGCGCCGACTGGCTGGTGGTTTTCATGTTTGACGTAAATGGCACAGTCGAGTTGCTGCGACAGGCCGGGCCACTGGATGAGGGGTGTTGGCTGAAGCACCGCGTGGACGCGCGGCAATGCTGCTTCAATGTCCTGGTAGGTGACTGGCAGCATGAATTCCTCAACGATTTCTTGGGCTTTGATTGCAAGTAGAACCGCTCACAGGTCGGGGTCTGGCTCGTTTTTCGGCGGCAAATTGCGGCTTTTGGAAATACGCGTTGGCCGAAAAATGTGCCTGCCCCCTTAGTTTTCCAGTAGAAACAACGTTCGGCCTGCGAACGCTTACATTGCAAGCGGAACGCCGCGCAACGATATTGACGGCTGAAGATTCTACAACAACGTGGTGAACTATGAAAAACAAAACTCTTGACCGACGAACATTTCTCCGCGGTGGTCTGGCCACCACGTGCGGTGCCGTAGCTGCTGGCTTCGGGAGCACTTACCTCAAGGCAATTGGACAGGAACGAGCGCAAGCGTCGACCGTAAACGACGATATTCGGCGAGCATTGGATCGGGCCGGACTGTCTATGCAATTCAAGGGCGGTACAGCGGACGAATGCCGGCGCTGGCAATCAGAGTTTCGCGAGAAACTAGGCCAGCTGTTGGGCGACTCGTCACCGCCCACCGATTGGAAACCGAAGCTCGAGTCCCAAAAAAAACTTGGCGACCACACGCGTTACGAGTTCTTGCTCGAGTCCGACGGTGTCGCGTCTCTGCCGGTTTATCTTCTAGTGCCAGTCGGTTTAGCTCCCACGCAGCGCGTGCCCGGAGTGGTCTGCGTGCACGGACACGGAGATTACGGGCATCACCCAATTGTGGGCCGGACGGATTTGGAGGGTGTCGAAAAGAGCATTCGCGGTGCGAATTACGACTACGGCTTGCAGTTCGTGCGGCGCGGCTACGTCGTCGCGGCGCCTTGCCTGGTGCCGTTTGGTCGACGGGCCGATCGCGATAAATATGGCAGCGATGCCTGCGCGGTGACGTTGGTCCGTATGCAGGCGCTGGGCAAGCTGCCGCTGACGGAGAACTTGCGTGACATTCGCTGGGCGATCGACTTGCTGCAAAGCCGCCGAGAAGTACACGCCGATCGGATTGGGTGCGCCGGACTCTCATACGGCGGTCGGATGACAATGACGGCCGCGGCGATGGATGACCGAATCAAGGTGGCGGCCGTTAGCGGTGCGCTGAACTTGATGCAGGAACGGATGGCGGGGCGTTATAGTTGCGGAGGCCAAGTCATTCCAGGCTTGCTGAAATACGGCGACTACTCCGAAATCGGTTCGCTGATCGCACCAAGACCTTGCGTGTGGGAGGTTGGGTCAGACGATGGATTGGTCGTTCCAAAATGGGACGATCGATTCCGCGAGCGTCTGCGTCGTGTGTATTTGGCGCTTGGATCCGCCGATCGACTACACTTCGACGAATTTGAAGGAGGTCATCGTTGGAATGGCGAAGTGGCCTACCCATTGTTCCATCGGGTGCTGCGGTCATGAGAGGATTCGCAAAAATAAACATCTGTACGCAACAGAATCAAGTCATCCCTTCGCTCCGGGCATCATCCCTCAAGTGCTGAAGTTTTAGTTATCATTGATTTATCTCTAACATGAAACCTGGGATCCCAAGCCTGACGCGCCGGCCGAGATCCGCGGCGACTTCAAACCGATTGCGTCCGCCACGCCGGGACTGCAGGTAGGCGAGCTGATGCCGCTGACCGCCAAGTTGACAAATCAGATCAGCGTGCTGCGCGCGATGTCGACCAACGACAACGCACATTCATCGAGCGGTTATTGGATGGTGCCTCCGACGCACAGGGTGGTTTTCCTGCGAGCGGTCGGGTTGAGCCGCAGGATCTTTCGGCCACGATCTTTGACAGTTTGGGTTTTCCACCTGAGACAGAGATTCGTGACGCGCTCGATCGTTCCCTGGTGATCAGCAAAGGCAAGCCGATCAGGGCCTTGCTGGGTTGAGACGTGACTTGAAAACGCCACAAAGTAGCCATCTCGCTCCGCCGAGATGAGCCTTCCTCGCCTGACGTCATGATGTGGCTGGAGTCGAATTGCCGTTGCATCGTTCATCCATTAGGCTCATCTCGGCGGAGCGAGATGGCTACTGACTGCATCAGCAATTGATCGGCCGCCCCTAACCTCACTCGCTCCCCTCCCTCAGTACCAAGCGATTCCCCTTCTCGAAGAGACCGAGCTAGACTCTCGCCCCCTTCAGCCGCGCATTTGACGTACGATGGCTGTCGGAACCTCGCTCCGCTGGTTCACGGCCTACAAACTCGCCCTCGCCACAAATTGCCTGGTTTGGCTATACTGGGCAGCCAATCGTCGGCCGCCGTCGACCGCTATCAGAACTTCGGGCGTTGACGGTGTACTGGACGTTTGAGATTTCACTAACACCTTGTCATTCGCCTAGACAGCCCTTCGTCACGGAGCAATGGAATGAAGGATTCGTTTGACTACGACCAACAGGGGACTCTGTTTGGTCATCCCGCCGGACTGTTCACACTCTTCTTTGCAGAGATGTGGGAACGGTTTTCGTATTATGGTATGCGATCGTTGCTGGTGTTTTACATGCTTAAGGGCTTCTTGGGCTACGGCGATAGCCAAGCGTACGAGGTTTACGGTGCCTACACGTCATTGGTCTATATGACACCATTTTTTGGTGGCATCATTGCGGACCGGATTTTGGGTTCTCGGCTGGCGGTAGTATGGGGCGGTTTCTTGATGGCGGCTGGCCATGGATTGATGGGCTTGGAACATGAACTCGCATTCTTTCCCGCACTCGCTCTGTTGATTGCTGGAAATGGATTCTTCAAGCCGAACATCTCGACGATGGTGGGAGCGCTCTATCCTGCCAGCGCAAAGGCGAAGCGAGACGGCGGTTTCACGATTTTTTACATGGGCATCAACCTGGGTGCCGCGATGTCGCCGTTGCTCTGCGGCTACATCGGTGAGACGTACGGTTGGCACAAGGGTTTTGGCTTGGCGACGATCGGCATGTTGGCGGGGATCGCGGTCTTTGTTGCGCCGACGGTGATTGCTCAACTCCTGGTCGGATTAGGTGCACTGGGTGGGGCGTACTTGCTATTCTTCGAGCACCCGGACAATCCGTTTTCGACTGCAGTCAACATCTTTGTGATGCTTGCGTTGCTAGGTTCCGCGATCGCGTCCTGCGTTGCGCTCAAACGAGGCGGGCTTCCCAAGGCCGTGGGAGGACCTCCGGACAAGGAGGTTTTGAAAAGGCACGGCTGGAAGGTGATTGTCGCAACCATTGCGCTGATCCCGATCATCTCTTTGTTCGTTTCCGGGTTTTCGATGTTCACGGCTGACGGAAAGTCTTTCAGCCTAATTTCGTCCGCGATTACCGCGAATATGGAATCTAGTGCCAGCCGAGTGATTCAGATCTTGGCTGTCGTGGTCGACCAAGTTAGCAAGCCCGCCGGGTTGATCTTGATGTTGGCTGGATTGGTGTCGTTTGCGTACCTCATGTTCGAAACGCTGCGGTTGAACAAGGTGGCGCGCGAACGAATGTTCGTGGCGTTCATCCTGATCTTCTTTTCCATGCTGTTCTGGTCGTTCTTTGAACAGGCCGGCAGCTCGATCACCAACTTCACCGATCGCAATGTTGACCGCGTGTTCGCAAAAAGGACCATTGGACCGGAAGACATCGGGAAGACGTTGCAGATTCAACCGACCCAAGAACAGCTCGGTTATTTCAACGGCGAGCAGCAAGTGGCGATGGGCGCATTGACGGAATGGCGGAAAGAGAATGAAGACAATCCGGGTTTTTCAATTCAGTGGACGGTCGTCGACACGAATCAAGGAATGGAGATTGCCGAACGGGTCGACGAGATTCCAGCCAGTACGTTTCAGTCGGTCAATCCAATCTTCATCTTGGTCTTTGGTCTGGTATTTGCCTGGCTCTGGACCAGTTTGGGACGCTTTGAACCAAGTGCGCCGTTCAAGTTTGCCTTGGGGTTGCTGCAATTGGGAATCGGGTTTCTCGCCCTCTGGTACGGTGCCCAAACGGCCAATGACCGCGGTATGGTGGGCTTGGAATGGCTGTTCGTAGGCTATCTGTTTCATACGACCGGAGAACTCTGCTTGTCGCCCGTCGGTTTGTCCATGATGACACGATTGTCCCCGAAGCGGTTGGGCAGTACGGTGATGGGAACTTGGTTCTTGGCAACTGCATTTTCGCAATATCTGGCAGCGATCATTTCGCAATTCACCGGTATCTCGCACGGTGGTGGCGAGGATACCATTCCGATTCCCCTCGAGTCGGTCAATGTCTATGGAGACGTGTTTTGGTCAATCGCAATTGCCTCGATGGTCTCCGCGCTGATCTGTTTCGCTTTGGTGCCGCTGATGAAGATGTGGATGCACGAAGGCGAGGAAAAGGAATCGTAAGCGACGGGCGTTGCGACGCGCTACAATCTCGTAAAGACGGCAAAGCACGAATGTAATACAGTGTGGGTAGTGAGGCCGCACAGTGGCGATGGACTCGGATGGTATCCGGTGGATTCGAACGGAGCAGCATCTGTGAACGTAATTTTTGCCAGCAGCGAAGTCACCCCATTATCCAAGACGGGTGGTCTCGCCGATGTCAGCGGAGCGCTACCCGGCGCATTGGCCAAATTGGGGCATCAGGTGACTGTGGTCACGCCCGCCTATCGACAGGCCAAGCAGTCGGGTGTGCCGATCGAGACGTTGGACATCCAGCTCGAAATCCCAATCGGAAGCAAGGTCGTGACGGGGAAACTGCTCAGATGCCAGCTGCCGGGCAGTGGTGCCTCGGTGATTCTGGTCGAGCAAGACGATTACTTCGACCGCGATCAGCTTTACCAAGAGGATGGACAAGACTACAAGGACAACTGCGAGCGTTTTGTTTTCTATTGCCGCGCGCTGATGGAGCTGATTCGTTTGTTAGAGCTTCCCATCGACGTGATCCACTGCAACGACTGGCAAACCGGCCTGTTGCCCGCCCTGTTGCGCATCGAATATGAACACGCTCGCGGATATGACGAGATCGTGACCGTGATGACCATCCACAACATGGCTTATCAAGGTCAGTTTTGGCACTGGGACATGTTGTTGACGGGCTTAGACTGGAAGTATTTCAATTGGCGCCAAATGGAATTTTGGGGCAATTTGAATCTGCTCAAAACGGGTCTGACGTTTGCAGATGCGGTGACTGCCGTAAGTCCTCGCTATGCCGAAGAGATTCAGTCGCAGCCGATGGGATGCGGCCTGGAGGGCGTGTTGCGCCAACGTCGCCAAGACATAACCGGCATCATCAACGGTGTCGACTATTCCATTTGGAACCCGGAAACTGACCCGCATCTGGCCGCCAACTTTGACGCGTCGCATTGGCAGGCGGGAAAGGCCGTTTGCAAGGCCGCTCTGCAGCGCGAACTGGGTCTGACCGAGTCGCCGCAGACTCCGTTGCTTGGTTTCGTAGGCCGGCTAGCGGATCAAAAAGGGCTCGACTTGCTGGCCGATGTGATGCAAAGGTGGGCTGGAGAACAAGACGTTCAATGGGCGATCCTGGGCACCGGCGATCCACGATATCATGAATTGCTTTCCAATCTGGTTGCTGAACACCCGGGAAGGATTGGCCTCTCGTTGGCATTCAGCGACGCGTTGGCGCATCGGATCGAAGCGGGCGTCGACATGTTCTTGATGCCCAGTCGGTTCGAGCCGTGTGGCCTGAATCAGCTTTACAGCCTCAAGTATGGTTCGTTGCCCGTCGTTCGCGCAACCGGCGGGTTGGCCGACACCGTGTGCGATACAAACGAAGCGACCATCGCCGCAGGGATCGCCAATGGGTTTTCGTTCGTCGACTATGAACCGCACGAGTTGGAGCAAACGTTGTCCCGTGCCGTGGCGATGTATCGTGACCAGCCTGAAACGTGGCAGCGCGTCGTCTGCAACGCGATGCAGCAAGATTGGTCTTGGGAAACCAGCGCCGGCAAGTATGTCGATCTCTACGCCTCACTAGCTGCCCGCCGAGCGAACTCGCGGGAGAACATCGGCGAAACGAGCTGAATGGAGCCCCATCGCCACCAATGTCCGAACTGCGTCAAGATCCGTTTACCGACCGCTGGGTCGTCATTGCGCAGAATCGCGCGGAGCGGCCGCAGGAATTCGCCCAGAACGAGACACGTCGCAATGCCATCGACTGTCCGTTCTGTATGGGGAATGAAGCGGAAACACCAACGGCTGTTGCGATCTACAAGGAAAATCCTGGTGCCGACCGATCAGATTGGCAACTGCGTGTCGTACCAAACAAGTATCCAGCAGTTGGCGAACCCACGGCGGAGGACGGAATTGGCGAGCCTGCTCCGTTGTACGTCGCCAGTGTGGACGGACTTGGCCTGCGACAACCGGGGTTAGGGGTCCACGAAGTGATCATAGAATCGCCGGATCACGTCGTTAGCTTCTCCGAGCTGACCGATCGGCAGGTCGAATTGGCTTTCTTGGCGTATCGTCATCGCCTGTTGGCACTTCAGTCCAATTCGCAATTGGCGTACGCACTAATTTTCAAGAACGCACGTGTCGCCGCAGGTGCATCGTTAGAGCACGTGCACAGCCAGTTAATAGCCTTGCCGTGCATTCCACCCGATGTTCAGTATGAATTGACGAAGGCACACGAACATCTGCTGATGCGCGGTGCAACGTTGATGGAATCGGTGCTCGACGCGGAAATCGCAGACGGCCGGCGCATCGTCAGCTCCACGGATCGATTGGCTGTCTACTGCCCCGCAGCCAGTCGGATGCCTTACGAAACCTGGGTCGTTCCGCGGCAACCAGCACCTCGATTCGAGCTCGAATCGTCAGACGTCATCGCCGAGGTCGCGCGATCGGTTCGCGATGTGATCATCCGGTTGGAGAGAGTTATCGATCGGCCAGCATATAATTTCTGGCTCCATTCGGCACCGTTGCGCGATGATAGTCGTCGAATCCACTGGCGAATTGAGATCGCGCCCCGTTTGGAACGGTTAGCGGGCTTTGAGATAGGCAGTGGTTGCTTTATAAATCCTGTTGCTCCGGAAGAGGCGGCAGATCGCTTGCGGTAAGAACAAGCGATCAGACTGGTCGTTCCGAACGGGCAAAATGCTCGCATCAGAAAAACTAGATAAGTTGCTCCGTCTGCGCCGATACAAGCTGAACGGATAACCTCGCGTTTTCATCGGCCCAAGCGGCACGAAGTTTGCAGCTGGTAATGCTCGCATCCGACGTTTTCTTTAACACAAAGCGGACTGTCGTCATGACAAACCCGATCCGATTCTGTTTGGTTCTGCACAACCACCAACCCATCGGCAATTTTGACCATGTCTTCGAGCAAGCTTATCGGGACAGCTATTTGCCATTTCTGGACACGTTCGAAGGATATAGAGACCTGCGGATTTCATTGCACACCAGCGGTCCGCTGATGGAGTGGCTGGACGAACATCACTCGGATTACGTGGATCGACTGGGGACGCTGGTGGATGCCGGGCGGATTGAGATCCTCGGCGGTCCGTACTACGAACCCATCCTGACAATGATCCCTGGGCGAGATCGGATCGGGCAGATTCGGTCGTATACGGATTGGTTGGAAAAGCGGTTCGGTACCAGGCTCCAAGGAATCTGGGTCCCGGAACGCGTGTGGGAACAGTCGTTGACGTCGGACGTGGCTCGGGCCGGCGTGAAATACACACTGTTGGACGACTGCCACTTCCGCAACGCTGGTCTGACCGACAATAAACTACTCGGTCATTTTGTGACCGAGGACGACGGCCGGGTGCTGTCCATTTTCCCAGGCAGTGAACGACTCCGCTATCTAATTCCGTTCCGCGAACCACACGAGACGATCGATTACTTACGCCACATTGCCGATCAGTTTCCTAATTCAGTAGCCGTGTTTGGTGACGACGGAGAAAAATTCGGTACGTGGCCAGAGACGAACCAGCACGTTTATGGCAACGGCTGGCTGCGACGTTTCTTTGACGCGTTGGTCGAGAACCAAGATTGGATTTCGACGACGACATTGGCCGACGCCTACGAAAACACGCCGCCGCAAGGAATGACATACCTTCCGGACAGCAGCTATCGCGAGATGACCGAATGGGTCTTGCCCCCGGAACAGCAGAACGAATTCGAGGATCTTTCTCGCGAAATGGAAACGGACCCCCGGTGGCAGCGGATTAAGTGTTTTATTCGCGGCGGATTTTGGCGCAATTTCATGGTCCGCTATCCAGAATCGAACGAAATGTACGCACGGATGATGCAGGTCAGCCGGCGGCTTGAACAGACACGTCAGACCACTGCCAATCCGTCGGTCATCGCATCAGCCCAGCGCGAGCTTCATCGCGGACAATGCAATTGCAGTTATTGGCATGGAGCGTTCGGCGGGATCTATTTGCCGCACTTGCGAAACGCGGTCTACAACCATTTGATCGCCGCGGACAATATCTTGGACAAGGCGATTGAAGCCGGTAAAAGTCAGGTCGATGCCACCGTCGAGGATTTTAACTTCGACGCTCGACCGGAAGTTCGTCTTACGTCGAACAAATTGATGGCTTTCCTGGCACCGGCCACGGGTGGACAGATTTATGAACTCGATGTGCGGTCGATCTGCCACAACTTATTGGCCACGTTGACACGACGCCCGGAAGCGTACCACCGCAAGGTCCTCAGGGGCGATCAGGGTGACGGAAGTAACGTTGCCAGTATTCATGATCGAATTACATTTATGCAAGACGATCTGGATCAGAAGGTCCAGTACGACCACTACGCTCGCAAGACTTTGATCGATCATTTCTTTGATGGCGACGCAACACTCGAGGAAGCTCGATCAGGCGAGATTGCCGAGTGCGGCGACTTTATCGACGGTGTTTTTGAGACGAAATTACGCCGCAGCCCGGATCGGGTCCAAGTTCTCATGACGCGCGAAGGCCAAGCCAACGGGGCCGCGGTCAAGTTGACCAAAGGCGTGACGTTGGCGGCTGGCAGCTCGACGTTGGAAATCGCCTATCTGCTGGAAAATCTGCCGCCGGAACAGACGTTTCATTTTGGGGTCGAGTTCAATCTGGCAGGTCTACCTGCAGGTGCGGAAGATCGCTTCTTTTATCAAGGCAACTCGGAGAACCGACTTGGGCAACTGGAAACCTGTCTCGATTTGCACGATGTCGATCAACTTGGCCTCATCGACCAATGGTTGGGGCTGGACGTTGGCTGGTCCACGGATCGTTCGGCAAAACTGTGGACATACCCTATCGAGACGGTCAGCCAATCGGAAGGTGGGTTCGAATTAGTTCATCAGTCAGTTGTGCTGCTGCCGCATTGGCACGTTCAGGGCGACGCGACGGGACGATGGGCCGTCACGATGAAACTGCATATCGATACCAGCTTGGCGGAAAGTCGAATGCACAATCCGCAGTCGACTCAGACCGAAGAGAGCCTGGTCTCCTGACGGCTAATCGTGTAGGTCAGTAACAAGGAGCGCCGGCGACGCAGTTCCGGCGACGGAACCACTTATTTTGACACATTGCCGGAACTTCGCTTCGCTTGTTCGCGGCCTACAAGTATTCAATGCATGAAAATCAACAGGCTGCCAGATTCTGCCGCTCGCACTTAGAAGGCGCCCAGCCTGGCGATCAGGTCCGTCGTTCGGCAACTGTAGCCCCATTCGTTGTCGTACCAGCTAACCACCTTGATCATTTTTCCGCTGCCGCCTAGCACCTGGGTCCAGTCGGCGGCGAAGATCGAACTGTGCGGGTCATCAATTATGTCGCTGGACACGATCGGGTCTTCTGTGTAGCAGAGGATCCCTTTCATCGGCCCATCCGCAGCGGCCTTGATCGCAGCGTTAACTGCCTCGGCCGTGACTTCCGTGTTCAAGTTGACGACCAGGTCAACCACGCTGCCGGTGGCGACAGGCACTCGCATCGAGATGCCGGTCAGCCTGCCGTTCAGATCCGGAATGACCAAACCAACCGCTTTGGCAGCGCCCGTTGTGGTAGGAATGATGTTCTGCGCGGCGGACCGCGTACGGTACAGATCTTTGTGTGGCTGGTCCTGAACGTTCTGATCGTTCGTGTAGGCGTGCACGGTGGTCATCAGTCCCGAGTCGATGCCGAATGACTCGTGTAGCACTTTTGCCACCGGTGCCAGGCAGTTGGTTGTGCAACTGGCGTTCGAGACGCATTTCATTTCCGGCGTGAGTTTGTCGTCGTTGACACCAAAGACGACGGTCAAGTCTGCACCATCTTTGGCAGGGGCACTCAACACGACGCGTTTTGCGCCGGCATCCAGATGGGTGTCGTAGCCAGCCCGGTCGGCGGTCTTCCGTGCGGTAAAAATGCCGGTACTCTCGATGCACACATCAACGCCCAATTCGCCCCACGGTAGTTCTGCGGGATTGCGCATCGCCAGGGCTTTGATGTTCTTACCATTGACGATCAGGTTTTCGTCGTCGTAGGCCACTTCGCCTGGAAAACGACCGTGGGTACTGTCGTACTTCAGCAGCGTGGCCAAAGTACGGTTGTCGGTCAGGTCGTTGATCGCCACGACCTCGAATTCATCGGATCGGGTGAGCAGATTGCGGAACGTCAGTCGGCCGATGCGACCGAAACCGTTAATTGCGACTTTGATCGCCACGTTTCTCTCCTTCGTCTAAAGACGTCATCTTTGCGATTTTGCGAATCGGGCATTATACTGCCGTGTCAAAACACCAGCAACCGGCGCGATCGGTCTCGTAGCTCTGTCTCTGGGAGACGGAGAATTATGGCGTTCCACTCCGGATTCGAGCCTCGGAGCGGCTCGCACTCGGAGTGACGACTTACTCGAAATGCCGCGATCCTCCTCGTTGTGCCTGTTTTGCGAGGTCCCGCGATCGACTAAGATGTCAGTTGAGCCAGCCTACCGCAGCTGAGCGTTTCCCACCAAACACCTGCGCACTGAACCCACCCAGGAAATAATTCGATGACTCGATCTACGATAGTATTTCTGTTCCTGCTAGTGACGCTGGCCGTCTCAATGCGAGCCACCGCAGCGAAGGCCGCCGAACCCGCCGACTTGGCTCCTCAGCTGAGGAAGTTGCGTGCCGTTGGACTGCAAGGCCACGGGCATCGTGATGCAATACAAGCCTGGAAGCAGTTGTCACAAGCCGATGTAAACCAGCTACCCGCAATCCTGGGTGGCATGAAGGGGGCCGGAAAACTGGCCGACAATTGGTTCCGCGCCGTGGTCGAGACTGTCGCGCAACGGCAGATTGACGGTGGTGGCAAGCTGCCCATCCCAGCACTCGAGAAGTTCCTCGCCGATACCACGCAATCCCCACGCGCTCGCCGCCTGGCGTACGAATTGGTGGCCCAGGTGGACAAAACGGCCGAACAGCGATTGATCGCGCCATTGATTGACGATCCCAGTTTGGAACTACGCCGCAATGCCATCGAACTGGCGCTCAAGGCCGCCGATGCGCGACTGAAGGCCGGTGAAAAAGAGCAAGTGACACAGGACTACCGGCGCGTGTTGCACGCCAGCCGAGATCTCGACCAGATCAAAGAAGCCGCGGAAAAATTGCGAGAACTCGATCAGCAGGTCGATCTACCTCGGCACATGGGATTCGTCTTACGGTGGAAGCTGATCGGTCCGTTTGACAACTCGAGTGGCAAAGGGTTCGACAAAGTTTATCCACCAGAAAACGGTGTTGATCTAGCAGCGACGTACGAAGGAAAAGTCGGTCAGGTGCGTTGGCAGGACTACGCAACGGAGGGCGATTTCGGCATCGTCGACTTGAACGAAGGATATAAGCGTCCCAAGAAGAAGAAGGACTCTGGATACGAATTGACTGACGAACACAAAGGCACCGTAGCCTATGCGTATGCAGAATTCGATTCTGCCGAAAGCCGATCAGCTGATTTTCGAATCGGTTGCATCAACGCCAACAAACTGTGGCTTAATGGCACCTTACTGACGGCCAATCAAGTTTACCATTCCGGCATGGAAGTCGATCAATACGTGATGCAGGCCAAGCTGAAGAAAGGGCGTAACACGATACTTGTGAAGGTCGCGCAGAACGAACAGGAACAAAGCTGGGCTCAACGATGGCAATTTCAACTTCGCATTTGCGACGAGTTGGGAACGGCGCTCTTGTCGCAAGACCGCGTTGCGCTGCGACGGAGCAACGCCCCCTAACGATGATGCTACGCGGCGATTAAGACGCGCGGTACAACGCCTGCTGACACGGGCCAACCTCATTTACTCTTTGAACCAAGACGAGCATCACCATGTATCGAACAGTAGCCTCTTTGGGATTAGTTTTTGTTTCGTTGGCTGTCTGCGGCGCTGACTGGCTGCAATTTCGCGGGAACAATGGAGCGAGTGTATCGCTGGACGAAGCGCCACCGGATTCTTGGGATGGCGATAAAAACATCGCCTGGCGGGCGGACGTGCCGGGGAAATCAGCCTCCAGCCCGATTGTCGTCAAAGGCCGAGTGATCTTGACGTCTTCCAGCGGTGTCAATCAAGATCGGCTGTACGTGCTGGCGTACGATGTCGAGACGGGGAAACGGATTTGGAGTCGCCAATTCTGGGCGACCGGTCGTACGTTGACTCATCCGTTCAGCGCGGTAGCCGCGCCGACTCCAGCCAGCGACGGCCAGCGCATTTTCGCGTTCTATTCGTCCAATGATCTGATCTGCCTGGACTTGGATGGAAATCTGTTGTGGTATCGCGGCCTGGCGTTCGATTTTCCGAAAGCCGGCAATGATATCGGTATGTCGTCGTCGCCTGTCGTCGCCGACGAAACCGTGATGGTGCAGATCGAGAGTCAGGGTGAGTCATTTGCAATGGGTGTTGATGTTGCGACGGGTGAAACGCGGTGGCGTGTCGATCGTGCACGCAACCCAAACTGGGCCTCGCCGGTGGTCATGCCCGGCAAGCGCGGTGGCAAGACGTCTGTTATCTTGCAGTCAAAGACCGGATTGGTTGGTCATGATATACGGACGGGCGAACAACTCTGGAAATTCGAATTGCCCTGCGAAACAACGCCTTCTTTGGCGGTTAGCGACGACCGTATTTTCGTACCCGCTAACGGGCTGACCGCGCTGGACCTGCCCGCCGGGGCGACCACGCCGGCCTTGGCCTGGAATTCCAGTCAGTTGAACCCGTCTCCGGCGAGCCCGATTGTGGCGGATGATCGGGTCTACGCGGTGAACGGTGCCGGCGTGCTTTCTTGTGCTGATTTGAAAGACGGCAAACGTTTGTGGCAAGTGCGGATCGGAGGCCGCCATTGGTCGACGCCTGTCCTGGCCGGAAATCGGATTTTCTGCGTCAACGCCGACGGAAAGGCCAAGGTCGTACAGTTGGGCGAGTCCGGCAAGATCGTAGGCACCAACGATTTCGGCGAAACCGTCTTAGGTTCGCCAGCAGTGTCCAACGGGGCGTTGTACGTACGCAGCAACCAGTACTTGTGGAAAATCGCTGAGAAATAACTCCCTCCACGAGAAAGCCTCCACGATTGTGGTCGAGCGGATAGAGATTCAACAAACCGGTCCGCTGGATGCTGTCATTCGTCCACCCGGTTCCAAGAGCATTACCAATCGCGCGTTGGTTTGCGCGGCGCTGGCCGACGGTATGTCCGTGCTTGAGGGGGCGCTGGAAAGTGAAGATACGCAGGTCATGATCGAGTCGCTGAGGCGACTGGGACTGTCAGTTGAACATGATGCAGATGCCGCGACGCTAACCGTAACCGGCGGCGCGGGTGCGGTTCCGCGAACCGAGGCAGATTTATTTGTCGCCAACAGCGGGACCACCATTCGCTTTCTTACCTCCATGCTGGCGGCGTGCCACGGCACGTTCCGTCTCGATGGGATCCAGCGGATGCGAGAGCGACCGATTGCCGACTTGATTGACGCACTGAATCAGTTAGGTGGTCACGTGACCAGTGAGACTGACAACGGATGTCCACCAGTTCGGATCGACGGCAGCGGCCTGGACGGGGGAAGGGCCACAATTCGGGGAGACATCTCGAGTCAGTTTCTCAGCGGTCTGTTGATGGCCTCCCCAGCGGCGCGCGGTGATGTCGAATTGGTGGTCGATGGCGAATTGGTCTCCCAACCGTACGTTACGATGACACTCGCCGTGATGGAGGCCTTTGGCATTCAGGTGAGTGCGGGCGACCTGACGCGGTTCATGATTTCCCACGGTAATGGTTATCGCGCGGCACGCTATGCGATCGAACCCGATGCCTCTGCGGCTAGCTATTTCTGGGGCGCGGCGGCCATCGCCGGCGGTCGTGTGTTGGTGGAGGGTCTCACGCGCGATGCCCTGCAAGGTGATGTCGCATTCTGCGACTGTCTCGCTTCCATGGGATGTGCCGTCGAGCATCGGCCGGAAGGAATCCAAGTGACCGGTGGCGCGCTGCACGGCATCGATATCGACATGACTTCGATTAGTGATACGGTGCAGACATTGTCCGCCGTAGCCCTGTTTGCTGATGGCCCCACGACCATTACCGGCGTGGCTCACATTCGGCACAAAGAGACCGATCGTATCGGCGATCTGGCGCGTGAGCTAAGAAGGGTCGGGGCGAAAGTTGACGAATTGCCCGACGGCCTGAGAATTAGTCCACGTCCGTTGCAAGGCGCGGAGATCGTCACCTATAACGACCATCGGATGGCGATGAGTTTGGCGCTGGTCGGACTGCGAACGCCGGGAATCGTTATTCTTGACCCCAGTTGCACGCGGAAAACGTACCCTGGTTTCTTCAATGACCTGGCAATGTTGTGCGGGTAAGAACAATGTTCATTCACGAGAAAAATCCACTCGATCCAGACAGCGATTCGGAGACCCCCGAGCATGTCTTCTTCAACCGCCGCAAGTGGCTGGCGACGGCCGGTCTTGGGATTGGCGCGGCAGCTGTTGCCGGCTATCTGGGCTGGCGGACGTGGCGTGGTACCGACGAAGAAGTGATTGCCGGGGGTCAGGTCGAACCAACTTATGAAGGTCGACTGGCTGAACAGTTTCCAGCGCCGCGCGAGACGCGGTTCACTTACGGTCGACGGGAAACGGATCAGGTCGAAGCCGCACGCTACACCAACTTCTACGAATTCAGCAGCTTCAAGGATAGCTGGCGGTGGGTCGATTCGTTTGAACCATATCCGTGGACCGTAAGAGTAACCGGTCTGTGTCGCAATGAGATTCGGATGGATTTGGCCGAGTTTCACAAATCGTATGCGGACGCCTTGGTGGAACGACAGTATCGTCATCGATGCGTCGAACGTTGGGCGATGGCTGTGCCCTGGACCGGAATTCCACTGGCGCGACTCCTGAAAGATGCCGACCCGTTGCCCACGGCGACCCACGTGCGATTTGTTTCCTTCAATCGACCTGACCAGGCTTCGCAACAGCAATCCAGCGAATTTCCCTGGCCGTATGTGGAAGGACTAACGATCGCCGAGGCAATGAACGACTTGACGCTGTTGGCCACCGGTGTCTACGGACGTCCACTGATCAAACAGCATGGCGCACCAGTGCGGTTGGTGGTGCCTTGGAAATACGGTTTCAAGTCGATCAAGTCGATCGACCAAATCGAATTCGTCGATCACGAACCGGCGACCTTTTGGACAACATTGAGCCCTGGCGCCTATCCGTTTGAGTCCAATGTCGAACCGAATGTTCCGATACCGTGGCCGCAACATGAAGAGTGGATGTTGGGGACGAAAGAAGTCTTCCCAACTCAACTCTACAATGGCTATTCCGATCAGGTGGCTAGTCTGTATCACGCCTGATAGAATTGGAGGCTATCGGCCCCAACTCCTACCGCGCCCCATTCCTGAGGTCAAACCATGATCCGCACATTGTCGCACGTTCTGGCTGTCTGCTGCCTGGTGTTTAGTTTCTCGGCAGTTGGACTTGGTGATGATCAGGCCAAGCAATTCAAACTGGGCATCATTGGCTTGGATACTTCCCATGTGCTTGCCTTCTCGAAGATCTTGAATGCCCCCGATGCGGCCGACGATGTTTCCGGTTGTCGCGTGGTGGCGGCCTATCCGAAAGGCAGTCCCGACATCGAGTCCAGTGTGAGTCGCGTACCTGGGTATACAGAAAAGGTGAAGGAACTGGGCGTTGAAATTGTGGATTCGATCGACGCCCTCATAAAGCGGGTCGATTGTGTCCTGTTGGAAACCAACGACGGCCGACCGCATCTTGAACAAGCGCTACCGGTCATCAAAGCAGGCAAGCCGCTGTTCATCGACAAACCGGTGGCTGGGTCGTTGAAAGATGCCGTGGCGATTTATGCAGCGGCGGAAAAAGCGGGTGTGCCGATGTTCTCATCATCTTCGCTTCGTTACGGCAAAGCGACTCAGGCAGCACGGGGAGGTGCATTGGGCAAGATCACGCACTGTGAAACCCATAGCCCAGCCAGTCTGGAATCGACGCACCCCGATCTGTTTTGGTACGGGATTCATGGCTGCGAATCGTTGTTCACCGTGATGGGGACCGGTTGCGTATCGGTTACGCGCACCGAAGAAGAGGGGAAGATCGTCGTGACGGGTAAATGGACCGATGGTCGCGTCGGCATCTTCCGCGAAGGCCGCGGTTACGGTGGCCACGCAAAGGGTGAAAAGGGGGAAGCCGACGTCGGTGCCTACGATGGCTATCGCCCCCTGGTTGTGGAATTCGTCAAGATGTTCCGCACCGGCAAAGTTCCCGTAAGCGCCGCGGAGACGCTCGAAATCTATGCCTTTATGGAAGCGGCTGACGAGAGCAAACGAAAAGGTGGCGCCGAGGTAACGTTGGAAAGCGTGCTGAAAGCGGCGGGCGCGAAGTGACCTGATCGTCCGTGAGTTGTTTCTTTCATCTTGCCGAGAACACATTGCCATGGTCCGTCTTGTTGTCGCGGGAGTTGTTTGCATTTCACTTGGTAGTTCGGTGAACATCGCTCACGCGAACGTGCGTGAATTTGATGTGGTTGTTTATGGAGGTACCTCGGCCGGGATCGCGGCTGCAGTGCAAGTCCGACGGATGGGCAAGACGGTTGTCGTGATCGAGCCCGGGCGGCATTTGGGTGGACTGACCAGTGGTGGCTTGGGCTGGACCGATAGCGGAAACAAATCTGTGATTGGTGGTTTCGCGCGAGAATTCTATCAGCGGATCAAACAGCATTACGATCAGCCGGCCGCCTGGGTGCACCAGCGATCCGAACAGTACGATCGTTACCGTCCCGACGACGATGCGATGTGGACGTTTGAACCGCGCGTGGCTGAACGTACCTACGAACGATTCGTCCAGGAACATGACGTCGTGGTGGTCCGAAATCAACGGCTTGATCGCGAGCGGGGCGTGGTCAAACAAGGTCAGCGAATCGTCTCGATCAAGGTCGAGTCCGGAGAGGTCTACCGAGGTAAAATGTTCATCGACGCCACCTATGAAGGCGACTTGATGGCGGCTGCCGCCGTGTCGTACACCGTCGGGCGCGAAGGAAACTCGCAGTACGACGAGACGCTCGACGGCGTTCAGAAGCGCCAAAATACGCACAAACACCGGTTCCTTAAACAGGTCGATCCCTATGTCGTCCCCGGCGATCCAACCAGCGGTTTGGTCTCAGGCGTGCATGGCGACGATCCCGGCGAGGACGGCGACGCGGATCGGCGCGTCCAGGCCTACTGTTTTCGCATGTGCATGTCGAACGTGCCAGAAAACTCAGTCCCCTTTCCTAAGCCTCAAGGCTATGACGAGCGGCGTTATGAATTACTGCTTCGCAACTTTGAAGCCGGCGACGTCCGCCTGCCGCTGAAGCCAGACATGATGCCCAATGGAAAGACGGACACCAATAACAACTGTGCGTTTTCCACTGACAACATCGGGATGAACTACGACTATCCCGAGGCCGATTACGCGCGTCGTGCCGCAATTGTCGACGAGCATGAAGTCTATCAGCAGGGACTGATGTGGACGCTGTCGCATCATCCCCGCGTGCCAGAGTCGATTCGCCAAATCATGTCAAAGTGGGGGCTGGCCAAAGACGAATTTGTCGACAACGAGAATTGGCCGCATCAGATGTACGTTCGCGAGGCGCGAAGAATGGTCGGCGACTTCGTCATGACCGAGTTGGACTGCCGCCGGATTCGCATCGCAAAGGACTCAATCGGAATGGGTTCGTACAACATGGACTCGCACAATATCCAACGCTATGTCACCCCAGAGGGCTTTGTCCAGAACGAAGGGGACGTGCAAGTATCACCTGGCGGTGCCTATCTGATCAGCTATCGCAGTATCGTGCCGAAGGTTGGTGAAGCAGAAAATCTGTTGGTGCCGGTCTGTTTATCGGCGTCCCATATTGCCTACGGTTCGATCCGCATGGAACCTGTCTTCATGGTGCTTGGCCAATCGGCTGCGACTGCCGCGGCGCTCGCCATTGATAGCAAAATCGCCGTGCAAGACGTGCCTTACGAAAAACTCAAGGCCAGGCTGGTCGCAGACAAACAGGTGCTCGAGTGGAGCGGCCCACGGCCGCCTGCACGATTCTCGCTCGACCCCGCCAAATTGCCGGGACTGGTATTTGACGACGAAGCCATGACGCGAACTGGAGTCTGGCTACGAAGTTCAGCGAGCCCTGGTTTTGTGGGTTCGCATTATTGGCACGATAGCCACGAAGGACTGGGGGAAAAGTCGGTGCGATTCAAGATTACGGTGAAGTCTGCGGGCAGGTACGAGGTTCGTTTGTCCTACACCGCGAACGCAAATCGGGCGACCAACGTCCGAGTCAGCACGCAACATACCCGCGGGAAAAGTGCTGGCCGTATCAATCAACGGCAGGAGCCACCGATCGACAAGAGCTTCATTTCGCTCGGCAAGTTCGGTTTTGAACCTGGCAAGCCGGCCTGGGTCGAGATCACCAACGACGGCGCTGATGGTCACGTCATTGCCGATGCCGTTCAGTTGCTATTGCAAGGCGATACTTCTCGCCAAGGGAGCCCTCCTCGCAGACTTTTTCGCTTTTGAATACGGGAAAAAGCCGGCAGGGTGTCCCTTCTCCCCTCGGCAGACTTTTTCGCTTTTAAGCCTTTCTTGCCTCAAGAGTTAAGATCCGGCCACCTCTCCCTCCGGGTGGGCTGATGAATGCTCGTTGGTTTCATTTTGAAAACTACCCGGTCGTGGTGGTGGCATATTCATGGTAGGCCTTGGCACGGCGGGCAGTGAGTGTCTGGCCGATGTTTTCTCTTACCCATTGC
>PVBE012285042.1_pt1 | contig 28466 bp, 17 predicted proteins | sample 1631181 | NCBI WGS metagenome assembly PVBE01 (sample SAMN08397723, study PRJNA350692) | Marine metagenome, whole genome shotgun sequencing project. | isolation source: water | place: Pacific Ocean | collected 2012-04
GATCCTCGGCGCTGATCTTCCCCTTCTCGACTGCCCGACCCAGGCGCTTGGCGACGCTCGCCTTGCCCTTCTCGGCCCGCGCGAGGTCCGCGTCCGCGAGCAACACGTCGATGCCGACCAGGGCGCCGACGTGCGCGATGCCTGCGCCCATCTGGCCGGCCCCGAGCACGCCCAGCGTCTTGACGGTGCTCATCGCTCGACCACCACGGCCACGGCCTCGCCGCCACCGATGCACAGGCTCGCCAGCCCCCGCTTCGCGTCCCGCGCCTGCATGGCGTAGAGCAGCGTCACCAGGATCCGGGCGCCGCTGCCGCCGATCGGGTGACCGAGCGCGACGGCGCCGCCGTTCACGTTGATCCGCTCCGCCGGGAGCTTCGCGATGTCGTTGACGGCGAGCGACACCACCGAGAACGCCTCGTTCACCTCGTAGAGGTCGATGTCGTCGGGCGTCAGCGACGCCTTCTCCAGCACCTTCTGGATCGCGTACGCAGGCGCCGTGGTGAACCACTCGGGCTCCTGGGCGTGCTGCGCTGTGTGGGTGATGCGCGCCAGGACCGTCAGTCCGTTGCGCTCGGCGTAGTCGGCGCTCGTCACCACGAAGGCCGCGGCCCCGTCGTTGAGGCTGCTGGCGTTCGCAGCGGTGACGGTGCCCTCCTTCGCAAAGGCCGGGCGCAGCTTGCTGATCTTCTCGGGACGCCCGCGCCCGGGCTCTTCGTCGGTGTCGACCACGATCGGGTCGCCGCGGCGCTGCGGCACCTCCACCGGGGCGATCTCGGCGACGAAAGTGCCTGCGGCCTGGGCGGCGAGGGCCTTCTCGTAGGAGCCGCGGGCGAAGGCGTCCTGGGCCTCGCGCGACACGTTGCACTCGCGGGCGCAAAGCTCCGCTGCGCTGCCCATGTGGTAGTCGTTGTAGACGTCCCACAGGCCATCTTTGACCATGCTGTCGATGACCTGCTTATGGCCCATGCGCATCCCGCCGCGGGCGTCCGGAAGCAGGTACGGCGCGCGGCTCATGTTCTCCATGCCGCCGGCGACCACGACCTCGGCGTCACCACAGCGGATGGCCTGCGCAGCGAGCATCACGGCCTTCAACCCGGAGCCGCAGACCTTGTTGATGGTCATGCACGGCGTGCCCTTGTCGAGGCCTGCGAAGATGGCGGCCTGGCGCGCCGGCGCCTGGCCGAGGCCGGCCGGGAGCACACAGCCCATGATGAGCTCGTCCACCACGTCGTTGGCGATCCCGGCGCGCTCGACGGCCGCGCGAATCGCCGCCGCGCCGAGCTTCGGCGACGGGATCGACGCGAGCGCGCCGTCGAAGCTGCCGATGGGGGTTCGAGCCGCGCCTACGATGACTGCGTCTGCCACGTCGTACTCCTTTTCCAAGCGGAAGGGTGCTATCAACCCATACGCCTGTTGTCAATGCACGCAACCACGATGAACCGTCCGGAATTCCTCGGTTTTTTGGTCCTCGCAGCGCTCGCGTGCGGCCCCGAGGAGACGCCCGCGGAGGGTCCCTCCATCCGTGTCGCGGCCCTCGCGAATGACGACTGTCGCGCCGCTGGCAACGAGGGGCTGCCGGCGGAGGTCGAGACCATCGACGTCGAGGTCAGCGAGCGTGGCGCGCGTTGGGAGCGTGTCGGCCGGGTGACCCGCGACGCCGACACCGCGTCGGTCCTGGTCGAGCGCATCCCCGTGGGCGAGCAGGTGCGGATGCGCTTCATCGGCTGCGCCGCCGGCGCGCCGAACTACATCGCAACAGTGAATCCCCTGACTATTCAGGAGGATGAGAAGCACTTCCTGACGCTCCACTTCCGCCGGGCGAACGCCTTGTCCTGCACCGGAACCGCGTTCGGTCCGGCCTACAACCAATACGCGGCCCTGGGTCGTCCCCGCGCGTTCGCCGCGGCCTCCACTCTGCCCGACGGTCGGGTTCTGCTGGTCGGCGGAGCAACCGTCGTCGAGGGCGAGCTTCTGCGCGGTGAGGCCGGCGGCGCGGCGTGGGATCTGTACTCGCCCCACGAGTCGCTCTTCCTGCCCGGCGTCGACCGCGCGGTGGCGTACGAGACGCGGCCGATGCGGGTGGCGAGGGTGGGCGCGGTTGCGCTCCCGTACGCGCCGCCGGGGAGCGACGACACGGGCGTGCTGGTCATCGGCGGCGCGCCCGCGGTCGAATGGGGCTCGCACGGGCTCCAGCGCGGGCCGCTGATGCCCGCCGACGCCACCCTCAGCACGCCCGCGGCCGAGTACTTCGATGCCAGCACCGGGGGCTTCGCCGCGGTCGAGGTCACCGGCGGCGAGATCACGCCCCGCTTTATGCCTGGCGCCGCGGTCGACGACCGGGGGCGCGTGGTGGTCGCGGGCGGTCTCGATTTCTCCCCGGCGGGCGAGCCGACACCCTCGACCCTCGTCGAGGTGATCGCTGCGAACCGCCTCCGGACGACACAGCTCGGGACCGGGCTGCTCGGGCCGACCGTCACGGCCCTGGGCGACAGCAAGCTCCTGGTCTGGGGGGCAGACATCGCCGGCTGCGGCGCGCGGCCCGGCTGGCTGGTCAACAACGACCCCGAACCCACGGTCCAGCAGCTCACCATCGCTGCGAATCCCGGCACACCGAACTGTCAGGCCCCGCCGGCCGGCTGTCGCGACTGGTACCCCACCGCATTTCACACCGCGATACGCCTGAGCGACGCGGACGGGCGCAAACGCGTGCTCATCAACGGCGGGATCACCCACGACGCGGGTGGGCTCGTCCACAACCCGGACCAAGGCGCCGCGTGTCGGCCCAACGCCTTCGTCCTGTCGGTCGATGTCGCGGGGCTGCGCGCCGAGATCAACCCGGTCGAGATCTCGGACGACGCGGTCAAGCCCGGCAAGCGGGCGCTGCACCAGGCCGCACGCGCCGGCCCGCGGGTGCTGCTCAGCGGCGGCTGGGCGAACCTTGGGACGCCAACAGCGTTGTCAGCTGCGGACAGCGCGCTCTTCTACGACGACGCGCTCCCGGTGGGGCGGCTGTCCCCTGCCCGCTTCAGCCTGTCCGAGGCGCGCCTCGGGCACACCACGACGGCCTCGAATGGCACGGTCATCATCGCCGGGGGCCTGTCGCGTGACGGCACCGTGACCCGCATCGCACACACCGCGACGGTGTACACGCCGCCGCCGGGCTCCGGATCCTGCGTCGAGGACGCCCCGCCACCGGCCGCCGAGGAGTGACCGGGGCCGCTACCAGCGCACCTCGATCGTCGGTATCTCGGTCACCTGGATCTCGCGCTTGCGGACGCCCACGCCATCGACCTCGAGCGTGACGGTGTAGGGGCCCTCGGCCATTTGAACGATGTGGCCGCGCTCGCTTCCGTAGAACACGGAGTGCCGTAGCCGGTCGCCGTCGCCGTCGGTCAGCGTGACGCGCAGCACCCCCGCCGGCGCGTGGTAGACCAACGTGACGTCACGCGACGCGGCCTGCCAGGCTCGGGCCCCGTAGGCGAAGGCGAGCGCCGCGAACGCGACGGCGGCGTAGCGCAGCAGTCGGCGCCGCCCCGTCAGCGGCCCTTGAGCTTCGTCCCTTGCTCGTCGCATCGCACGAAGGCCCCGGTCTCGGCGTCGTGGATGTGGCGCTCGACGCTGGCCAGCGCGCCATCCTTCACGACGTAGACGTTGAATTCGGCGTGGTGTCGCTTGCCAAAGCGGCTCCCGCTGGCGACCTGCAGGATCGGCACGGGCGTGCCGGGCACAGCGTCGCGCCGGAACATGTGGTTATGCCCGTGCACCACCAGCTGCGGGCCTCGGTCCTTGCACGCCCACAGCGCTTCGACGACCTGCTCGGCGTCGATGAGCCGGCGCATCGCCTCGACGCGCATCTCCGGGTTGGGCAGCAGCGGGTGGTGCAGCAGCAGCATCCGGAAGCGCGACTTCGCCTCTGGGCGCCGGAACGCCTGGCTCATCGCCACCAGCTGCTCGGTCCCGACACGGCCGGTCGCCATGAAGACCGGCGTGACCTGGGCCGAGCTGATGCCGACCACGAACAGCCCGTCGACGACACGAACGACCGGGTACGGCGCGCCGCCGAGCGTCGGCATGTAGTCGCCGAAGGTGCGCTCGAACAGCGACGCGTCGACCGCCTCCTTGACGTAGTAGTCGTGGTTTCCCGGGACGACCGTCAGCTTCCCCGGCGCGAACACGTCGCGCAGCATCGACGAGACTTGGGTGAATTCAGGCTCGAGCGCGAGGTTGACGAGGTCGCCGGTGCAGACCGTGTGGTCGGGGCGCAGCGTGTCGATGGCTGACAGGAGCTGTTCGAAGACCTCGACCCGTTAATGCCGCGAGCGGTTGAGCGCCAGGTTGATGGCGCCGGTCCAGCGCTTGTTGAGGAAGCGCCGCGGGCCGATGCCACGCAGCGAGAGCACATGGGTGTCGCTGAAGTGCGCGACGCGGAGCTCGCTCAAGGGAGCGTCCAGCTCAGGGTGTACGGCGCCGCCGCGTCGTCGAAGCCGAGGACCTGGACCAGCAGCTCGCCCGCCTGTACGTCCACGGCCACGCGCTCTTCGTCGTTCTCCGTCTCACTGGCGCCGAGCAGCTCCGGCTGCCCGTCGACCACGGTGTAGAGCGCGAGGTCGAGGTCACCGACGTCGTGGTCGAACGCCAACCGCACGACCGCTTCGCCCGCCTCGACCGGGAGCGCGTACCAGTCCTGGGTGTGCGCGCAGATGACGCCCCCTTCATGCGGGCTGAGGGCGGGCTCCAGTGGGGTCGCCGTCAGGAAACCCTCGTTGGTGCGGGGGTCGTCGTCGACACAGGCCGCCACCACAGAGAAAGCGGTCGCTGCCTCGTTGTTGGCGCGGTTCAGGTCGGCGATGTTCGCCAGCGGGTCGACGACCGCAACCACGAAGCCATCGCCCGCATCTGCACCGCGCGGGATCCGGATGCGCTGCTGCACGTCGACGCAGCCCGCGCCCGGGACCCGGGGCACGACGAATTCGGCGAGCTCGGTGTCCTCCCCGCCCGCGCGTTGGTCGAGTGAGAAGAGCAGCTGCACGGTCACATTCGGCACGTCGATGTTGCGCAGCTGACAGAGCCTCAAATCCGCACGCAGGGCGTCGCCTGGTGCCGCACGGTCGCGCGACAACCGCAGAGTGTTCAGCTCCACGTCGACCCCGGCCACGCCGAGGACCTCGAGTTGATACTCCACCACCTCTGCCGAATCAGTGCGGATACGCAGCTGGTAGAAGCCGTTCTGCTCCGCCTGGAATGCGATGTTGCGGCCACCCTCGTCGACCACCGCGCCCATCGGGTCGAAGAGCGTCATCTCGACCCCGTCGCCCCCCGCGTTGACGGAGAAGCGGACGACGCTGCCGGCGGCGATGTTGAAGCGGAACCAGTCCTCGTCCTCAGGGCACAGCACCAGGTCGTTGCGCTGGTCCGGCAGGACCTCGGCGTTGATCGCGTTGTTATTCGGCTCGTAGTCGTCGTCGGCGCAGCCGCCGTCTTCTTGGATCTCGACGGTCATGTTGTACGTGTTCTCAACGTCCGCGCCTTCGGCGATGTAGACGCGCACGAAGTAGACGCCGGCCTCGTCCGCACGGGCGTCGACCTCTTCGCGGCCCTGGAGCCCGACGCTCTCGTCGACCCTGTCGAGGCCGCCGTCGAAGAGCAGCATGTCGAGGTCGCCCTCACGTGCGTCGAATTCGATCGTGACGATGACCCGCTCGCCGGCCTCGAGCTCGATGGCATACCAGTCGTCGTCGTCCCGGCAGCTGCGCAGATTCTCGAAGGCACCCGCGTCGATGTCGGCAGCGACGCCGTCTCGGCCCTCGGACGGGCTGATATTCGGCTCGAGTTCGTCCGCCTCGCAGGCCTGCTCTGCGTCGATGCCCAGCACCCCAACGCCCACGCCATCTCCCGGATCGACCAGCAGGTAGTAGCGCCCATCGGCGAGGTCGCCCGGCAGGTCCAGCTGACCGCGGACGTCCGCGGAGCCACCAGCGTCGACACCAGGCGCGTCAATCGTGCCGAGCGGCGAGGCGCCGGCGAGCTCGGGCGTCTCGTTGATCAGCACGGGCACATCGCCCGCCGCGGCATCAGCCGCGCCGACGTTCACCAGCTCGAAAGCGATCTCGATGGCCGCACTGGCCTCGCTCACGGCGGGCGCGGGCGTCACGGCGCGAGCGCGCAGGCTCGCTCCCGGATCAACCGCCGAGACCTCGACGTCCAGATCGTATTGCAGACGCGCGCCGCCGCTGGTGATGCGGATCAAGAAGGTGCGCACCTCGTCTGCCTGTGCCGCGAACACCGCAGCCGAACCCGGCAGCGCCTCGGCGGGCTGAACCACGTTCCCATCTTCGTCGGCGAGATCCAGCGTGATCGTGCCTTCGGCGTCGTCCCAGCTCGCCCGCACGTCGAGGATCCGCCCTGCCGGCACGCCGACCTCGAACCAGTCCGCGTCGTCGCAGGCCCCCAGGTCCTCGTAGCTGCCTGGCGGGAGGTCCGCCGCGTCCTGGAAGCGGTCGTTCTCTTCCCGCGCGTCCTCGGCGCAGCCGCCCATCGCGCCCGTCACCGTCAGCTCGCCCGCCGCGAAGCGGACGTTGTTGTCCTCGTCGCGTTCACCGCGCAGCGCGTTGTCGGGGTCGACCGCGACGCCGACGCGCCAGGTCTCGAATTGCTGGTCGAGGTCGATCGGCACCGCGACGTTCCGCTCGACCTCGGTCGAACCCTCACCCGCGATGCTCTCTACATCGAAGCGCTCGATCACGACCGCGTCGTCAAACGTGCCGTTCGGGCTCAGGAGGATCGCCGCGTCCAACGCGCCCGTGGCGTCGGCGCCCTCGTTGGCGATCGTCGCGGTCACGGCCAGCATCTCTCCCGCCGCGAGCGAAGGCGGCGCGAAGCCCACGCCGGTGACGGCGGGGTCGAAGTCGGGGTCACCGCCCAGGTCGAGCACGCGCTGGAGCGTGCGGCAGTTGTTGCCGCGGTTGACGTCGTCGGTGCTGTTCGTCGGATCTGCGCAGGCCGTGATGCGGTAGTCGCCGCGCTCGACCCGTCGCGACAGGACCGCGCGGATATCGAGGGTCTCCTCCGCTCCGGGCTCGATCCCCTGGCGGTTGAGGGACGACAGCAGCGAGGGCTCGTCGCCGTTTGTCGGCTCGGCGAGGATGCGTACCACGAAGTTCCGCGACACGGCGGTGTCACCGAGGTTCCGCAGCACCAGATTGCCGCTCACCTGCTGAGTCCAGAAGATGCGTTCGCCCGTCACCTCGACCGACGAGACGAGGAGGTCGACCCCTTCGACGGGTTCGAGCCCGGCGAGTCGAAACACCTGCGGATAGGCGCGCTCGTTGTTGTCTTCGCGTTGCTCTTCGATCTCGTCAGCGACGTCCGCCACGACGATGAGGTGATAGACGCCGGGATCGACATCGAGGGGCAGGTCCACCGCGTCGCCGAAGGTGTCACGGTCGTCCGGCCCGAGCGCGATCCCGCCGCGGCGCCCCACTTCCAGATCGTCTGGGTCGTGCACCTCGTCGACGCTCAGGAAGATGGCGTATCCAGCCTGCGGAACGGGTCGATTGCCCGCGTTGGCGAAGCAGACCTGGACCTGAAGCTGTTCACCGACGCGGGCGAGCGGCGTCGTGCCGGGCGAGGCGGCGGTGAAGGCCGGCACGTCAAAGCTGCACGGGGTCAGGTCGGGGCCGTTGTCGGTCGGGTTGCGCACCTCGATGGCGAAGGGCGCGAAGGCCACGTTGTCGTCGCGATTCAAATCACCGATGTCGCCGCTCGGGTCCGCTGCCACCCCGACGAAGTAGTCGCCCGAGGGGAGTTCCTCCGGGAGCATCAGGGGTTCATCGGACGCCAGCGGCCCATCCCCGCCGAACTCGTCGACCTCGGCGTGGCTGCTGAGCGGGTGGATGGTGCCTTCGAGCGAGCGCTCGGTGTTGAGGAAGACGAGCAGCTCGTACGTGCCTACGACCGGCTCGCCCTTGTTCTGGAACCCGTAGGCCACGTCGATCTCGGCCCCGGCGCGCGTCCGTCGTGGGGTGACCGCGACGTCGCTGATCACCAGGTCGGCCGCGCCGCTCACCGTGAGGACGACGCTCGCGTCTCCAACACCGCCGCCGGCCTCGACGACCGACAGCGTCACTTCGTACTCGCCCGCGGCCTCGAACGTGTGCGTCGGGTCCTCTTCGTCACTCGTCTCGCCGTCGCCGAATTCCCAGGAGAACGTGAAGTCCCCCTCGAAGGGGCCTGTGTGGCGCGCGTCGAACGTGACCCTGAATGGGGCGTTTCCGGCCGTGCGGTCGACCTCGATCTTGACGTCGAAGTCCTCGGAACTCGCGTCGTCGTCACACGCGCACACGGCGAGGCCGAGCAGGAGCGGACACAGCAAGCGGAGCGGGTGCGCGGGGCGCATGGCGGCCATCGGGTCACCGAGTGGCTGTGGAAAGCGCACGAAGATAGCTCCCGCGCCCCCGCGGGGGCAAGCTCGGGCCGCGCGGCCCGGCGCATCTCCTCGACCGTTCTCGGAGCCCGCGAACCCTTGAAAACCGCGGCCGAAACGCTTGACCCGCCACACCGGCGCGTCTAGTTTCGACGCTGCTCCGACCCTACCTTTGCGAGGCATCCGTTGAGCGACGGAAGCAAGAAGCCCGGGCTCCGAGACATCAGCGACCTCAAGGCGCGCCTTGGGATGCTGAACAAAGGTGCCGGCAAGCCCCCCGAGCCTGCGTCGAACCCGTTCGCTTCGCCGGCGCCGGATACGGCCGAGTCGTCCCCGGATGGCGACGAGCCGACGGCGCAGACCAAGCTGACCGAAGAGGCGGCCGCGGCCATGCTCGGTGCCGACACCGCGGTCGTGAACCTCGACGAGATGGCCGCCACGCCCTCGGCACCGCCACCAGCGCCCGCAGCGCCCTCGGCGCCGCCGTCGACACCCGCGCCCATGGGCGGCCTCGACTTCGGTGACGACCTGTTCAAGCGAAAAGGCGAGCCCGCCGCGGCTCCGTCGGCCCCGCCTGCAGGTGCGCCCGCTGCCACGGGTGGCGCGTCGGCCTTCGAGCAGGCGCAGGCCGCAGTGCAAGCGCAGCCCGAGAGCGGCTTCGCCAACCCGTTGCATCTGGGTGGTTTCCACTCCGGCGCCGCCCCCGTCGACCTGTCGGCCGACGAGTTAGCCGCGCTCGACGATTTCGAGGGCAAGCAACAGGGCGTCAAGGCGTCCATGGCGCTCGCGATGACCGCCGTCGCCGCTGCCGTGTGCCTGCTCTTCGGGTTCTCGATCGGCGACGTTCGCTGGCAGCGCCGCACGGTCAACGCCCAGATCGAGGCGTCGATCCGCACCAAGGATGCCATCGGCCCGACCCTCGCGGCCTACGAGGGCCTCAAGGTGCCGCTGGGCGCGATGTACCAGGCGCCGAAGGCCGTCAAGTGGGCCGCCCTCGAGGCGCTGCCCACCGAGATGCCCGCCATCGACGCCGCGCGCATCATGGCGACGCAGCCGCCGCTCAACAAAGAGCTGGTCAGCCTGCTTTCACGCGCGGTCACCGACTACAACCGGCTCTTCCAGCTGGTCGCTACGCACAAGATGGTGACGCTCGGCCGCGACAAGGCCGAGCTCGAGGGCCTCGAGAAGGGCACCGAATTCTTCTCGAATCGGCACTTCGCGATTTTGTACGAGCCGCTCCCCGCCGAGACACCGTTGCTCGAGTATCGGCCGCCGCGGGCGACGATCGTCGCGGTCGTCGGCAAGCCCGCGCTGAACGAGACGAAGGAAGACAACATCCTTCCGATCAAGTCGCGCACCGGGAAGGAGCGCACGGTCTCGTTGCGGAAGATCCTGATCATCGACAAGAACGAGATGCTCAGCACCCGCGAGAACGCGCAGACGCTGTACACGAAGCGGGTCGATGAGATTGGCTCGCTGATGAAGAAGATCGGGACGTACGAGCAGCTGTTGAAAGACACGGTCGCTCGAGAGGCGAGCCGGACAAGAGTCTTCTCGATCTAGGCCGCATAGGTTCGCACCTCTCTCCACGTTCGCTCCCCCACTCGTGTTCGTCATCGGGCCTCGTGTTCGCCTGAATCGGGCTCGTGATCGTGGTCGGTTTCGTCCTCGCAACTCGGAAACACGTGCACGTCCCGTCGGTACGCGTCCTCGTCGCTCGGATCTTGAGAGCGAGGACGCGTACCGACTGGACGGCCACGATTCTCGAGTTACGAGGACGAAACCGACCACGATCACGAGGACGAACACGAGAGGCGAACACGAGGCCCGAGTACGAACACGACCGCTGCTTTGGTGCGGGCTTGCCGGCTGACTTCGGTCGATTTAGGAGGGCGGGCGTTCCGTTGAGTCGCCGGCGAATTCTTCGTCTACGGCTTCCCACGAGACATCCATCGCAGCCCAGCGCTCCAGCAACTCCAGCTCGCGGCGCTCCGCGTCGTTGGCCATGAAGGCGTCGAGCACACCCGCGCCAGACTGAGCATCGAGCGCCAGCCGAAGCTGTTGCGGCCGGCTGCGGAAGTGGAGGTCGAGCACCACCGAGCGGCTGTTCTGCTCGGACAGGCGGCTCATCACGCCATCGACGATCAGACCCAGCGCAATCAACCCGCCACCGACCAGGGCCATCCCGGTCTCTGCACCACGCAAACCCACGAAGATGAGGTGCCCGCCGAGCAGCCCGGCCGTCACCAGCGAGCCAAAGCCCAGCACGAGGTAGAACACGCGCATCTGCTGGCGCACGTGCACGGCCATCAGGTCGTCGAGCGCGTGGCTGTCGCCGGCCCGTCCGAAGCTCTTCCCGCGCAGAGTCGTCTCGGTGGTCACCACCAGCTCGCGGTCGGTCAGCATGATCTCGCCGCTGCGCTGGAAGCCGAGGAAGCCCGCGAGGCGTCCGGCGCCCTCGGCGAGCAGGTCGACACCCAGATAGGCACGCAGCACGGAAGGGACGCGGCCCACGCGCCGGCGCAGCAAGGTGACTGGCGCGACCAGCGGGCTGTCGCGGGTCGGGCGCTCGACGATGAGCGCCCCGTCGCCGCGGATGGGCGCGTCGGGCTCCGTCGCTGCCGACGGGCCGTTGCGGCGACGCTGCGGGAACATGAGCGGGGCTTCGCCGTGCTGGTCCTCGTAGGGCCACAGCTCCTGCTCCACCATCGCAACATGGCGGGCCGCGGAGGCGAGCTCGTTCGGGTCGGGGACCTCCCCGTCCTCGAGGTCGAGCAGATCTGGGTGGAGCGGTGGCAGCACGTACTCGAGAGCGCCGAACCAGCCGGTCCCCTGGATCACACTCCCGTGCGCGACGTAGACCCGCAGCAGGGTTCGATAGGCGGCGAGCCCGGCTTCCCGCGTGAACGCGCGGTTGTAGAGGCCACGACAGACGCCGACGAGGGTGAACGCGTAGATGCCGAGGAAGCGGTGCAGCAGGCGCTGCCGCACGTCGTCCATTTCGGGCTTCGTCCACCGGTCGACGGAACGGCCGAGGTCGAGCCCGAAGGCCTCGACCCGCTCGCGCACGTCCCTGACCTCCGCCCCGAGAAGGGCGCGCATCGCGCGGCGCACGGCCTTGCGGAAGATCTCGTCGTTGAGGAAGTGGTCGATCCCCGACGGCGTGAACGACTGGAAGAAGGTGGAGACCACGCGCTCGAGCAGCTGCTGGACCTGAGGCGTCAGGTCGGTCTGCCCGTCTTCGACCATGTCGGCCAGCAGGATGGTCTGCCGCAACGCCCGGGCGTCGTTGTCGACCGCGGTCATGAGCGCCTCGACCGAGCCCTCGCGCACGCGCTCACGGACGAGGGCGCGAATCCCCTCGGCGAGCCTGCGCAGCGCCGGGGCTGGGCGCGCGAGCAGATGCAGCTGGGCGTAGATCTCGACCAGGCGGTCGCCGATCTCCGGCAGCGGCCGAGCCCGGAAGTGTTCGAGCAGCCGCTCGACCGCGTCGTCCACCTCGGCGTGCACCTGCATGGTGAACAGCGCGCAGGAGACGAGCTTCGAGTTGCCGCGTCCGAGGAAGACGTGGATGACCTCCGGATCCTCGACCATCGCGGGCGCGATGCACAGGTAGTGCAACATGCGCGGATCGTGGCAACCCTCGGCCAGTGAGCGTACGAAACGCCAACGATGTCGACCGGTCTGGAGCACTCGGTTGACGTGGCGCTTCAGCGTGAGCCACGCCCCGCCGCGGCCGGGCGCGGGGCCCTGCTCGTGCAGACGGAGGAGGCGCGAGAGCAGCCACGGCTCACCGCCTGACTCGCTGGGGGCGCGGGTCCGCTTGGAGACCTCGGCCGCGACGCGGTCGACGTAGATCTGCCAGAAGCGGAGCGCGTCCTCCTCGTCGCAGACGTGGTCGACGAAGTCGCTGAGCACGAACGGCCCGAGGCGCTCGACCGCGGGCAACATCCCCACCACCCGCAACGTGAAGTCACGGCGCTCGACCAGCGAGAGCGGGGCGAGCTTGGCGGCGTATCCGTGGGCGAAGAGGGCGTTGGTGGACTCGACGGTGGCGGCGGACGGGCGGTCCGCGACGAGCACCTCCATCAAAGGTGTCGTTCCCCCGTGCTGGTCCGGAACGAGCACCCGGTCGACTTCGAGCTCATGGCGGCCGGCGAACGACGTCATGAGCTCGGCGTCCAGGCGCACGCCCTGGTTGAGCGCAAGGTGTGCGAAGAGGTCGAAGACGAGCTCGGCCAGGCGGGGCGCGTCGGCCAAAGCCGAGACACGCTCCAACACCGCACCACGGCGACCTCGGAGCGCGTCCTGAAACGCGCCGCTCGGCCCCTCCTCGTCGGGCCCCTCCATGGGCACGGCGGTCTCGGCGGCCATCACGAGCCGATGCTACGTCGAATTCCTCAGGCCGGCAAATCCAGGAGGAAGCGCGGTGTCCGCAGCGGCTTGCCAGCCACGCCTTCCCAGATGGACGCGAAGGCCCGCCTCAACCCCGCGTGCCCGGCGGCGTCGAGGCGCGCGTCGGTCCGGCCGTCGGCGAGCACGGTGAGGGCGGCGAGCGCGTGCGCCGGCACCCGCACCGCGTCTGGCACCCGCGCCATCGCGCAGAGGACCGCGCCGCCCGCGCGGAGGCTGAGCCCGTCTGGCGGACCCCCGGTCACGACGCAGCGCCCCAATCGGAGCGCGTAGCCATGCGCGGCGAGCATGCCCAGGTCCCAGACAGCGAGCCCCTCCGCGGTCGCTGAGGCAGCCTCGAGCGCCTCGATGTAGCTGACCACGACCCCGTACAGACGGGCGTCCCCCTCCCCTTCACGGATCGTCAGGCGCGCGACCTCGAGCACGTAGCTGAGCTGGTAGAAGCGGTCCAGGTCGGTCCGGATGGCCCGCAGCGGTCCCACGACGTCGGCCGCGCTCAGCGTCGCCAGCTGGCCTCGTCCGCGCGAGGTCTCGACGTCGAGGCGCGTTCCGACCTCGAGCGCGCCTCCGAAGCGTTTGCGACTCCGGCGGGCGCCCCGGGCCATCACCGAGAAGCGCCCGGCGGCGCCGCTCAACAGGTCGACGATGAGGTCGTGGTCTCGATACGGGACAGTGCGCAGGACCAACACCCGCATCTGCTAATGTCCTGTCTCAGGAGTTTCCGGGCATTCTCCTTGGCCCTCGGCGGCCCTGCCGGCGTTGCTCCTCCTCGCCATACCTTCGGGTATGGCTCGTCGTCGCGCCTTGGCAGGCCCACCGAGGCCTGTCGGATAACGCCACAAACTCCTGGTCCATGACACTAGATGTTGCCGACGAGCTGCGTGGCGACGAGGAAGTAGACGAGGATCGCGAGGATGTCGACGGTCGTGGTGACGACGGGTCCGGTCGCGACCGCGGGGTCGATATTGAGGCGCTCGCAGGCCAGCGGCGTGAACGCGCCGACCAGCGCGGCCATCGTCATGCTGGCGAGGATGCTCACACCCACGGTGATGGGCAGCGCCAGCGCGGCCTGCGCGTCGCCGTAGCGAAAGTACGCGTACAGCGCGAGCAGCAGGCCGTAGACGATCCCGAGCAGGACGCCGATCGCGGTCTCACGCCACACGAATTGGAGGCCGACCCGACTGGAGACGCGGCCGGTCGCGAGGCCGCGCACCATGATGGTCGCGGTCTGGGTGCCGACGTTCCCGCCCATGCCGAGCACGATGGGGATGAACGCCGCCAGCGCGACCGACTTCTTCAGCGAGCCCTCGAACGCGCCGATGAGCAGGCTCGCGGCGAGCCCGGCGACCCAGGTGGCGAGCAGCCACGGCGCGCGCGTGCGCACCTGCTGCATGAGCGAGTGGCTCTCGTACGCCGTCTCGTCCGCGCCGGCCATCTTGAGGATGTCCTCGGTGGCCTCCTCGCGGATGACGTCGATGACGTCGTCGATCGTGACGATGCCGACCAGCCGATTCGCGTCGTCGACCACCGGGATCGCGAGCAGGTTGTAGCGGGCGGCCAGGCGCGCCACGTCCTCCTGGTCGGTGTCGAGGTCCGCCGAGATGACATCGCTGACCATGATCTTGCTGAGCGGCGTGTCCGGCGGATGGGTGACGAGCGCGCGCAACGACGCCACGCCGACGAGGTGCCCCGCGTCGCTGACGACGTAGATGTAAAATGCCATCTCGACGTCCTCGGACGCCTGCAGCGCTGTGATGGACTCGGTGGCGGTGGTGTGCTCGGGCAGCGCGAAGTAGTCCGGCGACATGATGCCGCCAGCGGTGTCCGGTTCGTATTGGAGGAGGTCTTCGAGCTCCTCCTGCTCGTCGGGGGTGAGGGCCTCGATCAAGGCCTCGCGAAGCGCCTCGGGGAGCTCGGCCAGCACGTCGGCCTGGTCGTCCGCGCTCATCAGCTCGACGAGCACCGCCAACTCGTCGACCGGACGGTCGCGGGTCACGTCGACAAGCAGGTGCGGGTCGAGTTCGATGAGGGTCTCGGCGCGGAAGTCGTCGGACGGCAGCAGGTCGAAGACCTTCCGGAGGAAGCGGTCGTCGACGAAGCGCAGCACGACCGCGACGTCCTGCGGGCGTGCCTTCCCGAGGAGCCGCTCCACGTTGCGCGACGAGTTGCGGCGCAGGAACTTCTGCAGGCTGTCGAGGAGGAGCTGGAGCCTCGGTCCGAGCAAACCTAGCGCTCAGGGCTCGCGGGTGCAGAGACGGGTGGCGAAGCGTCCGCGGGCTCGCGCGCCTCGAGAGGGCCGGGGGCGAGGGAGAGCAGCGTCAGCAGCAGGACGGCGACGAGGGCTCCGAGCGCGATGCTGTAGCCGGTCCGGGCGCGAAGGCGTGCTTTGGCGCGGGCGCGAGCACGGTCCTCACCGGCCTCGTGGGCTTCTTCCTCGACGGCGTCGTGGGCCGCCATCAAGACGTCGAGCCGGGCGATCGGCGCCTCGGGGTCGAGACCGACCTCCTGGGCGTACAAGCGGATGAAGCCGCGCAGGTAGACCATCGCCGGGAGCGCGTCGAAGTCGTCGGCGTCGATGGCGGCCAGGGACTCGGTCGGAACCCGGGACCGGTTCGAGACCTGCTCGAGCGACAGCCCGGCGCGGACGCGCGCAGCCGCGAGCAACCCACCGGGGGTCTCCGGGATCTCGTAGTCCTCCACGACCTCGTCAGCGTCGCTCATCGTTTCCTCGCCACGGGGGGCAGGCCGCGCAGGCGCTGCTCGCAGAGGTCGGCGAGCGGAGACTCGCCGGCGAACTTCACGCAGCGCTCGAACTCTTTTCGCGCACCCGCGAGGTCGCGCTGCGTCGAGAGGATGCGGCCCATGTGGTAGCGGGGCTCCGCGTACGCCGGGCAGCGCCTGCTGCCGCGTCCGAGCCACTTCTTGGCGCGCTCCAGCCGTCCCTGGTCGATCAACACCATCGCAAGATTGTTGTACGGCGGGCACAGCTTCGGTGCCAGCTTGATCGCGCTGTGGAAGTGGGCGCGAGCCAGCTTCTCCTCGCCCTTCTGGTACCAGGCCCACCCCAGATTGTTCTGTGCATTCGCCGGGTTCTTGTAGCGGAGATTGCCGGCCAGCTTCTCGAAGAGCGCGATCGCGTCGTCCCACCGCTCGGTCGCCAGGTAGACGGTGCCGAGGTTGTTCTGGGCGTCGTAGTAGTCGGCCTTCTGCTCGATCGCCGTCTTGAAGTGCTTCTCGGCGTCGAGGTAGCGCTCGCGTCCCATGAACACGAGGCCGGCGAGCACGTGGGCCTGTGGGTACTTCCAGTTGAACTCGAGCGCCCTGAGGATCTCCTGGAGCGCCGCGTCGGCGTTCGCGTTGGCGGGGTCCATGTAGTGCCCGTAGGCCAGGTCGTAGTGGAAGGTGGCCTCGTCCTCGGCTTCTTTGACGTCGCTACGAGACGGGCCGCAGGCCACCAGAGACAGTGCGAGGAGAGCCCGGAACATCGCGCGCAATCTTGCATTTCGCGCCCTCGCGGTCAATCTCGGGCTATGCGCCGTGGACCTCGCGCAGGCCTGTCGTGGGCGACATTCGCGCGCCGCGCAGCGCCGGAAACACGGCGGCCAGGAAGGTGATGACCAGGGCACCGGCGGCCGCCATCACGTAGTCCCAGGGCTCGAAGACGATGGGCAGATGGGCGATGCCGTAGACCTTCGGATCGAGGGCGATGCCGCGGGCGAGCAGGCCCTCGCAGAGTCCGTAGGCGGCCAACATCCCCATCGCCGTGCCGAGCGCGCCGATGGCGAGGCCCTCCAGGACGAAGATGCGCAGGATGCCGCTGCGACGGGTGCCCATGGCCTTGAGGATCGCGATGTCGTGCGTGCGCTCGAGCACCAGCATGATCAGCATGCAGGCCACGTTGCATGCGGCCAGGATCACCATCACCGAGAGGACCACCAGGATCGCGATGCGCTGGTAGGTGAGGCTCGCGAAGAGGTTGGCGTTCTGGGTGCGCCAATCGCGGACCGCGTATTCGTCGGGCCCGATGGCGGCGCGGACTTCGCGCGCGATCTCTCCGGCCATGAGCGGGTCGTGGACGGCCACCTCGATGCGCAGCACGGAGTCGCCGAGGCCGAAGACGCGCTGGGCGACAGAGAGCTCCACGTACGCCAGACGGGCGTCGTATTCGTGGAAGCCGGCCTCGAAGACGCCCGCGACACGCAACGTCACCGAGCGCGGGGCCCCGGCGGCGGCGCTCCACTTGGAGTCGCGGGCCGTGCGCAGCGGGGAGACCAGCGTGACCGCGTCGCCCACGCCCGCGCCCACCTTTCGAGCGAGCTCGCGGCCGAGCACGACCCTGTCGAGGCCGTCCGGCCCGCGTCGTTCGAGGGCCTTCAGCGAGCCGTCCACCATATAGCGCGGGAGGTCGAGGACCTGCGTGGCGTCGCCCGGCACGAGCCCTTTGACGACGGTCCCAGATGTGCCGCCGCGACCCGAGAGCATGCCTTCGTTGATGGTGGCCGCCGAGGTCGCCTTGACGCCCGGCACGCCACGCACCGTCTCGGCGACGTCGCGATAGCGGGCGAAACGAAGGCCGTACTCGCGGACCGACACGTGCGCGGTGACGCCGAGCACCTTGTCGCGGAACGCTTGCTCGAAGCCGGTGGTGGCCGAGAAGCCAACTACGAGGGCCGTCACGCCGAGGGCGACGCCGACGACCGCGAGCCAGGTGACGACGGAGAGCGAACGCTTCTTCCGGGCGCGGAGGTGTCGAAAAGCGATGAGATGCTCGAAACGCATCTACGTTACGACAGCACCCGAGCGGTCGCGGTATTCCGGGTGCTCGTTGATGTAGGCGACCTGGCTCTCGCGGGTGATGCGCAACGTGAGCGGCGCGCTTGTGACCTCGGCCTGGCATCCGAGCCGGCTCACGGCGCGGACATCCTCTGCCTTGCCGAGGATGTCATCCTCGTCGTCTTCCATCTCTTCGAGGCTGTCGAAACCGTCCACGACCTGAACATGGCAGGTCGAGCAGGCGCAGTTGCCGCCGCACGCGTCGCCGATCGGTACCCCCGCTGCGTACGCGGCCTCCTGGAGCGTGGTCCCGGGCTCGACGTCGACGGTGACTGGCTCGACGCTCAGGAAGGTCGGGAGGAAGGTGACGGTCGGCATCGGCGCCGAGTGTTTACGGATCCTGGAGCAGATTGTCGAGGACTGTGCGCTCCGACGCGTCGCCGGTTTCGTCCATCAGCCCAGCGAAGCAGAACTCGATCGGGTGACCGAGGGACATCTCCTGCGCGCACGTGTTGCTGAGCTGGACCTGCGGCAGGTCGACGGTGCGCCGCCAGGCCGCCCACTCGATGTCGACGTGGCTCAGGGCACGCTTGAGGTTGGTCAGGAAGATGGACTTGTTGCGACCGCTGATCTTCGTCGGCGTCGGCCAGTCGATGCGCGGCAGCACGATGGGAACACCCGCGTCCTGCGACAGGTAGCGCACGTATCGGTAGTGCTCGGCGATCGGCGCGAATGCGTCCTCGTCGGCCTCCGGATCCTCCGGCCCCGGGCTGCCGTCGAAGGGCGGCTGCGACACGAAGGGGATCAACGACACGCCGATGTAATCAGCGGTCCGGCTGCCGTCAGGGGCTATGACGAACGGCCGAATGGTCCGCGTGTTGGCCCGGACGACCGCCTCCAGCTTCGCTTCTTCGGAGAGTTCGCCGTCTTCGTCCTCGAGCGCGTACTCGGCGACCATCTGCGGGACGGTGCGGTTTTGGAAGAAGGCCCAGCTGATACCCGGGCCCACCTTGACGTCGCCGTTGACCTCTTTGATGGCCGCGTAGACCTGGCGATAGAGGGTCGCGAGGTTGCTGTAGTCGTCTTCGAGTGTCCGCTCGGTGTCCGCATCTTCGAGGTGGAAGTAACGGTTCAGCTCGACCCCGACCGTGATGTGCGTGAGGTTCTCGAGGCGCGCCAGATCGCGGAACGCGGCGAGGATGTTCTCGCGGTGCTCGAGCACGTCGAAGCGCGGCTTCGGTGCGCCGGACTGCAGGCAGACGTGCAGCAGCTCCTTGCCGTTCGGGTTGAGCACCGCCACGTTCACGGCCACCGCCGACACCGTGACGCCGACGCCCTCGATGACCTCGACGGCCTCCTGCGACTTGGCCAGCGGCGAGACCATCGCGGCCTCGTCCGGGCTCGGGCATTGGATGAACTCGACCAGCAGCCGGTTGAGCACGATGCGCCCGAAGTCGCGCTCGATCTCTTCGGGCGTGATGCCGGAGTTGCCGGGCGTCGGCCGGACCACGGCGATATCGTGACGATCGAGGGTCAGCCCGCGTTGCGCCTTGCTCCAATGACCCTTCGAATACTCTGGGTCCGGATCGTCCGGCAGCTGGACCGGCGGAGGAGTCTCTTCGGTGGTCTCGTCGTCGCACCCCACCGCGAGCGTGGACAGGAGCAACACCACACAGGCCAGTACACGTCGGCTCAACTCAGAATCCTTCGGGGTCGGGTCGGCTCGGGGGACGTTAGAAGACGATGCCGGGATCGCCGAGCGGCTTGTTCCGGGGCTTCTTCTGCGTCTTCTTCTTCGCGGGCTCGCGCTCGTCGTCCTTGCGGGCCTTCTTCTTGCGCCCCTTCTCGGCCTTCTCGGCGCGGAGGTCGGAGGCACGGACGAGCGTGTCGTACTTGGGCTTGCCGCTCTCGAGGTCGACATCCGCGGAGCTGCCGGTCATCTCGTCGACGACGTTGCCGCCGTCGTCGTCCGAGCCGCCGGTGATGTCGTCGAGCATCGACTCCATCTGCGGATCGGCCTGCGGCTGCGCCTCTGCGGCTTTCTTCTGCGCCAGCGCCGCCTCGCGAGCGGCCCCCTCGGACTTCTCGAGGTACTTCATCACGAAGGTCCCGAAGAAGTCGGTGCGGTCTTCGACGACCAGCACCGTCGCGTCGTCTTCCCAAGTGGCGGAACGCACGCGCTTGGTGCCGCCCTTCGGCGTGTACCACTCGACGTGCAGAGGCGCGCCGTACGCGCCCTTCACCTTCTTGAGGAAGTCGTCGAAGGGCACCCTGCTGCTAACCGACGAGTTGTACGCGAGCAGCACCTTCCAGAGCTGGTCGCCTTTGAAGAAGTAGTAGCGCTGCGCGTCCTCCTGCTCGACCACGAGGACGGCCTCGTCGCCGGCGGCGTCGAAGTCGCGTGAGATCAGCGAGGACTCGTACCCGGTGCGCTGCCCGGTGAAGCGCGTGAACGTCTTCTTGACGGTTTTGAACTCCTCGGTCTTCTCGCGCAGGATGCGGTCGATCGCGAGCGTGTCACCGGCGGCGACTTCCAGGCGGTCCTGGTAGCGCGCGTCGATGTCGGCCTTGACCTGCGTGAGGACGGACGGATGCGCCGCCCCCCAGTCGAGAGTGCCCAGGATTGCGGATACGCCGGACTTGGTGCCGTCGTCCGCCTTCTTCGTGGCGGCCTCGTCCTGCGCGTGAGCGAACCCGCTCAGGAGCAGCAGGACCGCGATAGTGAGACGCGAACCCATGTGTTGCATTTTAAGCCATAGGGTGCCCAACGGCGCAAGTTGCGCGGGTTGACAGTGGGTGCCGGCCTCACTAGCTTGCGCCCCGCCGAAGAGGGGGCTCATGGGACGCAGGTCTCTCGCAGTCGCGCTCCGCTGGGTGGGCATCGCCGCACTCGCGACAGCGTTGCTCAGCCCTGCGGAAGTGGCAGCACAGGCCACTATGCGCGCGGAGCTCTGGCGCGAATGGTCCGTCCTCGAACGGCGCTGGCGCGCGGAGAAAGCCGCGCTCCAAACGGACCGTGTACGGTGGATGAAAGGCGCGCGTGCGCGTCGTGAGCGAGACGAGACACCGCCGAGATGAGCGCCGCCGCCCGCCAATGGCATTTCTATGGTCACTCGACGGAGTTCGTCGGGCGGCGCAAGCCCATGCACGTGCTGCGTGAGGCGGTGCGCAACGCCATCGAGACGGGCCGCAGGCGCGCGGTGCTGGTTCTGGGCGGCGCCGGCATCGGCAAAACGAGGCTGGTCAGCGAGTTTCTCGAGTCCCTCGACGACCACGTCGACACGGTTACGGTGCTCCATGTCGCTTGCAGACGCGACGGCGGCCCGCCTTATTCGGTCTTCCAGCGATTGCTGCGCGAGCGCTTCTACATCGCCGCCGACGAATCGGCCGACGACGCGCGCGAAAAGCTGCTCGTCGGCCTGCAGCAGGTCCTGGGTGACGAGGAGGGGGGGGAGGCCGCGGCGCACTTCGTCGGGCACCTGATCGGACTGCGCTATCCCCGCTCTGCCCACATCCTGAAGGTCGGCAACGATCCCGGGCGCATCGAGGCCCGGGCGGTGGCGTGGCTCATCGAGCTGCTACGTCAGGACGCGCGGCGCGTGCCGATGGTCATCTCCATCGACGATCTGCACCTGGCGAGCGACGAGTCGCTGTCGCTGCTGCTTCAGCTCTCGCAGGGCGTGCACGACGCGCCGCTGCTCTTCCTCGCGGCTGCGCGCGACCACTTCCGCGAGCGGCAGCGGGCGTTCACGCGCAGCATCACCAACGTCGCGGGCGTGGTGGTCGACCTGCCGGAGCTCTCGGACCGCGAGTGTCGAGCGGTGGTCGACTCGCTGCTGTCTCGGGCGCGCAGCGTTCCGGCGCGCTTCATCCAGGCCGCGGTCGACGCGGCGCTCGGCAACCCGCTGCAGATCGAGCAGATGGTCGAGCTGCAGATTGAGCGCGGGGCGATCGAGGTCGGTCATTCCGAGTGGCAGGTGCACCCCGACCGCCTCGATGAGCGGGTCCCCGGCACCCTGCGCGACGTGGTGCGCACCAAGCTCGCGCGTCTCGGCGCCCTGGAGCGTCGGGTGCTCGAGAAGGCGGCCGCGATCGGCGACGTCTTCTGGTCCGGCTGCGTCGACATGCTGCGGCGGGCGGATGAGGGCCACACCTGGGACGACGCCGACCGGTTCTGGACCACCACGCGCCGGACCGACGAGTTGTTGCGCGTGTTCGACGCCCTCCGGCGGCGGCACATCATCCTGCGAAGCCCCACGTCCTCGTTCCCGCAGAGTCGCGAGTTCACGTTCAAACACAGCGTCGAGCGCGAGGTGCTCTACGAGGGCATCGAGGGACCGCGCCGCGCGCGCTATCACCGGCTGGCCGCGCAATGGCTCGAGTCGCAGGACCCGGAGCGGGCCGACGACGTGGTCGAGCAGGTCGCCATCCACTGGGAGCGCGGCGCCCACCCTCGCAAGGCGGCGAGCTACTACATCCGAGCGGGCGACCGTGCGTTCGGGCGGCACGTGAACCAGGAGGCGGTCGCGCTCTACATGCGCGCGCTTCAGTGCTTGCGCGACGACGACGCGGTGGACCGGCTTCGGGTCTTCCACCACCTCGGGCAGGTCAACCAGGTCAGCGGCGACTACGCCGACGCGCTGGGGCACTTCTCGGAGATGCTCCGCCTCGCCTGGTTGCTCGACGACCAGCTCCAGGGCGGCAAGGCGTACAGCGAGATGGGCCGGTGCTATCGCGCGCTGGGCGAGTACGAGCTGGCGCTCGACCACTTCAAGAACGCGATGGTGCTGTTCCGGCGCGTCGAGGACATCGCAGGGCTGGCCGGGTGCGCCGACGACATTGGTCGAGTGCACCGCATGCGGGGCGACCTGAAGCTCGCCGAGGAGCGCATCCGCGAGGCGTTGCGCCTCAGCGAGTTCCTCGGCGACGACGGGGCGCGCGCTCGCTTCCTCCACCACCTGGGCAATGTGCACACCGAGCGTGGCGAGTTTCGCCTGGCGGTGGCGACGATGCGCGACGCGCTCGAGCTGGCGCGCACAGCGGGTGACGAGCGCACGGTCGCCCAGGTGTTGATGAGCAACGGCGTGATCTGCGCCCAGCGCGGCGACCACGATGACGCGATCGCGCTGTGGACCGAGGCCCTCGCGATGGCGCGCGAGGTCGGCGACGCGACGATGGAAGGCATGCTGCTCAACAACCTCGGGGAGGTGCAGCTGCTGCGCGGCGACCTCGACGGGGGCAAGACCCATCTCGACCAGGCCATCGTGCTCTTCGAGCGGACGGGCAACCGGCGCGGACTCTCGGAGGCGCTGCGGAATCTCAGCTCGGTGTGCGCTCAGCAGGCGCGCCTCGACCGGGCGCTCGAGCACGGGCTGCGCGCGCTGGAGGAGGCTGAGGAGGTCGGCACCCGGGGACTCGCCGGGCTGGCGCACCGAAACCTCGGCGAGATCTACTCGCGCACGCTCTACGACGACACTCCGGACCGCGAGCACCGCATCAACGCGGCGCGTCGGCACTTTGGGGCCGCCGTTCGGGACCTGGCAGAGGTCGGCTTCGAGGCGGAGCTCGGACGCGCCCTGCTCGCGGCCGGCGCCTTTCTGCTCGAGCTCGGCGAGGAGCCCGTGGCCCGCGCACGACTCGAAGAAGCACGCGACCTGTTCGAGCGCCTCGATCTGAAGGCCCGACGCGAGCAGGCGGAGAAGCTGATCCAGGCGCTGTGAGACGGCTCTCGGCGAGGTCCACGGTCTGGGTGCTCGCCGTCGTAGGTGTCGCGCAGGCCGCGGTGGTGGCGCCGCCCCCCGGCCAGGAGGTCGTGGTCATCAGCGAGCATGTCTTGCTCGTCTACGACCCGCTCACCCAGAGCCAGACCATCGTCCTGCAGCACATCTTCGAGGGGACCTCGACGCCCTTCGGGCTGCTCATCCCAACCCCGAAGCCCGCGCGCGTCAGCCTCCCGTCCGAGCGGCTGCGGAAGGCGATCCGCGGGCGGTTGCACCCCCGCGGACGGGTGCGCCGGACCCTCGATATCGAGCTCGTGACCTGGGTCGGCGGCTGCGCGCTGCGCGAAGTAGGCGACGACCCCGCCGGGGGTGGCAAGGCCAAGGCGCCTCCTGCGCCCAAGGCAGACGCGTCGACGCTCGGCGCGGCGCCGGAGCCGCTGCACGATTGGCTGCTCGACAACGGCTTCACCGTGTCCCCCGCACAAGCGGCCTGGTTGGCGCGGCTGCGGGCCAACGGCTGGTCGGTGGTCGGCGTGGTGGTGACGCCGCGGCCGGTGGGTCTGGCTCCGCCGCCGACGCTGCGCGGCCCGGTGATCGCCATCACCCACGAGGCGGACGGCCCCGGCTACGCGGCGGCCCACCCCCCATTCGCGCTGGACCGCGCGGGCTCGGACGGCCCGCCGCTCGAGGTCGCGGTGCTCACCGAGTGGGCGGTGTCGGTCGAGGCGCCGGTGGTGCCTCAGCCCTTCTTCGCCGCACGCATCACCGACCGCGACGTTGCGCGGATCGGGGCCGAGGCGGGCGGGCTGCCGTGGGCCTTCCGCCGGACGGGGACGTTGACGGCCTTCGATGTGAAGCGCCCCGACACGGAGGACGGGCTGCTGCGCTTCGGACGCGCGCATCCCCGTTCGACGATCAAGCCTGCACCGACGCCACGTCTGCGTGCCCACCACTTCCGGGTGCCCGTCGAGTTGTTTCTGGCGCTGATCGCCGGGGCCGTCTGGTGGTGGATGCGCTTTGGACGACGGCGGAAGAAGGGCAGCCGCCTGCGCTAACCAGGATTGCGGGTCGTCAGCTTTGGGTGCAGATCTCGCTCAGAGCAGGTCGCAGCCGCACCGCGGCCCGTAGCTCGTCATCGTTCGGCTCGTCGTCGTCCTCGTCCGGCTCGTGCTCGGGCCGCGTGATCGTGGTCGGTTTCGTCCTCGTAACTCGAGCATCGTGGCCGTCCAGTCGGTACGCGTTGGCGTGTTCGACGGCTCGAGCACGCCAACGCGTACCGACTGGACGGCCACGAACCGCGAGTTACGAGGACGGAACCGACCACCAACACGAGTACGAGTACAAACACGATCTGCGCCGAGGACGAGCCACGGGCCGCGGTGCGACCGCGACCTGCTCAGCCTTCGCCGGCGAGCCAGCCCCGGATGGCGAGACACGCCGGCGAGCCGGCGAAGCCGAGCAGGTCGCGGGCGACCTCGCTGTCCGCGAGGAACTGGTCGACATCGGGCCGGTCGAGCGCGCTCCGCGGGCGGTCGTCGAAGTCCTGCAGCCGGAGCATCTCGAACGCCCCGCCGAAGCCGTCGGACAACGCGAGCGCCAGACGCGCGGCGTAGAGCTCGAGGCCCGCGCGGACGGAGGCCGGAGGGAACGTCGCGAGACCCGACGCCGCGGCGCTGGCGAGCGCGGTCCACTCCGCCGGCGCATGGGTGCCGATGAGCCGCTCGAGGTCGCCGCGGATCCGCTCGTAGGTGGCGCGGTCACGAGCCCGAACCGGGTACTTGGCGCCGAGGAGGCTCAGGAGCGCACCGAGGAACGCGCGGAACTCGCGGTCGGAGAGCTTCCGGGCCGCTAGCGTGCCTTCGCGGAGCGGCACGAGGCAGCGACCGAGCAGGAAGCTGCGACCCGCGTCGTTGGCGCCGGACACGATGGCTGTGCCGAGCACGACAGTCGTCCGCTCGCCGGTGTCGACGGTCACCGTGTACGGACGCGCGGCGTTCCGGACGACATCGAAATCCTGGACGTCGAGGGCGATCCCCAACCGACGCGCCATCTGGTGCAGCCCCTCATGGTGGGCCACGCGCTCCTCGGTGGAGCCGCGCCCGCGGCGCCCGAACGCCCCCGCGATGGTCGGACCGACCGCCCGCAGCAGCATCAGCAGATTCGCAGGCACGCTCTCGGGCAGCAGAGGGCGGCGCAGCCGGTCGTCGAGCGGGCCGGACGGGACACAGGGGGTCGCGGCGCGCACCTCGCCCTCCACCCACGCCACGACACCTCGCAGCCAGGCGGCCGCCGCGGTCGAGCCGCCGAGGCCCGCCGCACGCTGGAGATCACGCCACGCCTCGGCGTCGAGCGGCTCGCGGTCGAGGCGTTCGCGGGCGTCACGTGCCAACGCGCCCGCGTCAATCACGAAGTCACTCAACGACTCCTCGATCGACAGATCTGCCCCCGGGGGCAGATCACCGAGGCCGCTCTCACCGTCCCCGGGCGGGATGTTGGCCACGATCGCGGGCTGCTCCACGGTGGCCGCCATCACGACGACCGGCATCCCGGTCTCGGTGCGGCCGGGGCCCTCGGAGCCAGCCGCATCCGGGAGTGGAGGCGGCCCCTGCGCAGGCCGCGGGACCGGCGCGAACTGGTCGCCGTACGGCATCGTGCTGCGTGGACGGTCGGTGATGGGCTCGAGCGCCCCGGTGTCGGCGTTCGCATCGATCCGCGGTGGCGGGGCCTCGTCGAGCGGAGCGATCTCGTCGAGCGCCTGGATGAGGAGCTCGTCGTCCCCGTCGAGCACGCCGAGATCGATCTCGAAGGGGTCCTTCGGCGCCGGCAGCGGCATGTTGACCACGGCCTGCTCCGTGGTGGCGCCGAGGTGTCCGCTGGGCTCCGCAGACGCCGGCGGCTCCTCCTCCTCGACCAGGTCCTCGTCGTCGAGGAGCCCGAGATCGATGGCGGGGGCCTGCAGGTCCTCGATGGCAGGCGGGGTCGGCGGCGGTCCGGCAGACGCGGGCGGGATCTGCGGCGGCCCGTCAGATGCGGCGGGCATCGGCGGCGACGCCTCGCGAGGCAGCGGTGGCGGCGAGGGCTCGGCCACCACGGGCGGTGGAGACTGCAGCGGGGCAGCCTCCGGTGGCGGCTCGACGACGATCGGCGGCACCGACGGTGCGGCGGCATCCTCCTCTTCGTCCGGCGCCTCCAGGTACTCGATCACGATCGGCGGCGGCGCGCTGGGGACCGCCGGTGGCTCCGAGGCCGGGGGCTCTGCCTCGGGCGCGGGGCTCGGCGACCGGGGCTCGGGCGGCGCCGACGGCTGGGGACGCAAGCCCTGCGCGAAGGCGGCGGGCAGCTCGACGAACGCCTCGGCCGTCTCGAGCAACGATGGGTCGCCCGCGCTGGGGGCGTCGGTGGTCGGCGCCGGCGAAGGGCTCATGACCCGGCTGAGCTGGACCGCAGCCAGGACGGCTCCATCCGGGGTGTCGCGACGTGGCAGCAGCTCTTCGACCGGGCCACGCGCCATCCCACCCGCGTCGAGGTCGCGCGCGAGCGCGGCGAGCATCGGGTCGACGGGGTCTTCCTCGCGGAACTTCCCGAGCTGCTCGATGGCCTCGGCGCGGCGGCCCCGGGCGAGCAGCGCGCGGACCTGGCCGGCACGGGCGGCCGCCATGCGGGTGTCGTCGTCAGCGACGCGCTCCAACCGTTGGTAGGCGAGCAGCGCCATGTCAGGCTCGCCCGCCACCAGGTAGACGCCCGCCAGCTCTTCGAGGGCGCGTCCATCGGGGTCCAGCAGCCCGACGGCGCGACGCAGATCCTCGATCGCGCCCGTGAGATCGTTGAGGTGGTGCGCGCGGATGTGACCGAGTCGCGTGTAGAGGTGCACCAGATCGGGCTCGACGCCGGCCCCGGCGAGCCACTCGTATTGATGCGCCGCGTCGGCCCAGCGCTCCTGGCCGTAGCGGAGGTCGGCCAACGATCGGCGCGCGCCCGCGTCGTCCGGTGCCTGTGCCACCAGGCGCTCGAGGGTCTCCCCCGCCCCGTCGCGGTCGCCGAGCGCGTCGACCTGCACCTCGGCGAGTCGCTTCAACAGCGGAACGAGCGCGGCTGGCTCCTCGAGACGCCGGATGCGCCGCTGCAGGAGCGCTGCGAGGTCGCTGTAGCCGCGACGCTGGTCGAGCATCGTGGACGCCCGGTCCGCGGCCTCGTCCGCGGTCGGATCGCGGCGTACGGCGGCCACGAACGCCGCGAGCGCGCGGTCCGCATCGTCCCCGTGGTCGGCATAGAGCCGCCCGGCCTGGAGCAGGCGCTGCGCCGCGTCACCGCCGTTGCTCATCCGCGCGGCCAGCTGCTCGAGCAGCGCAGCGCGCCCGTTGGCGTCCATCGTCCCGTCTGGGGACAGCGTGCGGTCGTAGAGGATCGCGAGCGGGATGGGGTCTTCCTGACAGGCCGCGCCCGCCTCGCGGTACAGGTCGTCCGCGAGGGCCGGTCGCGCGGCGCTCTCCTCGATCCGCCCCGACGCCCAGAGCGCCACCGAGCGGGTCCGGTCGTCGTCGCTGGTGCGCGCCAGCCGGACCAGGCTGACGGCCAGGTCGGTCGGAGCGTCACAGTGCAGTCGCAGCAAGGCCTCCCACGGCCGCTTGGAGGACGGCGAGAGCGGAAGCACGCGCTCCCAGAGGGCGACCTGGTCGGATGGTGTGACGTCAGCGCCCTCCGCGGACTCCGCGGCCTCACGCCACAGCGCGAGGGCGTCGCGACGCTCTCCGACGATCTGCGCGACCCGCGCGAGGCGCTGCGAGAGCAGCTCGCGGTCACCGCACTCCGCCGCCTCGCGTACCAGCGCCCAGGCGGCGTCGGGGTCGGCGGGGCCGCGTTCCTCGAGCAACGCACGGGCGGCCGCCGGCGGGAGCAGCGCGGCGAGCTTGTGAGCCACCACGGCCTGCTGGCCCGCGGTCTTCAGGCGCGGGAGGAGCGCGCGGTACAGCATCACGAGCCGCTCACGATCGCCGCGTGCCACCACGAGGCGCTCGAGCGCCCAGGCCGCGGGCAGCAACTCGGGGTCGAGGTCGATCGCGGACTCGTACGCGTCGAGGGCGTCGTCGAGGTTCCCGTCGTGCTCGTGCCGGATCTCGGCCATCCGGAAGAGCACAGCA
>PVBE011053870.1_pt1 | contig 28457 bp, 20 predicted proteins | sample 1631181 | NCBI WGS metagenome assembly PVBE01 (sample SAMN08397723, study PRJNA350692) | Marine metagenome, whole genome shotgun sequencing project. | isolation source: water | place: Pacific Ocean | collected 2012-04
TAACGATGTTGCCTTTTCCGCATTACCGGTTTTTGCATACACACTTGATGCTGCTGCAAGCGCCTCTGATTTAGCACGAGGATCAGAAAGTGCAGCAAGGCAGGACTCAAGTTTTTCAACCATTGCCCCAGCCTCCTCAGCCATTCCACCACTGACATATCCCATTGCTACAACGGCAAGGGCCTCTGCTCGGAATCGCTCTTCAACGGTGTCAGCGAGTTCTGTCGCTTCATCAAGCAAGAGTTTTGCTTGACGTGGATCAGCCATGCCAGTCTCAGTATTCCCAAAGAGTGCTCCTACGTCGGCAAGTGTTTTTGCTTTTCTCCCCTCATCATCAATTGCCTTTGCAATATCGGAAACTCTCGTCAGTACAACTCGTGCCTTCCGACGTTCGTCAATATCGATATACGCTTGAGCAATATTAAGGAGAGTCACTACATTCTCCTCTCCTCCAGCACTCACTTGTTCGTACGCAGCAGTAATGGTGTCATATGCGCCAATATGATCCTCCGCAGCTGCTTGTCGGCTCGCTACTGACAGGAGAGCCGCTGCCTGCTGGGGGCCTGGAGGTTTTTCTTGCGCCATTGACAGTCGGTCGTTGATAGTGAGTGACTTCTTGCCACAACCAGGAGCACCACAAAAGAGTACAGTTCCAATAATGGAACAGATGACGAATGTTGAGGAAGAGACACGCATCGTCAGATGCTCCATAAAAAGAATTAAAATTTTAGTCGTGCATGAGAAAGGCGTGTATGCATTTCAGCCATCAGTTCATCCTCTGCATCACTATCCTCTGCCTCGTACGTGACGGAGAAACGAAGATAGTTTCCACAGTCATCCCATGGGACCGTAGAGATAGAGAGTTCGCTGATAAGAAACTGACTCGCATCCTGACCAGTTTGAAATTGAAGATCACCTGCCCTACGAGGGCTTTTTGTGTAAAGAAAGTAGGTTCCGCCAGGCATCTCACACTTGAACCCAACAGCCCGCAGAACCCCAACAAGCTTTTCGAGTCGACGACGATATTTCTCTCGCACTTGCTGCGGAATATTCGGATCAGCTAATGCGGCAATACCAGCTTTTTGAATGGCAATAAACTGACCTGAGTCACAGTTGTCTTTCACATCAGCAAACGCCTGAACAATTCGCTCGTGGCCACAGACCCACCCCAGCCGCCAGCCAATCATATGGAAGCCTTTCGACATTGAGTGGACTTCTACACCAACATCTTTTGCACCATCAATGGAAAGAAAGGATAGTGGTGCATCATTATATGAGAGCATCATATGAGCAGCATCCTGCACAACAATGACACGATGAGCATGAGCCCAATCAACGACCTTTTCATAAAATTCACGTGTTGCGGTCTGGCCGGTTGGACTGTTTGGATAACACAGCACAAGCATTTTTGTTTTCGACAGGACATCATCGGGAATGGAATGAAGGTCAGGAAAAAAACTGTTTTTCTCAAGCAGTGGCAGGTTGTGCACGGTTCCACCAAACCAGCGTGTTGCCGTACCTGCAACAGGATACCCAGGCACTGTCATAAGCGTGACATCGCCTGGGTCGATAAATGCAGCGGGGAGCATGGCATATGCTGTTTTTGATCCAATACAGTGATTGACCTCTTTCGTGGGATCGAGAGTGACACCAAATTCTCGTTTCATGAAGGCAGCAGCAGCCTCCTTGTATGCGGTGATGCCATTGTCTGCATACCCACGATTCTCGGGTTGATCGATTTCGTGATGCATTGTCGATCGCACGCTTTCAGGTGCCATCTCGTCATTTTCCCCGATACCAAAGTCGAGCATGGTGCGTTCTGGATGGTCCGCAAGCGCTTTCCGTTTCGCCCGCTTAATCATCTCAAACTTATAAATGGCTGTGTCTTTCCCATACATGGCTCCACCAATACGCTGAGCAAATTGTTCTTGGAACCACGGGTCGCGAGGGCTCGCTGAATGTGTAACGGTAGACATGACGAGAAAGAGGGGTGCCTGAAGGTAAGAAAAAGACTCAGGATAGCGTTTTTGTTGCAAAAATCCAACAAGAGTCAGCACTGTTAGAGATCGTCTAGCGGATTTGGAATATAAGGAGTTGTTTCGTCAAGAAAGGCCAATCAAATGCTATGGATAAATGGTGGGTACGGTGACGATTTCGGTGAAGGGTGCTACTCGTCATGCAGGGATATGAGTGCAGGCATGGTAGTTGACTGTCGAGTAGTTGTCGTCGCCGAGTGCTTCGGTGAGTAGGATGTTGAAAGGTGTAAGGGCAAGTGCATAGATCAACTCATTGGTTGAAACAAGAGTCTTAATGAGAAAATCATCTGGCGTTATTCAGTTTTGTTTGACCGAACCCGATCATATTCTGGATTGACGCACTTCTTACCCCATCGTTTCAGTGTTGCCAACAAACCAGCATCACTTTCTGGTTCTTGTCCTTTGTCTCCTGTTTCCTCGATCCATTGCTGCAGAATGCCACGATGGTGTTCCAATTGCTTCTGAAATGCAGGATCATTCGCCAAATTATTGATTTCATGTGGATCATTATCGAGATCATAGAGTTCTTCGGGTTGCTTTGACGGACCGAAGAAAATGAGCTGTGTTTGATTCATTTCATTCGCAGCCATCATTTCACGGAAACGAATTGATACGGGCCAAGGATCTTTGTAACTCGGTTGCATGAATGGGCGATCAGTCAGATAGTTTCGCAAGTATTTGAATCGTGGCGAAACGATCGCACGAATTTTTTCAATGGTATAATCACATCGATCTCGTGCAGCAACGACATAGTTTCTGGGTGTATGGTTTTTTGCAAGAAAGTCCGTGCCTTCCATAAAAGAAGGGATTGGTTGTCCCGCGGCAGCTAAGCTTGCCGGTGCGATATCAATGCCACTGACAAGGTCATCGCGCACCTGCCCTGGCGAAATGCCTGGTCCTGCAACGATGAGTGGCATGTGAATACCACCTTCGTAGAGAAACTGTTTGTGTCGATGCAGTTTGTAGCCATGATCACTGAAGCAAAAGATGAATGTTGAGTCTGTGAGTCCATCTTTTTCTAATGCATCCAGAAGATCACCAATCTCCTGATCTGTTTTGAGGATGCAGTCATAGTGATGGGCAATTTCTTCACGAACTTCTGGAATTTCAGGGTAGCAGGTTGGCACTGGAACGTAAGACCGATCAATTTTGGCTTTTGCATTTTTGCCAAGTTTGCCGCCACGGAGTTGGACCTGACCAAAAAAAGGCTGGCGAGGCCTTCGATTTCGCCAAAGATTTTTTGAGCTATTGGGACTATAGAAGTCCTCCGTTGTCCATCTGAAGTTGTAATCATCTTTTCCAGACTGATTGAACGTGAAATATCCAGCTTTTTTCATCAGGACAGGTAATGGTTCAACTCCATTTGGAAGTCGAATGTCATCAAAATCAGTTCCCATACTTGTGCCACGGAAATCAGGCCGTCCACTACGGTGATTATGAATTCCAAAACTAGTCTGCATTGCGCCAACGATGACGGCAGAGCGAGTGGCAGAGCACACACCAGCAGGTGTATAGAAGCGGTTAAAGCGAATGCCACGTGCTGCAAGACGATCTATATTTGGTGTGTCGATAAGGGTCTCACCATAACAACTGAACCATCCACTGACATCCTCCAAATAAATCCAAAGAATGTTTGGTCGTTCGGCAGCATATGCTTGAGTACATAGAAGACTGACAAGGATGGTAAACAAATACTTCATGGTTGATGAGCTCCTCTTCCTATGTATTTCTTGCATGGTGAAAATGAATCATGCAAAAGATGGTTGCCTGACGCCAAGTGTGAGCTTGGAGCACGGGGGAAATCAGCCATTCTCGTACTGAGAATGGATTGTGGGACACGAAAGGGTGTGGCTCAGGCTGCCTTGGGAGTAGATGCAGGCACCTGCTATGAAGTTTTTGTCCAGAAGCGTTTCGGGCAATCGTTATGGGCCAAAAACTCGCTATGACATACTGTAAAGAGGACGTGTTGTACTGTCTGTACACACACACTCAGTCTTTTCGCTTGCACGACCCCATGTTTTTGAGTACTACGGTCAAGGCATCGGTAGAGTGTTCAATACATGATTTCATAAACACGTGCATATGACTGAGAGAAAGAAGGATACGGCAGTGGAACCGATTCTGGTTGCGACGTTTTATAAGTTTATAAAACTAACCGATCGTGAGTTGCTGCAGCATCAACTTGAGACTTGCTGCCGCAGCCACAACGTTCTTGGTATCATTCTGCTTGCACCCGAAGGTATCAACGCAACCATCGCAGGTTCAGATGCTGGCGTGAGAGCTGTTTTGGAATATCTTTGTGCAGACACACAGTTATCCGATCTCAAGTGGAAAGAGTCTTGTGCAACTGAACAGCCATTTGGAAGGTTGCGAGTCAGGCTCAAGAAAGAGATTATCACGATGGGTGTTCCAGATATTGATCCAACTCAGTTGGTAGGTACCTACGTGAAGCCTTCGGAATGGAACGCTTTGATACGCGATCCGGATGTGATGGTCATTGATACCCGCAATGATTATGAGGTGGAAATTGGCACATTCAAAGGAGCAATTAATCCAGATCTCCAATCGTTTGGACAATTGCCAGAATGGGTTGAACAAAAAATAGACGCCGGTGCACGGCCGCGAGTTGCCATGTTTTGCACAGGTGGTATTCGCTGTGAGAAATCAACTGCGTATCTCAAGCAAGCTGGTATTCAGGAGGTCTACCACCTTGAGGGGGGGATTCTCAAATACCTTGAGGAGATTCCAGAAGAAGACAGTCTTTGGGAAGGTCAGTGTTTTGTTTTTGACAAGCGAGTTTCGGTTGGACATGGCCTCAAGGTTGGTGATTATCAGTTGTGTCGAGCCTGTCGTTTTCCGCTATCACATGCTGACATGCGATCTTCGAAATACAAGGAAGGAATCAGTTGTCCACGGTGTCATGACAAGACATCACACGAACAAAAGGCGCGGTTTGCAGAGCGACAGAAGCAGCACCAATTAGCCTGCGCTCGGGGTGAGCGTCATATTATGCGATAGCGTATTGAGGATCAGGCGAGGTGGTGCCAGTTGCTATTCCTTTTTTCTCGTCTTTCTTCTTTTATTCTTTGGTTGTGTTGATTGTATTTTTTTGAAATCAACTATTTCCTGGCGAGTGTACTGTGCAAGAAAATCATTGCACCGTGCCCGCATCGCTTGAAGAGTTTCTGTGTAGTGTGGGTTCTGTGCCAAGTTTTGTATCTCGTCTGGATCTTTCTCTCGATCATGAAGAAATTCATATACGGGGGTCTGACCGAAATACTTTGCATAGGTATAGCGCTCATTTCGCACGCCATGCCACTTTGGTATCGAAGGGTTATCCATAAGATGTTCATGAAAGTGATCCGTTCGCCAATCGGAAGGTGTCTTCCCTTGCAGGAATGGAAGTACACTTCGTCCCTGATACTTTTCAGGAGTACTCAGTCCAGCAAGTTCAAGCATGGTCGCTGGTAAATCAATATTGAGTACCGGAGCCTTTTCTACATGTCCCCGACTGTTCGCTGGACGCCGCGGGTCATAAATAATCAGAGGCACACGTAGTGATTGATCGAAATGCGTCCACTTGCCTGCAAATCCACGGTCACCCATGTAGTAGCCGTTATCTGCTGAGTAAATAACCACTGTGTTCTCATCCAGTTGATTGTTCTTAAGACTTTTGAGAACTCTATCGACGACACGATCCATTCCTGTGAGCATTCGCAGGTATGCTCGCATATTAACAGTATATTTTTCCGGAGTATCCCATCGCCAAAACCATCGATCACGATTCATCGACTGCTGTAGAAACGTTGGGAGTGACTCAAAGTATTTTGGATCGCCAAGCCGGGGAGATGGTGGAATAATATTTTCGTAGAGCCCGTCAACAGCATGCGGCCAAGGATAATGTCCAATTCCAGGCCGTTTATCACCATCTTCTGCATGAGAGATATTAAAGCTCATGTAGAGACAGAACGGCTGATCAGAAGACTGTGACTCAAGAAACGCAACTGATTGATCACCAATTAATTCAGCCGTATGTCGCAGGCTACCATCGCTCTGTTCTTTGAAATACGGCCTCCGATGGATGGTTGCATGGTCATCAAACATTCTGTTGAGTGCCTCATCCGTTCCTTCCTGAAATCGGACATGCTGTTTCCCGAAAAAGCCGGTTCGATAGCCAGACTGTCGTAGCAGTACGGGGAAAGCCGTATCCACGTCTGAGGAGATGACAGGAGTGGCTGGAAATGAACCGCCGGTGTAGCCATGGCCGGTTTCCGTGAGACCTGTAAAAATACTTGCCCTGCTTGCCATGCAGATGGATGTTGAAACAAACATGTTTTCAAACCGCATCCCCTGCTCTGCTAGTCGATCAATGGTGGGAGTCTTCAGTATGGGATGTCCAGCGCAGCCAAGAGAATCATGGCGTTGGTCATCGACAAGGATAAAAAGAATGTTTGGCGGTGAAGATGCAAACACGTCGAGATGATTCAAGACTGAAAGAAAGCATATTGCACAGAGTAGTAAACGCATTATTCCCCACAATGTCTCTGAAGGAGTAGTGTTTGATGAGACGGCATGTTTTAAGAAGATCGTTCTGCAGCCTCAATAAAGTCCTTGATGGTATCTGGGTCAGCCTTTGCGTTTACCTTGTCGTCTCGATGCACAATCTTGCCATTTCGATCAATGACAAATGTCCATCGTTTCGTTGTTGCCGATCGCACAAGATCCACATCAACACCATCAACAGTCTTGGTGACTGTTTTTTCTCCAAGCGTGACAGGAACTCCAAAAAGCTCCGCAATTTTTCCATCAGTGTCGGCTAGTAATGTAAAATTAAGTCCATGTGCTTTTTTGAAAATCTCATGATTTTTGACGGTGTCGCCACTGACACCAATGACCTCCGCATTGAGGCGATTAAATGCATCCAAGTGGTCACGGTATCCACAGGCCTGAGCGGTGCATCCACCAGTCATGTCAGCGGGATAGAAGTAGATAACAACTATTTTTTTCCCAATATGGTCTGTTGATTTCCATGTTTTTCCTTGATCATCAATGGCCTCGAATTTTGGAACAGACTCATTGATCTCGATTGCAGACGCTACTGAGATGAGGCTCATAAAACATAAGACGGTCAAAAATAAATGAGTATGTGTCATAGGTATTCCTCCAAAGTAGTAATGACTTAGCTTCCTTTATTTGCAGCCTGAATCTGCTCCATCACCTTTTTCAAATTAAACGCACCCGGGGTTTGGCTCGGCGGATAGTCAATCATGGTTTTCAGGAACTGACCAACATATTGCTGCATTGGCACCAATACAAATACTCGGTCAATAAACCAGTCATCATACGTGTTACTGTTGTGCTGTGCCTTTTCAAATGGGTCGCGACGCAGGTGGAACAGTAAAGGAATACGTAATTCAGTAAAAGGTTCTCGCCAGACACCAAATCCCTGGCCTCTGTTTTCTTGAAAGACACCTTTCCAAGGACCAAGCCTCAAGGCAACAACCTGACCATCATCATTAACATACATGAATTCTCTTCGAGGGGACTCAGTTGCGTTGCCAGTGAGATAATCCAATTGATTGTAGCCATCGATATAGTTTCGGTACGTGCGTCCAATTAATGACACGCCATTTTTGAGTTGTTCCTTGATATCTGGAGCACCGGCAGCTGCGGCAAACGTCGGAAGCCAGTCCTCATGCGCGACAACACCGTTGAGCATCTTTCCTGCAGGAAAGTGCTTTGGCCAACGAACAAATGCTGGCACACGATAGGCCCCTTCCCAATTACTGTTTTTTTCACTGCGGAAAGGCGTGTTCGCCCCATCAGGCCAGGTGTTGAAGTGAGGCCCATTATCAGTTGAATACAACACGATCGTGTTGTCTGAAATACCCAAGGAATCAAGAAGATCAAGAAGTTCACCAACATGCAGATCATGCTCAACCATTGCATCTTGGTATTTGTCGCCAGTTGGCCCAGAAAGACCATCATGCTCTTTCTTTAGATGTGTTCGAAAGTGCATGCGGGTTGCATTCCACCAGCAGAAGAATGGTGTGTCTTCTGCAGCCTGTCGCTTCAGGAATTGTTTTGCTGCAGCGACCGTCTCATCATCAATAGTTTCCATTCGTTTTCTTGTAAGCGGTCCAGTATTTTCGATTGTTTGTGTGCCATCTGGATTTGCGCGGCACTTCAAGACACCACGTGGGCCATATTGCTCCTGAAAGGTTTTTCCATTTGGAAGAACAAGATCATTTGGGTAGTCACGGTTTTCAGGTTCTTCTTCCGCATTGAGGTGATAAAGATTTCCAAAAAATTCATCGAATCCATGGTTTGTTGGCAGATGTTCATCACGGTCACCAAAGTGATTTTTTCCAAACTGGCCAGTTGCATAGCCCTGTTCCTTGAGAATGGCAGCGATCGTGACATCACTGGCTTGCCAGCCTTCCTTGGCTCCCGGAAGTCCAACTTTTGTCATGCCTGTTCTGAGCGGAACAGCTCCACCTATAAAAGCAGCCCGACCCGCGGTGCAGCTTTGTTGTCCGTAGTAGTCTGTAAATGACAATCCTTCATGAGCAATACGGTCGATATTGGGAGTTTGATATCCCATCATGCCCTGACTGTTGTGACTAATATTCCAAATACCAATATCATCACCCCAAATCACAAGAATGTTTGGTTGATCAGCCCCAGACGCCTTTGGTAGTGAGATCAGTAGGCAAGCAAGCACACAAGGCATGAAACAATAAGTCAACAGCATGTTCTTCTTCATCACGATAGCTCCAGAGTCAATGCAAACGATTGACTAATGCTATTTGATATCGGAGGAAATCCAATGACGGTGAGTCTTGGCTGGGGAAAAAGAGGCAATAGGAGAAGAATGTCTGACAGAGCATCAAGGGGTGTGAAAAAGCATGTGAATGTATCTGACAGGCATTGTGGAATCGTGCAGGCTGAGGTCATCTCATGATAAAAGGTTGTCAAGTGCAATGTATGGCCTGATGCACTCTCTTGCCTTCACAGGCAATTCAACTGTTTGCATGATTGGGATCGATTTGGTCACAATGATCATCTCCGTTTGTCTCCTTCGAGGTGCATAAGCATGTTTTGCTCGTCTTGTGGTGCCGAGATTTCTGAAACAGATAGCCTCTGTCCCGCATGCGGTGAGGTCGTGCGTCATAGTGGTGCCGTGAGTGACATGCCACAGGAAAAGCCTGCACGTGGGTGTTTTTTCTGGGGATGTCTCAGTGTCATTGTTGTTTCATTGCTCATCGTTATTGGTGTGCCAGTGGCGGGCTTTTTTTGGGTGCGTAGTGCCGTTCTTCGCTATACCGCCGACGAGGCTGCAGTCATCAAGGTGGTTGAAATCCCAAGAGAGGAAGTTGAGCAACTGAACAAACGCCTTCGTAGCTTCCTCAAGGGAATGGATGGGGGCGGTGCTGTCAATGATCTGGTGTTGTCAGAAAAAGATATCAATGCATTGATTGAACAGGATGAGGAGCTTCGTGGTCGAGTCTATATTCGTATTCAGGATGGAAAGATCGGTGGTGATGTCAGTATTCCTGCGGATATTGCCCCCGGAGGAAGTGGACGATTTTTTAACGCTTCAGCACTCTTCGATGTCTCGATGAAAAATGGTTCTCTGTGGGTGTCGCTATCAGATGCATCAGTCAATGGAGAACCGATACCAGCAATCTTTCTCAACACGATTGCAGAAGAAAACTTAATAGATTTATATGAGGACAAAGACAGTGCAAAGATTCTTCAAAAAATTGAATCCGTTCGCATCGAGGAAGATAAAATTATCTTAAGGGCACGAATGAATGAAAAGATGCCGGCATCGACGGACGTTACGTGTCAAGAAAAGAAAATAAATGCAGGGAGTAGGGAGGGTAACGCAATCAATGCGTTGAAGTGCTAGAGAGTTATGCCAGGCCATGTATCTATTTCGAATTCGAAAAGACAGAATTTTTCAACACATTGCTTTTGTGATGGCGCTGTTATCATGGAGTCTCTGTCGTCATAAAGAACGAACCTGTCATGCGGCGGACGATCTTGATCGCTCCTCTCCTGACGCTACTCAATACAAGGCGCGTCTTCCTAATATTCCAATGCAAACCTTCGGTGGGCTTCAATGGTGGACTGATTATGCCTATCGCAATGGCTATCGAATCCAACGCAACGCCCTTACAAATCATTGGCGGCTTCTCGATGCCAGAGATATTCGATATGCCTGGGGCACGCGTGAGCACTGTGAAGCAGTTCTCAAAAAAACACTCGATGAGTCTGCCTCAAAGGCTTCACCCGATCACTGTGTTGTGCTCGTTCACGGGCTCATGCGAACGCGAAACTCCATGCAGCCACTCGAAGAAGTATTGGCAAACCTTTGTGGCTCAGAAATTATTCTTTTTTCATATGCGAGTTCACGAGACAGCATTGGAAAGCATGCCGAGGCATTGCGAGAGTTTCTTGAAAGTCTACCAGCTCAGCAGACAATCTCGTTTGTCGGTCATAGCATGGGCAACATCGTTGTCCGTCATCTCATTGCAGACCTTTCGACTGATGAAAAAGGGAAGGCACTGTTATCACGATTTAAGAAGATGGTGATGCTTGGTCCACCCAATCAAGGTGCAGCAATAGCCAGACGATTTGCATCACTTGGGCTACTTGAAGTGGTCGCTGGACGCGGTGCAATGGAATTGGGCCCAGAGTGGGGTACTCTCATGCAAAAGCTTGCGGTTCCCCCGTTTCCATTCATGATTATCGCTGGAGAGCTTGGGGAGAAGTCAATTCAAAATCCTCTGCTGAAAAATGAAAGTGATTTTGTGGTGGAGGTTGACGAGGCAAAACTTGATGGGAGTGACGTCTTTAAGACAGTGCCAGTGCTTCATAGTTTTCTTATGCAGGATGCAGCAGTACAAAAAATGGTTGCTGAATACGTATGTGAACCAGAAAATAAAAAATAAGTTTCACGTATAGAGGAGCTCTTCGGTGGCAGTGTTTTGGCTGGTGTGGTCCAAGTAGGTAATGGGTCACTTATGCATACGAACATCAACAAGGGAAGATTTACCATGATGGTTCGAGCTACCGTCAGTAGCATGCGATGCATTCTGTTGTTCGTTTTCCTGCTGTCAGGAACCGCATTGGGTGAATCGTGGAAACGGCATACGATCGATTCCAGTAACCGGGCCGTAGGAAAAAGGGGTGCTGACGGGGTTCGGTTGGCAGATGTCAACGGAGACGGTCATCTGGACATCGCGACCGGTTGGGAAGAAGGTGGTGCAGTGGTGGTGTATCTGAATCCCGGACCGAGCAACGCTCGCGAGGAGTGGCCTTCCGTGACCGTTGGTTCAGTTCGAGGAGTGGAAGATGCAGTCTTCGCTGACCTGGACGGGGATGGTGCGATAGACGTGGTGTCTTGTGCGGAGGGCAAAATAAATTGTGTATTCGTGCATTGGGCGCCACCATCGAAGGCAGATTACCGCATTGGTTCGAAGTGGAAGACGGCTTCCTTTCCAATGACTGCCGAACGTCGGTGGATGTTCGCCCTGCCAATGGACGTTAATGCGGATGGCCGGTTGGACCTGGTGATCGGATCAAAAAATAAAGATGCGATCGTGGGGTGGCTGGAGAATCCAAAGGATTCTCGGGACACGTCTTCTTGGAAACTGCACCCACTTGCGCCGGCCAGTTGGATCATGTCGCTGCAGGCATCTGACATCGACAGCGATGGTGATGAGGATATTGTGTATTCTGACCGCTTCGGATCGGCACCGGGGATCTATTGGCTGGAGAATTCAGAAGACCAAAAAACACGATGGCAACGGCGTTTGATTGGTGCTCTGGGGCATCAGGTGATGTTCCTCTCGTTAGGGAATCTGACAACAGGGGTGCTCGACAAGCAACGTGCAACGGAAGTGGTCTGCCCAACCCTAGATGGTGAGCTGCTTCACTACGTACTGGATGGGTCAGGGAAGTGGGATGAGTCGATCATTCCGCTCCCCTTTGGCTTGAAAGCCGGGAAGGGTGTTGCGATTGCCGACGTCAATTTGGACGGGCGACCTGATCTTGTAACGACGTCCGAAGCACAGCGTGAGGCAGATGACATGGTTTCCGTGGCCTGGAAAGAAAACTCAGAAAAAGGCTGGATCGATCATGCCATCAGTGACTTACGGGGTCGCAAATTCGATCGAGTGGAAATGCTTGATTTAGACGGCGACGGCGATTTCGATCTAATTTCATGTGAAGAGGTGCACGATCTTGGTGTATTCTGGTATGAGAACCCAACGCGCTAGTTAAGAAGAGATTGATTGAATTGTTTTGCAACGTGGGTCGGTATGCCGAAGTGTTCCTTGGGCAAAACGCCGCACGTGTATGAGGACGAAAACACGACTGATTTTCAGTGAGGTCCGTCATGTTTCAGCGATGCCTGCTCTTGATTTTGGTGACCGCTCTGTTGAATCCCTTGGTGGTTGAGTCTGCAGAAGAACGGTCTCCTGTGGCTGTATCAGAAATGCGTCATTCGGGGATGGAATGTGCGGCGGTGGATCATTGGTTCCGGGATCAGGTGTGGGTCAAGGTAGGTGAACGCCAGTGCCTCAAATGTCACCAAATTCAAGGGGACGCTTCGGATAGTCAATTTTTACTAAGTGATCCTGCACGACTGCAGGTTGCAGCGCGCAGTAAGGCCCTGAATCAGAACCGGTTGGCATTTGCCAAAATGGCAGCGGCTCAGGAAGGTGATGAATCAAGATTGCTGCTCAAGGTACAGGGCCTGCTCGATCATGGTGGCGATGCAGTCTTGAGCAAAGACTCGACTGAATTTCATATCCTTCAGGAGTTCGTTCAAAGGCAAAGGAGTGCGCTACCTTTGTCATCACCGATTGGCAACGAATCAGAGTATACCCCACCTCCATATTTCGATGGCGTGAGCATGCTCACGCCACGTCGCTTATTGCGACGCGTCACACTGTCGTTAGCTGGCAGATTGCCAACACCTGAAGAGGATGTTGCTGTCGGCAAGCAGGGAATGGAAGCACTGGATAAGATTTTGGATGAGGTGATGCAGGAGGATGCCTTCTATACACGGTTAACCGAGGGGTTCAATGACATCTTTCTCACGTTGGGATATGACGGCCTTCCCGAGCGAGTACTGGGTTACCGCAACTTCGGTGAGACTCGGCACTGGACACAGAAGTATGACTTGAGCCACATCGCTGATGAAAAAGAGCGGCGACAGGCTCTCTACAAACTGACCGGTGACTACCGGGCATCTATATTGCGTGAACCGCTGGAGTTGATTGAGTACATCGTGCGTCACGAGCGGCAGTTTACTGAGATTGTGACAGCGGATTACATCATGGTTTCGCCGTACACGGCCCGTGGGTACGGCATCTTTGACCGGTTGAAGGAGCAGTTCGAGAATCCAGATGATTATATGGAGTTTATTCCCACCCGGCTTGAGTCATTAACGCTACGCGATGGGAAACCAGATCAGACAACACCGACTGGAATGTATGGGCATGCGGGAATGCTGTCGACGTTTCATTGGTTGAAACGTTATCCAACCACTGAAACGAACCGGAATCGTTTGCGATCCCGGATGTTCTATCAGCACTTTTTGGGCGTGGACGTGATGGCGCTCGCTCCGCGCGTGACTGACGCGGCGGCTGTCGATGCAGCATATGAAATTCCAACAATGCAGGCAGCGGACTGTGTTGTTTGTCATCGAACCGTGGATCCGGTAGCCGGGCTGTTTCAAGACTACTACGACACTGATGCCATGCTTGATAACGGCCCGTACAGTCCACGGATGGATGGTTGGTTTACCGATATGTTCCATCCTGGTTTTGAAGGTGACGCCTTACCGAAATCCGAACGATGGCGTGCATTACAATGGCTGGGTGAACGCACTGCGAAAGATCCACGGTTTGCCGTGGCGATGGTGAAACACGTGTATTACATTCTGATGGGGCGTAAGGTGTTGACTGCACCACAGGATATCGACCACCCACTGTTTGAATCCTATCGCCGTGCATGGCAAATGCAACGCGATGAAATCAGCAGGATTGCAGTCCGTTTTAGTGAGGCAGACTTCAACTTAAAGGTTGCATTCAAGGCGCTAGTCTTTTCGCCCTTCTATCAAGCGGATGGTTTAGATGTTGCAGTGAAACACCCACGCCGACGGGCCGAATTGGATGACATTGGTCTGGTCCGATTGCTGAGCCCCGAGCAGCTGGAGCGAAAAATCGAAGCAGTCTTTGGAACGCCATGGGGGCGTCTGAATCGACACCTCGAGATTCTGTATGGAGGTATTGATTCCAAGGAGGTCACGGAACGCATTCTGGATCCAAGCGGCGCGATGGGAGCAATCCAACGGATCATGGCTAACGAAGTGAGCTGCCGAAATGTGGCGGCAGATTTTGCTTTAAAACCCAGTGAGCGAAAACTGTTTCCTGAAATAGAACCAGATGTCGTACCCGGTGATGAGTCGGCAAATCAGAACATTCGACAGTCGATTGCGCAACTGCATCAGCGGCTTTTGGGGCGATTCGATGCCGTGGATTCCCCAGAAGTTGAACGCTCATTTCAACTCTTTGTTCGTGTGATCAGTGATGCGAATGCGGCACGGGATCGGGGACAGCCGATCGATCAAATGGAAAATTACCATTGTTGTGCAAATCGTGAAGATGGAACACGGACACCCGATCCGCATTATACGTTACGCGCGTGGCGTGCTGTGCTGACGTATCTGCTCCGCCAGGAAGAATTTCTTTATGAGTAATTTCTTAGACGTCCATGAATCGTTATGGTGTGACAGACGTTTGTTTGATTTGATGAAACAAACGCTCATAATCTGGGAAGCATACCCATGAATACTCGACGTCACTTTCTGAAACGTTGCAGTCTAGCCGGATTGGGATTAGCCATTCCACTCACGGTGGAACGGTTGCGAGGCGACGAACGTCAACGCGAACTTCCACATTACGACGGACCCTACTATGTCGTGGTCAATGCCTCGGGAGGGTGGGACACGACGTATCTTATGGATCCGAAGGGGATTGGCGGAATCAATCGACTCTACGAGGAAGGGGACATTCTGACTGAAGGGAATCATCGCCTGGCGCCGACTGCTAAGCACATTGAGAAGGGAATGAGTAATGAGGAGTTTTTCGCCAAGTATGGCAGTGAGTTGCTGACAATTAACGGCCTCGATTATTCGATTAACAATCATTCACCATGTTCGCGTTACATGGCCACAGGAAAACTTGATAGTCAGGCGTATCCCACGTTTGCTGCCCTGGTAGCTGCCTGTAAAGGACCAGAGTGTCCACTCTCCTTTTTGACGTTTGGGAACTACTCAAGTACAGGGAACCTTGTGCCGATGTCTCGCGTTCCATATCTGACTTCGCTGTCAGGGTTAGCGAATGCCGATGGGGTCCATGGCGGAGTTCACTCACCGTATCATGATACCTTTGTCATCGACCGTATTGATCAGGCGTTGAAAAGTCAGCAGGATGCGCGTGAAAAAACAGCCAGACTGCCGCGCCGCCAGCGCGCCCAAAGCATGCTTTATGCGGCCCAGTTGAACTCGAAAGCATTGCAACGGGTCGCACCGTATATTTCGAAAGAAATGGCAGAAGGGCGATTCCCGCAGCAGGCCGAGATTGCATTGGCAGCATTTAAGGCCGGAGTGTGTGTTTCCGCAAATCTTTCGATTGGTCAGTTTGACAGCCATGCGAATAATGATCGTGATCAGATGCAACTCATCCCCGAACTTCTCGCGGGCATTGACGAGTTGCTGCGCCGTGCAGAAGACCTGCAGATTCGTGACAAGTTAGTAGTCGTGATTCAAAGTGAGATGGGACGGCGTCCAATCTACAACAAAGGAAATGGGAAAGATCATTGGTCGATTGGATCCGCCATGTTTCTGGGACCTGGCATTCAAGGGAATCGGGTGATCGGCGCGACGGATGAAGAACAGTTTCTGGTCCCTGTGGATGTGGACACACTCGCAGAGAACCGGGATGCAGGCATTCGAATTCGACCGGAACACATTCATGTCGCGTTGCGAGAACTGGCTGGGATCGACAGTCATGCGGCAAGCGAGCAGTTTCCATTGGATGTTTCAGAGAGCGAACGGTTGCAAAAGATCTGGGGCTAAGCAACTGCGTATCGACATTGATCACCTGAATCAAATGATTCTACGTGCCGTTTTCGGCTTCTGCATGCCAGGGATCGTCCACTTGCATGAGGGATTCGTATAACACTACAGCAGTACCCACGATCGTGAACAAGTGCATCTGTGAAGTGGCAAACACACAAGAAACGCTTGCGCGCCTAGGAGCCAGTCGTCGGTAGTGCCTTAGAGGTACTGAACATCAGCCGACTACTCATCGCAATGGCAAGAACGCCTGCAGGCATGATCAATATTTCCCAGGTAAGACTATCGGCCAGCAATCTCTCAGCCAATGTTCGCACGAACATCACAGCGATTAGTACGCCGACGACTTGAAGAAGTGTTTTCTTGAGTGATTCAATGCTGTCAACCTTCATCCACCGAGGACGGCTTGCAATGTCTTCAGTTTGTGAAAGAAACAATGCATAGATCCCATATGAAAAGTATAGAAATGTGAGTCCTGTGAGTCCGTTGTCGAGTGACTCAAGGAGCAAGAGATTTGCCGCAGGACGAGGGTTCGCTTCGGCAGCTACTGGATCAAGTGATGACCGATATACGTCAAGGTAACGCATGACAGCTTCTCCGGTATTGGCTGCTCCAATAACAAACATCAAGAGCGCCCCAACCAGTGATGATAAGACAGCAACAACACTAAACCATCGAGTAAGACCCATCAGTTTTGTTGTAATCGGTAATTGTTTCATGTTTAAGTGTTTCCGCGAAGAGTATTGTAAAAATGAATATTCAAAAAGATTGGTTATGAACAGAGAAACAGTTGAGTTATGTGCATGAAAACATCCGCATCATCCGAAAGCGGTATGTCCGGTATATTCAACGTGCTTTTTGATCGCCAGAAATTGAGTTTGAAGCGCTGTCGTTCCCTTCAATTGATTTCATAAGTGCACTTAATGCAGCACATCGATCAGGGTGTTGTTTAGCAAGATTGATTGTTTCTCCAAGATCTGTGCTGAGATCGTATAACTCCTCAGCCTGGGGTCGATTCTCATCTATGGCATAGCCATGAAAGAATGCATCTGGTTTGAGGTACTTCCAATTATCCTTTCGGACTCCAGCCTGATTGAAATAAAAATAGTTTCGGCCCGTCTGGCGTTCTCCAAGAAGCAATGCTTTTTGACTAATACCATCGATCGCACGGTCATCAGGAACCCTGTAGCCAGTAAGATCAGCAAAGGTCGGTAGAAAATCAATCGTTGCAAAAATAGCATCTGACGTTTTGCCAGACGGTACATGTCCAGGCCATCGAGCGATACATGGAAGTCGATAACCTCCTTCGTACGGCGATCCTTTTCCATTTCGTAGGGGGCCTGCATCGCCCCAGAATTTCGTCCCTTCCGGATGTCCTTTTTTGCGACTTGTGTATTTCTTTTGATTCCAAGGACCATTATCACTTGTATAGATAACCAATGTGTTTTCCGTAAGCTGCATGTCATCAAGAGCATCGAGGAGTCTGCCGGTTTCAAAATCAAATTCTTCGACGACATCACCGTAAAGATTTCCATCAGACGTGCCACGAAATTGATCAGATGCGTCAATAATGGTGTGCATCATCGTATGTGCAACATAGAGCAGGAACGGACGATCGTTTTTTCGTCTCTCGCGGAGATAGGCGATTGCTTTGTCGGTATAGAGCGTGGTGAGGCTACCCATTTGGTCTGTTGAGCCTGCCTTCTCATTATTCTCGTGAAAGGCAACTTTCCCACCATCATTCGCACCGAGTGTCCCGAAGTAGTAATCAAAGCCTTGAGCATTCGGCATGCGATCAGTAATCGGTTTGCGGTTGGAGACATCCCATTTTCCGATACATGCCGTCTGGTAGCCAACACCTTGGAGGAGTTCTGCAAAAGTGATCTCTGAAGCAGGCATGCTCCAGCCTTTGCTACGAATGGGTTGACGGCCGGTGAGCAGTGCAGAACGGGAAGGACCACACACAGTCTGTGAATAAAAGGATGTAAATCGGGTGCCTTCGGCTGCGAGTTTGTCTAGTCGTGGTGTTTTGTGTGTTTGACTCCCATAGCATCCTAAGTCAGCATAACCCTGGTCATCAGTAAAGATAATAAGAATATTTGGTGGCTCGTCTGATGAGGTGTTGCTCCCAAAGGCCAGGCATGCGAATGAGGGGAGTAGACTGATGAAGAGAATCTGAAAGAGTTTTACATTCATGTGTGATATTCGCGATGTAACAAAAGACTTCTCAGGCAAACACGCAGCAATTAAATATACACCGAAATTCCTTAAAGAGAGATAGTTGATTTCCAACGCATTTTGAAAAAGGTTCTCGAGAAAGAAGGCCTCATACAAAGGTGCTAGTCGTGATGTACGTTCTGTAAAAGACGGCAGATATCGATGCCACGGTCGATGGCAGCCTGCATGTTCCGAGGTGAAATTTCTTTCTTCATGTGATAGACCGCAATCTTCGTACCAGCAGCATCAGTACTGACATTATTATGACGTTCAAAGAAGTGTACGACGTCGTCATTAAAAAGTTTTCGAACTGTTTGTTCATTCTTTTGTGTTCCTTGAAGCCAAAACCGCTGAGCAAACTCTTGATGCTCGCTCATATCAATGGTGTGGGGCATGAGCGATTGAGCCATCGGCATGATCGATAGCAGAAAATCTTGACCACGTTTGTCACGCTGCGTCTGGGCTCGTAGAGAAAATACTGGGAGGTTGAGCCCCGGCCATTCAAAGAGAAGAACAGTTTGCAAGCAGGGTCTTGAGTTGGAATTACGGTAGCTATAGCGATAGTCCAAAATCGTGATTGGCGTATCATGCATTGTTCCTTTTATGACGTTCCACACGCCTCGTTGAGAACCACGTGTAAACAGTGGAAGGCGACTCAATGACTGAATGAAGGTTTCTTCTTCATCGCCATCAAGAGGCACAACTGAAAAGTTCAGTGATTCGGCTAGCTGCTTCATTGCTTTGGCCCGCAGCTGACCTTGGACAATGGCATAGGCAAGAAACGTAAGGAAGAACAGGAGTATCCCTACGCCAATATAAACTTCCATTTCATCCCCACGTTTGAAGTGTCAAGAACACTCTCTGCACGATGCCCTGCAAAGTATGCAGTGCTCCATGGCGTTGTATCAAGGGAACGGCGTTCTATTCTTAAGAGTACCTTATCCGATGAGGTTTTCTGGTTTCTTGAGGGAAGGCGTTGCGATCAAATCAAAAGTGACTCGAAACCTCAGTCATATTGCCCAATATTTCCAGGATCGAGTTCTTTGCTCGCTGGGAAAAAGAAAAACGTATGGCCGCGTATCCGATACGGATTCAATGATAAATATTTGCAAAGACTGATATCCAGAATTATAAAAACGATTGGCTAATCAACTTCAGTAGGATTTTTTATTTTGAAATATGATCAAGATGCGTTGTGCCAAAAACAATATTCTTCATGTTGAAAAACTTGAACAGCGCTTAGCGCTCTCTGGGTCGGAGCCATCTCTTCCAGTTGCGATGTGGGTGGAGGGCGATACGTTTGACACTCAAGATTACAACCAGCTTGTTGAGTACGCCACGCGTGCAGAGCCCTTGCAGACTGAAAAACTTATACTTCGCTTAGCAGACCCGGATTCACCAGACCCAGCTATCCGTTCAAACTTTGGTTTGACAGCATCAGCTGGTCTCATTAAGGCACTGCTCGATCTTGACAGTAAAAGATTTCAAGGAGAAATCGCTCTTATTCCAGATTTCACATCAAATGATCACAAGTGGCAATGGCAGCCCGATGGAGTGGAATTTACAGCAGAATGGCAAAAGGCTTTTTATTGGGCCAAGCAGGCCAATGACATCTTGGTTTCACATCATTCACATACATTTATCACTGAAATCAATATTGAAGCCCAGAGCAGCGGAGTGCCGGCAACAGCTGAAACACTCCAAGCTATTCGAACGTATCAGCATTCAATTTGGCCTGAATTAGATGGCTCCTCGCACTTCGTGGGAACAGGTTTCACCCATGGCTATACCAACTTGTCCCAATTAGCAACGTGGACACAGGGTAGTACTGCAGGCCAACGATTACTTGATGCAGGCTATGCGCAACTTTACAACATGACTGAGACAGTGGACGGCGTCACATATGTAGATGCGTACGCTGCTGGGGCATCAGTGACAAATCCAGTTCCAAAAGCACCAACTACGATCTACACAGCCTCTTGCAATGCTGCTGATCCGGTTGAAGAAATTTTTGGCACCCCAACAGCAGATGTGGAAAAGGCAGCGAGTACCTTTGGGTTTTTTGTTGGCAAGCACACAACCGATATGCCTCAGGATCTGTCACGAACATATTTGATGTTTAGTATGGAAGATGCTTCACTGCAAAAAGGCCTCATCGATGCTTTCGGTACATGGGATGCTGATGTCAGCGCACCTGGCGCAGGAGTTGATGACTTCATAGAGTTGACAAAGAAGTTTACAGATGTCTCAGATTCAGAAGGGTTCATGCATTTTTGGAATGCCACATCATCCCCAAACATCTGTACTTTCCAGTATGAATTTCTTCCAGCATCATGGAAATCGCAATCGCTGCAAGCAGTTGAGTCTGGTCCCACGCTTGAAGATCTTGTCTTATGGGACTATCGAAAGGTTGACGTAAAAAGTGAGACAGCACTTGTGGATTATCATGCAAAGCTACTGTCATATCTCAAAACCAATCAGCCACAACGGCTCATCTTGTATGTAACAGATCCTGCTATTGCCGGAAATTCATTTTATGACCCTACTGCTACGCAATCATTTATTTCAGGGGTGCCTCAGAATTTTCTTTCGTTCCTCATTCAGGCTCAGAGCCAGTCTCGATCTGCTGGTACGACACTACCCATCGAGATTCTTTTGAGTCGAGGTAGTTTTGATTCCGATCAGACGGTTCCAGCTACTTGGGTGCCGGAGCAGATGTCACCACCTTCAGAAATTCATTTACCTTTTGACTGGCGGAATCTACCGAGGGCATTCAGTTGGCTCACCACCTTACTTCACAATCCAGAATTACCAAGTGGTTTGATACATAGGCTTACGCTTGACCCGGAATTGGAAGTGCCCGAAGTCACAACGAGCACTACGGAGAATTTCACGGATACAAATATAATAAAAGTCATTGCTCCGGAGAATGTGGTGATCGGACAAACACTCTCAGCGTCCGGTTCAGCTATCCCTTCAAATACCCTTGTTCTCAACAAAAATAATGCACAAATCACATTGTCACATGCAGTGACAGTCTTAAAAAATGATGAACTTCAGTTTCGTTCAGCACCACTGATCAGAACAACGACACAAGCCGTGTCAGCGACAGACAGTATTCCAGTGAATGACACTTCAGGTTTAGCAAAAGGTATGACAGTGCTAGGACAAGAGATTCCTCTGGGCATCATTGTCACGTCAGTGAGTCAAGGATGGATTCAGCTATCAAGTCCGGTCACACTGCAAGCAAATGAAAGCTTGGTGTTTGAGCGGCTGAAAGGTAATGCCGCGTACCAACATATGATCTGTTGGTTGGACTGGGCTAAAAATCAATCTGACTCGACAAAGACCCTTGGCATTGGCATGGCTTTTGAAGTCGATTCTCATACATTTGTGAAAACAAATACACTCACATTTCCAGCAATACTTAGTCCAACAAGTGGTTTACCAGATCTCAAATCATCGATGTTGGTGACATTCCTTAATACCGACCAAGAAGATGCGGTGTATCCTTCTTGGAGAAGTTCTCTCGACACTCAGCCACTCCTTTCAATGGCATATATGGAAGCCTATGTTGGTGGTGCACCCGAGGCCTATTCCTATTTTCGTTGGATGAACACGCTCTCTGGTACCTCAGGAAAATGGCAGGTGAATCAGCAAACACCGGTAGATGCTGCAAATGGATTTCAGAAAAGTTTGATTAATCTTCCCTATGCACAGGGAGCTGGAACTATCACAGTTGATGTTCCTCAGCCACCGGATGGGGAGGCAACGGCTTTAGGTAATGGTTCAAACTTTGATACCCTCGTTCAATACAGTTCCATTGAGACACCCGGAGCCCCGGAATCGCTTTGGAAAATTGAAAAAATCGTAGGGTCGCCACCGAATCCAAATCAATTGGAACTCAAGGGGCAAGGATCATCTGTTCAGCAGAGTACATGGAAATTCAATGAAATTCCCATGGATTGGCAGTATCCACGTATTCAGCCCGGGCAAGAAAACCGTATTACATTTATGTTCAGTGCGGAACATGACGCAGACGGTGGGCTTCCATTTTTTGGATATTGGAGCAAGCAAGAATTCCTAGATTTTTTTGGGCAGGCACAAAAACAACTTGCCGATGCTTCAGATCCCTCTGCAGCGATCTACCGCATTGATGATTCATCGGGAAGTGGACGGGGCGTGCCGGCAAAAAACTTTGCTATTTATGATCTGGAACAACTCTCAGGTGCCTGGAATGTCGGGCCATTTTCAAGTTTTATTATCCGGCCACAACTTCGTCGATCAACAACAATTGATTTCCGTTCCACATACGGGCCGACTCCACTTCGGCTAACGCATGCAGATCTGTCTACGTCACTTGTCCGTAGTGAAGCAAGGCATGACAACACACGTGATATCTTGTTTATTGTCACTGGGATTGCATCAGGATACGTTGAGAAAAGAATAGGAAATGAATGGGTTAATATCTCAACGCCACCACCGAGGTCGTCGTCACCAAAAGTATTACTTGAGTTCTTCGAACAGCGATTAATAAAGCAGACGGATGAAATTCGATGGATTCCCCCGAGTGGTGTCGGACATACGGTTACAGCCTTCTCAATTCGGGGATGGGATGGGCTGGGGGTCTCCCTATCGGACTCCCTACTCAACGTTGAACTCTGAGTCTCTCTTTATCAGTGTCGATGAGTGTACGTGTGTAGCGACATGGAGTCAGAAAATAGGAAAGGCAATGCAAGACAAGCGTGGTATGCTGTTCCACAGGCTGTCTTATGAGGAACGATACGTTATCGTATCACCTATAAGGAAATCTCTTCTAAGACATTTCGAGTGGAAATAATCACACAATTGAGTACATGAAGTTTATGACTATGTCTAATCTGAAAAAATATATTGTTCTCTTTATCTTCATCGTCGTAGGTGGGGGTCTCTTCACGATCAATCTGACGAGAGCCCATGCAGGAGAACACGTATCTTATTCACGTTGGGTGGAACTTCGAAGCACACGCAGCACAATCCACCATAGGGTGTCACTCAGCGATACATTTCGTGAGCGTCTCTCGCAGCCATTGCTGAGGGGGCCAAAAGCAATTGTGTATTCACCAGAAGTTTCGACCTGCCTCTGTAAGTATGATTTCACAGATCCAGTAGATAGCAAAATTGCGGGGACCCTTCGTGTTCGGTTTTTAGACTCAGAAGAAACCATGGACTTGAGTGTGGGAGCTGCATGTGCAGCACTCATTCCAGGGCATATTTTGCGAGATGGGCCACCGACTGGAGATGACGGAACAACCGTCTATGAAGTTCGTAACATTGTGCCAAAGACAGCAGGCCAGGAATCAATGCTATTTCTTTGCCTGCCGATTGAATACCAACATCATGACGAACACATGATTCCAAAAGACAACAAACGTTCACTGCTTGTACTACAAGAAGAAAAACGGAATGATGATGCAACAGCGTTCGGTTTAGTGGATGACTTTGGGACGAATGGGGCAACGCCTCGAAAACAATATCGACAAGTTCTGTCAGTTCAAGTTCAACAATAATGCATAAAAATGAGGGGCCGTGAGAAACACTCACGACCCCTCGTCATAAGAAGAAGACTCTCAAGTTGAGTGAGTCTTATGGAAGAAGGACGGCATCAATGACGTGAATCGTGCCATTGCTTGCTCGAATATCTGCCTTGACTACATTGGCGTCACCTACTTTGACTCCACCGCCAGCAACTGAAACAGGAACATCAGAACCTTCTACCGTTTTTGCAGACTTCAGTTTTGATACTTTCTTTGAGGACACCTTTCCAGGAACGACATGGTAGGTGAGAACTTTTACAAGCTTGTCCTTGTTTTCTGGCTTGAGCAGATTCTCAACGGTACCCTTTGGAAGTTTTGCAAAGGCTTCATTTGTTGGAGCGAAAACGGTGAACTCGCCTCCAGAAAGAGTTTCTGCAAGTCCAGCAGCCTTGACTGCGGCAACCAAGGTGCTGAAATCAGAATTATTTGCAGCATTTTCAACAATAGTTTTGTCGCAGGTACCACAACCAGCCATTGATGGCTGAGACATAGTTACCATGAGACCAGCAACGGCGATCATTGCAAAGGAACGCAACATTATTTAATCCTTCATAAGGCAGCCAGTGAAATGGCTGCGGAAAATTGAACAGTCAACTGAGATACTTCAGTTAAAACGAATTGGAAGTATTGTAGCCGGGGACGTGATCAAAAGGAGTCCCTCACATTATTTCGGCGATTGGAAAGAAAGTCAGCCGGAGATTGGCGATTTTGGGGTGGTTCCTGTTTCGTGTGGTACCTCAAAACAATTGCTTTTCCGACGTGTTACGCATGCCAAGGTGATGTTGCGATCATAAAAAGGGTGTTTCTTTCTTTTGATCGGGATCTTCGATGTGCAACACGTTGAGTGTACTTGAGTTGAAAGAATTGGGGGGCTGTTCAGTAGATGAGTGATGTGTGCAACATACCAAATATGGATTAATTGTCCGTTGATATATCAGTATGTATGTTCTCAGACTGCTGCAGTGTTGCCGGACCAGAAAGGTATCCGAGTGAAACCAGGAACTGATCCACTTCGAGCATGGTTTCTTCAAACAGTTTGTTAAAAAAACCATGTGATTGATTTTCATACCAGACAAGATCACAACGTCCCCCAGCCTTTTCTACGGCTTTACAAAATTGCTCACCAGTTGCAACAGGAATAAGTTTGTCTTTTGTTCCACAAATAAAAAGTGTCGGAGGTATGCCTTTTTTGATGTTATGGAGAGGAGAAAATTCCTCCCAATACGGCTCGACGCGATTGTGTCCATAGCCGTTCTTGCTGTTATCAATAACAGGATTGAAGAGTACTAATGCCTGCGGGAGTGGACTGACGGAAGTATCTTCACCATCCTCATCAAATTGAGTGATGGTGGCAGTTGCTGCTGCCACATGTCCACCAGCAGATCCACCGCTTGCTACGATTTTATTCGGGTCAACGCCCAGATTGTTCGCATGACTGCGAATCCAACGGACTGCAGACTTGCCATCACTCACGCATACCTTGGGTTCTGTTTTATGTTTTTTATTGACACGATAGTCAGCACAAAACGCCACCATGCCACGAGAAGCAAGGTACTCTGCATGACGAGAAAACTGTGTGTAACTACCAGAAGACCAGCCCCCACCAAAGAAAAAAACTATGGCAGGACGTGTGTCCGTCGATTTCCAGTTTTCTGGATAATACGCATGAAGCAAAAGAGTGCCTTGTGGCGTTTCTTTGTAGGTGATGTTTTGATCGGGAGGTGGATTCGTTTCAGCACATAGGGTTGTCGCCAAAAAGAATGCTACGAACAAAACCATGGGGTATTTCATAAGTTGCCACCAGTTGTCTTAGTGCTGAATAGTTGTCATTGCCAATACTTCCTGCTTTGTACTGTATCAGAATGTACTCCAAAGATATGTGAAAGTGATGTTCTGTCCGTTTCTGTGGGCCTGTGATATGAGAACCAACCAATAAGAATAATGCTATCAGCAGTACAGCGTGGCCTTCTGATCGTCGTCCGATCTCCGTGGCTGCTTGAAGTCGTCTTTTTGTGGGTTGCGGGAATCCTCAATAGACAGGCTATCACAAAGGCTTAAGCAGCTGTCGGAGTGATGAACGATGTGTTTTTGATTCATCGATTTGATTGTTCAGAGGAACTGCACATTCTTTGAAAGGTTGACGCATGAGAGTCGATTGGTACAACCAGCGAGTAGTTGTGTCTTAACAAAGTCCGGTTCTCAAGCGAGGGCAAGTATGAAGTACAAGACAAATAGGCGGCATGCTCTGAAAACCATCGTAGCATCTTCCGTTATGACCTCATTGAGTGCGCAGGGGCGAGCAGCAGATAGTCCGAATGAGAAGCTCAATCTTGCATTTATTGGTGTGGGCGGACGTGGTGAGGCCAACCTTAAAGAATTGCACAGTCAAAATATTGTTGCCTTTGTCGATGTCGATGAAGAACGTGGAGGCAAGAGCTTTGAGTCGTATCCAAGCGTACAGCGTTTTAAGGACTATCGTAAAATGTTGGACCAGGTGGGAAGTAGATTAGATGGTGTTGTGATCAGCACACCGGACCACACTCACTTCCATCCCGCCTATGCAGCCATGCAAATGGGGCTGCATGTCTATTTGGAAAAACCATTGGCACACAACGTTTGGGAAACACGTATGCTGACGAACTATGCAGCAAAGCATAGGCTGGCCACTCAACTCGGTTGTCAACGTCATGCAATCCCCAACATGGCTCATGTTGTCGAACTGATTGCAGCCGGCGCGATTGGTAAGGTATCGCAGGTGTATTGCTGGAAATCTGGCAATCGCGGTATGCCTGAGATGCCAACGGATCGTCCGCCGATACCAAAGACGGTGGATTACGATTTGTGGGTTGGCCCCGTAAAGAATGCCCGGCCGTATCATCCATCGATTTGTCCCTATGGCTGGCGGTTCTGGTGGCAGTTTGGCAGTGGTGAAACCGGTAACTGGGGATGTCACATTTTAGATATTCCTTACTGGGCGCTGGGGCTGGGCCATGCGGACCGGGTGCAGGCATCGGGGCCTCCTGTGGACGCCGAACGAAGTCCGAAAGCAATGCACTGTGAGTTCCATTTCCCAACAAGCAATCAAGGAGGTCCAATCAAAATGCACTGGGATCACGGTGATCCGGGGACGCAGCTTGAAGATGTCACAGGGATAAGCGGACTCAATCTCAAAGGGATGAATACGTGCTTCATTGGTGAAAAAGGTTCACTCTTAGCTGGTTTTGATAAACATCAATTGCTGCCCGAAGATCAATTCAAAGAGTACACGGTGCCTGCGCATACGATTCCAAAATCACCAGGGTTTCATCAGGAATGGGTCCATGCCTGTAAAGGTAACGCACCAGCAACATGTAATTTTGACTATTCTGGTCCACTGTCAGAGACGGTGCTGCTGGGCAATGTCGCATATCGTACTGGCGACTTCATGTGGAATCATCAAGAGCTTTCCACTGGTGAAAATAGGAAAGCACAGGCGTTGATTCGTGAAGAGTATCGAACTGGCTGGGATATTTGAATCGTATCAATGGCGTGTATCACGATAAAGATGTCTTAGATGGAGAGGGTTCTTTAGGAATCAGATCATTCCTCTGGTCTGCATCGGTGCTATCTGGCCAACAAGTACCATCGTTTTTTTCGTATTACGATGATTTCTCTTGGATTTTTTTCTTCGCTTCACGTGCTTTTTTCCGAACGTCGCGTTCTGCTCTCTTTTTCAATTTGTCATTCAAATTTTTTCGACTGGTATCTGTAGCCGTGCCATTCAATGCCTCTGGCACCGTGATTTTTTTCCCGTTGATTTCGATTTGCTTGATGAGTGCAAGCTGTTCGTTGATCTGCCCCGGAGGGGAGGTGTTATGCCCTGGGATGAACTCTCCGAAAGGACGACCAATTGCTTCGAGGTCATGCTGCATGAGAGAACGCATTTCTTTAAGGCGAGCAGCTTGTCTCGTATCGTATGCTAAGTTCTGCATTTCCTTTGGGTCGCTCTTTAGGTGGTAAAGCTGATCTTCGTCAAAGAACCCAGGGTGATCAGCCCCTCGCACGCCAATGCCTAAACGCCCGATGTAAGATAGCGCTTTTGGTAAGTTTTGTGGAGAGGCTTTCTCGATCGCGGTGATCTGTTCTTTGGTATGACGAACGGCGATGTAAGACCAGTCTTTCGTGACGGTCGCCCTCGCTGCTCCCATTTCGAGATACACATGATCTCGCCAATCATTGGTTTTTCCATTCTTGAAAAGTGGCTTCAGACTTTTTCCGTCGATGTGGTAGGAATCCGGTTTCTTTGCCTGAGCAAGTTCGAAAAAAGTTGGTGCAAGATCGATGTTCTGCACAAGTTCGTCACAGACTTGCCCTGCTGGGATTCCGTTCGGCCAACGCATGATCATGGGCACCTTACAGCCGCCATGTGAAAAGACGGATGCCTTGCCGTCACGGCCGTGGTCAGGTGCAAAAATGACTAAGGTGTTGTCA
>PVBE011471358.1_pt1 | contig 28456 bp, 24 predicted proteins | sample 1631181 | NCBI WGS metagenome assembly PVBE01 (sample SAMN08397723, study PRJNA350692) | Marine metagenome, whole genome shotgun sequencing project. | isolation source: water | place: Pacific Ocean | collected 2012-04
CCGTAGAAGGGCAGCATGTGGTGTTCGCAGAGGCTGTAGAACTCGATGTCCTTGACGATGACCATCTCAGAGCAGTCCTCGTTAAAGACCCCTCGGCCGACGACGTCCTCGAGGCTCTGTTCGGCTCCTTGGGTCAGCTCCTCGAAGGACTTGGAGACACGCTCCGGAGTCCTCTGGAGCCCCTCACGGTTCGGGTCCTCGCCGATGGACAGGAGGAGGTCTTTGACGATCTCGCGCCGCCTCAAGAGCTCATCTTGCCTACTCACGATGACCCCTGCGGTACTCCACGAAGTTGTCCGCGCTCTCATAGACCCGGACGCTTGAGAGCGCGCAGCCCGGGTGGTCGTTGATCCGCACCTCCAGGCGCTCATAGAAAGCGATGGCGAGGTTCTCAGCTGTCGTCACGATCCCCTCGAGGAAGTCCACGTCGTGGTTCAGGTGTTTGTGGTCCACGTGCGTCGTGATCTCCTCACGAAGGATCACATGGAGGACGTTGAGGTCCATCACCATGCCGCTCTGCGGGACCTCGCCGGTGAGGGTGACCTCGATGGCGTAGTTGTGCCCGTGCCCGTTTGGGTTGTTGCAGGGACCGTAGAGGGCGGCGTTCTCCTCGTCACTCAGGGCAGGGTCATGGAGTCGGTGAGAGGCAGCGAACTCCTCTCGTCGGGTGATATCGACCGTTCGAGTCATGGGCTCTTGTGACGTGGGTGACATGCGCTCTTCTCCTCCTAGGGCAGCCTCAGCGAGAAAGGGCTGGAGATCGCTGAAGTCTCTGCAGGAAGGGCCGAAGACCATAACGGCAGGCTGAGATTCCGGCCACTAGGAATCGGCCTTGGTTAGACCGGAGAGGGGGTAGGGGCCCCGTCAGGACCCTTTCAGGCAGGATTCTGAGCATCTTCCCTTCGGTCGCTCTCCCTTTCCCGCTCGGAGTTAGTAAGGGCGTATTACACGCCACAAAGCGAAGGACAACACCAATGAACAAATCCTACAACTACCAGGGAGCCGACGAGCTCATCCCCCTCCTGCGTTCAATCCAGCGTGAGGTTCGCGAAAGACGCGACGAGATCTTGCGCCTTGAGAACACCGTGCGTGTCTTCAAGCGCCGCGCCTCTGAGCACCCTCGCCTCGCCTCTATTCAGGCTGAGCTGATGACCCATCGCCGCGAGCTGCGCTTGTCCGAGCGTGAGCTCGACCGCCTCGGCTGCGCGCTGGATGGTCAGCGACCCTTCCGGGTCCTCATCCCCGGTGACGACGGCGTGATCGAGAACGGCTTCGCTTGGGACCTCGGCGACACGCGTGTCCACGCGGTCGTTGAAGACCCTGCCGCCTGATACACGAACAACCTTCTTCGTTCTCTGTCGGGGCCGAGCCTGAAACAGGCCCGGCCCCGACTCTTTTGTGCCAAAGCTGCGGCTCCACCAGGGGTCGGCGAGCTCGAGCGAGGCAGCTCCTGTATAGAGAGACGGCGCGCTGGGCTCTCACCCAGCGCGCCGTCTCTTGAAGTTGTCTGCTGCTCAGCGAGCGCCGAGGAGCGAGGAGTAGCGGAAGTAGACCTCGAGGCAGAGGACGCCGAGCGCGGTGGAGTAGACGCGACCGCCGGCGTAGCCCCACGGGCCGATCGGGTCCCAAGAGCCCTTGGAGGAGCCGTCCCTACGCTGAGAGTCGAGCACGGCTTTCTTCATGGCCTTGTTCCAGTTCTCCCAGTGACGTCCGCCCATCTGGAACATCGAGTAGGAGCCGTAGTACCAGTAGTACATGTCGTTGGAGAGGCCGTCCGGATCCCACTCAGGGAGAGACTTGAGGAGCAGATCAGCGTGCTTCTCCATGATCGGCGTCTCCTTCGGGTCCTGACCGAGGAAGAAGCGGCTCAAGAGGCCCACAGCGGTCATGCACTCTGTGCGGTCGGTGGGGAAGTGGTCGTTGGTCCCGGGGACTCGCGAGGAGGGGGTGCCTTCTTCGTCGTAGCCGACGCGCCCGGTTGCCGTCTCGGTCGCCTCGTCCAGCCAGAGCATGGCGCCCTCATAAGAGGCCGAGTCAATCTTCAGGCCGCCGTCTTCCGCCGCCTTCGTCGCGAAGACCATCCAACCCGTGACTGAGGTGTCTTGGTCGCCGTTCGGCGGGGACTCATAGCGCCATGCGCCGTATGGGTTCCTGGCCGTTGAGATGAAGTTGATGGCCTTCTGCGTGGTCCCTTTCAGGATCGGGTTCTTCGAGAAGTAGTAAGCCTCACACATCGCCAGGGATGCGATGGAGTGGCTGTACATGTAGGTGTGACCGATCTTCTCACCGAAGAGGCCCGTCTCGTAGTCCTGCTGCTGACGGAGCCACTGGATGCCAGCTGAGACCTTCTCCTTGTAGAGGCCGTGACGTGTCGTGTGCCCGTCACCGAGGAAGGCGAGGAGGGAGAGGCCGGTGATGCCGACGTCATGCTCCTCTTTACCGGCGCCATCGCACTTGTCCGAGGCGGGGTCGTGCTTCATGAACTCGTTAGTGTCCCACTTCCCGTCCGGGTCCTGGTGGTTCGCGAGCCACTCGAGGCCGTCTTTCAGAGCCTGCTCTGTGCCACGTCCGCCGGCTCGCAGGTTGCGGTTGCCGCCGAAGCGTCCGCCGAACTTGCCGCCCGCGCCGCCGCCGATGCCGATGATGCTGTTGAAGTTCTTGTCATCGAACGGGGAGTCACTCAAGAAGTCCGGGTCGCCTTCGGAGGATTCGAAGGGCTGGTCGTCGTCGGTCTCGTTGTGGTCGGAGACCTCAGCGTCCTTGAGGATGGGCTCCTCGATGGGCTCCTCTTCTTCGATCTCTTCGATCTCCTCTTCCGGAGGGTCTTCGAAGACGTCTTCGGGGACCTGGGCGATGTCGGCCTCGATCACCTTCTCGTCTGCACCGCCAAAGAGGTGCCAAGGGATCAGGATCATGACCAGGAGCGCGATGCCGTGGATGGCGATCGAGAGGATGAACCAGGGAGACCGCTCCATCCATTCGTAGAGCATGTCGTTGAAGGTGACTTCTTCTTCCCAGGACTTGGGGAGAGTGGTCTCAATTTGGATGTTTGAGAAGTCTTTGCTCATGGAGATGGAGGTGGCTGGCGAGTGCTCGCTAGGTCGATGGAACGCCCTGAAAACAGTGGTTGTTGGCAGCAACAACCTCGTGACGGGACCCTGCTGAGGGCTGCAGGAGGGGCCGTGGAGACCTCAACGTACCTACAGCGGGGAGGTTCAGAGTATATCCGGCCTCCGCAGGGTACCTACCCACGGATTGCCAGGATCAGTCCTCTACGCCGCCTGAGAACCAGATATATGCCCCCTGATTGAGGCTCTCCAAGCCCTCAGAGCGCAAATAGTCGTCATTGTCAGCCTGGATCACTTGGCGGAGCATGGCTTGGGTCTTGGGTGCTTCGAAGAGCGGGAGGAGCGGGGCGTCTGTGTCTATGAGCTTCATCAAGCGCCAGCCTCTGATGCTCCGGCCGTGGAGGATCGGCATGGGGCGGGAGATCTCCTCGACCTTGGCTGAGATGGCGAAGGCAGCCATCTCTGGCCCACCGTTTCGAAGGAGCTGCGCGCTCGTCAGAGGGGGCAGGAGCCCGTCGTTCTCGCCGGGTCTGGAGGAGCCTCGGACCGCCTCTGTGAATTCGAGACCTTCGAGCAAGCTCTTCCGCACCTCTTCAGCGCGGATCCTCGTCGTCTCGCTCTCCGTCAGCCCCTGCGGGATTGGAAAGATGAGCTCCTGGAGGTAGTAGCGCGCGGAGGTGCCTTGGATCGCCTCTGCCCCAGGCTGACCTTGTTCGAGGAGGTCGTAGCGGAGCTTGATCTGTCCAGGGCGCACGTGGCGGTCTCTGTAGGCGCGGCCTGCGACGCCCACGTTCGCGCCCGTGATCGCGCGATCCCAGCTGAAGCGATAGAGGTTGCGGCGGAGCTTGCTCTCTTGCTCAAAGAGGGAGATCCCGCTGTTATCGAGCTCATCAGCCATCTGGATGACCCCACCTGCCGAGCCGATCTGTCGGTCAGTGTTGTCGGAGACGACGCGCATGACGGCCTCCTCTTCGAAGCCCATGTCGATGCCACCTTGGACCTGCAAGTGCTCGTCGATGAGGTCTAGGCCGATCTTCCTGCGCAGCTCCGCCAGCTGGGTGGCGGTCGGGTTAGAGCCTTTAGGGATGCTGCGCACCGTGGAACCCATCACCTGTCGGTATGTCAGGATCTCGTCGTTGACGATGACCTCCACGCGGTCGACGAGCTCTAGCCGAGCGTCTTGGGGGGCGGGGGCGAGGGTGACGATCGAGAGCGCGAGAGGGGCGAGGAGCATGCCGAGAATTCTATCGCTTAGGCGTCTGAGACTTCCCCTGTTCCTTCTGCAGAAGAGCTCTCTCCGAGGAGGGTCTCTAGCCAGCTGAGGGCGCTCGTGGGTCCCTCGATGTTCTCAGGCACCATCAGATGCGCCAGCCCGTGGCGGATCGGCCTCAGCTCAGCGTTTGTTGGGCCGATCCAAGCCTCGATGCTGACCCTGTCGGTGTACTCGAGCTGGTAGCGGTCTTCCTTCCAGGAGAGCCCGGTGACCCCGTGAGCCTCGAGGCGAGCGCGCAGCTCGTAGGTGCGGAGGATGTTCAACACCTCGTCAGGGATCCTCCCGAAGCGGTCCGAGAGCATCGCCTCCGCCGCCTCGCGGTCGGAGGTGTCTTGAACGGATGAGAGCTCACGCAAGAGCTCCAACCTCCGCTCGGCGTCAGGCTCCCACTCCTCGGGCAAGTAAGCGTCCAAGCCGAGGAGGAGATCGACGCCCGGATCGAGGAGCTCTGCCTTCGCGAGGTCCTCTAGGTTGACCCCCTCCTGGATCCGGTCGATGGTCCCTCTCAAGAGGCGGCAGTAGAGGTCATAGCCCACAGCAGAGATGTGTCCAGACTGCTCTGGGCCGAGGATGTTGCCCGCGCCGCGGATCTCGAGGTCCTTCATGCTGATGGCGAATCCGGCGCCGAGCTGGGAGAGCTCTTCGAGGGCCTTGAGGCGGTCCCGCGCCGCTTGCCGGAGGGGCTTGTGTTTGTCTACGAGCAGGTGGCAGTAGCCGCTCTGTCCCGCGCGCGCGACGCGTCCTCGGAGCTGGTGCAGCTCACTCAGACCGAACATGTTCGCGCGCTGCACGATGATCGTCCCAGCCGCAGGGATGTCGATGCCGCTCTCGATGATGGTCGTCGCCACGAGCACGTCGACTTCGCCGCGCACGAAGGTCTCCATGATCTCGCGCAGCTCCCCGCCGGACATCTGTCCGTGACCGATCGCGAAGGAGCACTCCGGCACGAGCGCTGCGAGCTCTTGGGCGGCGGCCTCAATGGTCTTCACGCGGTTGTGGAGGACGAACACCTGTCCGCCGCGGTTGCGCTCTCTAAGGATCGCCTCACGGACCGCCTCGGTGTCCTGCAGGTACCCGAGCTTGGTAGCGATCTCTTTGCGCCCAGTGGGGGGCACGGTCAAAGCAGAGATGTCGCGGACGCCTGAGATCGACATGTGCAGGGTGCGCGGGATGGGAGTCGCTGTGAGCGTGAGCACATCGACCTTCGCCCTCAGCGCCTTGAAGTGCTCCTTGTGAGTGACCCCGAAGCGCTGCTCCTCGTCGATGATGAGCAGGCCCAGCTTGGGCAAGTCCACGTCCTTCGAGAGGATCCGGTGCGTCCCGATGAGCACGTCGACCTTGCCCTCCCCAGCCTCTTCGAGGAGCCTCCTCGCGTCGGCGGGCTTTGAGTAGCGGGAGATCACCCCGACCGTCACGGGGAAGTCTGCGTAGCGCTCACAGAAGGTCTCGAAGTGCTGCTGCGCGAGCACGGTCGTCGGGACGAGGATCGCGACCTGACCGCCCCCGCTGACGACCCTGAAGGCCGCGCGCACAGCGATCTCAGTCTTCCCGAACCCGACGTCTCCGCAGAGCAGGCGGTCCATGACCTTGTCAGAGGAGAGGTCCTTCGCGAGCTCTGCGTCCGTCTTGGCTTGGTCCGGGGTGTCTTCGTAGGGGAAGGAACCCAAGAGATCGGCGAGGAGCTCAGGGTCCGTCTTCCAGGGCTTGCGGCGCTCCGTCTCTCTGCGCGCTTGGACCTCAAGCAGATCGCTCGCGAGGTCCACCAAGGCCTTCTGCACTCGCTCCTTGCGCTTGCGGAAGGTCTGCCCCCCGATCTTGTCGAGGGTCGGTGCGGAGCCTGAGCCGATGTAGCGCTGCACGACGTCGATGCGCGCAGCGGGCACATAGAGGCTGACGTCATCGGCGAACACGAGGTGGAGGTGCTCCTCCTCTCCACCTCCGCGCTCGAGCCTCGCGAGGCCTTCGAAGCGGGCGAGCCCGTGGACGGCGTGCACGACGAGGTCGCCGATCTTCAGCTCGAAGAAGGAGCGGAGCGCGCGCGTGCCGTGGGTCCGCTTGTGGGCCTTGGACTTCTGTCTGCCGATGAGGCCGACGAGCTCACGGTGGTTCACGATGAGCAGCCCGTCCGATGGGGCCGGGAGCCGGAACCCACGGCCGAGGTTTCCGACCCCGAGCTCCAGGCCGGGGACCCCCCCGGACTCTTCGACGACCTTGGCGAAGCGGTGTCGTTCGGCCTCGTTCTGACAGAGGACCACGACGCGACCGCCGCGCTCGAGCTCCTCAACGAGGACGCCAGGCGCCGCCTTCGTGCCTACAGACAAGCCCTGCACCGAGAAGGTCTGCAGGGTGTGATCGTCTCCCGGGAGGCTCTGCAGGGAGACGCGCGGCCGCTCATTAGCCCAGGCCTCCAGCTGCATGTGGGCCTTGCCGTAGTCAGGGGTCTGGACCCTCAAGGTCTGCGCGTGATCTTCGAGCCGCAAGGGCTCGACGTCGACGAGGCAGGCGTCCTTCTTCGCGAGCTTGAAGGGGAGGACTCCATCGTCCTCTCGCGAGCCCGCGTCTGTCATGCAGACCTCTATCTCCGCGTGTGTCTGCGTGCTCCGCTGGTTCTCGGGGTCAAAGGACCTCAGGGACTCGATCTCCTCGTCGAAGAGCTCGATCCGCAGCGGCTCGGCGCTGGCGTGCAGCCAGAGGTCGAGGACGTCACCCCTGACGCTGAACTCGCCTGGGCGCTCGACTAGGGGTTGGCGCGTGTGGCCGCGACCCGCGAGGCGGTCCTGCAGTCGGGAGATGTCGAGCTCCTCCCCGACTCGCAGGGAGATGAGGTCGCGCTCCATCTGCTCGATGGACGCGAGCGGCGTGTAGATCCCTTGCAAGGAGGCGACGAGGATCTTGGGGACGTCTCCTTGAGCGAGCCTTCGACCGACCTCCATTCGTTGTCGAAGCGCCTCGACCTCGGGGCGCTTCGGGTCGCTCCCTGAGGAGGGGAGGAGCGCGCGGTCTGCGCCGAAGATCGCGAGGTCGTCGGAGAGGACCCGCGCCTCCACGTCTGTGGAGACGAGGGCGATCCAAGTTCGCTCGCTGCGCGCCGCGAGCCGCGCGAGCGCCAAGGCTTGTGTGGAGCCCCAGAGTCCCCCGAGAGAGAGGGTGGAGCCTGGCCGCAGCTTTAGAGAGAGCTCGTCGAGGAGGTCAAGGCCGCCGACGGACTCAGCCAAGACGCGGAGCCGCTCGGTGTCTTCTATTGTGTCAGCGACTTCACTCATCCTTCGCCTCTGACCCAGCGTCGATCACGAGCAGGGCCTCGTGCGCAGCCCACTGCTCGGCCTCTTTCAGCGTGCGTCCCCAAGCGGGCGCATACTGCTCGCCGCCGAACTCTGCGGCGACGAGGAAGGCGCGCGCGTGCGCGCTGCCTCGATCTTCAAGCAGCACATAGTCGGGCGGGACGCCGTGCTTGCGCTGTGTGTAGATCTGGAGCGTCTGCTTGGGGTTGTGCGCACCTGGCGCTTCGCGCGCGCTCTCGAGCTCACCGGTGAGCGTCTCGAGGACGAACCCGCGCGCTGCCTCAAGCCCTGCGTCGAGGTAGACGGCGCCGAGGACCGCCTCATAGAGGTTGGCGAGGACTGAGCGCGGCAGCGTCTCAGCCTTGAGCCCTTGGCCGAGGCGCGCGCGGCGGTTGAGCTCCAGCTTGGCGGCTGCCTCCGCGAGGCTGCGGCGCGAGACGACGGCCGACTTCATCTCGGTCATGGGTCCCTCGGCGAAGCGCTCCTCGTCGTCGTAGAGCGCTTCAACGATGACGAGGTCCAAGACCGCGTCTCCTAGGAACTCTAGACGCTCGTTGTCCTCCCCTCGTTGGGTGGAGGAGTGGGTGAGGGCGAGGTCGAGGAGCGCCTCGTCTTTGAACTCGTGCGGGAGGCTCATCGGGGGCGAGTATACGGCGAGAGCGCTTGAGCCTTGGACCCGGGGTCTCAGACTGGGATCATGCCTCTGGATGAAAGAAGAGAGAGGAGCGGAGGAGAGGCGGCAGCGAGACTCGCTCGTCGAGCCCTTGTTCGGCGGCTTGGAGGGTGCCGACGAGGACTCAGAGCGAAAGGAGAGCGCCCCGGAGTCCGTCGAGGGATCCCGGGGCGCTTCGTTTCAGGCGAGGCTTCTGTGGCTATTGGCCGCAGCCTCGCTCTTGGCGTGGTGGTTCCTGGTTTAGGCGGACCAGGTGATCTCCATGCCGTTGGAGAGGTTGAATTGCGCGCCGCAGAGGCTCGTGTTGGGGTCGCGGTACCAGAGCTGGTAGCGCTTCACGTCACCCGCGACGACGCCGCCCTTCGCGGCCACGTCGGTCGTGGTCTCTGACGCGCCGCCGCCGCCCGCGAAGCGGACCTGCAAGCGGATCACGCCGCCGCCGGCGCAGCGCAGGCCGTCACCGAACGCGACGCCTGCGCCAGAGGCGATGGCGTTGTTGCCCTGGAAGTAGAGGCCAGGCTGGCTGGGGATGAGTCCCGTCGCCGAGAGCACGGTGTCAGCCCCGAGGATGCTGCCCGAGCCAGAGGCTGCGAGCTGTGCACCCGCCGCGTCCGCGCCGTTCGCGCAGCCGTGACCGGCGTTGCCGATGTTGCCGCAGGGGCAGGCCGTGCCTGAGCCATCACCCGAGCAGAACGAGGTCGCCGCGAGCGTGCTGTCCGTGTAGATGTCGAGGACGAACGTGCCCGCAGTGGCGGGGAAGTAGTTGCCGACCTGGATCAGGTAGGTCTGACCAGAGACTGCCGGGAAGGTGATCTCTGTCAGTACTCCGCAGGAGTCGTCGAGGCATGCAATCGAGGTCTGGGGGAGGGGGCAGGAGCCGCCCGGGTACGCGCCGAGCTTGCTGTCGCCGCTCCCCGTGTTGCAGGTCAAAACGTGGGTGTCACCCGTGGCGGTGGCGGTCCACTCGTACCAGAGGTCATTGGAGAACTCGTTGTAGCCAAACTTGGAGCAGAGGTTCTCTTCTTGTCCGAAGCTACCCGTCGTCGCGGTCGAGGTGTCCGCCGTGAAGCTTCCAGAGCCGCTGATCGCGATCGGGTTGTCGCAGTTGTCGCCTGCCGCCGCCGCAGTGTTGATGGAGATGTCCATCGAGCCGGTGCCGTTGGCCACGCCAGTGCCGAGGCCCGTGGGCCAGGTTCCGATCTGCAAGCTGTAAACATTTCCAGAGACCACGGCGAACTGAAGCATGGACCCGAAGGTGGCGAGGTTGTCGTCGTTGCAGACGATCGCGCTCCCTGCGGTCGGGCAGCCGCCGCCTGAGTAGGCGGCGATCTTGCTGTCGACGGAGGTCAAGCCGACGGTCGAGACCGTCACATAGCCAGTGGCGTCGGCGGTCCAGTCGTACCAGATGTCGTTCGTGACGCCGGTGCCGTAGTTGTTGTGGGTGTCACAGGCGAGCTCTGTCTGGCCTTCTGCGCCGGTCGTGGCGAGGGTGCCGTCGTAGGGGAAGTTCCCTTGGCCTGCGATCGCCGTGGGGGCGCTGCAGTCATCGTTTGAGGGCCCGCCCGAGAGGATGGCCACGTTGATGTTGCCGCTCCCGAAGGAGGCCGAGCCGGGGTAGGAGCCGACCTGCACGATGTAGTCGACGCCCGCCGTCACGGCGACTTGGACGGAAGATTGGAGTCCACAGGAGTCGTCATTGCATGCCAGGACCGAGCCGCCCGTGGGGCAGGAGGAGCCGCTGGAGGGGTAGACTGCGAGCTTGGTGTCGTGGTCAGCGCCGCAGAGGTCGATGATGCCGGTGCCGGTCGCATCAGCGGTCCACAAGAACCACACATCGTTGACGACCGCGGAGTAGCCGAACTGATAGCAGGGGGTCTCCGTCTGGCCTTCAGCGCTCGTCGAGCTGCCGAGGTTGGAATAGGGGAAGGAGCCCTGGCCTGCGATCGCGGTCGCCGTTGCGCACTCGTCGTTGGTGATCGGGGTGTTGATCGTGACGCTGATCGAGCCCGTGCCGCCGGTCGCGCCGGGGAAGCTGCCGATCTGCAGGAGGTAGTTGCTCGCGTTGTTGCAGGCGAAGCTCACCTGTGATTCGAGGGAGCAGGAGTCGTCGCTGCAGTCGAGGACAGAGCCGACCGCGGGGCAGCCGCCGCCGTTGTCGGGGTAGGCCGCGATCTTGGTGTCGAGGGTCGTGAGACCGCAGGTGTTGACGATCGCTGTGCCGGTCGCGTCTGCGGTCCAGTTGAACCACACATCGTTGTCTACAGCAGAGGAGCCGAACTGGTAGCAGAGATACTCGTTCTGGCCTTCGGCGCCGTTCGTCGCGAGAGAGTTGTCGTAAGGGAATGTCCCTTGTCCGGCGATGGCCATCGGCACGCTGCAGTCATCACTGCCACCGACGGAAGCGGAGAGCGCACCCGGGAGGCTCACGTTTCGTGCCCCGAGAGTTGACTTGGACGCGACCTTCGGTCCGTCCTTGTGAGGGTTCGTCTTTTGGACGCCTTGAGCGGAGGTCGTGCCGCTGAGGGCTACGAGTGCGAGGCTTAGGCCGATAGCGAGGGAGTTCTTCATAGGAGGTGGAGTGTGTGTCTATTGCTAGGGAGTGATCTTCCACGCTTGGCAAATAGAGGCGTGAATTGACAACTAGAGCTTGGAATTGGTCCTCAGGCTCTCATTGGAGATTATCCCTTCTCGGTGATTTTGGGGGGTCATAGAGCGGAGAACATAGCGCGCGGATTCAGCGCTGCTTATGCCACTTAAGTCGTTTCTGCTTAAATGGTTATGGAATAACACCGGGCTCTCATAGGGCTTCTATATGGCCTTCCCGGCCCGCCGGGGCAATTCCAGTCGATTGAACCTCTGTGGAAACGGCGTCGTAGGCCTAGACTATGGATGGTGCAAGGCGCTGACAGGCAGCCTCAAGCACCGCTCCCTCACTTCATCTACTCGGACCCAACTATGTGGCACAAGACACTCGGTGGCAGCGCGCTCGCGTTCGCCCTGTTCCTCTTGGGCGCGCCCGCTGGCGCAGCCCCTCAATGATGTGGCGGAGGCGGTGCCTCCTTCGGCGGCGGCGCGGGCTTCTCAGGCCCGAGTCTCCCCGGCGGCACTAACTCCGGAACGTCCAGTTGGACGCGAGGAAAAACAAGCAGCTCACGCCTTCAAGCTGACTGGCAGACGCCCAAGGTCAGCGCTGAGAAGAGCCTGGAGATCCAAGCCGCGCTGAAAGAGTTGCGCGGTGACGACCCCCGGCCCCTCCTCATCCTCCGTGACTGCGAAGGTTGCAAGAACAAGGAGGGTGACCTCCTCAAGCGCACCCTCGTCGAAGAGCGCGTCTTGCTCGCCACGGGATGGTTCCACTGCGTGCGCTTCGGCCACGAGGTGATGGAGCCTGATCACCCCTTCCACGTCATCTTCGAGCACGAGCGCCATCCGCACATCGCGATGTCGTCGTGGGACCTGAAGACCTTCGTCCAGGTGCACCGCGCCAGCCCGAAGGAGCTCTGGAAGTCGATGAAGCGCGTCCTCGGTAAGGACTACAAGAAGAGCGCTGAGTCAGCGATGAAGAACATCACCAAGCTCTTGACGGAGTATGACGCGCTCGACGACCGCGAGAACGCGCTCCAAGAGCAGCTCAACACCAAGCGTGAGCGCGGCAAAGACGCGCGCGCCAAGATCCTCGAGAAAGAGCTCGCAGAGCTCGCTGAGGAGCGTGAGGAGTTGATCGCAGACGAGATGAAGCTGCGTGAACTCGGCTTCAAGAAGATCAAGGAGCGCGAGAAGCTCTTGGGCGAGAACGCCTGAGCCTTCGGGTTCTGACCGATACAAGGGGCGCGCCCGTTTGGGCGCGCCCCTTCTCGTTGGCTCGAGCCTCTCTCCGGCGTAACCTCGGGCCATGCACCGCCTAGCCTGCCTCGCGCTCAGCGCATCCCTCTTCGGCTGCTCCTCCTTGGGGAGCTCTGACACGGGCCTCCGCGGGACGCTCGTCATCGCGGGCGGCGGGATGTCGTCGCGCTCGCTTGAGGTGAGGGAGGCCTTCCTGAGTCGGCGCGTCAGCGGAGAGGTCGGCGTGATCGGTGCCGCGAGCTCGGAGCCAGAGGCGAGCGCAGCGCGCGGGGTGCGGGCGATGGACGAGGCGGCTGGGGCGTCGGTCTCCGTCGCGCTCCCATTCAACGAGGCGCGACCTGAGCTCGCAGATGACCCAGAGGTGGTCGCGCTCATCGAGGGGTGTGGCGCGCTCTGGTTCACCGGCGGCAGTCAGTCACGGATCGTCGAGGCGCTGCGTCCTGATGGGAGAGAGACCTTGGCGTGGCGCGCTTGTGTGAGACTCCTCGAGCGGGGCGGCGTCATCGGTGGCTCGAGCGCGGGCGCAGCCATGATGTGCGACCCCATGATTCGCAGAGGGCGCAGCGCGAACGCCATGCGAGAGGGCGTCGGCCCGGAAGGCGTCGACCTCGGAGCGGGGATGGGCTTCTTCCCTTGGGGTCTCATCGATCAACACTTCTTGCAGCGCGGCCGCTTCGGTCGCCTGGTCGTAGCGCTCGGAGAGACGGGGCTTCGCTTGGGGTGGGGGATCTCGGAGGACAGCGCCATCATCGTGGATCGTTCGACTGGATGGGTTGAGGTGATCGGGCGTGACGGCCTCGCGCTCTTTGACGCGCGCGCATTGGTGGCCTCAGAGGGGCGCTTCGTAGGGCTCCGTCTCAGCGTCCTTGGGGACGGTGACAGGGTCCACGCGCTTACGGGAGAGGTGGTCGCCTCGCCGCAGGCGGTGCCGCTCGCCCCTCAAGGAGAGGTCGCGCGAGACCTTGAGGTGGGCGAACTCTTCGCAAAGAGCGCGCTCTCTGAGGTCGTCGACGAGCTCGCGAGGACGACCTCAAGGAGGGCCCTCATGACCAGCGAAGGTGACCGCGCGCTCTTGTACGAGGACGACGAGACGAGCTCATGGCGCGCCTCCTCGGACTCGGGGGCAGAGGAGCCCTGCACTGCGGGGCTCCGCCTCGATCTCTACCGCGTGAGCGACTGAGCGCGCGCTTCAGCTGCCGAGGCGCTCGTGCTCGGACTCAGCGAAGCGATCCGTCATGCCTGCGATGTAGTCGCAGGCCGCGCGCGCCGTCCCGACCTCTTTGGCCCAAGTCTGGAACCAGGGCCGCATCTCAGAGGGCTCTTTTGTATAGGCCTCGAAGAGGTGCCCGAGCACCTCGCGGGCGTAGGCGGAGAACTCGGTGAGCTCCGGGTGCTTGTAGAAGTGCTCGTAGAGGAAGGCGTGGAGCTCTGCCACTTGCCCTCGCAGCTCGGTTGAGTGTCGGATGAGGAGACCGTCGGCTTCGCGGGCTTCCTGTGCAGAGCGGACCCCTGAGTCTTGGATAGCGGCCGCGCTAGCGGTCGTTAGGTCTTGGATGCAGGCGCCGATGACCTCGTTGGCGATGCGCTCGACGCGCAGGTTCTTGTCGTCTGTGGAGCCGAGGAAGCCTGGGTGATCGCTCTCTACCCGGACTGAGGCTGTGCGCCAGAGCGCGCACTCTGAGTGCAGCGTCTCCTCTGTGAACATGTCTGCCGTGAGGCCGTCGACGAGGTCGTGCTTGTGGTACGCGGTGGAGTCGGCGAGGTCTGCGACCTGCGCCTCGAGGAGGGGGTGACGACGCCTGGGCTGGAACTCCTCCGGCCAGACCTCGTCGCCCTCGTGCTTCAAGAGCGACTCACGGATCTCGCGAGAGAGGTTGAGGCCTGGGTACTCGGGGCTGCGTCGCTCCAAGAGGTCGACGACGCGCAGCACCTGGTTGTTGTGACGGAAGCCGTCGTGCTCCGTCATGAGCTCTTGCAGCGCGGTCTCGCCGCGGTGTCCGAAGGGCGGGTGGCCGATGTCGTGGGCGAGGGCGACGGCCTCGCACAAGGCCTCGTTGAGGCGCAGGGTGGAGCCCACAGAGCGCGCGACCTGGCACACCTCAAGGCTGTGAGAGAGGCGCGTGCGCTGGTGGTCACCGCGGCGGTTCACGAAGACCTGCGTCTTGTACATCAGGCGCCTGAACGCGGTGCAGTGGGTGAGCCTGTCGCGGTCGCGCTCAAAGCAGGTGCGGAAGTTGGAGTGATCTTCCGGGTTGGCGCGGCCGAGGGAGTCCGCGCTCTTCATCGCCCAGGGGGCGAGCTCGCGGGCCTCGCGCTCTTCGCGCGCGGCGCGGTCTAGGAGTCCGGGGGTCTCTCGCATCAGCACCAGAGAGCCTAGCCGCTCAGGCCGCGCTCGTGGGAGCCGCTCCTCCTCAAGGTCTGCCTTCGGCGAGCCAGAGGCCTACCCAGAGGTACTGGGGCAGCCAGTGGGAGCACGCGTCGAACTCTCCTGCCCAGAGGTCTTCGCGGGCGAGGAAGTGAGTGAGGTGCTCTTGGTAGCGGGCCTTCGCCTCTGCGGAGCCGCGCCCCGCGTCGAATGCGTCGGGCCAGGTGCGGCTGATCACGACCCCGAGGGGATGCACGGTGGGGACGGTGACGGTGTCGGGGAGCGGCTGTGGAGAGCCGGGGTCGTAGGCCGGGGCCTCTCCCGAGGTGCTCCTCTCGACGAGCGCGAGGACGGCGGGGAGCCACAGGAAGTCATAGCCGCGCGCGCTCGTCTGCGCGGCGAGCTCGTCGCGGCGGGGGACGAGCTTGGTCTCGTAGAGCGCGTGCAGACGCCTCTTCGCGTCTTCATCGGTGGGCTCTGACCATGTCACGAGCAAGAGCGCCATCAACCAGGAGTTGTAGTCGCCCATGTAACCACGCTCACCGCGCTCAGGGAACGGGCTCTCCTCCAGCCGACGGAGGAGGTGTGACTCGATCTTCTTGCGCCATCCGCTGATGGCAGCGGGGGAGCTCGGGTGCTCCTCGAGCTCGGAGAGAAACATCAGGAACCAAGCCTCGTCGTAGGGGGCTGTGCGTTGTCGCGCGGGGTCTCTCGCCAAGAAGAGCGCCACCTCGTTCGCGAGGCCTTCTTCTGTGAGGCGAGCTGTGAGCCAGCCGCTGAGCTCTTCATCCCCGGTCGTTCGCGCGTGAACGAGGAGGCACCAGTGAGCGATGAGGCAGGAGTGCCAGTCGTAGGAGCCGGTGAAGAGGCTCTCTCGCTCGGTCTCTTCGCCCCAGGGGTAGAGGCTGTGGTTGGGCTCGCTCGTCTCGATCCCCGCGCGCATGAGCTCGACGAGGCGGGACCTGACCTCCACCACGTCGGGTCCTTGGCTAGGTGTTTGTCCTGAGATCATGGCTAGGAGCAGCGGGAGGGTGAGGAGTTGCATCGGTGAGCGCTCGGAGCATTGGCCTCTCGAGGTCCTCCAAGTCGCACACACAGTATGGGGTCGAGGTCTCTTGAGTACCGGCTCAAGGAGGCAGAGAATCAGTCCACCGTGATCACTTTGCGCGATCTCTTCAGCTTGCAGGGCCGGGTGAGCCGGGCCAGATACCTCGCTTCGGGACTCTGCCTCGCGCTGCTTAAGTACCTCGGTGACGCAGCGAGCTTCATGCTCTTGGCTGGCGAGCGCCTGAACCTCTTTGACTACCTGAACCCGTTCAGTCGCTGGAGGTCGTGGGACCCAGACGACGCTCCCACAGCGCTCTACGTGATCGTGATCGCGTGGGCGCTGCCCTTCATGTGGGTCGGTGTCGCGATGAGCGCGCGCCGCGCGAGGGACGCGGGGCGCTCGCTCTGGTGGGGCCTCGGCTTCATGATCCCGATCCTCAACTACCTCGTGATCCTGCTCTTTGTCTGCTTGCCGAGTCGGGAGCGTGAGGAGTCGCGCGAGCAGGCTGACACCTACACCTTCCGAACGGCAGCGGTGGGGGTCGTGGCCACAGCGCTCCTCTTGGTCCTCGTCGTCGCGCTCATCTCTGAAGGCGTGGAGTCCTATGGCTACGCGCTCTTCTTCACCACGCCCTTCCTCTTGGGCGCGGTCACAGGCTTCTTGCTCCGGAGCCCACGAGACTACGGTTTGCCCGTGACCATCGGCGTGGTCACCGGGACGCTCCTCGTTGGCTTCCTGGCGCTGCTCTTCCTCGCCTTGGAGGGGATCGTCTGCATCATGATGGCGGTCCCGATCGCGTTGCCGGCGGCGCTCCTCGGCCTCCTCTTCGGACGAGCGCTAGGCTCTCGGTCGGGAGAGGGAGCGAAGCCTGATGCCACTCTAGGAGCGATGATATTGCTCCTGCCCCTAGGGGCTGAGATCGAGCAGCGTGTCACCGCACCTCGCGAGCGCGAGGTCGTCACCATGATCGAAGTCGACGCGCCGCCCGCGGTGGTCTGGGAGAACGTCGTCTCCTTCAGCGAGCTGCCGGAGCCTGACCATTGGATCTTCGAGACGGGGATCGCCTACCCGCTGCGCGCGCGCATCGAGGGAGAGGGCGTCGGCGCGATCCGCTACTGCGAGTTCTCTACGGGCGCATTTGTGGAGCCCATCACGCGCTGGGAGGAACCGACGAGGCTCTCCTTTGACGTGATCGATCAGCCCATCCCCATGCAGGAGTGGAGCTTCTACGCCGAGGTCCACCCGCCGCACTTGGAGCAGTCCTTCCGAAGCGTCCGCGGAGAGTTCCGGCTCATCGAGCTGCCAGGCGGGCGCACCCGCTTGGAAGGCAGCACATGGTATGTGCTCGATATGGGCCCGGCTCCTTATTGGAAGCTCTGGGGAGACGCGATCGTGCACCGGATCCACGAGCGCGTGCTCGCTCACGTGAAGGCGCTCTCCGAGGCCTGAGCTGCTGATTGTTAGGATCTCTCCTGAGCCTTTGAGCATGACGACGAACACGGAGAGCAAGGCGGTCCGCTACCACGACATGGACGCGCTGCGCGCGACAGCGATGATCCTCGGGATCGCGCTGCACGGTGCGCTCTCCTTCGTCCCGTTCCCCTGGGGCGTCCAAGACAGCGAGCAGCACGAGGCCTTCGGGACCTTCTTCTTTGTGATCCACGGCTTCCGGATGCCGGTGTTCTTCGTGATGAGCGGCTTCTTCACGGCGATGATCTGGCGCAGGCGCGGGCTCGGCTCGATCTTGAAGCAGCGCTTCTTGCGCGTGTTCCTGCCCTGCATGGTGGGGATCTGGACGATCGGTCCGCTGCAAGATCGGGTCGGCGCCTTCGTCTACACCGAGGCGCCTCCTGAGTGGCCGTTCGAGGTGGAGGAGGAGACCCCCGTCCTCGCCGAGGCCGACGAGGCAGAGCGCGCCGAGAGCCTCCCGCTCGCCGCCAAGCTGAGGCAGCGAGCTGTGGTCGAAGAGCTCCTCGCTGAAGGGGACGACGTAGACACTCGCGATGACTGGGGCGCGACGGCGCTCCACTGGGCGGCTGTGACGAGCGAGGAGGACATCGCCCGCACGCTCATCGAGGCGGGCGCCGACGTGAACGCGAAGACGGGTGACGGCTCGCGTCCCCTGCACTGGGCGTCTTTCCTGGCTGAGCCTGCCGTCGTGGAGCTCCTCTTGGAGGCAGGCGCAGACCCAAGCGTTCGCAATCAAAAGCGCGAGACCCCGCTCGACACGATCCGCGCGCCGTGGTCGGGGGAGATGGCGGGGGTCGTCATGTGGGTCGCGGGCTTCATGGAGGTCGAGGTCGACGTCGACCGCGTCAAAGAGGATCGGTCGGAGATCGTCGCGCTCCTCGAGGCCACCGGCTTAAAGCTCGACCTCCCGAGCGCCGCTAAGCGCGGTGACCTTGACGCTGTGCGAGCGCTCCTTGAAGAGGGCGCTGACACCGAGGAGCGGATGGGGGACAAGAGCTCCGCGCTGCACTGGGCCGCTGTCCACAGTCACTACGAGATCGTGGAGGCCTTGCTCGAGGCGGGCGCTGACCGGAACGTCAGGCACGAAGACGGGGGCACCCCGCTCCACTGGGTCGCGTTCCTCGGTGAGTCAGAGATGGTCGAGCTGCTCCTCAAAGAGGGGGCAGACCCCAACATCGCGAACTACAGCGGCCTGACCCCGCTCTACACGATCAGCCCCTCTTGGGAGGAGCTTGAGGGTGTGACCATGTTCTTCGCAGGGATCATGGAGCTCGAGCTGGACCTCGAAGAGCTCAAGGAGGATCGCCCCGCGGTCATCGCTGCGCTGAAGGCTGGCGGAGCTGAGGGGGGAGACGGCGGCGGCGACTTCGATCGCTGGATCTGGGGCCTGTTCACCGTGAACGTCTTCCACCACATGTGGTTCCTCTGGTTCCTGTGCTTCTTCGTGGTGGTCTTCGCTGGGTATGCCTTCTTCGCGAACGTCGTCGGCTTGAAGCGCCTCCCGCGGGTGCTCATCAACTCGCCGCTGCGTTACCTCTGGCTCTTGCCCCTGACGCTCATCCCGCAGCTCATGATGCGCGGCGGCCAGGTCGGAGGCTTCGGCCCGGACACGGCGACGGGCTGGATCCCGTTCCCGCACCTGCTCCTTTACTACTGGGTCTTCTTCCTCTTCGGCGTCCTCTACTTTGACACCAAGGAGGAGGACGACCGGGTCGGGAGCTGGTGGTGGCTCACCTTGCCCCTCGCCCTCTTCGTGGTCTTCCCGCTCGGCACAGGGTTCTCGCTCGGCGACTCTTGGGCGCAAGAGGAGGGCTTCTTGAAGGAGTCACAGCACCTCATCGCGTGCTGCTTCGAGGTGCTCTTCGTCTGGTTGATGATCTTTGGCTCGATGGGCTTCTTCCGGAAGTTCTTCAACAAAGGGAGCCGCGTCATGCGCTACGTCTCCGACTCCTCCTACTGGCTCTACCTCGCCCACCTGCCGCTGATCTTGCTCGGTCAATGGCTCGTTCGGGACTGGCCCATCTCGCCCTTCATCAAGTTCCCGCTCATGTGCGGCGCCGTGACGGGGCTGCTCCTCTTGAGCTACCAGCTCTTCGTTCGCTACACGCCGATCGGCGTCTTTTTGAACGGCAGGCGCAAGCGCCCGGCTCAGGCGTCCGTCGCGGCGGACTGACTGACAGAGCGGTAGGCGTCACGGAAGGTCTCGCCATCGGCCGCGCGCTCGATCGCTTTGGCGGTCGCTTGTAACGCAGGATCGCTCACGGCCTCTTCGAGCGCGGCCTCGTCGAAGGAGAGCGCTTCGAGGAAGCGGGCGAGGAGCGGGAGGAGCTCTGTCGCCGTGTCGTGGGCACGGAAGAGCGGCGGCTTCACGAGCTGGAAGTCACGGTGGTAGCCGCTCGGGAGGTCTTTGAGCGTCTCCATGAGGGCGGCGCGGTCTGCGATCATCCCGCGCGCCCTGCCGCGCATGAGCTCGATGAGGTCGGGGTTGCGCTTTTGGGGCATGAGGGAGCTCCCCGTCGTGAAGGCGACGGGCAGCTTCAAGAAGCCGAACTCGCTCGTGGAGAAGAGCCAGAGGTCAGCGCAGAGCTTGCCGAGGTCCAAGGCGACGGCTTCGAGCGCCGTGAGGTAGGCGAGCTCGGCGCGGCCGCGGCTGTGCTGGGTGAGGGTGACAGGCTCCTCCGGCGCGTCGAAGCCGAGGCGCTCGGCGACGAAGGCGCGCTCTAAGGGGAGCGGGATGCCATAGCCCGATCCAGAGCCCAGGGGGCACTTGGAGATGCGCGCTTCGCAGGCTGAGAGCTCGGCCGCGTCCGCGGCGAAGGCGGCGGCGTGCGCGGCGGCCCAGTCCGAGACTGTGGAGGGCATCGCGCGCTGGAGGTGGGTGTAGCCCGGGAGGGGCAGCGCCCCTGCGCGCTCGGCGAGCTCGGTGAACGCAGCGGCGATCCCGCCGAGCTGTGCGCGGGTCTCCTTCACGGCGTCTCTGAGCCAGAGGCGCATGTCGACAGCGACCTGGTCGTTACGCGAGCGGCCGGTGTGGAGGCGCTTGCCGTCCTCGCCGATGGCTTCTGTCAAGCGGCGCTCCACGGCGGAGTGGACGTCCTCGTCCTCCGGGCCGACGGTCCATTCGCCAGCGGTCCAAGAGGCCAGGAGGCCTTCGAGCCCGGCGCTGATGTTCGCGTGCGCGGCCTCGTCGATGAGTCCTGCTTTGAGGAGGCCCGCCGCGTGCGCGAGCGAGCCCGTGATGTCGTGGGCGACGAGGCGCTGGTCCATGCGCCAGTCCTCACCGATGGTGAAGGCGAGCATGCCCGCATCGATCGGCTCGCCGCGGTCCCAGACGGGGGGGTGGAAGCTGCGCTCGGTCATGACGTGGCTCCTTGGAGCTCTAGAGATTTCAGAGAGGCTCCGATGGCTTGGGTGTAGAAGGCGCAGCCGGCCTCGACCTCGCTGCGCAGGCAGAACTCGTCGGGGACGTGGGAGCGCGCGGTCTCGCCAGGGCCGCACTTCACGGCGGGGACACCCGCGAGGAGCGCCATGTCGCTCATGGTCGCGGAGCCTGTCGCTTCATCGGCGCTCGTCGCGCTGAGGCAGGCTTGCACGAAGGGATGCTCGTCTTCTGTCTCGACAGGGCGCAGGCGCTCGGAGCGGATCGTGATCTTCGCTCCGGGGAGGCGCTCTTCGAGGAGGGCGACGCACTCACTCGCTGTGTGCGGCGGCGCGAGGCGGCAGTCGAAGACGGCTTGGGCCGCGTCGGGGACGCGGTTGTGTCGGTCGCCTGCGTTGAGCTGGGTGCAGGTGATGGTGCTCGCGCCGAGGAGCGGGTGCTCGCCCTCGAGGGTCACGCACTGGGGGAAGTCAGCGAGGTCGCTCGTCGCGAGCAAGAGCGCGTTCGTGTGCTCGACCCGCGCAGCGTGCGCGGCGTGGCAGGAGCTGCCCTCCCAGTCAGCGAGCAAGACGGCGAGGCCGGCTTGTGCGCGGACGACGCTGAGACCTGTCGGCTCTCCTGTGATCGCGCCGTCTGGGAGCCCCGTGTGCGCGAGGATGTCTTCCATGCCGCGGTTCGTCGTCTCCTCGCACGCGGTGATCGCGAGCTGCAGCGTGCCGGTTGCGCCTCTGCCCTCTGCGAAGGCGAGGGCGCCGCCGATCATCCCGACGACCGCTGCGCCGGCGTCGTTGGCGCCGAGGCCGACGAGCCTCCCGTCCTGCCAGGCGCCTGCGTAGGGGTCCGTGGTCCAAGAGGGCCCGGCCGGGACGGTGTCCATGTGCGAGTTGAGGAGCAGGGTGGGGCCGGGGCCGCGCTCGATCGTGACGAGCAGCGAGTCGCCGACGCGCTCGACGTCGAGGCCGCGCTCTTGGAAGAAGCTCCAGAGGTAGTCGCGGACTTGAGCCTCCGAGCCCGAGGGGCTCGGGATCCGCACGAGGTCAGCGAGGAGCGCGCAGGGGTCGTAGCTCACGCCGTCACCTCTTCGGCCTCTGCGAGGATCAAGGTGCCGGCGCCCTGGTTTGTGTAGAGCTCCACGAGGAGCGAGTCCTCGTCCATCCCGTTCACGACGTGGACCCGCTCGACGCCGCCCTTCATGGCGGCCTCGATGGCAGAGGTCTTGACGTGCATGCCGCCAGCGACGGTGCCTTCTTTACGCTGCTCGAGGAGCTCTGAGAGAGAGAGGACGCTGATCGCGCTGTTCGGGTCTGTGGGGTCGGCGAGGACCCCTGCGGCTGAGGTGAGGAGCACGAGCTTCGCCGCGCCGAGCCCGACGGCGAGCTCTGCTGCGAGGAGGTCGGCGTTCACGTTCAGGTGTCCGCCCGAGCCATCAGGTATCGGCGGCGCGACGAGGGGGATCACGCCCTCGTCGAGCGCTCCCTTCACGGCGTCTGTGTCGACGCTCTGGATGTCGCCGACTAGGCCGAAGTCCACCTCACCCTCGGAGGTCTGCATGGGCGCTCGCTTGGTCGCGACTGCAGAGCTCGTGGCAGCGCTCGCGACGGAGCCGCGGGCTTCGAGGGCCTCCTTCAGAGCCTCAGAGAGCGCACTCGTGCTCTGTGTGAGCGCGTCGAGCGCGGCGGGCGTGGTCACGCGCCTGCCGTCGACGAAGACCGGCTCCTCACCGAGCGCGCGCTGGCACTCGTTGGCCTGCGGTCCGGCGCCGTGGACGACGACGAGCCGTGCGCCGAGCGCGTGGACGCAGGCGAGCTGCTCCGCGACGCGGCGGACGTGGCGCGGCTTGGCCAAGCAGGCTCCTCCGACCTTCACCACGAAGGTCTTGCCCTGGTGCTGACGCACGTGGGCGGAGGCGCGGATGAGGTCGAGGCTCACGCGCCCACCTCCGCGGGGAGCTTGATCGGGCTCTCGGAGCCCGTCGTTGAGCTCAACATGTGCTCAAGCGCTGCGGTCTGGGCGTGGAGGCGGTTCTCTGCCTGGCGCAGGACGAGGCTCGCGGGGCCGTCGAGGACGGCGTCTGAGACGACGACGTTGCGGCGCACCGGGAGGCAGTGCATGAAGCGCGCGCCAGAGCCGAGGGACTCAGGCGTGACTTGCCAGTTGCGGAGTTCGAGCTTCTTGAAGGACTCGCCTGCCTTGTCGCCCCACGAGCCGAGGCTGGACCAGGACTTGGCGTAGACGATGTCGGCGTCCTTGGTGGCTTCAGGGTCGTTCGTGACCTCGAAGCTTCCGCCGTTCAGGTCTGCGAGCACCTTGGCCTGGGCGATGACCTCCTCGTGTAGCTCCCAGCCTGCGGGGCAAGCGAGCACGACGTCCATGCCGCGCTGCGTCGCCATGCAGACGGTGGAGTTAGCGACCGCGTGGGGGAGGGAGCGCGGGTGCCAGGTCCAGGTGAGGACGAGCTTGGCGCGCGTAGAGACCTTGAGCTGGTCGAGGGTGGCGCGGTCTGCGAGGGCTTGGAGCGGGTGCCAGAGGGCGCTCTCCATGCTGACGACGGGGACGCTCGAGTGCTGGACGAAGCCTTGGAAGACGTCGTCGGCGAGGTCTCTGGCGAGGTCTTCAAAGCGCGCGAAGGAGCGCACGCACAGGGCGTCGACGTAGCCGGAGAGGACGGGCGCGGCCTCGCGCACGTGCTCGGCTGCGTCCGAGTCCATGACGACGCCGTCCCCGGTCTCGAGGCCCCACATGCTCGAGCCTGAGAGCTGCACGAGGTCGAGGCCGAGGAGCCCGGCGGCGCGCTGCATGGAGGCTTGGGTCCGGAGCGAGGGCGCGAGGAAGAGCAGCCCGAGGGCGAGGCCCTCGAACTGGGCAGGCGTCGCGCCGCGGCGGAGCTCCGTCGCGCGGTTGGAGAGCGCCTCGACGAGGTTCACGTCGAGCTCGGCGAGCTTGTAGAGACTGTTCATGCGGAGACCTCCAAGTTGGCGAGCGCTCCCTTGAGCTGCTCAGCGTGGGCAGGGGTGACGATGAGAGAGGGTGAGAGGCGGACGATCTTGGGATCCCAGCAGGTGCCGACGAGGACGCCCTGGGCGAGGAGCGCGTCGCGCACCTCCTTCGCGGTGACGCCGTCAGAGAGCTCGAGGCCGAGGAGGAGTCCGACGCCGCGAACGGCCTTCACTGGTCCGACGCCTGCGCACTCTTTGAAGGCTGCGCTCGCGGCGCTGACTCCCTCGAAGAAGCCCGGCTCCGAGAGACGCTTCGCGGTCTCGGTGGCTGCGACCATCGCGAGCGGCCCACCACCGAAGGTGGAGCCGAAGAGGTTCGAGGGCGCGCGCTCTGCAGCGGCTTTTTGCGCGAGGGTGAGCCCGAAGGGGAAGCCGGAGGCCGCGCCCTTGGCTGTGGTGATGACGTCCGGGAGGACGCCGAAGTGCTGTGCTGCGAAGGGGACGCCGAGGCGGCCGTTCGCGGTCTGCACCTCGTCGAAGATGAGCAGCGCGCCCACCTCGTCGCACTTGGCGCGCAGCGCCTCGAGGAAGCCTGCGGGCGGCTCGACGACGCCGGCGAGCGACTGGATCGGCTCGAGGATGCAGGCCGCCGTCGACTCGTCGATCCCCTCAAGCGATCCCCACGCGCTGCGTGTCACCTCAAAGGGTGCGCCCGGGAAGCCAGGGGTGCGCGGGTCTGTGACCGCTGCTGTGGCTGCGGTGCGCCCGTGGAAGGCGCCCTCAAAGCAGACGACGCCTTCGCGCTCGGTCGCGGCGAGGGCGAGCTTGAGCGCGTTCTCGTTGGCCTCGGCGCCGCTGTTGGAGCAGAAGAACTGCCAGTCGCCCTCAGGGAGGAGCGGCGCGAGCGCAGCCGTGTAGACGTCGCGCGACTCGGTGTCGAGGAGGTTGGTCGTGAAGGAGAGCGATCCCCATTGGCGACTGAGCGTCGCGCCGAGGGCTTCGTCACCTGCGCCGAGGGTGTTGACGCAGTGACCTCCGTAGAGATCGAGCACGCGCGATCCGTCGGCGAGCAAGAGCTCGCAGCCCTCTGCTCCGACGACGTCTAGCTCAATGCGCGCGTACGCGGGCAGCTCCTTGAGACTCATCAGCACACCCCCAGGCCCGCGGTGGGCAGTCCGGTCGTCTCGGGGAGGTCGTGCATCAGGTTGAGGGCTTGGATCGCCTGGCCCGAGCCGCCCTTCAGGACGTTGTCGATGCAGCAGGTGACGTGCAGCCAGCCGTCGCGCTCGACGAGGCTCAAGGCGGCGCGGTTAGAGCCGACGATGGCGCGCAGCTCGGGGGCTGTCTCCGCGTCGAAGGAGGCGAAGGCGCAGTCGTCATATGCGCTCGAGTACGCCGCGCTCGCGTCGGCTTGGGTGACGCCCTCGGCGAGGGGCATGCTCGCTGTGAGGTGGATGCCGCGGGCGAAGGGGCCAGAGTGCGGCATGAGCTGCACGCTCGCCTCCGGGCAGGCCTGCAAGAGCTCTGCCTCGTGCCGGTGTCCGGTGCGCGCGTAGGCTTTGAAGTTGCCGTGGCGGTGGGGGTGATGCGTCGTCGCCTTCGCGGTCGCGCCGCTCCCGGAGGAGCCCGTGACCGCGTTGCAGAGCCAGGGGGAGTCGCTCGTGACGAGGCCGCTCTCGAAGGCGGGGACGCAGGCGAGCTGCATCGCGGTGGCGAAGCAGCCGGGGGCGGCGACGCGCTTCGAGGCCGCGACCGCGTCGCGGCCGTGCTCGACGAGACCGTAGGTCCAGTCTGTGAGCGTCTGAGGAGCGGGGTGCTCCTTGCCGTAGACAGCCGCGTAGGTGTCTGCGTCAGAGAGGCGGAAGTCGGCGGAGAGGTCTACGACCATGAGATCGCAGGCGGCTTCACCGAGGTCAGACTCAAGCTCGAGCCAGGCCGCGGCGGACTCTCCGTGGGGGAGGCCCAAGACGAGGGCGCAGGGGCCGGCTGAGAGAGAGGCTTGGATCGCGCCGGCCGCGTCCTCTCTCTTGAGGAGCGGGGCCGCGTGGGTGAGGTTCGGGTGGAGGTCGCAGACCGTGCCTTCGCCGCTGCGCGTGATGGCGCCCGCGAGCTCGAAGTCGGGGTGCGCCTCGACGAGGCGCATGAGCTCCCCCGCTAGGAGGCCGCTCGCGCCAAAGACGTAGAGGGGAGTGCTCATATGAAGGCTCCTTCGAGCTTGGCGGTGGGGGTGACCTCGGGCGCGACGGCCGACGCGAGGGACTCCGCATCGAGGAGCGCGTTGTGCGCGGGGATCCCGAGGTTCTCTGTGCAGTAGCGACGCCCGACCGGGGTGTCGGTGACGGGGCCGCTGATGACGGTGGGCGAGAGGGCGAAGCGATCGTCCAAGATCTTCGCTGCACCCCAGGCTCCGACAGGGTCGGAGGCGCACAGGACGATGGCGGTGAGCGCGGCTCGCAGCCCGCGGTCAGCGAGCAAGGTGTGGACACCGTAGGTGCCGAGCATGCCGTCTCCCATCTCGAGGACGATCACATCGGGCTCCGATTCGACGAGCGTCGCGAGGAGGGAGTGGGCGGCCTCGACGGCTTTGTTCTCGTCGGTGGTGACGACGCCGAAGTCTGTGAAGATCATCGCCGGAGAGGCTCCGCAGTCCGACATCGCGAGGACGTCGCGGCGCAGGGAGACGCCTGTGAGCTTGCCCGCGGCGACCTTCATGCCGCTGTGGACCAGGCTCGTGATGAGGACGCTCGCGGCGGTCGTCTTGCCGGAGTCCATGGAGGTGCCGAGGAGGCACACGACCGGCGGGAGCTCGATGGGGAGCGGGGCTGCTGGGAGGGCTGCCTTCGTCACGTCGGCGGGCTCGCCGCTGCGCCGGTCCGCGTCGGAGAAGTGGAGGACTGAGCCGAGGACCTCGAGCTCGAAGGGCTCGCCGACACCCGGCACGGTCTCAGCACCCGTCCCGATGACGCCGCCTTTGTTGAGGAGCTGGAGGTGATCCCCGACCTTCACGCTTGAGGGGACGTGGCCTGAGAAGCCGTGCAGCGCGTCGCGGTGCCCGAGGGCGCCGGCGATCACGTCGCCTGGGTGCAGTCGCACCATCCGTCCGTGCACGTCCTCCAGGGTGTCGTAAGCGGTCTTGGCGTTCAGCACTCGCGCGGCGATGACGGTCCCTGCCTTAGCGGGGATCTCCGTAGAGAGGACCGCGTTGCGAGTGAGCTCGGTGTGCTTCGTGACGGACGAGATCTTGTCGAGGACGCAGCGTCTCATGCGTGCACCTCCTCCTTCTTCTTGCCGGCGAGGCGGTGGAGCCTGCCGGGCTCGGCGAGGATGCGCGCGAGGCCTACGGCGCCGCGCGGGTCTGTCCCGGTGGCTGCGCGCTCGCCGTACTTGGCGTCGCTCGCTGCCATCATCGAGTGCGGTGACTCGAGGCCGGTGACGGTGACCTTCCCGTCAGCGATGGAGATGTGGACGGTCCCGGTGACGGGCGCTTGGGTCGAGGCGAAGAGCGCCTCAAAGTCACGCAAGCTCGGGTCGTGGAAGAGGCCTTGATGGAGCTTGCGGCCGTAGACGTCAGCGAGGTGGTCCTTCCAGAAGCGCTGCTCTTCAGTGAGGACGAGCTTCTCGAGCTCGCGGTGGGCTGTGAGGAGGATCTCTGCGGCAGGCGCCTCGTAGGCGATGCGCCCTTTGATGCCGAGGACGGTGTCACCGAGGTGATAGCCGCGCCCGACCCCGAGCTGGCCCCCCGACTGGTTGAGCGTCTCGATGAGTGAGACCGGATCCATGGGCGCGCCGTCGATGGAGACGGGGACGCCGTGCTCGAATTGGACGTCGAGCTTGGCGTGACCTGCGCCTCCCTTGGTCCAGCACCAGCCCTCTTCGGGCAGGGGCTCAGAGCTCGCGAGGAGGCTGCCGCCTCCGATCGTGAGGCCCCAGAGCCCTGCGTTCACCGAATACTCAGCTCCTGCGGGGGGGAGTTGGTGGCCGTGCTCTTGGAGCCAGGCGCGCTGCTCGTCGCGGCTCGGCATCTCATCGCGCACAGGCGCGAGGATCTCGAGCCCAGGGGCGCAGATGGCGAGGGCAGCCTCGAAGCGGACCTGGTCGTTGCCGGCAGCCGTGCAGCCGTGGGCGAGTGCGTCAAAGCTCTCTTCGAGGGCGAGCTCAGCGAGGAGCTCTGCTTGGAGGCTGCGCTCAGCCGCGACGGAGAGGGGGTAAGTCCCTCCGCGCCGGACGTTGCCAGCGATGAGCCAGCGCAGGACGTCGGCGAAGAGCTGAGCGCGCGCGTCGATGAAGCGGTGCTCTGTCGCACCGAGTGTGACCGCACGCGCCGCGATGGCTTCGCGCTCTTGGGCGTCCATCCCGCCGCAGTCGACGGTGGAGCAGACGACGTCGTGTCCTTCGTCGGAGAGGCGGGCGGTGAGGTAGGAGGTGTCGAGACCTCCTGAATAAGCGAGGAGTATGCGCATGCTAGTGCAGTGTGAAGAGGGGAGAGTGGTCTTGGCGTGGGGGTTGGTTCGGCGGCTCAGAGCAGGTCTTGGACCCGCTTCATCACCGCCTCTCCTCGTCGCTCGCTCTCGACAGCGACAAAGATGGTGTCGTCTCCTGCGACCGTCCCGAGGAGCCCGGAGAGCTCCTCCTCTTCCAGCGCGCGGGCGATGGAGCTGGCAGCGCCAGGTTCGCAGGAGAGGACGACGAGGTTGGATCCGGCTGCGCTCGCGCCGCGCAGCAGGGGCTGGAGCGCTTCGAGCCGAGTGACCCGGTTGGCCTCCAAGACGACATAGCGCCCGCCGTGCTTGACGGCTCCGAGGGCTCGCAGGTCGCGTGAGAGCACGGGCTGGGTGCTCTCGAGGCCGTCCTCAGCCAAGAGGGCGAGGAGCTCTTGTTGGCTGGAGATAGCGTTCTCAGTGAGGAGGGTGCGGACCCGCTCTCGTCTTTTCTTAACGGCGAACATGGCGAATAGGATACGGATAAGTATTCAACTAGCAAGCATATTATGCGTATTTTGACTGAATATATGCGGCTATGCGTAGCATCAGCCCCTCGGTACCTTCATGGCGATGAATGAAGCACGAGAGGAGCCCTGGTTCGTCGCTGCCTTCCGCTCGGAGTACCGCACGGTCTATCCA
>PVBE010729918.1_pt1 | contig 28443 bp, 26 predicted proteins | sample 1631181 | NCBI WGS metagenome assembly PVBE01 (sample SAMN08397723, study PRJNA350692) | Marine metagenome, whole genome shotgun sequencing project. | isolation source: water | place: Pacific Ocean | collected 2012-04
ATTGCGGTCGCGAAGGCCTTCCCACCAAAGTCTTTGCGGCAGGTGGCTGAGGCTGAAGATCTCACCAATCAGAGGCGTCACGACAAAAACCCCTTTTCGATTCGCCTCAGCGCTGGCCCTGATGATGGGTTCATCCCAAGGATGAAGCGAAAGATCAAATTTGGACCAATGAATGGGGAAGTAATAACGTGCTTTAAGGTCGATACTCGCCTGTATTCCCTCCTCGGGGAACATGTGAATCTGTGCCCAGTTTTTGTTGTATGCCCCGTTTTCAATAAAGGCGATATCGAACGGCCCGTACTTCTCGCCGATCTCGCGAAATATCTCGGAATATCCAGTGTCTCCGCTGAAATAGACCTTAAAAGATTCGGCATCGATTACCCATGAACCCCAAAGCGTTTTATTGCGATCACTGAAGCCGCGCCCGCTGAAATGGCGCGCCGGTGTTAGCGTTAGGTGAAGCGTACCAAAGTGCTCCGACTCAAACCAATCTAACTCAGTGATCCGTTGGCTATCAACACCCCACCGTTCCAGATGCGCTTTGACGCCCAGAGGCACAAAAAAACGCTCGACGCGCTGACTCAGGTATCTGATCGCCTTTGCATCCAAATGATCGTAGTGATCGTGGGAAATCACGACCCCATCAATCTTTGGCAAGTCCTCAATCGCTATTGGGTGCTGAATAGGAAAAGGTTTTCCAAATACCGGAATTGGGGACGCCCGAAAGAACACAGGATCCGTCAGCAGCATCAGCCCCTGCGCCCTCATAAGGATCGTTGAATGGCCAAGCCAGATGAACTCCCCATCGGCCAGTGATGCCGGCGTAAAGGCCGCCGAGAGAAGCGGGCCAAGTGGGTTTTTATCTTTCGAGGGGAAGAACCACCTCCAAAATGAGGACTTAGAGTCTGGCTCTTGTGTATTGAGGTGCGTCTGAACAAGATTTCTGAATTGGCCTGCAGCAAAGTTTGGAGACCCGGCTATCCGTTCTGCGCTCGACGAATCTGGCTTACCCCCAAACACGGGTGCTGTCTTAAGAAAGAGCCAAATAACCCCCGCCAGCACAACGGCGATCATCAGAAAATACTTGAAGAACGTAAAGGCTAATTGCATAGAACCAATGGAGTCGATCGAGTATGCCGTCTACGTGAAGTATTGGTGACAAAAAAGAGGTCAGACGCCTCTTTTTTGCAAATGACTCCCTTTAAAACGCACCGGATATGTGGCGTCCCCAAGGGGATTCGAACCCCTGTTGCCGCCGTGAAAGGGCAAAACCAGTCTATTTGCACCCGCTCGGTAGGAATTTACTGTTCAGAGAAGCCCCGAAGCCCAAAACCATAGTGGAACAGCCAGTTCCACAACGCCATGTGATGGGTTGGCCGCTTGATTTTGTTGCACATAGGAAAAAGCCACGATCCTTAATTAGCTCATGTGCAGATGATGAGAAAGTAATTGCGATTCCCCCGTACTGAGATGGCGTCGAACCAGGCAACGTCACAACGCCTCCAGGTGAGATCTTTGTCCAGCTTACCGAACTGACGAGGTCACTAGAGATTAGGGTTGGATCAACCCCCAACAGCGAAATTGGCCCAGACGGAGGAAGGCTGCTTTCAACGCTATCGTACTCAGCGATTGCAGACTTGAGGGGACCAACGATTGTCAGTCCCTCTGAGACCTGAGCCCGCGCCACATAATTGTTGTACTGCGGGATTGCAACCGCCGCGAGTATCCCGATGATCGCGACGACGATCATCAACTCAATAAGCGTGAACCCCTTGGATTTCATATCGCCAGCATTTCAATGACTTATGGGGCCACGGTGCAACCGACTTGCACACTAGGCTGCCTTTCCCCCTCGGCCAGATCCTCGATTTTGGCCCGCCATCCGGGCGGCGCCTCACCATTGATCCAGAAACTGTCGTCCACTTGCGACGGGCCAATTGAATTTATGGCGTCCCCAAGGGGATTCGAACCCCTGTTGCCGCCGTGAAAGGGCGGTGTCCTAGGCCAACTAGACGATGGGGACAATTATGGTGGAGCCGGACGGGATCGAACCGACGACCTCTACAATGCCATTGTAGCGCTCTCCCAACTGAGCTACGGCCCCGAGCGAACGCGCTATTCTCGTTTCTGCGCCGTCTTGGGTCAAGCGCCCTGCTCTGCCCGGGCCGCAATAAAGGCCAACGCCGTATCGATGCGCTGTAACGTTCTTGGCTTGCCGACTAGTTCCAGAGTCTGATCTATAGGCGGTGTTGCTGCTGTACCTGAGACTGCCACGCGCAGCGGCTGGGCGATCTTTCCAAGTTTGGAATCGTGGGCCTCCACACAAGCCTGCAACGCCGAATGGATAGTCGGGGCTGTCCACGGCTCGACCCCGGCAAAACGCGCCCTTACATCTTCCAGCAGAGGGCCTGCCACTGGCCGCAGGTGCTTTTTTGCCGCCCCCTCATCGTAGCCATCGATCTCCTGGTAAAAATAAAGGCTCTTGTCCGTGAGTTCATCCAGTGTCTGGGCGCGCTCGCGCAATGCCTCCACAACCGCAGCCATCTCTGGCCCACCCGTCAGATCTATGCCCCTGCCCGTGAGTCGCTCGCTCAACAGCTGCTCCAGCCTGTCGCCAGCAGCCTCCTTAATATAGTGCTGGTTAAGCCATTTAAGCTTGTCTAGATCAAACGCCGAGGCGGCACGATTGACCGCGCCAAGATCGAAAAATTCGATCATCTGCTCTAACGAGAAGATCTCCTGATCGCCATGCGACCAGCCCAGGCGTAACAGGTAATTGCGCATAGCCTCAGGCAAAAAACCTTCGTCACGATAATCCAGCACGCTTACTGCCCCGTGACGCTTGGACAGGCGTTGCCCGTCTGCCCCCACAATCATTGGCACATGAGCAAAAACCGGTAACGATGCCCCCAGCGCCTTGAAGATATTGACCTGGCGCGGGGTGTTATTGACATGATCATCACCGCGGATCACATGGGTGATCGCCATATCGACATCATCGACAACAACGGCAAAATTGTATGTTGGCGTGCCATCGGGACGCGCGATCACCAGATCATCGAGTTCTTCGTTGCTGATATTGACCTGACCACGCACGAGGTCCTCGAATATCACCGGGCCATCCAGTGGATTGCGAAAACGGATCACCGGCTCGACACCGGGCCTGGTGGGATCCTCGGCATCGCGGCACTTACGGTTATAACGCGGTTTGATGTTCTGGGCCCGCTGCGTTTCACGCACCGCATCCAGTTCTTCCTGACTGCAATAACACCGGTATGCCAGGCCCTGCTCCTGTAACTGATCAAGCACTTCGCGATAACGATCTGCCCGATCTGACTGAAAGATCGGGCCGGCATCGGCATCCAGCCCCATCCACCGCATACCTTCGAGAATCACATCCACCGAAGCCTGGGTAGAGCGCTCAAGATCGGTATCCTCTATGCGCAGTACAAACTCCCCACCGTGATGGCGGGCATAGAGCCAGCTAAATAACGCTGTGCGAACCCCCCCGATATGCAGATCACCGGTAGGGCTGGGGGCAAAACGGGTGCGAACGACCGACATCATAAAGTCCTGCGTGGTATGAAGAGCGCGATTCTAATTATAATAAGCCCTAATAGCACGCCAGATTCGATCGCGTGCTACCCCTCATGGGGCGCGTAGCTCAGCGGGAGAGCACTGCCTTCACACGGCAGGGGTCACTGGTTCAATCCCAGTCGCGCCCACCATTTTTCCTGTGTTTTAGCCAGTGGTTTCCAAGCCTAAATCCTCGGGCATTGCTTTCTGTTTTTATGCTAATAAATCAGGTAAGCACCATATCACAACCCCTAAATCTCAACACCGGAAACGGGCTTTACACTACCTATATAGGCTCAACGAGTGCTTAGAAAAGATCTACAGGTTAGGCCTCCCCTACCCACTGCTATAAGGCATCAAGCAATGCTTGGTAGGTCGCTCCCAGGGGCGTTTTGCTTAAGGCAGTAGCTCTGCGGGTCGCTTGCCTCGATACAACGCCAGACCAATAAGCTTGAGCACTCGCAGTGGTAGCTGCATCATACTTCTCTTTTGCCCAGTTATATCTTCGGGTTTTGTATACCGCTAAAGATAAATATTTATCCGCACCTGGCCAATTACGATTCACGAGCAAACCATCCTCGCGGTAATTACAGGACAATCCAGCAACGCATCCTGGCAGGGTTGGCGCCCCATTCGGTTGAGTTGTAAGAGTTACACCATGCAAATCCAGAAAGGCCTGAAGTGCTTCTGCTGGTGTAGCAGTTGTTCCCCCCTCACAACCACTTGGCCTGTAGGATTCTTCAATGTCGGTGGTGCAGTTAAAAGAGACGGCACCATCGGCTACCGTAGGTGTTAAACGAAGAAACTTCCCATCATGTTGGCTGTTTAGCCCAAATGTGCCGGTAATCGTACCCAGGCCATCATTGGAGACTTCAACTTTGCTGATGTAATCCCCTTTGATATTCAAGGCGGTGGCAATACCTACTGCGACATTCGCATCCGTTGTGCCATCGGGAAACGTCCCCTGGGTATTGTGGTACTCAACCAGGCTGCTTTTCAGGCTTGCGACGAGGTTAAAGCCTTCTGCCACCTGGCTTTTGGCGACATAGTTTTGGTACTGCGGCACCCCTACCGCCGTCAGTATCCCGATGATCGCGACTACGATCATCAGTTCGATCAGTGTGAAGCCTTTTTGTTTCATCGCTTCTTAGTGTTTTTCGGCTAAGAAATGCGTCAATCGGCACAACAAACTCAGCCATATCATCTGGGTGCTGCGGTTCTTACTGAACTTTATCAGACTATTCAACTAAAACCCCGGCAATGCCGGGGCTTAGTGGGACTTCAAACCCTGCCTGACTATTTACAAGCCCCTGGCAGATAGGCATCTTCAATACCGTCAGTAGATGCACCATCACACGCCCATGTCACCGCGCCCTCTCCTGAGGTATAAGAAGGTGTCAATGTAAGCGCTTTTTCGGCGACGCTGGAATTTACGCCGTTCGCAGCCGTGTCCATCGTTATCGTGATCACACCCGTATCTGCTGCGACGGTCAACGAGCCGACATAAGCACCCTGGGTGGTGGTAGCGTAGGTAATATTGTTAGTGGCATCGGGAACGGCGTCGTATTCGTTAACGTGCGTTCCCACAGCAAGTTTGGCCGGGCCGGCAAGATTCAGTGCTTCTGCTACCTGGGACCTGGCTACATAACTTTGATACTGCGGCACCGCAATCGCAGCCAAAATGCCGATGATCGCCACGACGATCATCAGTTCGATCAGAGTGAAACCGGCTTGTTTTTGCTCTCGTAGATGTTGGTTCAGGCGTTGCATTTTTCCCCCTCTGCCGTTGGGCAGATTGTCTATGAATTTATGTGATAACACAATATCACAAGTCTTTTGTTATTTACAACCCCCAATATTATACGGTTTAAGGGGCTTACCGAAACTCCTGCCAGATCAGGCTCAAACGGGTGGCGATCAAAAGGCAACCCATCCTTTTCCAGATACTCAGCGAAAAAGCGCCGCCTACACGCGGCAGGGGTCGCTGGTTCAATCCCTGTCGCGCCCACCCATTTTGTGATTACTCCTCAGAGTGATCCGGTTGGGGTTTCCAGGAGTACCTGAGTATTATGGATAACCAGATGTAGGTTGAACCCTCATCTCACGCAGTTTATGGTTAAGAGCATCAAAAAACAGCGTGCCGCTCTCACCCCCCGAACTGCTGCGAGCATTACGCCTTCGAGGTTCCATTGAATGACACATAACCATCCTCCACTGCTTGGGTATGCTGATCGGCTTTCAGCCCGGGCGGGAGAAGTTGTTGAAGTTAAGGTCAGTAGTTATCTGGAAGGAGAATATACCGCGCGCTTAGTTCGGACAATCTGTGCTGACCCGAATCCCCAGGGGATGGGATTAACAGAAGAAGATGTTGGTTCCAGTTTTGCCTCCACCTATCCGGCGCGGATCCAGAAATTTGCTCCCGGCTCTTGTGTAAAAGTGCCTTTGCCAGAGGGCAATAATCTCCCCGAAGTCTTTACGGCTTCCACTATGATATGGCCGACACTTCCGGGTAGAGAAAAACAGGCAGTTCTCTCGGTGAGTGTTGCAAATTCAGGAACCGCATTCATATTGGGCCTTGATGCTACTGGCAGGCCGTGGGCTGCTGTCAGACTAGTCGATGGTAGCTGGGCTGAATGCACCTTGCATACGCCGCTTGATGAGCGGCGATGGGCTCACCTCTCGGTGGGGGTCAGTCAAATAGATGGTTTCCTGAAGCTACACTGCAGCAGTGAGCAGTTAACTGAGGCCTCACAATCTGCCTTGGCTAAACCCCCTGCTTTGGGATCAAAAACGCCGGGCATTCTGATAATTGCAGCTGCCGAAGATGGCCAACGTCAGATGCACTTCAATGGCAAGATAGACAGCCCGGCAATTTGGATAGGTGATTTGGATCTAGACGCCACCGGGTGGGCTGACAATCAAGCTCCGATATTCGCACGTTGGGATTTCTCTAAAGACATCTCCAGCTGCCGAGTTCCTGATATAGGGCCCAATCAACTGCACGGTGAGACGATCAATTTTCCTGCGCGGGCGATGACAGGTGCTAACTGGGATGGAGCCGAGATGTGCTGGAGACACGCTCCAGACCATTACGGCGCAATCCATTTTCATGAAGATGACATCTACGATTTCGACTGGGCAACAGATTTCTCGTTTCAGATTCCTGAGAACCTCAAGTCTGGGATATACGGCATACGCCTTGAACAACAGGGCCATCATGACACGATTCCGTTGTTTATCTGCCCGCCACGCGGGCGACCCACTGCACGCTTGGGTCTTTTGGTATCGACTTTTACCTACACTGTGTATGGCAACCACGCCCGGCCTGATTATGACCCCGCCTGGATGGACAAAGTTAAGGCCTGGGGCGCATACCCTTGGAATCCAGCCGAATACCCAAACTATGGTTGCTCTACCTACAATTTTCACTCCGATCGAAGTGGCATCTGCCATGCAAGCCACTGCCGGCCTTTATTTAACCTGAGGCCCGGCTACCTTACTTTTGGCGCCAGCACATGTTCAGGCCTACGCCATTTCCAGGCCGACAGCCATCTAACCACATGGCTTGAGGCTCACGACTACGATTACGACATCATTACCGACGAGCAACTTCACAACGAAGGTGTCAGCGCTATAGAGGGGTATTCAATGGTCACGACCGGGTCTCACCCGGAATACCATACCACCCGCTCACTCAACGCCCTAACCCACTATCGTGACCAGGGTGGCAATCTCGCCTATCTTGGAGGAAATGGGTTTTACTGGCGGGTGGCAATTCATCCCGAGAATCCCTCACTCATCGAGATTAGAAGAGCCGAAGGCGGCATCAGGGCCTGGGCTGCCGAACCAGGGGAGTATTACAATGCATTTGATGGCCAGTATGGCGGCTTGTGGCGCCGGAACGGCAGGCCACCTCAAACTCTCGCGGGAGTAGGATTCTCCGCACAAGGTCAGTTTTTCGGCTCCTATTATCGCCGCACACCCAGAAGTTACGAGGACGAATTCAGTTGGATGTTTGAGGGCGTTGGAGATGAACTGATTGGTGATTTCGGCTTTAGCGGCGGTGGAGCAGCCGGCTTTGAGCTAGATCGCTATGACCGCCTGTTAGGCTCGCCAGAGAATGCAGTAGTAGTTGCCTCATCAGAGAACCATGACGATACCTTTATCTTGGTTCCTGAAGAGCAACTTACCCACATCACTAACTGGGCAGGTGTACCAGACAAGGACCTGATCCGCGCGGACATGGTGTACTTTGACACACCTTCTGGGGGCGCTGTGTTCTCCACCGGCTCGATCACATTCTGCGGCAGCCTGCCTCATAATCACTTTCGAAACAATATCTCCAAACTGCTTAAAAATATTTTTGATCGCTTCCTGGATGTAACCTAACAAACGCCAAAAAGTTTTTTTTCAAAACTCAGCGGCCGCACTGAAATACGCTGCTAACACCGGGCCGCAATAAGCGCAACGCAGCATCAAGAGGAGTTGGCGTTCTGCAGGGGGTTAAAGCCACCCAAACAAGATCACAGGCGACTCTTACTTTTCTTAACTAAAATGGCGCGCGAAGGACGCACCCAGCATCGTTCTCGGTCCGCTTACCTGCATTGATAGCCAATTGCCCGTTAACCGCAACATAGTTAAATCCCTCGGGATAACTCCTGGGCTGTTCAATGGTCCAGGTACTGCTGACGGCAGTTGGATCAAAGACCACAATATCGGCCTGGAAACCCTCTTGCAAACGACCACGATTGGCTAAGCCTAGTCGCTCAGCGGGAAGGCTGGTTAGTCGTCGGACGGCTTCTGCTAAAGATAAGACGCCGCGCTCCCTTACATAATGACTCAAAAATTCTGAGGTCCAGCCATATCCACTCAATGAACCAAGCTGACCCGCAAGATCACCATAAGGCGCTAATGCCAAGGTATCTGATATAACGACACACTCAGGCTGCTCAAGACAGAGTTCTACATCATCCTTAGAGAAAGACTGTGAAGTCCAAAGCAGTTGGTGCATCTCACTACCCTCTTCAAGCAGTAGATCGAACACGACATCGTAAGGGTCTTTCCCCCGTATACGCCCAATGTCTTCGAAATTCTCGCCAACGAGATCAGCATTTGCCTTGGAGTTAAGCAGTACAATTTTTGACCAGAGCCGATCCACCACAAGCATCCACATGGGGTTTCTGTTTTGTTTAATCTTCTCCCTTAACTGGTCATCTTTTAAACGGCCTATTACTTTTTCGACCCCACCCTCCAACGCCCACCTCGGGAGGATCGCCATAACTAAGGTGTGAGCCCAGTCATGAGGTATGACATCAAATGCGACCTCAACCCCATGCTGGCGAGCGGTTTGGATCATCTCCAAAGTGTGCTCCATGGCATGTGGCGGAGCACCATACTTGGGCTGTATATGTGATATCTGCAGTCGTGCCCCAGATAAGCGGGCTGTGGCAATCGCTTCACCGAATCCTAAATCGTAGAAGCGATCCCGGTTGCGAACATGTGTGGCATAAAGTCGATTGTGACGGGCCGCCACTTCACACAGGGGTACGATGTGCTCAGGTGCTGACTGGATACCAGGCCAGTACTCCAGGCCCGTCGAGAATCCTGCCGCTCCCTGCTCCAGGGAGACCTCAACCAACTCCGCCATTTTGTCCACTTCTTCAGGTTCGGGTAGTCGCAGGTCATCGCCCATCACCATGCGGTGTACAGCGCCATGACCGACAAATGCCGCCACATTTACGCCAAGCTTCCCCTGATCTAAGTGATTCAGGTAGTCACCAAAAGTTTCCCATTGCGCCTTTTCAGCACTGGGGGCATAACCAATCGCAACCTTGGGTATCTCGCTGTGGTGACATACCGGAGCACAACTGTGACCACATTGGCCGACAACTTCGGTCGTTACACCCTGATGTACCTGGCTCTCAGCTTTACCATTGGCTACCAAGGTAAAGTCCGAGTGGGTATGCAGATCGATAAAGCCCGGTGTAACGACAAGACCTTCAATATTGATTCGCTGGATACATTCAACATCATCCAACTGGCCGATACACTCGATCCTGTCACCCAGAATTGCGACGTCCCCAGCATAAGGTTTATTACCAGAGCCATCGTAGACCAGCCCTTTTTCAAAAATGCAGTCGATCACCGGGCTACCCCTTAGGACTACTGTTATCGACTCGGGCCAAAAGCCAAGTTTGGTACGAAGAGGGTCAAGTCAGGGAGAAGAATTATGATCACCATACCGACGATGTAGGCAAGGATGAAAGGCAGTACGGCGACCGATATCCGCTCAATGGAAACACCGGAAATGCGCGACGCCACTGTCAGATTGGCTCCCAGTGGTGGCGTGAGGAAGCCAATTTCGCAGGTCATGACCGTGAATATGCCAAATAGAACCGGGTCGACCCCGAGTGACGAGACCAATGGCAGAAAGACCGAGGTAAACAAAATGATCTGTGCCAGCGACTCCATGAATGTCCCGATAAAGATGTAGAACACACCGATCAGCAGTAGGACCAAGATGGGGTTTTCAGTAATTGAACTGATGCCTTGTTGAACGGCTGCGGGAACATCATAAAAGGCCGTGAGCTGGCCAAACGCAAGAGTCGGGGTCAGCAGGATAAGAATGCCCGTCAGAAGTGCAGTGAAGCGCAGTGCCTCGATGATCTTTTCAAGGCTCAACTCACGGTAGATAAACAGACCGACGAACAGAGCATAGGCCACGGCAACACTGGCTGCCTCAGTCGGGGTAAACACACCGCCGTAGATGCCGCCAAGAATCAGGATCGGTGCCCCAATAGACCATTTTCCATCCCAAGCCGCACGCAAAAACGGCCGCCACGAAAACGCGGGACCGGTTCCGCCATAGCCCCGTCGCCGCGCGACGATGTAAGCGGTGAACATCAGCAATAAAGTGACCAGAACGCCCGGTACGATACCGGCTAAAAACAACCGCGGAATAGAGGTCTCGGACACAAGGCCGTAGATAATCAGCAGATTCGACGGCGGGATGAGGCTGCCAAGCGCGCCGCCACTGGCCGTAATGGCGGCCGCGAACGGAACATCATAACCCTCCCGGCGCATCGCGGGAACCGTCACTGACCCGATGGCGGCAGTAGTTGCAGGTCCCGACCCGGAAAGAGCGGCAAACAACATGCAGGCAAATACCGTCACCAGACCCATGGAGCCGCGATAAGCCCCGACCAGATTGGTTGCAATAGCGATCATGCGGGTCGCCATGCCACCAACTTCCATAAGCCGCCCGGCGAGAACGAAGAGCGGAATAGTCAGCAATGGAAATGGTCTCAGACTCGAGTAACCGGTCTGCGCCAATAGTGTGTACGGGATGTCGATGAGGTAGAGCGCCAACGCAGTCGTGAGGCCGACCGAGGCGAAAAGCGGCACGCCGATCACGGTCAGGCCGACAAATGCCAACGCCAGGATAGACAGTGAGTTCATGTCGACTGCTCCTGATCCTGCACGTCACCAAACCCCTGCTCCTGGAGCATGCCGGGCAGGCCCTGGCAGCCTTCACGAATCCAGTAAAAATAGGTCTGCCCTAATCGAATCAACATCAACCCATAGCCAATAACGAGAATGGTCTGGGGATAAAACTCGTCGATGCCGAGACTCGGGCTGAGCGATGTGAATTTCCAGGCCACGGCCAGATAGTCGATGGCGACTTTGATCATAAACAGGGAGAAAAAGGCCCAGAGCAGGTCGCTGATAAAGATCACGACCCGGCCCATACGAAGCGGCAGGAAAGCCACACCAACAATGATGCGTATGTGGAATCTCTCCCGGACACAAAGCGCGGCGCCCATATAAACCGCCCAAACCATGCTCATGGCGGCCACTTCTTCGGTCCAGTGGATCCCCTCATGGAACAGGTATCTGGCAACGACCTGGGCAAAGACGCAAAGGAAGATAACCACCAGGCAACTGCAGCAAATCAGCTCCTCAAAATGCCGCTCAAGCCATTTTATGACAACCATTTCCGCATCCGAGGCATGGATTCACCGAAGTTGTAATATGCAGGAGCAGCTGCTGCACGATCTGATCGACCGTGCAGCAGCTGGTGCCGTTGTTCCCCGCTTGACCGCTTTACCAGGATTGCTAAACCAACCCGGGGCAACCGGCGTCCCTTAGCGGTAAGATGAAAGAATTGAGACTATTCTGCTGCGGCCTGAATGGCGTTGACCAACTCGACGAATTCCGCTCCCCGTTTCTTCGCGAAAGCCTGCTGCACTGTCTGCGCGGCCTTGATGAAATCGGTCTTGTCGGGATCGGTCCTGGCCATGCCACCTTCGGTCGAGAGCCAATCGCGCACTTCTTCGGTTTCGTTCAACACCTGCTGCCGAAATTCCATACCAGCGTCTGTCGCCGCCCTGAGTACCTGTTCACGAAGCCCGTCGTCCAGGCGCTTCATGAAATGGTCGGAGGCAAACAGCGGTGCCATAGCGACGAAATGCTCGAGAATGACCAGATGCGGCTCGAATTCATAAAACTTCATGTCTTTGATGAACGAAGTGCCATTGTCACCGCCGTCAACCGTCCCGGTCTGAAGCGCGGTTGGTGTGTCTGACCAGGCCAGCGGGATGGGCTCGGCACCGAAGGCTTCGAAAGTCGCAAGCATCACCTCATTCTTCGGCGTGCGAACCTTAAGGCCTTTCATATCGGCCATGGTGTTGATGGCACGCTTGGAGTTGTAAAAATCGCGGTATAGCGCGGGGCCGAAAGTCAGTAGATGCACACTGGTAGCTTCCTGCAGTCCCTTCTTCATCAAGTCACCAACTGGGCCATCGACGACCCGCTCCAGATGCGCAGTATTCTGGAAGACGTAAGGCAAAACGGTTACGTCCATGAGCGGCCAGTGTGGCGATATGTTGTTAGCTGTAATGATAAACGCGTCAACGGTGCCAAGCTGCATTGCCTTGAAGCCTTCATCTTCGGTGGAAATTTGATTGCAGCAACGAATTTTCACTTCGACACGGCCACCGGTATATTCGTCGACCTTTGCCTTGACTATCGTGGCTAAATCACCGTAGATCGACTGCATCGGCGCACCGAAGCCAAGGTTCATCGTGACATCAGCAGCCGTTGCCGGCAGGGTTGAGACTGCCAGTCCCATCGATACTGCTGAAAGAGCAGCCAGCTTGATTAGTTTTCGTTTAAGCATTAGTTGTTTCCTCCGTTGGAAATATGGTCTGACACCTTCTTTGAGGCTGTTACTCAAGATAATCTACGAAAAGGTAACCAAAACGAGTATTAATCACCTTTTGCCCATTTTCAAATGCATTTTTTGACCTTTTAGTTGCACTTTTTGCATCTTTAGATCTTTCTGGTGCCCAGATATTGCAAGAAGCCTATCCGGGGGCGCGCCTGCACCATCAACCAACTGCTGGGGTCCACTTTGAGGTACACGGTTTTGCGGGTTGTACAAATTCAATCCAGCCACCGTCGTTTTTATCCACTCCCCGCGCGCCAACACGCGCCCTCGCTCATTCGAGCACAGCGGTGTCTTGCTGTCAATTTTCAAGGTTCAGTTCAACTTTATGCCTCGGATATATCCAGTTCAAAAACTCGGGTATATGCAATATTCAACTCTTCTTATCGAAGATTCGAAAATAAGCTGGTGCCATCGAGCGAACACCCTTGAAGGATCTCGCAGCACTTACCGAGACAGGTAGCGCTTGCTAAAACGCAAAATAACTGTTTTTCGTAATTATTGGTTTAGTTCAGTGGGAGAGTACTGCCTTCACACGGCAGGGGCCGGAGGTTCGAATCCTCTCACCCCAACCAATATCTCCTGCTTCTGGCCCAGCAATATAACTGCTCACTTAATTAAGGGGCGAAATGAGAGGGTCGGAATCACTGCTGCCACCGGTCGAAAGGGCCTAGAGCAAGTGCTCCGCCATCGATCCGAAACGAAGCGCCATTGGCGAAACGTCCGACTGGTGCCACTAGATAGTGCACCAGCCCAGCGATCTCATCAGGCAGACCTACCCGGCCCGCGATATTAATGCTCTCACCTGACTCTTTTAAAGAATGCACAATTTCCGATGCTAATTGCGTGTCGACCAGTCCAGGATTGACCTGATTAACGCGAATGCCTGCGGCCATCCACTCTTTTGATAAAGCAACAGTCGCTGCACTCAATGCCCCTTTGGTAGCGCCATACACCACACTGCCTGGAGACGGTCTTTCAGCATCGACAGAGCCAATCATAACAACAGAAGGATCATTACTTTGCGCCAGATGCTCATACGCCTGCTGACACAAACGTAGCGGCGCCCACAAATTGAGCTCAACGTAAGCATTAAAATAGTCCCTATCCACGTCTGCAAAAGGCATTGGGTCAGCACGCCCTACATTATTAACAAGAACATCCAGGCCACCCAACAGATCGACAGCCCTTTCGATTACCGTATCGGTCTCTTCAGGTTCACTCAGGTCTGCCACAAGCGAATGCATCGCCCCATTGGACTGGGGTACCTCTCCGGACCGCGAAACAACAACAACGGTAGCGCTCGCATTGGCCAGACGTGATGCGATAGCAGCTCCGATACCGACTGATGCGCCGGTCACGAGAACACGCTGGCCGTCAAGGCTGAATCCAGAATCAGCCATAAGTGATAACCTCCTCAATCATAGACTCTATAAGCGTGAAGCCTTTGGCCTATGGGGCTAACTGACCTCAGTCGAATCAAAATGCTTACTCACCCCGTGCTCAGTCTTATCCCAGTAAAACGGATTGAACAACAACTGATACAGGGCCCGGTAGCTCGCAATCGATGCAAGGAGCCAATATACCGGCACTGTAATAACATACGGAATCATGTCGTACATTTTTCGCCGCCAGATCGCCAGCAGATGAAGGAGTATTAGCAGTAGATTGCCCACCACCAGGTTAAACAGTGCGCATTCGAGAATAAAAGACGGAAACAAAAACCGCGTTTCGTCAAATCCCACAATCACGGTAATCAGAAAAATGACTACCAACACCAAATTAACGAGACTACTGAACACAGTACCGCCAATAAACAGATGGTACGCAATAAAATCAACTGCGCCAAAGTCCCGATAGAGGCTAAGTGGCCGCCGAAGATGAACTAAGTAGGTCTGCATATAACCCTTAAGCCAGCGGGTTCTCTGTTTTATCCATGAAATGACGCGTGAGGTTGCCTCCTCCCATGTGGTTGAAGCAATTACCTTAGATTCATACCCCAGACGATTCATGCGAATGCCCAGATCTGCATCTTCTGTCACGTTATAAGGATCCCAAGCGACCATTTGCTTGAGAAAGTCAGTACGAAAATGATTGCTTGTTCCACCTAATGGAATGGGTATACGAAGGCGGCTCATGGCTGGGAGCATGAGATCAAACCAGAAGGTATATTCCATTGTGAACATACGGGTCAGCCAATTGTCTCGGCTGTTGTAATAATTCAGCGCACATTGGATGCAGGCGAGTTTGTCATTGCTTTCCCGGAATGTATTTATAGCCAGCTTGAGCTGTCCTGGCTCAGGCTGATCTTCCGCATCGTAGATAACGACAAACTCACCCCGGGCAAATTTCAGTGCGTAGTTACATGCTTTGGGCTTGGTCCGTGGCTCACTGGGAGGAACCCGGGTAATCTCAAAGAATGACGGCAATTGCAGACTCTTTATGATCTCTATTGTGTCATCATCATCCGCTTCCACCACCATCTTGATATCCAACTGGTGAAGTGGGTAATCGAGTTGCTGCAGATTCTTAGCGAGATTGGTGATGGTGATATTGGACTCCTGATACATCGGCACGAGGATCGTATATACCGGAAGACTTTTCTCATCTAGTTCAACAGTTGCATCCCGTCTTACTACGGGAATAGTCAGGCCAACTATTGACAACAAAAACTTGAACAGCAAAACACCCGTCACCGCCAGTGTGATGGCAACGTTAACCACTACCGCAGCAGACTGAAAATTCAGATAAAAAAGGAGCCCGAGCAGAACAAAAAAGATCACAAAGAGTACCTGCTGACTCCTGGTAAAGGTGTTCAAAGCGCTCATCTCTGGATCTTTATCGTACAGTTCGGTAACGATTTCACTGCTGTAATTCTCGTCATAAACCGACTGCAGGGTCCAGAAGATGTCGAATTTGGAAGTGACAACAACCTGGGCCTGCTCACCCCATTTTTCTCGAATGAGCTCAAACACCTGATCGCAGGGATCTGCGGTAGCCACGATGTACCCAGTAGGGCTTCGTTTAACTGGCAGCACCAACTTACCTGCATAAACATCACGATCTGCTGCCTCAAGAACTGACGGCTCGACTGGGCTCGCTGTAAGATCAACGAACTCAATATCAAAATGACGAGCCAGCGCCTGGTAATAGTCGAAAGCCCGGATTCCGTTTTGTGCCTGGAGGATATCTCCCAGGCGTCCACCCGCTGTCTGTTGAACCCTCAGGCCTTGTTCTAACTGTTCTACACTAACCAGCCCTTCCGCGACGAGGGCATCCCCAATTCTCCCGGTCGGTGCCGTAGGGGGTGTTATTTGATTTTCAGTCCTATCTTTATCTTCGGACATATCTCGCACTATCTCGCATCGGTAAGCTGAAAAGAACTGACTGACTTATGGACTGCTTTATAGGAATCTCTGACAAAATCAGATTCAGCCTGATTTCGTCAGAATCACAGTCGTCCTTTTTGCCTTGATCTTCCAGCGGTTAAATCTCGTGGATTGTGGCTGGGTAGCTTACAAGCCATGCATCACAGGCCGCCCGACAAGTGGCGCCTGATAAAGAACCCATCCTTGGCCCCGAACTGCCCTGAAATCTATCAGAAACTTGGTAATGTGTTGTCAACAAATCCGCCTGTCCGCCCAGGTTAGAGCCAACAACGCCGGATTGGTGTGCTGAAAAATGCCGATCTAGGATCTATTTCTGCCCTTTCTCATCGATTCAGGTCCAATTTCGCGGAGTTGGCGCCTGTTATTTGAGGAATTATTGGGCTATCAGTCAGAAGAACTCCAACTTCATACGGCAGAGGTCACTGGTTTAATCCCAGTCGCACCGACCTTTTATTCTGCCCCTTTAACAACGAACGAAGGTTTCGCCGGCTTGTATGGTGTCTCAGATGTTCCTCGGCTGTCACAAGTCGGTCACAGTGAGGGCCTCAAGATGGCTAGTACCGAAAGCAAACACCATGATCTATTTTGCAGGACTACCAAGCCCCAACCCTCCTGAGAGAGGGTTGGGGCTTTTCTTAGCGTTTTATACTGGGGCAATAATTCGCCAAAGCTGATTACAAACTAACCCTCGCCACGCGTCCAGGCTGCGAACTCTTTTTTGTCTGTTGAGAACTCAACCCCAACAGCAGGTTCATCTCCAACAACCCAGGCATCATGGCCTGGAGCAAAGCGATAGGCATCTCCCGCACTAATGGTCAATTCAGAACCATCATCGGAGACCACATGAATTTGGCCTTGGAGCAGTAGACCGATATGCCCCGCTTGGCAGCTTTCTGTTTCAACATGGGGCTTGATGCACTCCGACCACTTCCATCCTGGTTGCATGTTCGCTTTGGTAAGCGTCACGGCACCAAAATTAATGTTGGCAGCATGTGTTTTGTCTGGAGTCAGCGTACCATCGGGGTTTGACCATGATTTCTTTTCTAGCGTTGACATAACGAATCCTCTATTAACATTTGGGGTCGGGTTAGTATAACGTGGCGTGCCGCAATCCAGTCACAGCAGATATCAATAGCGGCGCCGAGGAAAACCGCAGACAGCATGGGTAAAAAGTAGGAGGACTATATTCTGGCCCGTATCTAAGTTGGGCCATTTCGGTCCGATTGAGCTCTGTTACACTGGGCTCGGTATTTCTGAATGCCAACGAAGCAGTCAGATGCCATAACTCAACATGGTCAAAGGAGATAAAAGTATGATCGGAGAAAAAGTAGGCTCCATCCCGTGCCAGACTACAGTTAAAACAGGGTCGGCAGAAGATGGTAGACCCGTTTTTGAAGTCTCTGCCCAAGGCGCAGGCACCCTTTGCGGGGCGGAAGTGACCTCAATGGCAAGTTACACTGCCAAGATGCAAGCAGATGGGAGTCTTTATGGGGAGTGCCCTAACGCCGGGGTAGTGATGGCGGCGGATGGTGTCGCTACATTCCGGGCTACAGGTGCCGGCTCATTCACTGCAGAGGGCGGAACCTCTTTTCGAGGCGTTGCCTATTTTCAGTCACAAGCACCTTCTCTATCTGCCCTCAACGGTAAAGCCGTCGTATACAGTTGGGAAGTAGATGCTGCAGGAGCCGCAGCCTGGGAGCTCTGGGAAGTCGTCTAGTCCGGGCGAAAACTATTGCCCGCGGTGGCGTGCCTGACGTGAAGCTGGCTGTGCTAGACAGCAACACGTCAGGCTCACCACCCACCCCGAGGTAAATAACTTCGGAGCCCACATAGGGTCTGGTAGCCACTTCGGATCTCGCCTATTTTGCTCTTATCGATCTGGCGTTGAGAGCATCAGAGCAGTTGGGAATAAGCCCTGCTACGGCACACTGACTGCGCGCAGAATCTTTCTAGAAATGGATCATCTGCTGGGGGTAAGAGGTTGTGTGGTTAAATAACCCCGTGACCAATACCGTACTTCTTATCGCTGGCATTGTGCTGTGGTACGCAGCACATCTGTTCAAGCGGCTAGCACCCAAGATTCGTGAATCTTTGGGGGAGCGTGGCAAGGGCCTGGTGACGCTGGCCCTGGTAGTCAGCGTTATCCTGATGGTAGTCGGTTATCGGGGGATGGAACCTGTCTACCTGTGGCATCCCCCGCTCTGGCTCGTGCCGGTAAACAATCTGATGGTTTTAGTCGCTATCTTTATGCTGAGCCCCGCATCGAAAAAGGGGGCGCTGCTGGCCGGTATGCGTCACCCCATGTTGGTGGGCTTTTTGCTCTGGGCGATAGCACATATCCTGGTCAATGGCGAAGTCGCTGCCGTCATCCTTTTTGGGGGGCTGGGTATCTGGGCAGGCGTTGAAATCATGGTAATCAACCGCGCCGAACCAGACTGGCAACCTGGCCAGAAAGGCACTATCGCGAAAGATGGTCTGTTTTTTATTGCCTCGCTGGTCTTACTGGTTATCGTTGGATACATCCACGGCTTGATTGGGCCATCTCCTTTTCTGAGCTGACTGTATTCGAGTCAGGGCGGCTTTTTGTTACCTCCGGCCCGGTAACTTTCAATTCACGGCACCGCTCAGTCGGAATGTGAAAATGCCAGAAACACTCTTTTCCCTGGAGAGCGCAGGGGTATGAAAGGGCCCCGTTTTTAGCCCGCCATTGTTCAGGGAGTCACGCCCTTACCGTCCACATTTCAGGACAAACAACTTTCCAGAGCCACAGAAAGTTTTAAAACAATTTCTTCTATATGTTCATCTTCAAGAATAAATGGCGGCGCGAGTAACACGTGATCTCCAAACTTGCCATCGCGTGTACCGGACATCGGGTAACAAATGAGTCCCTCAGCAAACGCGGCCTTTTTGAGTTTACCTGCCAAACCCATCGCTGGATCAAATGGGGTTCTGGTTTCTCTGTCTTGAACAAATTCCAGGCCCCGCAATAAACCCCTACCCCGGATGTCGCCCACATGAGGGTGGGCATCAAACTGTGCTTTGAGCGCTCTATTGAACTTTTCGCCCATCTCGCGCACGCGGGGGATCAGCCCTCGCGAAATGATTGCCTGCAAAACGGCACAACCCGCTGCGGCAGCGACAGGATGCCCCAGATACGTATGGCCATGTTGAAAAAACCCTGAGCCGTGCTCGATGGTTTGGTAAATCTGGGCGCTGCATAGCATGGCGCCTATAGGTTGGTAGCCCGCTCCCAGCCCCTTGGCAATACAAACAATATCCGGGCAAATATTCTCGGCCTCACAAGCGAACAGATACCCCGTGCGACCCATGCCACACATAACCTCATCCAGGATCAGTAACACACCATAGCGATCACAGATTTCGCGTATCTTTTTAAAATAGCCCTCAACTGCAGGAACAGCACCTGCCGTGGCCCCCACCACGGGCTCGGCCAAAAAAGCCATAACCGAATCTGGGCCCAGCCTTAAGATCTCGTCTTCGAGCTCCTGGGCGACACGCTGGCCATAGTCAAAACTGGTTTCACCCTGATAGCCATCAGCATATTCATAACAGGGAGATATATGCGCAACATCGACCAACAGGGGAGAGAACTGCTGACGGCGCCACTCGTTTCCCCCCACAGCAAGCGCCCCCAGCGTATTGCCATGGTAGCTCTGTCGTCTTGCGATCAGATGCCGGCGCTGCGGTTCACCCTTTTCCACAAAATACTGACGGGCCAGTTTTATCGCCGCTTCAGTGGCTTCTGATCCGCCCGATACAAAAAGAACCCGGTCGAGTTCACCTGGTGCATGATCGATGAGAAGATCAGCCAGTTTCTCGGCGGGCTCGGAGGTGAAAAATCCCGTATGTGCAAAGGCCAGTTTTTCTACCTGGCCCTGCACGGCTGCTATAACCTCTGGGTCGCCATGACCCAGGCACGATACCGCGGCACCGCCGGAGCCATCAAAATAGCGTTTGCCCCCAGCATCAATCAGATAACAGCCCTCACCTCCGACAGCCATTGGCGGTGACAATTTGGTATGACGGGGAAATACGTGGGACATCTCAACCTCCAGTCAATTCTGCAGATCGCAGTTTATCCTTATTGACATAAACCTGGCATATAAGGTTTATATTTTCTATCTGATTACGTAGCACGCTTACAGAAGCCGCATTATCATGCCAAAGTATTCCGGGCCCTTGAAGCCAGGGGCACCAGTGTTTTTCTTTCTCTCATGCCATCCTCTTGTTATAGAGTGCGGCTCAAATAGTTGATCAACTCCCGATTCAAACTCAGGAGGCTCAAAATTGTGTACCGCAGGCTTCCGACCGGATCAACGTGGTAGACTGATTTGACATTTAATCATCATCAGGGCGAATCATATGCACATTCAGATTATCAATTTCAATCTTGAGGGCATCAGCAGAGCAGAATACGAAGTGGTCTGTGACGATCTGGCTGGCACTTTTGCTGAAGTGCCCGGGCTCAAATCAAAACACTGGCTTGCAGATGAAGAAAACAACACTTACGGCGGCGTTTACATCTGGGAAACCAAAGAAGCCTACGAGGCATTCGTGGCATCAGAGCTTTTCGCCGGTGTTGGCGCGAACCCCGCACTCGCCAACATCACCTCCAAGGATTTTGGTGTGATAGAGGGCCCCACGAGAGTAACGCGAGGAATGTAACTTCGCCTAACAAAGTTTAATCTGGAAAGGGTGCACCTATTGGTGGGCCCTTATTTTTTGGAGGCTTCACCCGAAAAGCGCAACCGCGCACAGACCAACAGGGCAAAAGCGCCCGCTCTTAAGAACAGGATACCGCCGGCATAAGCCGACTTACCCGGGGTTATACGCTGTGACAAACCAGGCACTGGATGGTGCCCAGATGCTTCCGTCATCGCGAATATATCGACCAACAACATCTCGAAGCGCCTCGGTAACACTGCCCCTGAGTTGCTCTGCCTGCGTACCGGCGAGACGGATGATCTCGCCCGCCGGCCCAACTTCCAGGGCAAACTGGATAGCCTCATCAAATGAGCGGCCCATACAAATATCGCTATCAAATCGCTCGAACTGGATGCGTTCAAAACCTGCGGACTGCAACAGATCGCTGACCGTATCTGGGCCGGCCATCGAAAAAGGCCCCGGTCCGCAATGGTGCGCATCGGCTTTTTCATGCGATACGACAGGCAAAATCTCACGAACACACAGCTCCGCATCATGCACCCAGGGGTTGTCTTCTCGCTTACGCCATACCACCTGGGTAAACTTTCCTCCGGGCTTTAACGATGCGCGAATATTCTTCATAGCCGACTCGGGTAACTCAAAAAACATCGTTCCGAAGCGGGAGAACGCCTGGTCGTAGGGCCCGCCCAGATCATCACGTTGTGCGTCGCTGACGAAAAATAGAACGTTGTCGACTCTTTGCAGTGCCGCGCTCTTTTTGCACTCGTCAATGAAGTTACTGGCGCAATCGACGCCACTTGCCGAGCCGCCCTCGGCAAGTGACTTTGCTATGTCAATAGTGGAATCGCCAAACCCACAGCCGATATCGAGAACGCTGGCCCCGGCGGGATAACGATGCCGGCGAAATACCTCTTTACTGATGGCCGCGTAACTTTCAATGAAAAGATACTTAAAGCGAGAGAACTTCTCAAAAAGCACGGTGTTCCATGCTTCGATAGCCATGTCATTACTCATACGATCTCACTGACACCGATATCTTCTCCCTTTACTTGGAGGCCTGGAGTTACATCGAATTAACGACACCTCCCGTCCAGATGTCAACCGATTCTCCATCCATTACACCTTCAGCAATCATCTGACCAAAGACTTTCTGCGCGACTGGGGTAGCAGCCTCCATTGTTGCTGAGTCGGGGTATCGAGCAACCACAACACCGTTTCCATCGTCGTCTGCGGCAACATCGATAAAGTCTGCACCGACTGTTGCGATTTCATCCCGCGCAGCATCCGCCATCGCGATTGCCTTATTCATATCCTGACTGGTAAAACGTGTGATTCGATAAATTGCCATTTTCATTCCCTCCCTTGGATTATGATGTACGTTCAGCAGGACCACTCTTTCATCGGATCCGAAGACACTTTACCATTTTTTATTAATGGTTTAGCGTCAAGTACGGATATCTTTATCTGCAGTTGGGCCCCTTTACGGTAAGAATCTATTTCTTTTTCCCCGAGTATCGTAAGATTCACCCTCATCCTAACGCAATGGGGGAGCAACAAGATGCAGAAATACAACGACACACCTGCCGCAATAGCAATAGGGCTATTCACGCTTGGCGGGCTGTTTTACGTCGTCCAACTGCTGTTTATGACCGAAACCTGGCTGGCGCAGAACAACATGGGGGTAGAGAGCATTGGCCTGGCCCGAGTACTCGGCTTTACCTGGCTCGGTATCATCGTGGTCCTGATTCGGACCTTTATTAGCGGTCCTGAAGGAAGTGCTTCGTTCTTCCTGGCACTTGTTATTGCTCAGATCGGGATATTCGCAAACCTATGGCACCAGCATCTCTCCGGAGCAGCTGATTCTGTGATGGATGATGCCATTATCGTAACTGTCCTGCTGGTGCTGTTGTTGTTCGGATACTTCAGGGTTCGTTCGCGCCTTTAGTACAGGCAACAATAATGGCGGCGCCTTTGCGCCCATTGAAAACCCCGCCTCGGCGGGGTTTTTCTTGGCTATGCCACAAGCGGTGAACAGCACTAGCTCGATAGACTCAGACGAAACTAATGAACAGCGACCACTCCCCGTTCAAACTGGGTCAGGCATTTCACACTTGAGTCAGTTACCACAACAGTTTCGCTAAGCTCAATGCCCCACCCGTCCATCCACATACCCAGCATTACATGCAAGGTCATATTCTGTTCCAGAACGGTCTCTTCGTCAGCACGAAGGCTCACCGTATGCTCTCCCCAATCTGGTGGGTAACCAACGCCGATGCTGTATCCGATGCGACTTTCCTTGTGTAAGCCGTACCTATCCAGCACATCCTGCCACGCTCGATGTACATCACCGGCACAGATACCGGGCTGAATCATCTCCAGGACAGCCTCCAGGCCTTCTGTTACCGCTGCAGCAGTTTCATACACTTTCTGGGGCCCCTGGCCCAATTGAATAGTACGGGCCAGGCCCGCGTTGTAACGCTTGTATGCACCGCCCAGTTCCAGCGCGACAGTTTGGTCGGCTTCAAAAGGCGCATCGGTCCACATCGGGTGTGCAGTGGCCGCTGCCTCACCTGCAAGAATAAGCGGGCACAATGCCGTCATATCTCCCCCGACCCCCGCTTCGCTACTGACCTGTGCCGCGAGTATCTTTGCAACGAGATCACACTGGCGGACTCCCGGTGCGATATGCTCACACGCCACACCCATCACACGACTGGCGATGCGCCCCGCCTGGGCCATCATCTGAACTTCCGCATCACTCTTGATAGCTCGACACCAGTTAACCAGTAGATCTGCGTCGATCCACTGCGCTTGTGGCAAAGCCCTTTGGAGCAGTTCCATCGCCTTAAACGAAAAAAAGTAGGTATCGCTCTCAAACCCGACCCGGTGATGCCCAAGCCCCAGCTCTTTCAATGACTCGGCGATAGCTTCCATCGGGTGGACACCATCACGTTGAATCAGATCCTCAGCATAGGGTCGCACACTCTCTGGACTCAGGTAAGTGGTTAAGGGAATTGCCCCCGCATCCATCTGCCGCCCCAGCCACACCGGCGGATGATCGTGCAGCACCAGCATCACCTGGGGTACATAGAACGACCAGGCATCAAATCCGGTCAGCCAATTCATGTTGGCGGGGTCTCCAATCACCATGGCATCAAGATCTTTATCGGCCATGGCCCCGCGCACCCGACCCAATCGCTGTTGATACTCCGGTGGGCCGAAAGGTGGGGTCATTTGCTTTGCTCTCCCGTTATGAATTACACGATTAGTTGATCACGGCGCCATCCCAGAATGGCAAAACCCGGTGCTGACCTTCTCAGAACCTCGAAGCCAGGATAATCCAAACTACGGCAGTCGGCTCTAGGCGCGACTATACTGCGCTCTCTCTTCGATAGCACAAGGTTAACGGGCCAGAGTCTATGCGCAATAACGCCATCCTCTTATGGGCCAGTGTCATACTTGCGGTCTGTTTTCTGGTGCAGTTGCTTGGCTATGGGGTCCGGCATTCTTTCTCGATATTCTTCCCTTTTATCCTGGAAGAATATCGTTGGGCCCGCGGTGACACGGCATTGATGTTGTCGATCCACCTGCTGGTATATGGTATCTGTGCGCCAATCTCAGGCTCCCTGGCCACAAAACTGCCACCGATGCGCTTGCTCCTGTTTGGTATCGCCGTACTGAGCCTGGCAACAACCGCCTGTTATTTTGCGACTCAGCTTTGGCATTTCTACCTGTTTTTTGGCGTGCTGGTCCCGATCGGGCTCGCCTGTGTGGGCTCCCCGATCCTCAATCCCACCATCATCAACTGGTTTGCTGATCGGCGAGGCATGGCAATTGGCCTGGCCCAGACCGGAGCTGGACTCAGCTTTGTCTTTGTCTTTCTGATGGAGTTTGTGATCTCGACCACAGGCTGGCGGTTGGCTTATGTCGTGATGGGCCTCATTACCCTAGGAGTTCTAGCACCGATCGTGCTGGTGGGTTATCGCTTCAGGCCACAGGAGCGCGGCCTGGAACCGGTCCGAACCCAAAAAGACATACGCCACCCTGATATACCCTCGGCCACCTCATCAGAACCAGAAACCGGGTCCAACCGCTGGAGCAAGAAAGCAGGCTTGCACAGCAAGGAGTTATGGCTGCTGTTTGTCTCCATTATGCTGTTCTGGGGGACAGGCAGTTACCTGGTTCTGGCCCACCAGGTGAAATATGCCATTGATCTGGGATACTCCTCGGCAACCGCAGCCTCCACTACCGCCATTTTTGGGATATCCATGGTTATCGGCCAGGCCATATCCTTTGTATCAGACCGTATCGGGCGGGAGAACACTGTCCTCGCTGCATCTACCTTTGCCGTTATCGCCCTGATCGTGTTGATCTCCCTCAAGCCCGGTTCCGGGCTGTTTCCGATTTACAGTTTTGCCGTGTTATTTGGGCTTGGCTCGGGGCTCTATGCGGTATGTCTCTACGCTGGCGCGGCTGACATTTTTTCTGGTCCGCATTTTGGCCTGTTCAATGGTATCGTGCTGACAGGGATGGGGTTCGGCGGCGCGGTCGGCCCCTGGCTGGGAGGGCTGCTTTTTGACATCTCTGGCTCATATCACTACTCGTTCCTTTTGGCTCTTGGCAGTTTTGTCATTGCATTTTTCGCCTTCTACGGCGCCGCCCCCCGGCGATATGTGGCACGGGGCATGGGCTGACAATGATGATCCGGCCAACAAATGCTGAGCTGAGCATTAACTGCGCAGATCTGATGAGTGTTTTATCTCAACCTCAATGAAAGACATCTTTTCTGAACCTCGGTTTATCACGTTATGCTCAACCCCCGCGTTACGATGGTAGGCCTCCCCAGCGCCAATACTGACCTCCCGCTGCATGCCACCTGGCTCCTCTAGCAGCATCTCAAGATCGGTCACTGCAGTAATCACATAGTCATACTCATGCCGGTGCCACTCGGTTTGCGCAGCTGGCAGAAAATCAAAACGAGTCACCCGCACCTGTTCGTTTTCAACAAGCACAACTGCTGTTGCAGATTGTCGATCTATCATTGTTCAGCCTCCTTCTTCGTGCACGTGCATTTGTCTTTAGCGGCTCCAATCCCAAACAGTCCGCCCCTTTCTACATTCCATTTCTGCGTCATCTGGTTTGATTGAAAAGCCTGTTTCACTGCTCACTTACTGGTTTGACTGGGGCCTTATCAGCAGACATGTTGCCAAGGCCCGGATCACCTTACAAAGCTGAGACGTATCGCAACGGTTACAGCTGCGATATTATGTAGCGCATATGACCGATGCCAGCAACCTTGATGCGATCGTCGCCCAGGCGGTAAAAAGCCGTGAGGCCCGTGAGCGTGACTACCGCGCGCAGTCACTTAAAATTCACCCATGGGTCTGTGGGCGTTGTGGGCGCGAGTTCGCCCGGAACAATCTGCACGAACTGACAGTGCATCACAGGGATCACAACCACGACAATAACCCTCCTGACGGCAGCAACTGGGAAAACCTCTGTATTTACTGCCATGACAACGAGCACGCCCGCTATGTTGATGCCGTGCCCGGTGCCGAGCCCGCTAAGTCCACCACCGTTACACACAAAGCGCTGGCAGGGCTGGCCGATCTGATAAAAAAAGATGACTGACTCCCAATAGATTAAGGAATCAAGACGCCCCCCTGCTTTTGCCTCAGCCCTCGGTTACGATCCAATCCAGGCCACCGCCTCGATCTCAACCAGCATCGTTGGCTCTGCCAAACGTGCCTCAACCGTGGTCCGTGCCGGAGGGTCAACCGCAAATACTTTAGCAAACTCTTCGTTCATGATCTGAAAGTCACCCATATCCTTAAGGTACACGTTGCACTTAATAACATCGCCCACGGCAGCACCACCCTCTTGAAGAACAGCGACAACGTTCTTGAGAGTCTGGCGGGTCTGCGCAGCAACATCCCCAACGCCGGTTACTTCCCCGGTCTCGTCCCACGCTACCTGACCAGCGGTGAAGACCAGGCCTCCCCCTTTTGCTCCAGGTGAGTACGGGTACGCTGGGCGGGGCTGAAAATCGAGGCTCTGGGGTCTTAGTGTTTGTTTTGGCATGTCTCCCTCCGATTGACATATGACTCCCGGGCGAATCTGAAGCCAAGTCTATCTGCTTGGCCGCCTTATCAAATTATCTCGGCGTTCGGATCTCTATTTCGCTCGGCACTTCGTGATTGCATGGATTATTGACCTGAGGGCAGTTTGAAATCACCGCAAGCGCATTCATTTCGGCCCGCAAAATGACAAGCGCGCCAGCCTTAGCCTTACTGGCAACAAATACCGTATCGCTTAATTCACGAGCGTCGTTTACCGGCACGTCGCAGAAGAAATTAATGTTGGGCACAATATCTTTGCGACCCAACTGGTACTGCGCAAGGCTCTTGAGGAAGTTTTCGCGACACCCCGTCGCTCCCTCAACCCCATATAACATCTGATTGCTTGCCTCACTGCAGCATCCCCCAATGGTATCGTGCCCACCAAAAGTATCCTCAGTAATTGAAAAGATCGGGCGGGCATCATCCGAATAAAGCATATGCCCGGTCGTCAATTTAAGCGTTAATGCCGCCTTGAGCGTATTAGGGGCGTGATACCTCTCTTCAGGGTGATCAGCGTTGTAACACAGAAAATCGACCCCCTGCCCTCCCTTGAGATCGACTAGGGTCAAGTGATTCCCTTTGGGGATCACACCCGACCAGCAGCCTCCAGGGCTAATGATGATTGATTGCTCCATACCTTCCCCTTTAAAAAGAGATCATTTTGCCGGAAAAGCCTTGCCCCTGGCCACCCGCATGTTCATCGTAACTCCGGTTCGGTACCCGTTCGGGCTGTCACCCAGCCGGACAAGCCTGACGGATGGTAGGCGCACTGCGCCTGCTGTACCATTAGGCTGCACCTAATGCAAGGAATGAGCTGACCACCAGCCACGTGCAGGTCGGGGGAGGAGCAAAGAAGTGAAACGGATTTTGTTGATGTTGTGCGTACCGCTTCTTGCCGCCGGGCCTGCGGTTGCCCAAGTATCGGTGGGTGGGGCAAGCTGGACAAAGGACACAAGCTTCAAGAGTTGTGATGCAGACGGCGCCTGCACGACGCACAAGAAGATCAAGCTCGACCGACAGCAGATCAAGGTCGGCGAGTCGATCGACATTACTCGCCTGGATACGGGTGAGCTGATTGCCACTTTTACTGTGCAAAGCATCAGATGGTCGGGTGAGGTGAAGATGTGCTGGCTCGGCGACACAGCGGAACAGTCGACTAGCTATATCACCGTGAGCGACTGCAAAAAGTAGGCGTAGCGTGACGGGGCCACTTTAGTTTCAGTCTTGTGTTCGGCAGTTGTCTTAGCGCCTGTCATTGGAAACCGAATCCGGCTAAAATCGTACCGTTCACTTTCGACTAACGCCCCAATCGCTGATTGGTGCCCCAAGGCCTTTGCCGAAACAGTCGCTAGTCATTGAGTTTAAATACGCGCCCGTAGCTCAGCTGGATAGAGTACCTGGCTTCGAACCAGGTGGTCGGGAGTTCGAATCTCTCCGGGCGCGCCAA
>PVBE010785830.1_pt1 | contig 28439 bp, 30 predicted proteins | sample 1631181 | NCBI WGS metagenome assembly PVBE01 (sample SAMN08397723, study PRJNA350692) | Marine metagenome, whole genome shotgun sequencing project. | isolation source: water | place: Pacific Ocean | collected 2012-04
CATCGCCCCATCGACCATCGGGCTGACCTGTATTCGCTCGGGGTCACCGCGTATCACTGCCTCACTAACGAGCTCCCCTTCCGAGGGGAGACCAACCTCGAGGTCGTCCGCCGGGTCGTCACCGACACACCGCCCGACCCCTCCCAGTTCCGCCCCGACCTCTCCAAGGGGCTGCGCGAGGTGATCCTCCGCCTCCTGGAGAAGGACCCCGGCGCGCGGTATCAAACAGGGAACACCCTCATTCGAGCGCTCGGGAAGCTCTTCGATCAAGACTACGCCCTGGAGGCGAAGCAAGACACGCTCCCCTTCATCGCCTCGGGTGACTTGGTCGGCCGCGAGGAGCCGCTGCAGCGGCTCGCGGCGATCTTCCAGAGTATTTTCTCCTGGCGCGAGGAGGAGGACCCCCTCGCTCGACGCGAGGGCACGCGAAACTTCGTACGAAAAATCGACGTGGCCCGGGGTGTCGATCAGGTTCAGTTCGTAGTCCTTGCCGTCCTTCGCCCTGTAGGGAAGGGTGACCGTCTGGCTTTTGATCGTGATTCCCCGCTCCCTTTCGAGGTCCATGGTATCGAGGATCTGGTCCTTGAAATCCCTCGCGGAGACGAGGCCGGCCGCCTGGATGAGCCGGTCGGCCAACGTCGATTTGCCGTGGTCGATGTGGGCGATGATGCTGAAGTTCCGGATGTTTGACATGGCCGCTATTCTACACTCCGGCGGCTTCTTCCGCTCTCCCTTTCATTTGGGTGGGGTTATTGACCGAAAGCTTTCAAAAGGACGTCCTTGGTTTTCGATTTCACCTCCAGGTGCAGCATTACCTTCAGGTAGCGGGGGATGTCTTGTGCGGTGGTGTCGAAGGTGGGACTGTTCGTCGCGGTCACGGGAAAGCGGCACAGGTATTTCTCGTCCTCCACCCGGAAGACGTAGCATACGCCTTCGAAGACGCCGGGAATAAAACTGACCCGTTCCTTTATCCTCGGTCCGACTCGGGCATAAACAAACCCGCCGTCGATCATGACCAGGTACCGGAAGCCGTTGGCCCTGGTCCGCTTAGTATCGAACTCCTTTTCAACGCCATCGGCTTGGATTAGACTCCGCTTTACCTTTCTCGCGAGGATCTTCACGGCCCCGTCCATGCTGGTGATCCCAGGGCGCGCGCCGCTCCCGGGATCCCAATGGTTCAGGAACTCGAATTCGCCCTTCTTCTTGCGGACCGCCGGGTTGTCAATGTGGATGACCAGGCAGGTGTTTCCGCTCCGGTCCATTTCCGGAAATACCATCGCTTCCCCGAGTGCCGGGAGGTTCGTTTCGGGATCTTTTTCGTTTCGAACTTCCAGGAATCGCTGGTGGATACGTCGGAGTCGTTCCAGCATCCGGTCCGATTCCTCGGTCACTTTCGCGATGGCCTGCCGGGCTTGCTGGAGGCGCACTCTCCTTTGTTCTTTTTCCTTCACCTCTTCCTCGCTCGGACCGCAGGCGAGAGTGGAGATCGTCAGCAGGATTACGGTCAGCGTTCTTTTCATGAAGGAAGCATACTCCCAAGCAGATTCCCAAATCAAAATGAATCGTGTTTTGGAACGATTCCCTGTTCTGCCAAACTCCGAAATGATTCTATACTGACATCTGGATTTCCGGTGACCTTTATTCGAAAAGGGCTCCCATGAAATTGTCCCGATCTTTCCTCCTCACGGTGTTGGTTGTGCTGAACACGGGATGTGACGGGGAGAATGAGGTCCCCGGTCCCGTTCCCATCGAGACCAGGGAGGTCGAACGTTCACCGGTTGAAAGGCCTTCGGCGCCGGGGGTCCCACCCGGATTGGAGCGCTTCTCGGTTTCCCGGGGATTTCTTCATCCGAACGGCAGACTTTCCCAGGACAAGGAGGACGGGTGGTTGCCGAGAGTCTTCGTCCACCTTGATGTTATCCGGGACCTGTTTCCCTGGCCGATCAGGAAGTTCGAGTTCCGGTGGGGTGGTCCGGATTCAGCCCGCAGATTCGGCGGTTTGTGGCATGTAAAACCGTTGAGCGAAAAGGGTCCCGTCCTTTCCCACGACTTCTCAATGGAGCTTTCTCCTGGTGATATTCCGGCCTTCCTCCGGAATCCCCTCCTCCAGATGACGATCCAGGTGGATGTCATGAAGGTGCTTGGAAACGCGGAAGATTATGTGACGTTCCAATGGGTCGATCTCGTTCCCGGTAAAGAAGTCCGGGTAGAACTCTCTCCAGGCGAAATACTGACCCTCAAGGCGGTACGAATCAAGCCGGTCGATCCCGAGTTTCCTCCTCCCTGGCAGGTCTCGGGTGTTCTTTCCCCGGGAGATCCGGGGAGATCTTTCTTGGGCGCCCATCAAGGGGGGGGCGGCCATGGTTGGATGCTTCCCACTCCCGGGGAGACTCCGGTCGTTCTCCTGAAACCCGGGTTCCGTGTTTTCTTCGCCAATTTTCACCGCCGCGATCGACGTTCCTTCCTGTATTCGATCATACCGGAGGAACCTACGCCCGACACGCTTCGTTTTGGAGTCCATGCCGCTCTTCTTCCGGAAAAGATTGTCCTTACGGATTTTCCCACGGGATGGTAAACCCGGAAGCGGTTCCGCCTCCCTTCAATCGAAAATGCCCGGGAGGGGCTCCACGGTTTTGCCCAGGCAGCATCGTTTGAACTTCTGTCCGCTCCCGCAGGGGCAACGGGAATTGCGGCCGATTTTTCGCGGCCGCTGCTTTCCCCTGCGCGCGTCCTTCAGCGTGGCGACGGGATCCCGCCCGTAAAATTTCACCAGGTAGTCGAAGAGTTCCGGGTTCTTTTCCTTCAGGCGCAGGGGCGTTTCAAAAAAGGATTCGGTCAGGCAGGCGAAGAACTCTCCCTCGTTCGTGAATCCGTAAGGATCCATCAGGACGTGCGCCCGTTCCGGGGCCTGGAGCGCTTCCTCCATCAACCGCCGCCATCCTTCCTGATCCTCTCCCGGTGCGGCAAGGGCGCCGTCGATGGATCCATCCGCCGCGTCCACCATGTGGGCGAACTCGTGCAGACCGACGTTCTTTCTGTCCACCGGGTTTTTATACCCGGCCAGGAGGTGCGGCTTGGAGAGAAGTACGCGGCCGGATGTCGTCTGGGCCTGCCCGATGACAGCCTGGTTCCCCTCCTCCATCCCCGTGATGGAGGGGGAAAGGGGGCCGGGATAGACCAGGACCGTGGAGAGTCGGTATTTCCAGTTCGGCAGTCCGAAAACTGGGATCACCGCGCTGGCGGCGACCAGCATCCGAACCTGGTCGTCCACGGTCGTATCTACACCGATGATGGAGACGTCCTCGAGAAACAATCGAACCAGCCTCTGGAAGTGCTCTCGATCTTTCCGATCGAGACCCCGGTAAAAAGCGACCTCCTTCGCCAGCGCCAGGTCGAGAGGGGCAGACGAGGGGCGGCAGGAAATCGCGAACCGGGGGGCGACCCGCCTCTGGACGACGATGAAAACCAGGATGGCGACGAACGCTCCCGGGAGACAGTAGTAGATCCACTCCCCGTTTTGGAACGCGTCCAGCCCGAAACTCAAAAGGAAGGGGAAAAGGAGGCAGGCCGCCGAGGCGAACCATGCCCATCTTTTGTTCGCCCGGTTCTCTGCCGCGGTTACCAACACGGGGGAGGCCTCTTTTCCAATCGGGTCGTGGTGCCGGAGTATACGCCCGGGATTCTATGCGGGGAAGCCTTCCATGATGTAGGATTTCCGCATGTCCGTGCTCATCATGATCCTGGCGGCCGCGGCGATCATCGCGTTCGTCAAGTTCGGGTTGCTGGGCGGCCTCGACAGGATCGCCCCGGCGCTGGCGTGGAGTCCCAAGGCGCGGGGGCAGGCCCTGGGGTACGCGACTTCGTCCCCGGAACTGGTCACCCTGGTCGCGGCGGGACTCTCCGGCGTGTGGGAAGCGGGGCTTTGGAACATCGCGTCGAGCAACATCATCAACGCCGTCCTGATGTTGATCGCGGTTCTCTTTTTCAGGAGGGGGCGGGACCTCTTCCGGCGTCAATTCCTCGACGAGATCGGGTTTGCTCTCCTGGGGATCGCGGCGCCCCTCCTCCTGATGCGATTCCACCTCGATACGCATTGGGGGGTCGTTCCCATCCTCCTGGCGTTGTTCCTGGGGTACCTGGTGTTCGACCGCCGCCTCAACAGGAAGCCGGAAGCCCCGGTCGCAAAGGCGGAGGGAAATCTGCCGGTCGGCGTCATCATGTGCGTGGTGGCGTTGCTCCTGATCGCCGTCGCCGGTTTTTTCCTCGGCGACGCCACGAAGGATGTCGTTCAGCAGATGTCCATTCATCCCGCCATCGCCGGATGGATTCTTGGCGCCGTTACCAGTTTCCCGGAGGTGGTCACCTTTTTCTCCGTCTTCGCCCGGAGTCGCCGGAAAGAAGGGGAGGACACGGTCGACGACACGCAGGAAGTGCTCGACAATCTCGCCGCTTCCAACATGTCGAACACCGGGTTGATCTACCCCATCGGGTTGACCGTCTACCTGTTGTTCGCCCTGGTGTAGGGGGGGCAAACGAGGACCCGTTGAAGAATCCAGAACCCGGAAGTGGGAATCAGGAAGGAAGAAACCCTGGTTGGCGGCGGGATCCGTTTCGGCTTCGATCGTTCCGGGGCTCGATAATCGACATCCCGTGTCCCGTGATATTCCGACCCACGCCATCTGGATCCGGGATCCCGGAGGCTGGATTCAAAATCCGCCCTTTTGGTTGCGGCTTCCCGCGCCGAGAGTTGTAACCCTCCCCCTGGTCGCTTGTGCGTGGAGAATCCTCTCCGTATAATCGGGGGACCCCGCTCATTTTTTGGAGACGGCCCGATGCGTGCACTCCTGCTTCTCTCCCTCCTCTCCCTTCCCCTCCATGCCGACGTTCTCGAACTCCGGGACGGAAAAAAGCTCTCGGGAAAGGTCAGCGAGAAGGGAGGGGTCTACCAGATCAAGATCGAGGGGGAAACGCTCACCTTCAACCAGGGCGAGGTGTCGCGCTGGATCAGGAAGCCGAAGGAGTTGACCGGGGAAGCGGATTCCCTGATCGCGGAAGCGAAAAAAATCTACCTCTCGGCGTCCGAACTCGATGATGAAATGGCGATGGACCGGTAACTTCGAAAAGCCCTCACGAGGGTGGAAAAGGCGCGGGACATCTACTCCGAAACACGACAACTCTTCCCCAAGGGATATTCGGAAATCGATAATTCCCTCGTCAACACCATGATGCTCATGCGGATGATCCGGAGCCGCCTCGTGACCCGGGTCACCCCCACGGCAAAGGATTACCTTCCCACGCCTTCAAAGACCGAGCCGGTCAAACCGAAGAAAAAAGAGCCGCCGGTCAAACCGAAGAAGAAGGATCCGGTCCAACCGCCGAAAACGGAAGAGCCGGAGGATCCGCCGCAGGTCAACCCTCCCGCATTGGCCGTTCCCTTCTCCCGGGCCATGTCCATCCTCCTGGATCCAAAAAAACGGGCGGATTGGAAACTGCGGGAGGAGGCGCGCAAGGCCTGGCGCCCGCATCTCGTACCCGTCTCCTTCGCCCGCGCCGTTAAGGCTTTCTTCTCGCTGGGAGAGGAGGAATGGGGGCTGATCCATGACGAGGTGGATGTGAAGGGGGGTGGGCTCGATCGCACCTTCGTGGGAAAACTGCTGGAAAAAGGAAAGGACCGGTACCAACTGTCGACGGGAGGCAGGGCGGTCGTCCGGATTTGGAAATCGAACGGAGTGTGGCTCGTCCGTCCCCCGGGGGAAAGTGAAATCCAGGTCCGGGAGGTGACCATCCGGAGGGGACGGAAGAGCGACGTGGCGAAGGAGTTCGAGCGGTATCTCGGGGAGAAGAACGTCCGGAACATCGGGAAGTTCGAAGATATCCTTCACATGGACGCCGCGAAATCGCTCGCCGATTCCATCGAGCGCCTGCAATCGGCGCAACCGCGGATCCCCGTGGATCTCCTTCGACTCTTCGCCTGCGCCCATCTCGAGGCCGTCGTCGAGGGGGCGAATTTCGGTTCCTTGGCCGGGGAGATCGACGAGACGGCGAAAAGGATGGGCATGAAACGCGCCCAGGCCGGAAAGCTCTGGGGAACATCGGACGGCCTCGCTTTCCATGACCTCCAGAAATGGCTCTTCCAGGGAGAGAATGAACTGGGACTGATCCATTACCGGAAGAAATGCCGCACGCGGAGGGAATTTCGATTCGAGTACATGAAGGGAATTCTCCTGCTCCTGCGTGCCGTCGAGAACGAGCGGCTCTACTCCAGCGCCTACAAGCACTTCGAAACGATGTCCCGCAAGCATTCCTCCGATCGCGGGAAGAAGGATCACCTGAAGGCGATGGCGAAATCCATTCGCGCGGTCGAACTCTGTCGCGTGTGCGGAGGGACGACCCGGATCCGGTGCCGGACCTGCTTCGGAAAAGGGCGCGCCACCTTCCGATGCAGCGCCTGCCAGGGGCACGGCAAGGTGATGTCCCCCCTGAAAGGCGGGTTGATCGCCTGCAGATCCTGCGCGGGCGAAGGCTATTTCCGGGACCGGAAATGCCCCACGTGCAAAAAGACCGGGAAACTGGCCTGCCGGGCCAAGGGGTGCAAAAGGATGGGGGTCCGTTCCGTTCCCCGGTTCGAAGATGTCGCCACCGCGCTCCCGTGCACGATGTGCGGGGGAGTTGGGTCCCTGGCGAAACGATTTGTTCTCGAATGTCGGAAGTGCTTTGGGGTTGGCGCGATCCTCGGACCGAAGTCCAATCCCTCCATGACGATTGAATAGGCCTCCCCCGTTCCATGAAGATCGAAATACTGGAATCCGTCGAGACTTCGATCGGCCTGCTTTGCCTGCGCCGCAGGGAACTCCTCTCCCAACCCGGGACGATCGTCACCGAGGTCACCCTCGATCACGAATTTCTCATGAGCAGTTACCATACGGCCAGCGAGGACGCCCTCGCCCGTCTCGGCGTCGAATGGCATGGTGGCCGGGAACTTTCGATCCTCGTCGGGGGCCTCGGCCTCGGCTATACCGCCCAGGCGGCGCTTGACTCATCCGCGGCGGGGAGCGTTCACGTCATCGAGTTTCTCCCGGAGGTCATCTCGTGGCTGAAAAGGGACCTCGTTCCACTGGCGGGAAAACTGCGCGGGGAACCCCGCTTCTCGGTGGAGCGGGGCGATTTTTTTCAGACCCTCCGCGATTCCGCCACCCGCCGGTACGACGTGATCCTGGTTGATATCGATCATTCCCCCGACGAGAATCTCGATTCGGAGAACCTCCCTTTCTACTCGGTCGGGGGATTGCGGCAGGCGCGCACCCATTTGCGGGAGAAGGGAGTGCTGGCGGTCTGGTCGAGCGCTCCCAACGACGGTTTCGTTTCGGCCCTGGCGGAAGCGTTCGCGGAAGTGAAGGTGGAGAAGATCGAGTGGTTTAACGACCTGGTCGACGAGGATCAGACCGATTACGTTTTCCTGGCGAAGGGTTGAGGTGAAAGGGGTTTCCATGCAGGCATGCGGACTCATCGCTCTTACTTTCCTTGTGGCCTTTTCGTCCCCTCCGCCGACGAACGGAAAAGCCGTGGACGAGGCGGTGAAATGGCTCGCGCGCCACCAGGACAAGGACGGGGGATGGAGCGTGGGAGGATACACCGCGAACTGCGACGGGAAGGGCGAAAAGTGCGCGCCCAACCCGGGGGATGGAAATTTCGACACCGGCGTCACGTCCCTGGCTCTCCTGGCGATGATCCGCTCTGGGTACGGCGTCCATTCGGATGCCGTGATCGACGGCGTTGCGATCGGGGACTCGGTTCGTCGTGGGGTTGGCCGGTTAATCACGGTGCAGGACAAGGATGGCTGCGTCGGCACGCGTACCGGCCACCAGTACATGTACAACCATGCGGTCGCGACCTACGCGCTGGCCGAAGCGGTGCGCACGCTCGACGGCGCAGGGGATCTCTACAAGGAGGGGGAAAGCCTGCGCATCGCCACCCGGAAGGCGGTGGATTACCTGCTGGGCGCCCAAAACCAGGGCATGGGTTGGCGTTACGGATACAAGAGTGGCGACAGCGACACTTCGGTCACCACTTGGGCGGTGACGGCGCTCGCGTCGGCCAGGAAGGCTGGCATCGAAGTTCCGGCCAAGGCGTTCCAGGACGCGATCGCTTGGTTCGACAAGGCCTCGGACCCGAAATCCCGGAAGACGGGGTATACTCACCGGGGGACCGGCAAGGTATTCATCCCGGGCAAAAATGAGAAGTTTGATCACCATGAAACGATGACGGCGGCGGCCTGCCTCGGGCGAATTCTCCACGACCCCCGGGCGAAGAAGAACGAGTGGGTCAAGAAGGGGGTGGAACTGGTCTTGATCGACCTGCCGGATTGGGACGACAACGCCATCGATTTTTACTACTGGTATTACGTGACCACGTTCCTGGCGCATTACCAGACGAAACTTCCCCGGGCATGGTCAAAAGGGATCCGAAAAGCGCTCGAGGAAAATCAGAACGGGAAGAGCGGAGTCTGCAAGGAGGGCTCCTGGGAACCGGCTGGTCGCTGGTGCGTCGAGGGCGGGCGGGTATACGCGACCGCCCTGAACACGCTCACGTTGGGAACCGTCCATGGATTGCCCGGGAAGAAGAGGGCGACCGCGAAGAAAAAACCGGCCCCGAAAAAACCAGGGGGAGACAGGGCGGCCCGATGGATCAAGTCCAAGCTGTCGCTGGCCAGGAACTATCACAACAGCCGCATGGACGAGAGGGCCTCCGCTGTTCTGAAAAGCATCATCAAGAAGTACCCCGAACACGCCGAGACCGGGAAGGCCCGGAAACTCCTGGAAGAGTGGAAATAGGAAGCGGGTTCGTAGCTTCCCGGGGGGCCGTGCGGAAAGCCGAGATCAGGCCGGGGTTGTCCGGTGTTTAAACCGGAATCCCAACTCGCCGAGCCGTTCCAGGACCGGTTCGTAGATTCCGGGATGCATCGGCATGCATACCCCGGTGTGGTCGATTTTTCCCTCGAGGATGAGCCGGGTCGCGATCGCCGCCGGAAGGGAAACCGCCCGCGACATGGCGGAATACCCGTGGGGCTCCCCCTCCACGCACATCGTGGAAAGGCGGCGCTCTTTCCGGCCGTTTCGCTCCACGACGATTTCGTCGTGAACGATGATCATGTCCTTTTCCCCGGGCCCGTAGGTCAGCTTTTTCAGCAGGCGTTCGACGAGAACGTCCACGTTGGCGCCTTTCGCGAACGGGATCGGACTCTCCTCGAGGAGTCCCAGCCAATTCAAACGCTTGACCGTGTCCGAGTTGGGGGAGAGTTCCAGGAAAGCGGCCAGGGTCTCCCTCGTGGCCACGCTCTCGCCGATCAAACCGGCGGTGAAGTCACGGAAGGTCATGCCGGAAAGGTCATGCTCCGTACCGCCGTCGAGGTAGTTCAAGGCGACGAGGCTCTTCATCAGGTTGCACCAACCGGTGAAGCGCAACAATCCGCGGTAGAGGCTCGCATCCTTGTCCAGGCCGAAGTGTTCGAGGTATCGCACGGAGTCGCGGTTGGGATAGGTCTCGAACGTGCCGAGGCCTTCGATGTCCACCAGCCAATGATGATCGAATAGTTCCCGGGCGGGGATCCGCACGACCTTTCCCTTCTCCACGTACGCGGCCGCCGTCTGCGCCGCCATCATCACGCCCCGCGGGCTCCAGGAGAACTTGTAACCGACCGGGTTGCGGTTGTCCTGGAAGGAGGGCAGTCCTGCGCCGTAGGAAACAAGGGAGAGGACTTTTTCGCCTTCCGCGTGCGCCTTGTCGATCATCTGTTTCGCGCCCATGTGATCCATGCCGGGATCTTCGCCGATCTCGTTCAGGAGAAGGATTCCCTTCTCCTTCGCCTCCGTATCCAGGGCTTCCATCTCCGGGCTGATGTACGAGGTCGTCACCATGTTGGTGCGGTGACGGAGGCACGCTTTCGCGACGGGGACGTGCAAGTTGGGGGGAATCATGCTGACGACGATATCCACCTCCTGCACCATCGATTCGAGCTCTTCCCGTTGATCGGAGGTCCATGCCACCGCCCGGCCGTTCGATCGATCCCCGATGATCTCTTCCGCCTGGGATTTCGTCCTCGTCGCCATGAGGACATCAAACCCGCATTCGTCCATCAGGTGGTGCGCCAGCGGTCCCGTGACCAGTCCCGCTCCGAGAATCGCGACCTTTTTCAACTTGTTCTCCTCCATGGCAGGTTTCCCCGTCGGGATGTAAGGCTACGAATTTTCGGTCGGAGGATCGAGAAAAAGAGAAATCCCGGGCGGCATCGAAAAGGGACAACCCCTTCGGGAAACGGGTATACTCTCATTCGTGTGGAAATGGCATGGGACGGAATGATACATGAATCGATATGAAAGCGACCATGCTCCCCTGAACCCGGAGGGTCCTCTCTGCCGGCTCTTCGCCGACCGGGACCTGGTGCGCCAATGCATGGAAATCCGCGATCCGAACCGTCCCGGGGAACAACCCGCGTTCCAGGAATTGAAAAAGCTCTACCGGGATACCTACCCTTTCCGGGAGAGTCGGGAAATCCCCGGGATCGTCGACCAGGTTCTTCACGTTTTCGACGACCCGGCACTCCGGACCCGGTGCACGTTCAAGGAAGAAATGGTGCCGGGATTCAACTGCATCAGTCTTCACCAGTCCGTGTTCGAACTGCTTCGAAGCGAACATGGAGATCTCCTCGAAGCGATGAAACCCGTTATGCGGCTGGACGCGACGACCGAGAAATCGTACATCGACGAAGCCCGCGTTCCGGAGTTCCTGGAAGGGCACCGGGAGGTTCTTTCCCGGTTCGAGCCGCAACTCGTCGCCCTCTATTTCGGGTCGTTTGCCTTCCTGCATGAGCATCGCGGACGGGAGAGCGAGATCCTGGATCCTCTCCTCGACTGGGGAAGTCCCTATCCCGAATATTTCGACGCCATGATGATCGCCACGACATGAGAATGCGCTCTCTTTTCTGCCTGTTCGTTTTTTGCGGTCCGGGCTCCGCGACCGGTTACCCGACCCCGGAGGGGGGATTCGTAGTGCTGTATGACGGGCCGGGTCCGGACCGGTAGTTTTCTCCCCCGATCATTCTCCCCGGGAGACTCGCCGGCCTTCTGCATACCGTTGTTGCGAAGAGTTCCGCATCTTAAACAGGGAGTCGACGATAATGAACCTGCGACCGCTCCCGGTTTGATTTCCCGGTAATTGCCCCCCGGAACCAAGTCCTGATATTTTTCCCCGGAGAAATCGTCCGCGAATCCGTACAGGGAGTCAGGGGAATGATTCCCCAAGAAGGCGGGGAACGATGAAGAGCCGGGTTGGTTTGATTACATGCCTGATCACGGTGGCCGTACTGGTTGCCTGGATCTTTACCGGTTGCGGTGACGGCGGCACGTCCGGGGGTCCTCTCCAGACGGATTCCTCCCTCGTAATCGGACTGACCGTTTCCGAGACCGCGGGGATCGGGCGGGAAGGGGAAATGGTTCACAACGGGATTCCCATCGGACGGGACGAAAATATTCGCTCCATTGACTCTCTCATGATCCGGGACGAATCGGGGACGCCTGTTCCCGCCCAGTTCGAGGTTCTTTCCCGGTGGGCGGGCCCCTTGACCGGGGATTCGCCCATCCAGTGGCTTCTTGTCACCTTTCCTGCCACCCTTGCGGCGGGGGAATCCCGATCGTTCACGCTCGAATATGGCGAAAATGTCCCGGCTTCATTCCCTTTGCAGATTTCCGGGGATCCGACGGAGTTGGTGGTGAAGACGGGCACAGCCCGATTCTCGATCAGCCGCGAGGAGTTCTCCCTTTCCAGGGATCTCGCCATCCAGGGAAACCCGATCCCCGTGCAACCGGGGCAGGGCCGCCTCCTGGTTGAAGGAGTGGGTATGTCCGCGGGGCCTCCCGAAACGGTGACGATCGAACACGAAGGGCCCCTCTTCGTCACGGTGAAGGTGGAAGGCCACTACGATACCCTTGTCAAGGGAGGGGTTTACCCGCGGTACGTGGCCCGCTACCATTTCTTCGCCGGTTCCTCCACCTGTCAGCTCGATTACTCCTTCACCTGGCCCGCCAGCGTGAACGGGACCGCCAGTAAATCGGGTTTGAACTTCCAGGGGGATCCGAACAACGAACTCCTTGTGGAACGGGCAATCTTTTCCCTGCCCCTCTCCCTTCCTTCACCGTGGGAGGGCTATGCCGGTACGGACACGTCTCCCGGAAATTCGGCTCCCTTGTCGGTGGGGAAGACGGCGGAGATCACCCAGTTCCGAAGAGCCGACATCTCGGCGCCTCCCGTCTATTCCGCCCGGGTGGGCGACTCTCCTCCCTGGAACGGAGGATTCGCCGAGCGGCCTTTTGTCGCGGTCCGGGGAGAAACCGGGGGAGTTGGAATTTCCCTGCGGAAAATGAAATACAGGGAGCCACAATCGTTGGAGGCGGGGACCGGCGGGTTCGAGATCCGGCTGGTGAACGAGCCTCAATACCTGGGGCCGCACATGGGTGCGGTGTCGCGGGTGGCGGTTTCCCTGCTGACCCAGTCGGAGGATTGGGAAAAGGTCCGGGGGAAAACGACCGCCGCACTGGATCACCCGCTCATGGCCTGGCGTTCCCGGAAAGCAGTCTCCCTCGGGGGGGCCATGGGAGAACTCTGAAACGGAGAGGGAGATACGCCCGAAGGGGACGGCGCGCATTATGACCAGGTAATCCGGACGGTAAGCAGCAACACGATCTCTGAAGTCGAACAGAAGGGAATGTACGGGTTCATGACCTGGGGGCTGGTGCCCCGAAACTGGTCTCTTCATAATTACGAGGTGGTCGATTTCGGACCCGATGCCTTCACCACCTGGGACGGCTATTTTCACGGGGCACGGTTTGCCGACTACCATCACGCGTTCGCCAACCCGGCCCGGCTGTTCGGGATGACCGGGGATCCCGAACTCCTGTTCGATCTTTCCTTCCCGGCCGCCCGAAGGATGCTCTGGAGCATGATCATCCAGGTTGAACCGGGCGATCCGGAGGCGGTCGCTTTTGGTTACGGTGGGTGGGCGCCCCTCGGATACCAGGGGTACCGCATGGATTTCAACAGCAGCCATTCCTATTTTGAAAACCTCTTTTACTATTACTACCTGACGGGCGACCGGGCAGTCCTGGACACTCTCCGGCAGGCAGGCGAAAACCAGCGGATCCGATACAGCCGGTACGCCGACGGAACCCTGGTTCCCCCCTCGGAGCCGGCCATCAAGCCCTGGTCCACCACCAGCGGCCGCACCGCGTCGCAGAAAGCGAACACCTGGTGGTTCCTCGGCCATGCAACGGAGGATTTCACGTTCATCGAGGATTATCGCAACCGGCTGGACAGGCAGATGGCCCGCCACCTTGCGCTGTTGATTGCCGATGGTTCCGACGGGTTCGGAGTACCGGGAGAGGAATATGCCTTTATTTCCGACGCGGACCTTGGGGACGATCCGGGAACGCTGACCACCACCATTCTCTGGCAACTGACCCTGAACGATTTTAACGACCACTGGAAGTATTACCGGGAGTACGGGGATCAGCCCGATCCGGTTTTCGGGATCACCCTCGAACGTCTCCTTCTCGCCGTTTACAATACGCTCCGCGACTACGTGGTGTGGGTCCACCCGGGAGACGCCCAGCATCCCCCCGGCGACGGCACGATGGAGGGAACCTGGTCGAAACGGCTCAACGCCGAGTGGACCGGCTCCCGGATCGGCGGAACACTTTTTGCTGGAGGGACGGGGCCGCATGGCGGTGTGGACTACTTCTACGAGGGGGACAAGGCGTCGTTCCCATCGGTTCTATTCCGCGCGGCGGCCCTGGACGACGAAAACCCCGTTGTGCGCGAGATGGGGTTGGACGCGTTTCGCTCCTTCTGCGGCTCCTACGATGCCACGATGATGACCTGGGACAAGAGAAGTTCCATGTACTGGATCCGCTCTCACCCGGCGATTTATCACCTTCTGAAGTAGACCCGTTATTCGTAGGCTCCGCGAAGACGGCTCATGACCAGGAGGATGATGATTCCCAGGCTGATCGTGATGCCGGCGTAAAGGAACATTTCTGACAATCCCGGATCCGTGGGTCCGAATCCAATCAGGGCCAGTGCGTTCAGTCCGCACAGGGCGTTGGTCAGGTACCATCCCCAGGTGGACCTCGTGTAAATCCCGATGAACATCAGGGGGGTGAAAATCCCGGCCAGGATGCTCCCCTCTCCACTCATGAGGCCTGAAACCAGCAGGTAGAGCAGGCTCACGCCCAGGATTCCCAGGACCACCCATCTTTCCCAGGGCGGCGCGGGTCGATTAAAATTCCCCCTGAGAACGTGATTCCTGCGTGGGGCCGGGCTTATTTCGACAATTTTCAACTGTGGGACCTCCTGAATCTTTTCCGGAACAGAAATACTATGGATATTTCCGGGGAAAGTTCTTGTCTTAAAATCGGAGAGGAAAAATTCCCGCAAATTCGACATTTCTCCCGGGAACCCCGAAGAATGCCTGCATGGGGATCAATACAGGGGACAAGAGAAGTACGATGTACTGGCTCCGCGCTCACCCGGCGATCTATCCCCTGCTCAGGCAGGGTTCCCATTCTCCAAGTGGCGGGAAGATGGCCAGATCCCTGACCGCCGTGTAAAACATATGGGGTAGAATTTCCGATTTGGAGACCCGCCCCATGAAAATCTACATCAGCGCGGACATGGAAGGCGTCACCGGCGCCACCCACTGGGATGAAATGAACCGCAACCACAAGGCGTACGAACCCTTCCAGGAACAGATGTCCCGGGAAGTCGCGGCCGCATGCGAAGGGGCGCGGGAGGCGGGGGCCGACGAGATCCGGGTAAAGGATGCCCATGGTTCCGGTCGCAACATTCTCGCCCGTCTCCTTCCCCGGGGCGTCAAACTGATCCGGGGATGGAGCGGTCATCCCTACTCGATGGTCCAGGAACTGGACGACTCCTTCGATGCCCTGTTGATGGTGGGTTACCATTCCCGCGCGGGTCATGGAGGAAATCCCCTCTCCCACACAATGTCCTCCGCGAAGGTGGAATCGGTCCATATCAATGATCGTGAGACGTCCGAGTTCTTCCTCCACGGGAACATCGCCGGGAAGCACGGGGTTCCCCTGGCGTTCCTGTCGGGAGATGCCGATCTGTGCGGGGAAGCGCGGGAGACGAATTCCGGCATGACCACGCATGCGACCATGAAAGGTGTCGGGGATTCCACCGTCAGTATTCATCCGGAGGAATCGATCGAGGCGATTCGGAGCGGCGTCAAAACCGCGCTGGAGGGCGATCTGTCAAAATGCGTGTGGAGCCATCCGGAATCGTTCGAGGTGAAGATCCGGTTCAACAAACACCAGGGGGCCTACCGGGCATCCCACTACACCGGGGCGGACCTGCTCGATGCCAAAACGGTCCGGGTTTCGATGACGGACTACGACGACGTGATGAGGTTCATCCTGTTCGTGGTTTGACCGCGGTCAGCGGATTTTTTCCCGGGGCCCGGAACGATTCGGATCATTCCGTCCGGTCCGTGACCAGCCGGGGAAGTTCCTGGAGCGCTCGCCGGGTGGGCGTATCGGGAAGCGACGCGAGGGCCTCCACGGCGGAGTCGGCCAGGCGGCGCAGGCGACGGCGGTACTCTTCCGCGATACCCCCGGATCCTGCGGCTCCCTGGACCTCGTTCAGCAAGGACGGCGGAACGGCCCGCTCGCGGAAGGCGGAGAGAACGCGGGATCGCAGGCGCATGTCCTCGTCGAGGAGAGGCGCCACGAAAGCGTTGACGATTCCCTCGCGAAGATCGTTGCCGACGCCCTTTCCCGATGTACCGACGACGTCGAGCAGGTCGTCGGTAAGCTGGAAGAGCAATCCGAACCGGCCGAGGTAGCGCCGGATGGCGAAGTGATGGGGCGACTCTGCGAGGGTCGGGCCGACGGAACCGCACCACGTGAAGAGGGGGGAGGTCTTGAGATGGCGGATCCGCAGGATGGTAAGGAGGGAGGGCGGAATCCGGTATCGCCACTCCTGCTGGAGGGCCTCTCCCCGGCAGAGCAATTTTATATTCCGGCAGAGGGATGCAAGAAGACGAGGTTCCCCGGAGGTGGCGATCCGCTCGAGGACGTCGCTGATCAGGTAGTCGCCGCTCAGGACGGGAATCAAATTGTCGTACAGGCGGTTGATGCTCGGTCCTCCCCTCCGCCGGTCGGCTTCGTCCACGACATCGTCATGAAGAAGGGTGGCGGTATGGACCGCCTCGGCCGCCCAGGCGTAGAGATCGAGGCGGGAAGGGGAGACGCCCGCAATTTCGCCGAACCAGTAAACCAGGTGGGGTCGGAGACGCTTGCCCCTTCTTTTCCAGAGGGTGTCGATCGCCTCTTCGAGCAGGCCCACGGGTTTCCCGGGGGTGAGGCGGAGCGAATCAACGCGCGACCGGGACCGGTCGAACGCGGCGGCGACGGCGGAACGGTTCATAATGTCGTCTCCAGGAGGAGGGCGATCGAAAGGGCGCTCCAGGTCCCCATGAGGATCCGCCCCGGTTGCAGGTGTCGCTGACGGGTCAGCCATAGCGTCAACAGAAGTCCGGCCGCCAGGACAGAACGTTCGGCCGGGGCCGGAAGGATAAATGCGGCGGCGGCGAGAACGAGGAGCCCCCGCGCGGTCAACCGGGCGGCGCGGGCCCCGTGGCGAACCGCGAAGGTCCGCTTCCCGGCCAGCCCGTCCGTAAGCACCTGGGCGGGTTGATGGGCAAGCAGGACGGAGACGGCGAGGGCCGCACAGGCGATGCAACCGGCCAGGAAGGGGAGCGTTTGAGGGTGGGAATCGGCGACGAGGAGCAGGCATCCGAAAACACCGGGCCCGTACGCGAGCGCCGTGACGAGTTCAGAGGCCGCCGTGTAGCCCAGCGGCCGGGTGCCCCAATTATACAGGAAGCCCACCGCGACGAGGGGGGCGGCCAGGGCGAGCAGGATGATCCGGTCGGCGATCCAGAGGGCCGCAAGGCCCAGCGCGATGCCGCAAAGGACGGATAGACCCGCATGAAGAAGAATGCGGGTCCGGTTCCGGTGGAACCGGACCCACGAAACGTGTTTTTCCACGTCCGCCCCCCGGCGGTCATCGGCGAGGTCGTTGAAGATGTTGACCGCATGTTGCAACGCAACAACACCCGCCGTGGCGAGGAGCAGCGCCGGCAGTGCGGAATCCGCCATGCCGACCTGCAGAAGCACCGCGAGCAGGGGAGCAAGGGAGACGAGATATATGGAAGGATTCAGGACCTCCCATAGACCGATCTGGTTGCGAAGGTTCAAGCGGTCTCCTTACGGAGCCCCCTGAGCGCGTTGCCGAACCACTTCGCGTGCTGTCTCTCGGAGTCGATCACGCGCTGGTACACGTCGGCCGCCTTCGTCCGCCCGGCCTCGAGGGCCTGGTCCCGGAACGCGGGGTAGATTTGGTTGTACTCCCGCGTCTCCACCCGGATGGCGACCTTGAGAGCGTCTTCCACGAGTTTCCGGGGATTTTCCCCCGCCAGGTCCTGGCAGGCGGTGCGGACCTCCCGGAGGGCCTCCTTGGCGCGAGTCGTGTCTTCTCCCTCGGGCGGCGTTCCGATTTCATCGTGGAGTTCCCTGAGCCAGGTCGCGTGCTCTCCCTCCTCGAGGGAGACCTTGCGGAAGAGTTCCGCGATTTCGGCATACCCCGCCTTGTCGGCCCAGCGGGCGAACTCGGGGTACATCACGTTGTTTTCGTACTCTTCCACGTCCACGAACGACGCAGCCGTGTTGTCGGGATTGTCGTGGCGCTCCGCGGCGGCGAAGCAATCGAAGATCCGTTCCCGTCCGTTTGGCATGGTTTCCTGGCGGGGGAGGCGGAGGCGTTGCCGGTTCCTGAGCGGTCCCTGGGCGGCATTACCTGCGCTTTCGGCGTCCGGAATTTTTCGGACCGGAAGACCGCTTTCCGGGAATGGGCGCGCGTGATTCGTCCCGGGGGGTACGCTGCGGTCCTGGAAATATTCCCTCCCCGGTCGTCGGGATCGCCGGCTTGGATCCGGGCCGCGTGGCGCTTCGGCGTTCCGCTGGCGGGTTCCCTTTTCGGGAGGAAGAAGGGTTACCGGTACCTGAAAGACTCCGTGGAGTCGTTCCTCTCTCCCGACGCTCTCCGCGCGGAAATCGAGGGCGCCGGGTTTCGGTTTCGACGGGAAGAGGTTCTCGGACCGGGAGGCATGGTCCGACTATTGGGGATGAAACGGAATGGATAAGGCGGAGCGGACGTCCATGACGGAAGAAGAGATCGCCTTTTCGGAGATCATCGGCGACCTGGTGGAGCAGTGGGGGTTCCGGCGTCACCTCGGCCGGATCTGGTCCCTCCTCTACCTGAGGGCGGAGCCGGTAAACCCGACCCGGATCCAGTCGCAACTGGAGCTCAGCGCCGGGAGCGTCAATGCGCATCTTTCGGAGCTTCAGACCTGGGGGACGGTCAAGAGAATCCGGATCGCGGGCGACAGGAACTTTTACTACGAGGTCAATCCCTCCATCTGGAAGTCGGTTTCCAACGTGATTCGGACGCGCGAACTGCGCATCCTGGAGGATGCCCAGTCAGGGTTGAAGTCGCTTTCGACCCGGCTCAAGCGGGCCGGCAAGGAGGACTTCCAGGCGCGGCGGGTGGAGCGTGTCCGCGCGGTGACCGAGTTGGCCATTGGGCTGTCGTCTCTCCTGATCGGCGCGTCGCCAGAGAAGATCGTCAAGGCGGTGCGGATCCTGAAGAGGTTGCGGAGCCTGTGAAGTAGCCGACGGCTACTTCGTTTGCATCGCCTTCCCTCATCAGTTCGGGGGCGTCGCCTTCGTGGCGACCGACTTTTCTTTTCCGCAACCGCACTTGTAGGTGACCTTGTCCCCATCCTGTTCGGTGCTGTCCGTCTTTCCGTCGCATCCCGCAACGGCGAAGGGAAGGAGCGCCAGGGCGAACGCCGCGACGATCGTTCGGAGGATTCGCTTCGCCATTTTCACTCTCCTTTGCTGGTTCCGGCCCCATGGTAGGCTTTCGGCCGGGAGGGGCGCAAGAAACCGTCTTGGGCGATTTTTTTAGATTCGTTCAACGGAATTCCGGGACCCGTCCAATTAGGTGTGTACAGGAAAGGAGATCATCATGAAGAACGCAAAACGCGTCGCCGAACTGACTGTCAACCAACTCCGGGAACTCCGCGGAGGGAGTTGGTCTATAAACCCCTTCAACTGGTTCTCGGGTGAACTGGCTCGCACCGAGGAGTTGGAAAAGGCGTCAGGAGAACTCAACGAGGAAATGCGCAAGAAGGGGTACAAACCCATCGAGCCACCCAAAGCTCCCAAGCCGACCACCGCCGGCGGTTGGCGCTGGGAATAGTAGGGATTACCTCCTGGCGAGGGCCCTCGCCTTCCGCTTGCGGTGCCAGGGATTGCCGCCGCCGTTCGAAGGGGAAGGGGAGTGCGAACGGGTTCCGCGTCCGAACGATTTTTTCTTCGAGGGACGCGGGGCCCGTTTTTCAATTTCAAGTCCCGGCGCGACGTCGCCGAATCCCTCGATAATGTTGCGACGAATCGGGGACCCGATCTTCCGCTCGATATCGTTGACGACCTCGTGGTCTTCGTGCGTGAAGAACGTGTAGGCCTTTCCACTGCGTTCCGCCCGGCCGGTGCGCCCGATCCGGTGGGTGTACGCCTCCGGCGAGTCCGGCATGTCGAAGTTCACGACGTGCGACACCTGCGCGACGTCGATTCCGCGCGAGGCGATGTCGGTCGCGACGAGGATGTCGAAATTCCCCTTCCGAAACCCGCCCATCGCGCGGTCCCGTTGCGCCTGGGACATGTTGCCCTGCAGGGCGATCGCTCGTCGCCCCTTCTTCGACAACTGTTCCGCGAGTTTGCGGGCGCGGTGCTTCGTCCGGGTGAAGATGATGGCGGAACGGATGGATTCCGTTTTCATCAGGTGGTCCAGGAGACGCACTTTCCGTTCCCGGGTGACGGGATAGAGTTCGTGCGAAATCGTTTCGGCGGGCGCGGTCCGGGACAGTTCCACCACGTGCGGCCGGACGAGGATATCGTCCGCCAGTTTCCGGATCTCGCGTGGCATCGTGGCGGACCAGAGAAGGTTCTGCCGTTTCCGCGGAAGGGCGGCGACGATTCGCCGGATGTCGGGCATGAATCCCATGTCGAAGAGGCGGTCCGCTTCGTCGAGAACGAGGGTTTCGACCCTGTTGAGGTTAATCACTTCCTGGCCCATCAGGTCGAGCAGCCTTCCGGGACAGGCGATCACCACCTGCGGCCCGTTGTGGAGGGCGTCGATCTGTTTCTTCATGGAGACGCCTCCGTAGACCGTCAATGTCTTGATCTTCGTGAATTTCGCCAGGGCCTTGAATTCCGTGTCGATCTGCATTGCGAGTTCGCGCGTGGGCGCGATCACGAGGGCGCGGATGCCTTCCGCAGGGCGGGAATGGATCCTCTCCAGGATGGGAAGGGCGAAGGCGGCCGTTTTACCCGTGCCCGTCTGTGCGAGGCCGAGAACGTCCCGGACCTCCAGGACCGCGGGGATGGTCTGCGACTGGATCGGGCGCGGTTCGTCCCAACCCATGGCGGAGATCCCGTCCTGGATGTGCGGACCGAGATTGAACTGTGTGAAGTCTTTCATCAGAAAATACCCTTAGCTTTCTGGTGCGATGTTGAGCCGGCGGAATTGCCGATGTCTTATGGCACCTGGTTCCGACCCATACAACAGAGACAGGAAGGAGTGTTTCAAATTCGGACGCAACCCGATGAGGGATCCTGTTGTGCGACCGTGTTATTGGGGCAAATCGTAGCAGAAGAGCGGAGGCATTACAAGATCTTGTTTGCAGGGAACGTCAGCGCAACCCGGCCGCCGCCCGGATCTTCGCGACGTCCATCGACCGGATGTAGTCCGGCAGTCCCTCGTAGATCTCGTGGGCGCCGAATCCTCCCCCCTGCATCTCGCGGAGGGCTTCTTCCTTTTCCCACCCTTCCACGACGACGCGCCAGGCGGCGCACATCGCGCCCGTTCGATCGGAGCCGTACATGCAGTGGAAGTAGACGGGCCGGTTCGCAGGATCCGTGACGATCTTGATGAAGGCAACAACATGCTCGTCCCCTACATCCGCGGGGCTCATACGGACCCGCATCGATTTGAGCTGACGCCCCTCGAGTTCTTCCTCGTTCGTGTGATGTTTTCGCAGGTTCAGGACGGTCTTGATGCCAAGCCTTTCCAGTTCCGCCATTCCTTCCTCGTCGGGCTGGGCTCCCCGGTACAACCCGTCCGAAACCCGGTGGAAGTTGGATACGTGTTCGTTTTCAATGGGACTTGCCCATGTCGCCGGCCGTTCCGGGGCGGGAACCTCCGCGTACTTGTTGCAGCCAAGCAGGCCGATGGCCAGGCCGATCGATAGGAGATGGTATTTCATGATCCGGTCCCGGGAGGATAAACAATGGAAAGGGGCTTCGCAAGGAACCCCCGTATTGTCTGGCGTGGTGCCTTCGTCTACAATTTGCGACATGATGAACAAGCTGCTTGCAACGATCCTGACCCTGGTTCTCGGGGGAATCGTCCTCGCCCAGGACAAGCCCACAAAAGGCCTGCCCATCCCCGCGATCGAAGATATCACGCGGATCGACAATAAGACCCGCGCGAGCAAGAAAGACCGGAGACTCACCTGTTACCTGGTGGCGACGAAAGAGCATCCCGTGGCCGGCGAAGGGTACGTCATCATCACCGACCACCAGGACGAGGCTCCCCTCGCCTCGCTCGCACGACTTGCAAAGGCAAGGAACGGGAAGATCTTCAAGATTTCCGATTTTTCAAAATCCTGGAACGACGCCGAAGAGTGGGGAAATCTCAGGTCGAAACTGATCGAGACCATGCCCCGGTTTGTTGCCATCGCTCCAAGACCGGATACCTACGGGGAATGGATGTTGATGAGCATGCTCGACCTGCTCTCGACTCTCGACAAGGACAGGGAACTCGACGCGTTTCCGGGGATCCTTGCGGCGCCAGACCAGGCCTCTTTTGACGCCCTCGTCACCCGTTCCATCGAATACAAACCGCAAACCCGGGAAAATTTCCGACCTTTCGTGCTCGGCCAGGTGGTCGACGGCTCCCCCCTGGGAATACGGTCCCTCCAGAAAGTCGGGATCATGCGAAAACTGTTCGGGGGATGGGGTTACGAAACGCCGTCCTTCGTCATGTTGAAGGCGAAGGGAGCGAACCAGAAACAGCTCAAGGCCGATGATGTCTGGTACGCGGAGGAGCCGGACGCAAAGAAGATGCTCAAGGAACTCCCTCCCGAGGCGCGGAAAGCCCTTGATGATTCGTCCCTGGTGATCACCTACGGCCATGGAACCCCGGGAGTCGTCTGCAGCGTCGAGGTCGGCGCGTTCAAGGAGGTCGATTTTTCCGGCAAGATCGTCCTGAGCGGGTCCTGCTTATCAAGTTCTCCCAGCCGGTGGGATAACCCCCTGCCCGGAAGGCTTAACGACGGCCCTTCAAAAGAACGCTTCCTCGTTCGGGCGATCCAGAACGGGGCGGTGATCTCCTTCGGGCACATGAGGTTTAACGGAGGGTTTCCCTACCTCTACCCGGTCCTGGAACATTGGTTGCAGGGGGGCACGGTGGGGGAAGGGTACCAGAGGATCATGAACGCCATCTTTTACAAGGTGAGGGCAACCCCTGCCAAGGTTCTCCAGGGAGAGAAAATAACCCGCATGGCGGGGAACATGATGTCCTACGTGGTCATCGGGGATCCGGCGTTGAGGCCTTTTTACGGGATCCGGGAGAATCCGAAATAGCCCTCCCCGCGCCCCTATTTACCGCACCGTTCATGATCGTCCTCCTTCGTAAACACCATCCATAAAGATTCCGGTCCTGGCGCGTGATGAACATCAAGGCAACCACCAGGACGCCAATTCCAAGAAGGGCCGGACCGGTGAGGATATAGGCCGTTATCGATTGGAAGAGAACCTTTCCCGTGGAAGCTTCCCGGTTGAAAAGGCCCATCGATGAGACCATGAGGCCCAATCCAATGGCCTTTCGGCTACATGATCCACCAGCATCCAGGGAGCCGAATGGGGGAGGCGTTCTGGGGAAATCCTGGGGATTTGGACAAAATTTGAGCGGGGGAAACAGCAAGCCGTGGAGGAAAATAAAAGGGGGTGTGTGCCTACTTTCTCCGGTACCGGGCGCGCCGGTAGCCGCGTGGGATACCCTTTACCGGTTTCTCCCCGAGGAGGGCGTTCGCCTGTTCCTCAAGGGACTTGGCCTGGTCTTCCTGGCGAAGGACGGGGCTGTCGAGAACCCCCTGTGCCAGGTCCCTGATTTCGCCCGGCTCGAAGTTCTTCACCAGCCACTGCAGGTAGTCAACAGGAAGGGTGGTAATGTCCATCCCCTTGTACTTCCCGAAAGGCATTTTCATCGGTCTCTCTCCATTCCAATCTGCCCCGTACCGGGGGCCCTACTTTCCACTCCTCTGCCGGCCGTATTCTTCGAAGGGATCGTACCCGGTGTTCACCTTGAAGGGGTCAATATCGTACGTTCCGTAACTCTCGATCTGCTCGGGAGTCAGAAGGGTTTCGATATTCTGTGTCGTTTCCGCACCGATCTCCATCAGCCTCTGGAAATAGGTCTGTTCCGTGCCGGGCACCCGGTCCGAGAAAAGGCGGCCCCAGACTTCTTTTCCCCCGGTTCCGCTCGTTTCCGCCTGGATAAAGTCATCCATGAAATTGCCCCCGTCTTCCCGGGGAGCGGAGAGGAGTGCGAGACCCCTGTCCTTGCACTCGTTGTAAAACAGGGTGAGGCGTTCCTGGGTATAGGTATCGAGTTCCAGTTCTTTGGCCAGGTACTTGACGGAAACCTCTTCGCCCTTCTTCTTCTTGAGTTTCGCCATCTCCTCCTTTACCTGGTCCTTTACGACATACTGGAGGGTTTCAAGGGTTTCCGGGGTGATGATGGCCGGATTGAAACTATCGACAGGTTCGGTCGCGTTTCCGGCGGCGGCAAGTTCCCCCATGACCGGGGCATTCTCTACGGGGATGTAGTCGTCGTCGACAGGGATCTCTTCTCCCCCTGGAACGGACGCGGTTGCCGGGCCCGGGGACTTGAGTTCCTTCCTGACCCAATCCAGTTCCCGTTCGATCTGCCGGATCTTTTTTGATTGGACGATGAATCCGAACGCGCCGCCGGCGACGGCGAGGAGAAGGGCGGGGAGAAGGATCTGGGTTCGCTTCATGTTGGTTTCCTCCGGTTCGACATGAATAAGTACAAATTATCCCACAATCCGGTTTCAAAGATCAAGCCCGGGGAGAAGCCGATTTCGGTGTACATACACGCCGTTTTCATTATTATGGGTGCAACTGCAGTTTTGAGAGGGGGGTCGGCACGCGCGCACATCGAGCGTGCCGGACGAATCATCGTAAAGGAGCGAAGGATCGTGAGCATGACCGCAACACAACCGTTCGACGCCGCCACGCAGGCTGGCCGGGAACCGTACAAGGTGAAGGATCTCTCCCTGGCCGACCTGGGTCGGAAGGAAATCCGCCTGGCCGAGCACGAGATGCCCGGGTTGATGTCGATCCGGAAGAAATACGCCGCGACCAGGCCCCTCGCCGGTAAGAAGGTGATGGGAAGCCTCCACATGACGGTGCAGACCGCCGTTCTCATCGAAACGCTCGTCGATCTGGGCGCGGACGTGCGCTGGGTCAGTTGCAATATTTTCTCCACCCAGGATCACGCGGCCGCGGCCGTCGTCGTCGGTCCCGGGGGCACGGTCGAGAACCCGCAGGGCGTACCGGTCTTCGCCTGGAAGGGGGAGACGCTCAAGGAATACTGGTGGTGCACGAACGAGGCTCTTACGTGGCCAGACGGGAGCGGACCCGAACTGATCGTGGATGACGGCGGCGACGCCACGCTCCTGATCCACAAGGGAAAAGAATTTGAAGACGCGGGCGCGGTTCCCGCCTTCGACGCCGCGAACGACCCGGAGGAATGGGGCGTGATCCTCGAATTCCTTCGCGCCGAACTCTCGAAAAATCCCGGCCGCTGGAACAGGGTGGCCGACAACATGATCGGCGTTTCGGAAGAGACCACCACGGGCGTTCTGCGCCTGAACCAGATGCACGAAGCGGGCACGCTTCTCTTTCCGGCCATCAACGTGAACGACTCCGTCACGAAGCACAAGTTCGACAACATCTACGGGTGTCGCCACTCGCTGATCGACGGCCTGAACCGGGCGACCGACGTCATGATCGGCGGCAAGGTCGCCGTCATCTGCGGGTACGGCGAAGTTGGCAAGGGATGTGCCCAGTCCCTGAAGGGGCAGGGCGCCCGCGTGATCGTCAACGAGATCGATCCGATCTGTGCGCTCCAGGCCGCGATGGAGGGCTTCGAGGTCAAGCCCATCGAAGATGTGGTCGGGGATGCCGATATTTTCGTCACCACCACCGGGAACAAGGACGTCATCACCTTCGACCTGATGAAGCGGATGAAGAACAAGGCCATCGTGGGGAACATCGGCCATTTCGACAACGAGATCGACGTCGCCGGTCTGAAGAAGAACGGCGTGGAATGCCGCAACATCAAGCCGCAGTACGACGAGTGGGTCTTCCCGGACGGCAAGAGCCTTCTGATGCTGGCGGAAGGGCGCCTGCTCAACCTCGGTTGCGCCACGGGCCATCCCAGCTTCGTCATGTCGACCTCGTTCTCCAACCAGGTGCTCGCCCAGTTGGAACTGAACGCGAACGTCGACCGGTACGAAAACAAGGTCTACCGGCTTCCCATGAAACTGGACGAGGAAGTTGCGCGCCTCCACCTGGCGCACCTGGGCGTGAAACTGACCCGGCTCACCCAGGAACAGGCGGATTACATCGGCGTTCCGGTGGACGGCCCTTACAAGCCGGAACATTACAGCTACTAGTCTGGAGAATCACGCATGGCGAAAAATCAGAATACCTGGGCGAAACGCAAGCGCGAGATGGACAAGAAGCGCAAGGCGGAAGAGAAACGCGAGAACCGCAAGCAGCGTCGCATCGTCAAGAAAGAGGGCGGCGGCGCATTGCCGGCAGATTTCGAAGGTGTACTCGTCGACGAGTTCGGCAACGTGATCGAACCGGAGGTCGAGGAAGTGGAAGTCGAGGCGGAGGTGACGGAAGAATCGGGGGAAGCGGAAACAAAACCGGCCGATGATCAGCCGCCGGCCAATCCTTCCTGACCGGGTTTCCGGAAGAGCGCAACGTTTTCCCGGGGAAACTCCGCGTGCCATCCGTGCCTTTTCGCGATCCACCCCATCGTCCCCGGGCTGTAGAACCCGACGTGGGTTTCATCCCGGGCGTAGTTCCAGTCGGCGAATCCCTCCCAGTTTTCCTTCATCCCGGTCATGACGCCGAGCCATCCTTCCGGCTTTAAGAGGCGACCCAGCGTTTCGAATTCCTCTCCGGGTTTCGCAAAGTGTTCCGCCGTTTCACAGCAGGTGATGAAATCGTATCGTTCGTCCAGGGCGGAGCGGTCGGGCGCGAAGTAGGGATCGTAGATGCGAACGTCGAATCCCTCCCCGCGGATCATGGTCGCGAGTACGGGTTCCGGTCCCGATCCGTAATCGAGTCCGAGGGCGCCGGGGGAGAGGTGGCGTTTCAATACGTTCCAAAGGCGGGACAGGAAATCCCGGTAACCGGCGTCGGACGGATCGTTGTTGTGTGTCATGTATCGTGCCTTCTCCGCGGCGGCGCCGGGCTGGAATTCGGGGGGGACGAAGACGAAATCACACCGGGGACAGTGGTGGTAGTCCCGCTCGAGATTTTTCACCCGGCTCGTATGCAGAAGGACAGGATCGGGTGATCCGCAGAGAGGGCACACTGACTCAGGTCGTGGCCGATTCGTCGATCCGGTCCAACCCCTCGAGGACTTTCCGGGCGGCTCCGACGTCCGCCTGCGCGACGAGGATATCCGCCTTGAGCCGTTCCGCCGGATCAAGGGAGTATACGTCCTCGTCCGGTTCCTGGGCGTCGATCCCCGCCGATACGAGGGCGCCTCGGAGTGCTTCCGCCTGGGAGAGATCGCCGCGGAAGATGGTCACCCATTGCGGTTCCTCGGTTTCGGAGATTTCCAGCCCCTGGAAACGCCGTGCCAGTCGCCAGGATTGCTCCTGGTTTTCGGCCGCGAGCCGCACTTCGATCGCTTCCTCGTCCTCGGGGCGCATCATCGTCGATTTCGTGGAGATGCCGGCCTCGTCGAGCGCCTTGCGCGCGGCCTCCGCCTGTTCTTCGGGGAAGAAGAGAACCATGTCGCCCGCCGGGGGAAGTTCCTTCACAAGCGCGACTTTACAGTCGGCGCAGTCGGAGATTCCTTCGCGGTACTCGGACTCACATTTTGGGCAGTAGGGCATAACGGATTAATGCTATCACGACGAATTGCGAATGGCAAACGGGCATCACCCATTCTTTCAAATATCCGGAACGGTACCGACCCCTGGATTTGGAAATATCGTCCACGATTGCGGAGAGGATTATTCCCACGAAAAAGAGGGAACTGCATCCCCATCGAATCCGGCCGGGAGACTCGGACAGGAGTTATATGAAACTCCCGGAAACGACCGCACCAACACAAATTGCAGGAAACAGGGCAGGGGAAATTCATATATATGCATGCCACCCTCCTGGATGCTTAATGAATCCTGCTCTTTCTCATACATCCCCGGAAACCCCGTCACAATTCTCCCATGTTTCCTACGGACAATTACCACTCTTCCCGACAGGAACCTTGCCCATTAAGAAATTGATTCCCTATACTGATTACCAGGTCGACATCTAACTTACCGGAGAGGATTCGGAGGTTCGGACTTTGGGCGATGAAAGACATACGTTGGGGCCGGAAGATTCGGTCGAAAACATCGCCGTGAACACGGGCCACTTCTGGGAAACCATCTGGGATTACCCCGAGAACGAGGGCTTGCGGGAACAACGGCCAAGCCCCCACGTGCTCCTGGAAGGCGACGTCCTGGTGGTTCCGGAAATCACGCCGAAAACCGAAACGCTCGCGATGGAACAACGACACACCTTTCGAAGAAAGGGCGTGCCGTCCAAGTTGCGCGTCCAGTTCAAGCGGTTGGGGGAGCCCAGGGCGGGAGAAGCATACACGATCGAACTCGGCGAAGAACTCAGGGAGGGAACCCTTGATGGGGACGGATTCCTGGACGAACCGGTTTGGCCGACCCTTGATAAAGCGATCGTCCGATTCAAAATCGCACTCGAGGAGGAAGAAGACGACGATTACGAGGAAGAAGACGACGACGAAGATGAATACGAAGAAGAAGATGATGACGACGAGCCCCCCGAAGAAATAACCGAAGCCTCGTCGGGGGATGAGGGCGGAGTAGCGGAGGAGGAGGAAGTATTCACCTTTAA
>PVBE012422170.1_pt1 | contig 28433 bp, 32 predicted proteins | sample 1631181 | NCBI WGS metagenome assembly PVBE01 (sample SAMN08397723, study PRJNA350692) | Marine metagenome, whole genome shotgun sequencing project. | isolation source: water | place: Pacific Ocean | collected 2012-04
AACCATCTGGTTACTCCTCTCAGGGACGGCTTGGAATAGCAACACTCTCGGCCGGAAAAGACAGGGGCCACCAAAGGGGACCGCCATGGTAGCGATCCCCGATGATGGATAGAACCTTGTTACAGCCACTGGACAATAGTCCCTGTTGGCCGGAGGTAGCTGGATTGGGATCATCCAGGGATATAAACCTTACGGGGAGGGCGATAGCCGCTCGGCGAGCACGCAGCGCACTAACTTTTAAGGATAGTCCACGGTATGACGTCCGATGACGGGCTATTTCCTCAACCTCTGGTCTGTCCCCTACTTCATCTCCTTCCTCGTTTGTCTCGGCCTGTCGATGTTCCTGCTCCACAAGCGTGAGAAAGGACTGTTCGTGCAAATGAACGCCGCGTGCCTGTTCTTCACCTCCATGATCGCTGTCGGTGCCGCCATGGCGTCATGCAGCCTGGACATAGGCACATGGACCACGTGGATGTCGGTCCATTTCATCAGCACCGCCATCACGCTCACGGTCCTCTCCCATTTTGCTCTGCTCTACCGGAGCAGGGGCACCTTCCTACAGGACAAGAGGCTCCTGGTCATCTATGCGGTCCCTGTCCTCTTCCTCGCGGCCATCATCCTCGCCCCGGACCGCCTCTTCGCCAACGTCGTCGAGGCGGACGAGTCGATGTTCGGCCTGTACAGCGGCGTCTTCCTCGCTCCATCAGGGCTCATGATGGTGTTCAACAACGCTCAGGGTCTCCTGTCGTTCCTTCCTATCGCCATCTTCACGCTCACCTTCAGGCAGGTGAAGGATCCCGAGCTGAAGCGGCGGTCGTCGTACTTCCTCCTTGGATGCCTCTTCCCGTTCATCGGCTATGGCATCATGGTCATAAGCACTGCCGTCCTGTCCCTGCCGCTCAAGGTGAACGTAGGGATCGTGTTCATGACCCTTACGGGTGGTACGATCGCTTACGGTATCGTGAAGGACCATCTGCTCGATATCGAGATCATCGTGAGAAGGAGCTTTGTGTACACGTTCCTGAGCGTAGCCCTCACCGTCGTATTCCTGGTCGTCGAGGAGGTGCTCGAGGAGTTCCTTGCCACCCGGTACCTGGGCGAGCTCCGCCTCTCGGGACTGTTCTCCGCGGGATGCGTGCTCGTGGTCTCATTTCCCGTCAGGACCGCGAGCCAGCGGCTCGTGGACGGCCTCTTCGGCGATGTCAACGAGGCTCCCGGGGACGACTGATCCGAGCGTTGCATTCTAGTGGACCCCCGGGGGACCACTTCGCGCCTCAGTCCAACTGCGGTGTCCATCCGGCCAGCACGCGGGCCAGCACGTCGCGGACCACCGGCAGGCTGGAGGCGTCCACCCACTCGTGCTTGGTGTGGTCCCTGCCGCCCAGGGGGCCGTACACCACTGTGGGGATGCCCCGGGCGCCCACCGCGTTCTCGTCGGCGACGGAAGAACCTGCAAGCCACACGGCGTCCTTCCCGACAACGGTCCTGATCGCTTGGGCCACGGTACGAGCGATGGCGGAGTCCGGTGCGGTCCAGTACGGGCGCAGGAAGGGCGTGGGCCGGTCGGCCAGGCGCGCCTCCACGCGCACGCCCTCGAGCATGTCCGGCAGCCTCTCTCGCAGCTCGGCCAGCGCGCTCTCGGGCGTCTCGGGCGGGACCAGGTGCCGGTCGAGGGTGAGCGTGCACCGCTCGGGGACGGTGAGCCCCCGCGCCTCGGCGTGGATGCCCAGCGGGGTCAGGCTCGCGGGGCCAAGTCGCTCGTGGATGGCCAGGGGCACGTCGCCCAGCGCCAGGAGCACCGATGCTGCCGCGGTCACGGCGTTGGCCCCGTCCTGCGGCGCCGCGGCATGAGCGGGCCTGCCGTACAGGTCCACCTGGAGCACCGTCCGGCCCCGTCGGCCCAGGCATGCCTCCTCCAGACCGCCCAGCTCCGCCGACTCCACGGACACGCACCCGGCGACGTCGTCGAGGAATCCGCTCCGGTCGAGCACGTGGGCGCCCTGGCTGACGTTCTCCTCGTCCACGGTGAACGCCACTTTCACCGCATGAGGTGTGTCGGCCCCCTCGAGCGCAGAGAGGAGGCAGGTGATGCCGCCCTTCATATCGTGTGCCCCGAGCCCCAGGATACGGCCACCGTCCCTGCGAATGGCGTAGGGATTCTCCCATCCCGGCTCCGGCGCCACGGTGTCCATGTGACCCAGGAACAGCAATGACGGGCCGCTACCCTTCGTACCAAGGACATTGGCGCGTCCATCGGCCACCCGCTGGCGTTCGACCGAAAAGCCGCGTTCTTGCAGCAGGTCGGCGAGCAGGTCCCCGATGGCCCCCTCCTCGGGGTAGGGCGAGGGGACGGCCACGAGCCGTGCGAGGAGGTCCTCGATCATGGGTGCGTTGGATCGGAACAGCGTTAAAACCCTATCGGCCGGACGGGCGCAGATGATACCAGTAGATTACAGGGTCACTCGCGACCTCTACCCCGCCATGAGAACCTGGAACGCGTCGCGCAGCCCCGGCCCGAACCCGAGCACGAACGCCGCCAGCTTCACGAACCGGGCCATCTGCCTGTCGTCCACGTCCTTGTCCACGACATATACGACCAGCACGGCGAGCGCGGCCTTCACCGGAAGGAAGATCAGTGGTGTTCCGGCCATATTGAACAGGAGGTTGGGGATTACGTGCTGCTCCTTGAACCCGATGAAGGCCAGGCCGATGTAGGTCGCCGAGGCGTCGAGGAGCTGGCCCGCGATCACTCCTACGTTCTCGGGGACGAGCAGGTCCTCCCGCCCGGAGAGCGCGACCACCTGGTACACGAAGAGGGTGCACAGGGCAGTGAGACCGAAGATGGCAGCGAACGCCATGGGACGCAGCCAGACGATCAGCGGCAGGTGCATGAGCAGGAGCACCGTACCGATGTAAGCCGACGCCTTGTCCCAGGGGGTCTTGTTCACGCGCTCGATCTGGTACCCGATCGCGATGGAGATGACCGTCACGATGAACGATGTCCCGTAGATACCGGGGCTGACGGTAAAGATGGACCGCGGGTACACGTGGATGTCCACCAGCGCGCGTACAAGGCACGTGAGCACGATGTACGGTGCGAACGCCAGGGCGAACCGTTCGACCGTGATGCGCTTGCGCTTGAGGCCCTCGAAGATGACGTAGATGAACGCCACGAAGCCAAGAGCGTACGCGGTCGTGTTGACCATGTTGTAGCCGGAGCCCGTGCGGATCGGGTCGAGGAAGTACGTCCGCACGAAACCGGCCGGGTCCATCATCAACCGCGCCGCCAGGTCTGCAGGAGGTTCCAGATGTTCTTGAGCTGGCCGTCGATGATGTCCATCTTCTTGTCGAGCATTTCGATGCGCTGCTCGAGCCGCTTTATGGCCTCCTCGCTGGCGGCCGGTACCGCGGCCGGGGCGGCGCCCGCCGGGGCGGCCCCCTGCATGAGGCCCAGCAGGTCATTCATGCTGCCCTGCGGCTGCGCTCCGGGGACCGAGCCGGGCGGTGCCAGCGGGCCCCCCTGCGGCGCCTGAAGGGGCATCCCATTGGGTCCCAGCGGCGGCTGCATGGGCGTCGACATCGGCGACTGGTGCTCCTTGAGCGGGGAGAAGGGGTTGAGCGGTGCCATCGGCGGCGGCGCTCCCATCCCCTGGGGGTTCTCGGGACCCAGTGTGGGCTGCGTGCCCGGCGGGGGCGGCGGCGCGCTGGGCTCGGGCCCGAGCGGCCTGTGCTCCTCCTTCTTCATGAACCGTTCGACTATGTTCTGCATGCTCATGGTGTATCACCTGCTGCCCAGGTCATGATGTTCCCCGCCAGCCGGGCGCTCCCGCGCACGTAGCGGCTGTCGAGCAGGGACGCGTCGCCCAGGGCGACGACACGGCCCTTGCCCTCCTCCTGGAGGGCGAGAACGGGGTAATAGTGTGCGGCCTCGAGCGCCGCCATGGACCGCTCCTCGAGCGGTTCGTCGCCAACCCAGACCGGCGCGTTTCCGTCGCTGGTCACCGAGCACCCGAACCTCACTCTCACGGTCCCCACGCCCTCGAGCACCGGGTGGCGCAGGAGCACGGTATGGGCCGCGTGGACCTGGTCCTTGCGCAGCGCGTTCAGCCGGTCAGGATCGTGGTGCAGCAGCTCCTCGCCGAACACCATCCCGAACCTGAACGCCAGCGCGTTGAGGACTAGAGAGCTCTGGTGGAGCCCGCCGCCCATCCCCACGAGCACGAGCCCGCCGCCGTTCTTGACGAACTCCTGGACGGCCGCGCTCTCGGCCGGTTGGAACGCCCTCCGCGGCACCGCCACGACGAGCACATCGCCCGCGAACCCGTCATCGAGCTCGCCGGCCTCCTTTACGCCCATCCCACCGGCCACCAGCTGGCGGGCAAGGAGCCGGTACGACGGATCCTCGCGCTTTCTGATGGAGAAGTACTCGTCATGCGACGCATCGAACACAACGGTGGGAGCGGTCATCGTGCGGTCACCTGAACATGCTGGGCTCGTCGGGTGTGCTCTGCGACACCTCGTGGATCACCTGGTCGAGCCGGTCCTCGATGCGCGTTGCGCCGTCGAGCAGCGGCTTGGCATCGATGCCCCAACCGTACATGGAATCGATCGCCATGATGAGGTGCGCTGCGGCCCGGGCATCGGAGAAGTCCTCCCGGGTCCGGATCAGGAGGCTCATGGTGGGGATACGGCGCTTGGTGCACTCCAGGAGCAGGGTGCCCGAGATGCCGCCGATCATCCCGTGGTCGATTACGTTGATCTTGGCCTCCTTGGCCCGCTCGCTCAGGCCCGGGTCGTTGGTCATGGCGTAGACCCTGTTGTCGGCCTCCTTCTTGGACTTCACGCCCTCGATCGAGATCACAGTCCCCACGTCGTGGACCTTTGCCCAGTCCGAGATGGTCCGTGCTGCCGAGAACACCAGCGTACGCGGCATCCTGAACTCGCTCGTCATGAGGTACAGCTCATGCGGCTGCGACTGGTAGATGCGGAACGGGTGGCTGGCCGTGTTCTCGTGCACAACGGCCACGGGTGGGAGTATGTCTGACTCGAAGTGCCCCATCCGCTCCATCTTGAGCGCTGTAGAGATGTAGTGGGAGGCGATATTGCTCACCATCCCCGAGCCCCGGAACCCCTCGATGAGCACCGGTCTCTCGAACCGCGATTCCTTGTCGACGACTATACGTAGTTCCATGATCATACCTCCAGTGACATAAGGTCGAAAGCGATGTCGGTTGCGGGGAAGACCTCCCGTGCCTCTGCGAGCAGGGCGTCGGGATCATCGTACCGCTTGCTGATGTGGGTGAGTATCAATCGTTTGACACCGGCCTCTCTGGCGACGGTGGCGGCCTCCACGGTGGTGGAGTGGCCGAACTCCTTGGCCCGGTCCGCATCCGTTGCCGAGTAGGTGGACTCATGCACAAGGACATCGGCGCCCTGGGCGAGCTTGCGCACGGCACCGCACGGCCGGGTGTCGCCCGAGTAGACGACCTTTCGCCCGGGGACGACGCGCGACGCCACGTCATCGGGTCCGACGGTACCTCCGTCATGCTCCACGGTCCTGCCCATCTGCAGGCGGGAGAGGTGTGGCGAGTTCTCCAGACCGAGCTCCGCTGCCTTGGCCCGATCGATCTTGAACCGGTCCTCCTCGATGAACGCGTAGGCGACGGCGGGGACGTTCCCGTGCTCCACGGGAGAGGCCTCGACACGGAACCTGTCCGTGGAATACACCACGCCGGAACGGACCTCGTGGGACTCGATGACGTACTTGAGCTGCTGGTGGCCCATGGTGGCGACACGGTCGAACTCCACGGCTGCGCCACGGGGGCCGTAGAGGGCGATGCCCTTGGTCCGCTCGGCCAGCGACATGGAGAACAGGAACCCGGGCAGGCCGAAGAAGTGGTCACCGTGGAAGTGGGTGATGAATACCTCGTTGATGCGCATGAACTTGGCCCCGGCCTCCTGGAGCTTGACCTGGGCGTTCTCCCCGCAATCGAACAGGAACACACGGCCCTCGTGAGAGAGGACAACTCCGGTGTGCCCCCGCTCCGGGGTCGGTGCACCTGCGGCGGTCCCGAGCATGGTGAGTTTCATTGTCATGGACGCTCCGCCACGCAGATGTGCCGGGTCAGGCTCCCGTGGACGCGGATTCGGACACCCTGCAAATACTTAAACCCCACGTCACGGCACAGCGTCTCCAGCGGTACCTGCTGCGGCGCGCCCATGCACATCAACCCGCCGGGCCGGAGCACGGCGAACAATGCCGGGAACACCTCGGAGAACAGGTCCTTGAGGCCGACGCCCCACGTGGACGCGGCCCTGCCATAGGGCGGATCGGTCGCTATGCAGTCCACGCTGCCCTCGCCGAACAACTCGGTCACGTGCCGCGCGTCGCCGGTGGCCATGGACGCCTCCAGGTCCAGGTGGTCGAGGTTGGCCTTGGTGCCCGCCACCATCTTGGGGTCGATGTCGGACGCCAGCACCCGGCACCCGACCATGGCGGCCTCGATGGGGATACCCCCCGTCCCGCAGAACGGATCGAGCAGGGTCTTTTGGGACCGGGCGCCCGAGAGGTTCACCATGGCCCGGGCGAGCTTGGGGGCCAGGCTGGACGGGTGGAAGTACGGTCTGCGGTCGGACTTGCGGTCATCGAACGTCCCGCGCTGGTGTACCCGCGGCCCCATCACGGCACCCTCGGGCGTGGCGATCACCCGGAGCACGGTGTCCGGGTCGTGCAGGTCGACGGGTGCTCCCGTACGCTCGCCGATGACATCGCCCAGCCGCGGCTCGAGCCGGGTGGCCCCACAGTCGAAGGCCTTGGGCACGGTGGAGGCACGCACCACGAAGCTCCCTGCGAGCTCGAGTGGGGAATCGGTGACGGCGGCGATCAGCCCCTCAGCGTCGTCGGCGGTGCACGCAAGCTCGCCGATCTCGGGCGTCAGCCCCATGCGAGTGGGCGGCGGTCCGTCGAGGTCGAGCAGGGCCACCCGGCCCAGCGACCCGGCCTCTTGCCAGCGCACGCCGTCGGCCGCCAGGCAGGATTCGAGCTCCATACGAGGGAGGGGATAATGCTCGCCTGACAAGAGAAAGAACATGCGCACGTTCCCCGCGGCCTTTCAAAAGGTATAAATAAGTAGACCCTTGCTGGATTTGACGGGGTACGGTACATGTTTGAAGAGTTTTATACGGGACCGATGGACGAGCTGGACTTGGGCGGCTTCGACGCCAACTTCCTGTCGGTCTATCGCCAGAGCGAGAACAAGACGAAGATACTCTATTCCACGAGCGCGGTCGGCGCCGGTATGCCGGTGTTCGACGAGCCCGATGTCACCACGCAAAGCGCCACCACCGGTAAGATATTCGCCGGTCGGGGCACGTCCGAGAACTACCAGACGCTCTACGGCCACGACGCGTCCACCGTGGAGAAGGGCATCAACTCGGCCATCGGACGGCTCACCGGTGACAAGGACGACGCGTTCTTCGACAACATCTACGCCCGTGGTCCCGCCATCGGCACCGTGTACCGTGCAGCTGAGTTCGAGAAGGACCCCCACCAGTACCAGACGCAGGTCAAGGATTACATGAAGCAGATCGCCGACGAGATCAAGGCCGCCAACCCCGACATCAAGACCGTGAAGGTGCAGTACACCCTGACCGAGACCACCGACGACTACCAGGACAACCTGAACAACCACCTGTGCGAGGAGCGCATGCTCGGCCACCTGGCGGTCCAGATCGAGCTGACCAAGAAGGTCACCGACGAGGAGGGCAACGAGGTCGAGACGGTGGTCACCGGGTTCGACTCCATCGGCACCACCTCCGGCGCAGAACTGGTGCTCGACGGTCTCAAGGGCACCGCTTACAGCGCTCTCAACAAGGCCCGCATCCAGTACAACGCTCACAAGATGCCCGTCAAGGACGGCGAGAAGGTGCGCGTGATGTTCGGCGGCAAGGTCACCGGCGTGTTCATCCACGAGATGGTGGGCCACATGGCCGAGGCAGATGCCGTCCTGGAAGGCGGCCGTCTGGGCCAGAAGTACGGCGAGGTCATCGCGCCGGACTTCGTCACGATCAAAGAGATAGCCCAGTTCCCCGGAGGCCATGGCAACATCTACTACGACAACGAGATGATGAAGGCCAACGACCTGACCATCATGGAGAATGGCGCCGTGACCGGGTTCATGACCGACAGGCACACTGCCGTTGAGCTCGCGAACCGGATGGGAATCGACATGGGCGTCACCGGCAACGGTCGCTCCCAGGACGGCTCCTACGATCCCATGCCCCGGATGCGCAACACCATCCTGGAGAACGGGGAGAACACCCACGAGGAGCTTCTGGCTCAGCTGGGCACCGGTCTGTACATCGTCGGCTCCAGCGGCGGCTACGTCTACACCTCCACTGGGCAGTTCGCCGTCAAGGCCTCCGAGGCCTACTGGGTGGAGAACGGCGAGATCCAGTACGCCGTGGACGCCGCGGCCGTGTCGGGCTACTCGCTCGACGTCCTGGGCAAGATCGAGGCCCTGGGCGACGACGCCACCGAGGACAACTTCGTGGGCTTCTGCGGCAAGGGCGGCTGGTGGTCCGCGCAGTGGGCACCGGTGAGCGGTGTCGGCCCCGAGGTGCTGGTGAGCGAGATGAGCGTCGGCGAGGGCGGCTTTGCCCGGTCCGACCTGTCCCGCATCTCCGAGGACAAGATCGACCGGCCTTTCGAGTTCGAAAGCTTCGGCAGGTCCGGCGAGACGTTCGGTCGGCACATCGTGACCGATAACGGCGTCCTGTGGTGGTGAGATAGAACCTCACCACCCGGGCCCCGCCCGGTCTTGGAATAGTCTTTTAAGATTTAGGTAGGTCATTCTACCGGGAGGAACAATCATGCTCGCTGCTGTACTACTTGACGACGGGGTCGATGCCGCCGAGTTCATCTACCCCTACTACCGCCTGATCGAGGCCGGGTTCGATGTCGACGTGGTCGCCGTCCGGACCGGAGAGTTCTCGTCCAAGAACAAGCTCATCCTCAGGGCCGACACAACGGTGGAGGAGGCGCTGCTCAAGAAGTACCAGGTGCTCGTGGTCCCCGGCGGGTACGCCCCCGACCGCCTGCGCCGGAGCCAGAAAGTGCTCGAGCTGGTAGCACAGGTGTACGAGCACGGCGGCCGGATCGCGGCCATCTGCCACGGGCCACAGGTGCTCATCTCGGCAGGCATCGTCACCAACAAGAAGATCACCGGGTTCCTCTCCATCAAGGACGACATCATCAACGCCGGGGCCGACTACACCGGGCTCGCGGTGGAATCTGACGAGCGCATCGTCACCGCCACCGATGTCAAGGCACTGCCCGAGTTCATGAGCACGCTGCTCTCCGGACTGGAAGAGGCTTGAGAGCGCTCCCGCTGCTCATCGGCTTGCTGGTCCTGCTCCAGCTGCCGCAGACCTTCGCTTCTATTCCCGGGTGGGACGCGCTTGCGTTCCTCTCCAACGCCCGGATGATGGCGGGCGAGGGCGCCTACTACGAGTGGATCCGACCTCCGGGGATGCCCGCGCTGCTCGCGGCCGTGCAGAGCGTGTGCGGGCGGAGCCTGCTTGTGCTCAGGTTATCTGCGCTGGCGCTCCTGGTGCTGCCAATGGCGGCCGCTGCCGTACTGGCGCGGCGGGAGGGGGGTCGCGAGGGAGCGATCCTCTCCGTTCTGCTGGTGGGATTGTGCCCGCTGGTGCTCCTCTACGGTGGTCAGGTGCAGGCCGATATCGCAACGGCCGGTCTGGTCACGGCCGCGCTGGCAGCATGGGACCGCGACGAGCGGCTGGGGGTGATACTGGGCGCGGTGGCCGTGCTGTTCCGGTACCCTGCCGGCGTGGTGCTGCTGGCGCTCTGCCGACGGCGGACGGTACCGGTCATCGCCCTGGTGGTGGGCCTGGCGCTCCTGCCATGGCTTGCGGCCAACTATTCCCGGTTCGGCGATCCGCTGCATGCGGTCACCGCGAAGATCGTGCAGCAACAGAGGATGCCACGGATGCCGGTCATGTTCTATGTCGGGCAGCTGGCGCCCGCTCTAGGGCCCGCTGTGCTCGCAGCCGTCCTCACCCGGCGCAGGGATGTCGTACCGGTGGTCGTAGTGCTCGTGATAGCGCTGCTGACGCTCAACGCCAACAAGGAAGCGCGCTACCTCATGGTCGTCGCTCCCGCGGCGCTCGTGCTCGCCTCGGGGGGGCTCTCCCGGCTCGGACGTCCAGCTATTGCCATCGCTCTCCTGTTGCAGGCGTGGTACGGTCATGCTGCACTGGGGATGGTCGGGACGGGCTTCCCGGCACGGGCGGCAGCAGCACTGGTCGTCGCCGATCTCCGGCCGGGAGTGGTACTATCTGACGTATGGGTGCCCCTGAGTTATTATGGGAGGTTGCCTGCGCGGTGGCTGCCGGACGAGGTGTACGTGGATCCGATCATCGATAAGTACGGAGTGACGCACGTGGCCGTTTCCGATCAGGCGTGGGAGCCGCCGTACGCTACAGAGGCGTACCTTGCAGAAAAGGGGTACGCTCCCGTGGCGGCCGTGCTGCGCGACGGTGAGCGCATCGTCGTGTACGGGACGGGACAGACGGGGGGCGATGTGGCGCTGGTGGAGAACTGGTTCAACGTGAACGAGTGAGTTAGTTTGATACTGTTGAAGCCTCGGACGGGCTTTTAACTCACCTGCTAACAAGCAGAAAGAACCTGCTCCTCTTAGCAAGATCCCATTTTATTATCAGTACGAGCGATATTTATTACTGCCTTTCGACCACAGCAGGCGTCCCAATGGCCTGTGAACATCCCCGGATACGAAGAGAAGGTGAGACCGTGGAAGCGATGATCGTCCTCTACTGTCGGAAGAACCATCATCCAAAGGGCAGTCTGTGCGATGAATGCCGTTCCCTTCTTGCCTACACGGACGACCGGCTCACCCATTGCCCGAACAAGGAGAGAAAGCCCACGTGCGCCAATTGTACGATCCATTGTTACAGTGAGCCGGAGCGATCGATGATCAGGGAGGTCATGCGGTACTCGGGGCCGCGCATGCTGCTCCATCACCCTGTATTGGCGCTGCGCCACTTGATCGACAGGATCGCTGAGTGACGGACGTGATCGGGCGATGGCCTAGAAGTCGCCCTTGCAGCAGGTGTTCATCTCGTCCATGTCGTAGAAGATCTTGCAGATGCGCAACGCGCGCACGGGCCACGAGCTCGCCCTCTGCGCCAACGTCCGTGCCTACAAGCCGGCGGACTAGCGTCGGATGAAGGCCGTCCAGCCTCAGTGGGCGTGCGGGGGCAGGTCGTCGTGCTCATGCTGGTCCACGCAATGGTGCACCTCGCCTGAAGCGGTAGCTGGGTCCACATGGATGGTGGCGTCGGAGAAGTAGCGCAGCTTGTGGAGAAGACGGTGGCGCACCTCGGTGGCGATGGCATGCCCATCGCTGACGGAGAGCTCGGGGTTGACGGTGATGTTGATCTCGGCAAGGAGTCGGTGGCCGAGCCACCGCACCCGGACCTCGGTCACGTCACTGATGCCCTTGGTCCGGCACGCAACCTCTTCCAGCTCGTCGAGCACCTCCGGATCGATGCCGTCGAGCATCCGGCGGAGCACCGTTCGCCCCGAGTCCCACACGATGCGGAGGATGGCTATGGTGATGACAAGCCCGATCAGGGGATCGGCCATGGGGTATCCCATCCACACGCCGATGGCGCCGAGGAGGACAGCAAGGCTCGTCAGCCCGTCCACGCGGGCGTGATGGCCGTCGGCCACAAGGGCCGCTGAGCCGATCTCCTGTCCGATCCTGATGCGGAACACGGCGACCAGCTCGTTGCCTATGAACCCTACTACAGAGGCCACCACGACGGCCCCGAGGTACGCGATCTCCTGTGGATGGAGGAGCCGGTCCACGGCCTCGTACCCGGCGATGAGGGCGCTTGCAAGAATAGTGAGCACGATGGCAACACCGGCCAGGTCCTCCACGCGGCCCAGCCCGTAGGTGTAAACACGCGAGGGCTTCCGCTGCTGGAGCCGGAACGCCACCCACAGAGGGATGGCCGTGGCAGCGTCGCCGATGTTGTGGATGGTGTCCGCCATCAGCGCGACGCTCCCGGAGAGGACGACAACGACCACCTGGAGGAGGGCCGTGGCGAAGAGACCAGCGAACGACCACTTCACTGCCCAGATGCCCCGCTCGGTGGTGAGGATGGTCGGGTCCACCACGCCATGGATGTGGGCGTGCCCGTGATCATGGTCATGCCCGTGGGAATGGTCATGGTCCGCCGACCGCTCTCCTTCCACCATCGCTATGGGTGCACGGGGATGACCGCATGTTTATAAATTGTCATGAAGGGGCGGCCGTCCGTCGTCGCTGTCACTTCCAGAACGCGGTAAGGGGCGCCCGTCCGTGAGATCCTACAGCCCAAGGAACACGATACTCGCGCCGCACAGGCCGATGGTGGTACCTGCGATTGCGTGGCCGAAGCGCTCGAGCTGGCCCAGTGGGAGACGGTCCACGCCGGCCAGGCCCAGCGATACCGTGCAGAGCATGGTGATGATGGTGACCACCGAGAATATGGCCGTCACCACGATGATACCGAACAGGCTCTGCTGTGCGGCAGGCACCATGAGGAGGGGGATGAGAGGCTCGCACGGGCCCAGGACGAACACAGTGAACAGCACCCACGGCGTCACATCGGCGGCGTCTGTGCCCAGGTGCGCATGCGTGTGCGCTTGGTGGTGTGTATGGACGTGCTCGTGCTCCACGCCGCCGACGTGAGCGTGGGCGTGCTCGTGCGTACGGTCGCGGAACGCCTGCTTGAGGCCCCACGCGGCGTAGACGAACCCTAATGCGATGAGCGCCCATGCCGCAAGGTCGCCCCTGACGCCCTCGAGGACCTCCATACGCGACACCGCAAGGCCAGCAGCGATGCCCACGGCGCCCAGCATCAATGAGCCGAGGACGTGCCCCAGACCGCAGAGTGCGGTGATGCCCAGCGTGCGCGTGCGCGACCAGCCCCGTGCCTTCGACATCACGAGGAAGGGCAGGTAGTGGTCGGGACCGAACAGGGTGTGGAGGAATCCCAGGGACGCGGCCGTCATGGCAAGGACGGTGAGGTGCTCGGACATGGGACGTCTCCTCTGTCGAGCGTATCGATGCGTTAAGGTTTTAACTCATGCCTTTGGCCTCCTACTGGTCACCATGGACGGACGCCACCGCAAGGACATCCGCCCGGGCATCACCGTCCGGATCGTGCTCAAGAAGGACCAGCGGTCCGGGAAGCTCACCGAGGGCGTGGTCAAGGACATCCTCACAGGCTCGCCCACTCATCCCCACGGTATCAAGGTCCGCCTGCGCGACGGCCAGGTGGGCAGGGTCAAAGAGATTTTAAAATCGAGCGGCCTATAAGGACACCATGAGCGGTCCACGACCCGTCACCTACATCTCCCGGAGCAGGCCTACCATCGAGGGCGCGGGTGTCCGGCTCAAGCGCGTGTTCGGCTTCCACGAGGTCCCCAACGTCGATCCGTTCCTCCTGCTCGACCACTTCGGCTCCGACGACCCGGACGACTACATGGCAGGGTTCCCCTGGCACCCCCACCGCGGCATCGAGACCGTGACCTATGTCCTTGAGGGGGCCGTCGAGCACGGCGACAGCATCGGGAACGAGGGCGTCATCGGATCGGGCGACGTCCAGTGGATGACCGCTGGTGGCGGCATCATCCATCAGGAGATGCCCCAGCGCTACGAGGGCACCATGCGCGGGTTCCAGCTCTGGGTGAACCTCCCGCGGGCCGAGAAGATGATGGAACCGCGGTACCGGGACGTGCTGGCGGCGACCATCCCCACCGTCAAACTCGACGACGGCATCACAGTAAAGGTCATAGCAGGAGAGGTGGAAGGCACACGCGGCCCCGTCGAGGACCTCGTCGTCCCCGTGGAGTACATCGACGTCACGGTACCCCCGGGCGTGCTGTTCGAGCGCACCATCCCACTCGGTCACAAGGTCGTCGCGTACGTCTTCGAGGGCGGTGGACAGTTCGGGCCCGAGGAGCTGCGCGTCGGCACCGAGCATCTGGTCGTCCTGGGTGACGGCGGCGCGGTCGAGGTCACGGCCAGCGGGGAGGGCATCAGGTTCCTGCTCGCCTCCGGTCCGCCCCTGGACGAGCCGGTGGCCTGGCGCGGCCCCATCGTGATGAACACACAAAAGGAGCTGGACACGGCGTTCGCCCAGCTGCGGGCGGGGACGTTCATCCGGAAGGGTGACGACATGCCGATCGCAGACAAGTACTACCGGCGCTAGTGTAGTTCCTCACCACATGTTGGACATTCTTGATGTTGAGTCTCTCTTTTTTTCCTGTGGTAAGTTATGAAGCGTGATCTTGCTAAGCTCAGGCTTTGGATGATAAGGCGACGGAAAGAAGGAAGGCGCGTGGATGACATCTGTTCTCAGGCACGCGTTCCAGACCTTCATCGTCTCCTCGCTCGATCCGCCCGATGACGTGAACGGGACCGAGGTCATCATGGAGTTCGAGGGCTCGTCAGAGTTCTATTACCCCTCCGGTGCCGTCGGTAGCTACAAGTACAAGGTGCCTGCAACGAAGTACATAATCAGGACGCTCAGGGACCTGGCGATCGAGATGAACTCGAGCGAGATCGTGGGAAGCGTCACCTACAACGACCATCGCTACCACATCATACGTCTGCACTCCGATATCATCGGCTGGATCCGGCAGGCGCTCTTCCTGGACAAGCTCGGCGACGGTCTGCGGTTGTTCTATCAGGCCGTCTTCGAGAACGCCCGCTGGGTCAGTACGGTCGGTCTGTTCCTGGCGCTGTCCCTGAGCTTCGCGGGCCTGATGAAGGTGCAAGGCGAATCGACGAGGCACGCCGCGTACATGGGCCTCGGCGTGGGTGTGGTAGGTCCGATCCTCAGTCTACCGCTTACGATCTTGGCCTGCTCGGCCATCAAGAGGTCGATAAGTATCCTCGCGGCAGGTGTCGGATGGCTCGTGTGCGTCATCTTCCTCCTCTCCGTGATCTGACCTTCCGCAGATCGCCGGGACTGCTGGACGTAGGGCCCGGAGCCACGGAAAGTAAGGTTCAACGCTCGTCGTAGAAGTCGTCCACCGAGTCCGCACCGGCCAGCGCCAGCATGGCCTCCTCGTACCGCTCGAACCGCGGCATCGCCTTGTGGAGGTTCTCGATGATGGTGTCCTTGATGTCCTGCGGGATAGGGAGGCCGTTTACCCGGTCCTCGATCTCGGCCGCGCGCTCCCGGACGGGGATGGCCCTGCCCACGCGCACGGACATGTCCGCGTAGGTGAGGAGCATGCCCTCCAGACCTATCGGTAGGTACTGGTCGACGTCTCCCTCGGCCTCGCCGTACTGCTCGGCCAGCTGGCCGTGCATGGCCATCCTGGCTATGTCTGGATCGACACCCTCCGCCAAGAGGAGTTCGATGGAAGCGAGCTCGTGCTTCTCGGGCCCGGCGACGTACCCGATGTCGTGGACGTACCCCAGGTATCCCACCAGCTCCGGATCGAGCCCCAGCTCGGGGTTCCGTTCACTGATACGCTCGGCAACGATATAGGCGAAGTCACCAACGCCCTGCGAGTGCTCGAGCTTGGTCGCGAGCTCGTCAGCGCCCAGATAGGACTCCATGAGCTCGAGACCGGCATCCCGGTCGTACCCCATTGGCCGTTCTTACGCCTTGGGTACTAAAAAGCTTTTGTCCACCGCTCGCCGGAGTGCAATCGGTTCAGAGAAAGGCATCTAGCTTGTCGGGGAGGTTCTCGACGAACCAGTCCATGCTGTGGCCCTCGTCTCGTGCCGTCTCGGCGATGTAGTCGAACCCGATTATGTACTGGGCGTCCTTGAGCGCGTGGGCGAACTGCGGCGACGTGCAGAGTTCGGGTGCCTTGCCCGCCTCCATCTGCTGCTTGGCCACCAGAAGGCCCTTGACCATGGTCCGATAGTCACCGTCACCCGAATCGGTGGTCTGCTCCACGTACTTCTGAGCGGCGTAGGCCGCGGCCTCGGGCAGCTCGTCCTTGTGAGCGAGGAGCGCGCCCATGGCCATGTAGTCGGCCTGTCCCTCGATGACCGTGAGGGCGGGGAGGGCGCCGTACACCAACTGCATCCCTTCGGACATGTGGTTGGCCCTGAAGAGGCCTGCGAGCCTGCCCGTGATCGAGCCATTCTCCTGCTGTATCGAGCGGGCGCTGGCGACGATGAGCTCGGGCTCCGAGGGGGCCCCATGATTGCGCTGGTAGCCGTGGACCAGCTCGTGGGCAAGGATGTAGACCAGTTCGCCCTGGTCCGCCATGGTCGTGGGGTCCACCTCGATCCCCTGGCCCAGGTCGTCCAGGACCTGAGGGCGGGCGGCGTTGTCCATCACCAGCACGCGGTGGTTGATGCCGTCGTAGATGCCGGAAGTGGACCCGTACACGTGCTTCGCGCGCTCGTGCACCGTCGCTGCGTCAGGCTCGACACCGGTAATAGCGCGGTCCCTGTCGCGCACGTACGACTCGACGTCGGCGATGCTGGCATGCACGACCTCGGGGACGGCGCCGTACTCGACGCCGAAGCTCTCCTCGATGTAGGAGACCAGAGTGTCCACCAGCTCCTCGCATCCCATGACGTCCGCGCTGGGGCCGTACATCGGACAGTTCGGCGACAGGTGTGCCCTTTTATATTTTGCCACGGGGGAGTGATGACAGTTTAGCGTGGAGGGGACGGGGCCACGGTGGTCCATAGGTCCGATCTACACCATCCAGATAGAGCACGGTCTACGACAGTGGATCCCTAGAGGTCCGGACGTACGCTCAGAGCTCGAGGCCGAGGTCGGCGACCTTCTCGCCGTAGGTGTCCCGGAACTCCTTGGCGTCGTGCTCGAAGTTGTAGCCCGTGGAACGCTCGGCGTACCGGACGGCGGCCATGTCGCGCTTGTCGAGGTATGTCTTGGACATCACATTGAGTGAGGTGCTCACGTCGAGGTAGAGCTTCTTGACCTCCTTTTCGTGGCCCTCGATGTCGTCGATGGCGGCGTCCATGTGCTTGCGGAGCCCGCCCATGCCCGACTTGAGGTAGTCGATACGCGTCCTCCATCGGTGGTAGGTGGTCTCCTTCTTGCCCTGGTAGAGCACCGTGGAGAGGTCGCCGACGTTCTGGCCGATGCCTGAGTAGCCCGAGTCGTTGATCCCATCAATGGTGGAGAGGAGCGCGGAGGGCGGCCGCTCGCCGACGTCCGCGTAGAGTTCCTTGAAGGTGTCCACGTTCTCCTCGAACGAGTAGCCCTTGGCCCTTTCTGCGAGGAGCACGTCGGTGGACTCGGCCTTGTAGCCGAGGTAGCCCTTCTCGAGGTAGTTGAGGGCCGTTGACACGTCGAGGATGAAGGACTTGCCCAAGCTCTCGTCCATGCCGCCCACCTCGCCGTCGATGTTAGCATAGAGGTTGGACATGGTCTCTTTGAGCACGTCGAGCCTGGTCTCCCAGGTACCCTCCTTGGACTGGAGAGTGGACCGGAGCTTCGTGAGAGTACCGGTCACGTCGGTGTGGTCCTGCTTGTTGAGGTTGCTGCAGACGACGTCGAACTCGGTGTTCCCGAGATCCTTCTTGAGGTACTTGCCCACGTACGCGCCGGTGAGCGCCCCGATCCCTAGCCCGATGACGAGCCCACCCGGGCCGAAGTGGCTGCCCACGTACGCGCCGATACCCGCGCCCACGTTGCCCGTGAGGCCACGGACGTCGCCGAACATGGTCTCGCCCACGGTGCTGACGAAGTCCTGGACGTGCTCATAGCGGTCCTTGAGATAGTTGCCGAACTTGTGGTACCACTTGAGGTCAGGTTCCTCGGCCGCTTCCTCTTGGGCGGCCTGCTCGTCGACGGAGTACTCAGAGGCACCGTAAGATGGCACGGAGACTTCTTCCAGCTTCGGCTGGTCCTCCGTGTCGTTCTTATCCCTGAAATCCTCTTCGTCGAGTGCAACCATTCCTATCGCCTGTCATAGAGTCGCACGATAGCTCGTATTTATAGTTAACCCGTGGAGGACACACCGTCCCTGGAGGCCAGTGACGGCACCCGAGGGCCGCCTTTTACCCGACACGCATAAAAGCCTGAAGGGGCACGGGCCCACCATGGGGAAGAAGGTCATTGTCCTTGCACTGCTCGCAATCGCGGTGGCGATCCCCGTGATCGAGCAGGGCCTGCTCCACCTCGCCGTCTCGTCGGGCAATCCCGATGTGTGCTCGGTGGTCTCCATGGGACCGTGCGCGCTGTGGCGGTACAACCAGGCCCCGACAAGGATGAACTCCACCGAGACAATGGACCTGTACCTCTGCGCAATTCTCGGTTCCTGCGACCGCGGGCCGGAGGTAAACTGCCACGATGCATGCCTGACCGACGTGTGGCGTGCGTCGGCCTCGGCGTCGTTCTCGTGCGACATGTTCACCCAGACCGAGACCGGTATGGAGACCAGCCCGTTCGCGGCCAAGGCGTCCAGCGACCTGCGCACCATCTGCTATTGCCAGCGCGCGGCCGACGCCGACAACGTGACGTTCCTGGACACTCTGAGCGACCGGGACCGGGACCTCTGCCTTGCCCGTTTCGCCGAGGTGAAGCAGGACGCTGCCTACTGCGCGATGATCGGCGGGGATAACACTACAGCGGGCGGGACGTACTCCACGGCCCGGGCCCTGTGCATCAGCGACACCGTGAAGGTCTCTCTTGACAACAACAGGACGTTCGACTGCGACACGGTCGACACCGGCGCCTCTGCCGTACTTGGCGGGGTCAGGATGCCGCTCCCGTTCTTCTGCAGGTCGAGGCTGGCCCGCTATTCCGGGGACGTCTCCCACTGCGACGCCATACCCGAGGACGCTGCGCGAACGGCCTGCTTGCGCAACTGGCGCAGCTGAACCGTTACTTGTTCACGGTCATCATCGCGCTCAACACCAGCCCGGCCAGCAGCCCGAACACGGCCCCCAGCACGGCAACGGAGCCGCTGGAGGACTGAGTGGACGGGGCAGATTCGGCGGACGGGCAGGAGGGGCACGCGGTCGCCTGCGGACCACAGCTCGGTGCGGGGGGACAGGGCGTGGTCTCGGCGGGCACGGTGACGGTCACGGTGACGTTCTTCTCCACGATCCTCTCGACGACCTCAGGGGTTACCTCGGGACATGTGGCCTCGGGGCACGGCGTGCACTGGGGCTCGACCGAGGGACCAGGGACCGCCGTCGGCTCCACAGTGAGAGCCTCGATGCAGTAGGACCTCTCCGTGTCGCACGTGTTATCCGGCGGACAGTGGGCGTCCTTGGTGCAGCACACCTGGTCGGCAAGACAGCACACCTGGCTCTTGCAGTTGCCGGAAAGGCAATCGGCGTTGGACATGCAGGCGTCACCGGCGTCCTTCCGGGCCACTGCCACGGAGGTTAGGTCGTCAAGGCCCCACTGGGCGGTGTGGAGGTCCTTCTCGACCAGTGCCGAGGCGAGGCCGATCATGAGCTGGGCCTGCTCGGTGGCAGTGGCGCACTCCCATGCGTCGCCGTCCTCGTATGAGCCGCATGGCTGGTCGACGTCGGCCAGCTTGTCCATGTAGCCCTTGTAAGTGGTGTCGTTGGTGAACTCGTACAGTGCAGCGTAGGAGGTGATGAACCAGCCCTGGGTGGCCGGGTAGTCGCAGTCCCAGTCGTCCGTCCCGGGCCCGCACAGCGAGCTCCCCTCGGTCCCGGACGAGACGGCGAGCTCGAGGTACTGGTCCTCGCCGGTGAACCGGTAGTACACGAGGTTGTCCACAAGGAGCTTCCCCAGCCCATCCTGCTCGCGCACCGAGCTGAAGAACTGGTCCTTGTACCGGGTGTCCCGGGTGAGGTGGTAGGCGCGGACGAGGCCCGTGGAGCAGGGGTGGAGCGAGCCCTGGAACTGCACACCGTTACAGTTATCGGCCAGCTTCTTCACAGCGTCCAGGTGGTCCTCCTCGCCGGAGTCCTCGAACAGCCGCGCGTACGCCAGTATCATGAGGTTCTGCGAGCTGACGTCGGCGCACTCCCAGTCGGACCCGCCGATGTCGAACTCCGCGTCGGGTCCGCATTCGGACGTGGCCGTGTTCCCCAGCAGCAGGGCCCGGGAGTAGTACAGTGGCTCCCCCGTGTACTCGAAGGCCGACAACAGACCGAGGATGAGCGTCGCCTGGTCGGTCGCCGTACCGCAGTCGAAATCGCCCGCGCTGTCGCAGGCGCACGCAGCGCACCCGGCGGCGCCCGATACCTTGGCGTTGGCCAGGTTCTTGGCGCGGTTCTTGTACATGGTCACGCCGGTGGCCTTGTACATGGCCGAGTAGGCCATGATCATCTTGCCCTGGGCCTCTGCGGTGGTGCAGTCCCAGTCGGTCTCGGGACCGCACTCCTTTGAGCCGTTGATGGTGAGGTTGCTCAGGAACTCGGTGGTGTCCAGCGACACCGCTGGGACCGTCGTTGCGAACACCACGACGAGCATGAAAAGCGATAAGCGTGTACGGGAGGGGGCCATGGGACGCGAGGACCCGCCATCATTTATTAAGCTAGAGTCAGGGTAGCGGACGCCCTCTCACGCATAGACCGGTTAAAACCGTGCGCAGCGGGCCCGAGGGTTTCATGTGGAAGGCCCATGGTTTCACGGAACCACCCTATGGTTTCAGCTTTCCGTACAACGGTTTCAGCAAGTTGGTTATATGGTTTCAACCTACGTTCCTTATGGTCGTCCCCCCGGGGGGCGGCCAGGATGTGATACAGATGAAGACGACATCTATCATGGTGCTCGCGGCCCTCGCTGCGACGGGGCTGCTCCTGTCCGCGGGTGTTGTGGGTGCCACGGATGTGCCGTCCCCCGGCTACGGCCCTTATCACAGTGATGAGCGACACGAGCTGATGGAGAAGGCATTCGAAGAGAACGACTACGAGGCATGGAAGACCCTCATGACCGAGAACGGCCGTCGCCCACGTGTGGTGGACATGGTCACCGATGAGACCTTCGGACGATTCTCCAAGGTCCATGAGGCCATGGAATCCGGCGACCTCGACCTGGCCGCTACCATCCGCGCCGAGCTCGGGCTCGGGCAGGGACGCGGCCGGGGATACGGCCGTGGTGGTGGAATGAATGGCGGCGGCTTCGTCGATGCGGACGGCGATGGCCAGTGCGACAACATCGCTGCCGGTGGTTGCGGCGGCTGCGGGCGGGGCCGTGGGTGGCGCTTCCAGCAATAAGCACAATAGGAACGTCCATCGTCCGGGGAGGTGGGGGTCTGAAAGAACCCCCGCCCCCCCGAGGATACGCGAGGTGTTGGGGATGTACGGATACGGTCTCGGCTACGGCATGTACGCGATGGGATTCAACATCCTGTTCTTCGTCGTGACGCTGGGCCTCATCATCTGGGCGCTCCGGGACCACGAGCGGTCGCGGACGGTGTCCTCGTCCCCCGGAGACATCCTGAAGCGACGCCTCGCTTGGGGCGAGATCGACGAAGAGGAGTACAAGAATTTGCTCAAGGTAGTGGAGTGAGCAGGTCCGTTCCCAACCCTTAAAACATCTACTTGCATACAGCAGCCCATGCTCCCGATAAAGAAGGTCGTCCTGTACAAGCACGGTGTCGGTTACTTCGAGCGCGCCGGGAAGGTCAAGGGCTCGCAGCAGCTCACGTTCACATTTCGCCAGTCTGAGATCAATGACGTGCTCAAGTCGTTCACTTTCCTGGACTCCGGGAAGGGTGCTGTCACCAGCATCTCCTACGACGCGTTCAAGCCCGTGGCAAAGGCGCTGGAGGAAGTCTCGTTCCGCCTCGACGGCGACGAGAACCTCACCGAGCTGGTGGGCCAGCTCAAGGGCGCAGAGGTGGAGGTGTCCACCGGGGGCAAGACGCTCACAGCCACCGTGACCGGCATCCAGACACGCACCGTCGTGGAGAACGACCGTGAGCACAAGCAGCGCCAGCTGATGCTGCTGGACGACGTGGGCAAGGTCAGGACCGTCCCGCTGGAGGAGATCGCCTGGCTGCGGCCCACCGACGAGACGCTGGCCCGGGAGCTGCGGTTCTACCTGGACACGGTGTTCGCCGCCACCCGTCGCGACAAGAAGACCGTCACGGTGTACACCAAGGGCAAGGACTCACGTGATGTGGCCTGCGCCTACGTCGTCGAGTGCCCGGTATGGAAGACCTCCTACCGCCTCCTGGTGGACGACAAGGGAAAGATCACCCTCCAGGGCTGGGCCATCGTGGACAACGTCATGGACGACGACTGGAAGAGCGTGGACCTGTCCCTGGTCGCCGGCCTGCCGGTGTCCTTCCGCAACGACCTCTACTCTCCCCGGTACGCCTTCCGCCCCGAGATAGCCGTGAAACTGGACATGGGAGTTCGGCCGATGGACATCGAGGAGGCCATGGAGGGCGTCGAGGACTACGATGACGACGAGGAATTCGATGACGAGAAGCCGTGCAAGAAGGTAATGGAGGTCAGCAGGATGATGATGCGCAGCAGGCCGGCCCCGGCACCTCCCCCCCGAGCTCAGATGGCCAAGGACAGCTTCAAGGCATCCGCCGTGGGGCGCGACATGGGCGAGGTGTTCGCCTACGACGTCGCCGAGCCGGTGACGGTGCTGCGCAACCAGTCGGCCCTGGTCCCCATCCTTCAGCAGGAGGTATCCGGTAAGAAGATCCTGGTGTACAACGAGGCCGGCCGCGCAGACAATCCCATGGCGTGCCTCAAGCTCACCAACGACACCGGCCTCGCCCTCGAGGAGGGCCCCGCCACGGTGCTCGACAAGGGTACGTACGTGGGCGAGACCATGCTCCCGTTCCTCAAGAAGGACGGAGACCGCACCCTGTCCTACGCCGTCGAGCTGCGGGTGAAGGTCACCAAGGAGGAGCGGTACACCGGCGAGTCCATCCAGGAGGTCCAGGTCGAGAGCGGGGCGCTGGTGGGCCTCAGCTATCGCAAGAAGGAGACCATCTACTACGTCAAGGACACGGTGGACAAGGAGGTGCCGCTGTTCATCGAGCACCCCAAGGAGAACGGGTACGAGATCACCAGCGAGATCAAGCCCACCGAGGAGACCGAGAACTACCGCCGGTTCGAGCTCTCCCTTAAGCCAAAGACCAAGGCCATCAAGCTGATGGTGTCCGAGCGCAAGCTCGAACGCACCCGTATCTACGTCCGCAACATGTCCACCCGGGACGTGACGTGGTACTACGATAACAGTCTCATCACCCAGACCGTGGCCGACGAGATCAGGGCCATCCTCGAGCTCTACCGGAAGATCACCCGGCTCGACGAGGAGCGGCAGAAGCTCGACGAGGAGCGCAACCGCATCTTCGAGCACCAGACGCGGTACAAAGATAACCTGTCCTCCCTGGGCACGTCCTCGAGCGAGAACGAGGTGCGCCAGATGTACGTGAGCAAGCTCAAGGTCCAGGAGACGCGCATCGAAGAGATCGAGGCACGGTTCGAGACGCTGGAGAAGGACAAGGAGAAGATCCAGACCACCATCAACGAGCGGAGCGCGGGGCTGGTCCCCCTGGCCCGCAAGGATGAGAGCGCGCTGGCCAAGCTCAAGCGTCTTGTGGCGTAAGCGGAGCGGGCGGAGGCTCGCTCACAGCGGAACGCTGGTCGCGCACGTGCTGGAGGAAGGTCCGGGCCTGCTCGTTCCCCGGCTCCAGTTCGACCACGAGGGCGAACTCGCGCTCGGCCTCCTCGAGATGGTCGAGCATCCAGTAGCAGCTGGCAAGCTTGAACGCGACGATCGGGTCGCGGGCATGGTGCTCCTTCATCTGCTCGAGCACGGACAGAGCCTCAGGGACTTGGTCCAACAGCATGTACGATGACGCGACCGTCTCGGCGGCGGCGTACCAGTCCCTTTCTTCCGGGGGGAGTGCGAGCGCCGGCGTCGTGAACCGGATCGACTCCTCGTAGCGCTGGATGTGGCGGTACAGCTGGCCTAAAAGGACACTTGCACGGAGGTTGTCCGGGTCCAGCATCAAGGCCCGCAGGAGCGCGAGCTCCGCCCGTTTGACGACCGCCTTCGCTCCGGGGCCCTCGTCGGTACCGCGCACCTTCTCCGGATGGGCGTGCACCAAGGCCCAGCCGAGGTTGTAGTGGATGTCGGAGTTCTCGGGCTCCTCCTCGCTCTTCTTCGTCCATCGCGCCACCTCGGCGTCCCAGTCCTCGATATCCTCAGCCCGGGGATCCTCCTGGTGGACGGCCGTCCGCTCGGCCGCCAGCCGCTCCTGCTCGATCTGATCGCGCACCTGGCCGAGGAAGGTGTGCCCCTCCTCGCTCTCCGGATCGCACCGCACAAGTGTGGCGAACACGCGCTCGGCGTCGTGGATGCGGCCAAGGTGCCAGTAGCAGCTGCCCAGCTTGAGCAGCACCATGGGATGCTCGGGATAATGCTCCATCATCCCCTCCAGCACCGGGATCGCACCCTCGATGTGGTCGAGCAGCATGTACGAGGAAGCGACGGTCTCAGCGGCGTTGAACCAGTCCTGGGTCTTGGGAGATTGCGACATGCCGCGCCGGGCGAAGGTGATGGCCTTTGTGTACCTTTTGACATGGCGGTAGAGCTGGCCGAGGAGGATGGTGGCCCTGATGTGGGTAGGATCGATCTTTAGCGCCCGCTTCAGCATGCGCTCTGCCTCGTCCACCGCCGCGCGCGAAGCGTCGTCAAGCTCGTAGTTCAGGAGCGCGCCCTCGTGGGCGTTGACGAGCGCCCAGCCGAGGTTGTAGATGATGTGTGGATCGTTCGGGGCGGCCTGTGCGGCCTTGCGCCATGAAGCGATCTCGGTTTCCCAGTCGGTCATGGTCGTCCCCTGTCATGATGGGGACAGGAAACCAATAAATGCATGAGGGGTAAGGGGCGGTCCGCTATAGCGAGGGCAGCCGGGCGCGCTCAGCGAAGATGGGCCACGTGATCAACGGGCGTGGACCTTCCTCGATGACACCGGTGATCGTGCATGGATGTCCTGTACCGGGTACCAGCTCTACCGAGCAGACCGGGCATATACGTCGCCCGTCGACGCGACGGATGCAGGCGCTGCACACAACCGCGCTGCACCCGGTACACTCCAGGTACTCCCACTCCTCTGCAACAGCACACCCGCAAACCGAGCAGTGGCGGGCATTCTCGGCTCCATGTTGGTCGTACGCTGACATCCTCATCACACCTCCAGCTCATCGTCCTCGAAGAGGAACAGCTCCTCCACGCCGATCTCCAGCGCCCGGGCGACCTTCATGGCCAGCAACAGCGAAGGATTGTACTTGCCCTTCTCCAGGAACACGATCGTCTCCCGGCGGACACCGACCTTCTTGGCCAGATCCTCCTGGGTCAGGTCGTGTCGGGCCCGCAGCTCCTTGATGCGGGTTCTCATGCGACCTCCCCCGTTCGGTTGTGATACCAATACCAGAACCCGAATAGGGCCGCCAAACAGATGATCGCTATCCCGAGCGCCTGCGAGGCGTCCCTGAACGCGGCAGTACCGGTTGAGTCCAGCATGTAGTCGTCGTACCAGCTCATGGCGAGCATCAGGTAGATGCCCGAGTAGAACGTCCACGCGCCCGCCTTGTCCTTCACCCGCTGCGAGCGCTCGTCATCGAGAGGTATACCGTCGCGCACGTTCCCCCACTCGCCCTTGAGGAAACTCGCACCGAGCGCGGCGATGGACAGAGCGATGATGCCCGGGACGACCGCTCCCTGGGTGTTCCCGTTCTTCACCACGGTGGCCGCAAAGATGATCCACGTCATCACCACGAGCGCCACCACGCTCACTATGCCGTAGAATCGAATCCGGTCCTTGTCGTTGTCCGTTGTCATTCGTTAGCCCTCCTGTTATTGGATCGGATCATATGGCGTCCGAACGCCCTGATGCGTGTCCCCATTCGACCTCGTCCCTTCGACCGTGGTACCACGACCAGAACCCGAATAGCATGGCCATGGCGATGATGGCGCCGACGGTGACGTGGCGCACGTCCAGTCCGGACAGGCCCTGGTCCACTAGATAGTCATGATACCACCCTGTTGCCAGGAGCATGTATATGGACGTATAGAACGTCCAGGCTCCCGCCTTGTCCTTCAACCGCAGGGCGCGCTCGTCCTCCAGGGGGATGCCGTTCTTCACCTTCTCCCACGCGTCCCCGAGGAACCGCGCGGCGAACACGGCGAGCACCCCCGCCGCCACCATGGGCAGGACAGCATCCTGGGCCTGTCCCTTCTTCGCAAGCGTTGCTGCGAGGAGCAGTGCAGTGCTTATCACGAGCACGAAGACCATCGCTATACCGTAGAACCTCATCCGGTCCTTGTCATTATCATTTGTCATTCGTCGGATCCTCCTGTTAGCCTGTCATATTCTGATTCCAACTCACCCATCTCCTTTTGATCGTTCATCTGATGATAGAGCACGACACACTCGGCGACCAGGAGCATGACGTACGCGGTGGACGCAAGGGCCTCTAGCGCGGTCAGCTGTACCCTGCCCGTCACGTCCAGCCCCATGAGCGCCCCGATCACAAGCAGCGTGGCGACCCACGAGTAGGACAAGGCCAAGAACCCTATCCTCTCGGTCCGCTCATCCCTCTGCACCTCCCCGTACCTCATGTGCTTGACCACACCGGCCACGGCCAGCATCACGAGGACGATCAGCGCCCGAACGACCCAGCGGTTAACACCCTGGGTCACCAGCGCGATGGCCAAGATGAGGACCGGGACCGCAACGAGCCCCCTGTAGAAAACCTCCCACGGTATCGAAATCACCCTCTTCATCGGTAGCGCCCTCCGTTAGCTATCTCGCACATATTGTTGATTATTTCGCTCATTTTGTTGGCTTTTTCCAACATCATGTTAGAAGTATATAACATTCCTGCTATTTATAGTTTTCTGATGGGGCCGAGAAGAAAGGAACATGCTCTGAAGAGAGCAGAAAGAGGGGTTTAGAGTCCTCTTGTTCACCCGGGGACGCCCTCGAGCACTCGTTTCATGCTCGTGCGGTACTCGTCGAAGGCCCTGCGGCCGTCGGGAGTGAGCTTCGCCATGGTGTGCGGTTTTCGGTCAACGAACTCCTTGACGACCTCCACGTACCCCGCTTTCTCCAGCTTAGTCATGTGGGTGGAGAGGTTGCCCCAGGTGAGGGAGGTCTGGCGCATGAGGAACACGTAGTCCCCGCTCTCCACCACGTACAGGAGGGAGAGGATGAGCAGTCGGGCCGGTGCGTGGATCACCCGGTCGATGTCCATTATCGGGGACGTCACGCCCTCAGAGGGCTCACTCTGTGGCATCGACGGCCTCCTCGACGGACAAGGCGTCGGCCAGTATCGGATTCTCCTGCAGGAAGCGGGATAGTACTAGAAGCCCGCTAGCCAGAATGAGAACGCCTGGGACCAAGAAGGAGACGCGGGGGTGGATGTCCACAACCTTCTGCAAGAGGAACGAACCCACGATGAGGCCTGCGTACCCGTACATACGCTTGAGCCCGGTGACGCGCCCCACCGCAGCAACAACGATGGCGAGGGTGAAGCCGAAGGACAGGAGAGCATTCGCCCGAAAGGCCGTCACGATTCCGGGGGGGATGCCGCCGGCACCGGACACGCCCATGAACACGACTCCGCCCCCCAGAGCAGTCATGGTTAGGAGCATGGTCAGCATCGTTATCTTGTCCTTCTCCTGCGCCTTCCGCTCCGGTGAGTACTCCACCACTCCAAGTCGGGGGATGGTGATCAGCTTCTTCGCAGCTATCCAGAACGGCATGCCAACAGCGGCTAGGATCGCCACCATCCCGCCCATGGTGGTTCCGAAGGTAAATCCCCATATTATCAGGAACAGACCTATTCCGATATCTGCAATCCCGTCCTCGTGATACTGGATGTAGGCCCTGTGTTCGAGTGCGATGAGGTCGAGCCCGGTGGCCGTCTTGATATCGTTCTTGTCGTCTTCACTATCGTTCGCTATGTCAGATCGCCTCCTCTGTTCCGTTCATTTCAGGGAGCGGATTATCCACAATGAACCTGTTGAGCATCCTCGAACCGTTGAGCACGATGAGCGCGCCCAAGGAGAACATGTAGACCAGTTCGGTCAATCTCAACACATGACCTACAACGACGAAGGCCACGATGAAGCCAGCATACTTATAGAAGCGCGGCAGGTCCAGCAGGCTACCGATCAGGCCGATGAGTCCAGCGACTATTACCAGCAAGGGTGATACCGCTGATAGCTGGACATCCTCGCGCAGCCAGGTAATGTACTCAGGATTACCCGCAACGCGGAAGTAGAACCCGGATAAGCAAACGAGAGCGACAAAACCGATCACGGGTAAGAACCACTCTGCCCGCGCAAGCTTCTTCTGGCGCTCGATGCCGAATTTGACATTCCCCATCCTTGGGATTGTAATGAGCTTCCTGGCCACAACCCAGACAGGAACG
>PVBE011519461.1_pt1 | contig 28425 bp, 21 predicted proteins | sample 1631181 | NCBI WGS metagenome assembly PVBE01 (sample SAMN08397723, study PRJNA350692) | Marine metagenome, whole genome shotgun sequencing project. | isolation source: water | place: Pacific Ocean | collected 2012-04
AATGGAATGGAATACTTCAATTCTCGGATCCTTCCACCACTTGAACCTCGCTCTCCCTTACGCGGATCGGATTGTTCTTCTTGAGAAAGGGCGAGTCGCCGCCGTCGGATCTCCAGAGGAAGTCGTTGAGGAATCTCTATTGAGGAAAATTTTTGGGGATGTGGTTCGCGTCTGCCCTCACCCGATCACCGGAAAGCCGATGGTGGTGGTTGAAGCGTGAAGAGAGTTTCTTTTGTCCTGTTCATGATCCTGATCGGTTGCAGCGAATCCAAGCCCCCTTTGGTATCAACGCGAACGCTTATGGATGGCCGTGGAAAGAAAATCTCGTTCCCTTCTCCCCCAAAAAGGATTGTTTCTCTCATTCCCTCGATCACAGAACTTTTGTTTGCCGTAGGGGCCGGAGACCAGGTGGCGGGAGTGACCAGTCGGTGCAATTACCCCTCGGGCGCACGGTCCAAACCGCGCATCGGCGACGTAATCGTCAATTTTGAAAAACTGTTTGCGATCAATCCCGACCTTATCCTTACCGACGTATCGATGACCCTTGAGACTACGCGTATCCTCGAAAGCAAAGGGTACCCAGTTTTTTCTATTCACCCCCGGAACTTCGATGAGGTATCCGATACCCTTCGATTAATCGGGTCCATCACCGGTCACGTTGATGAAGCGGCAGGGGTGGCGAACTCCCTTATCGATAAAGCGAACGGAATCAAAGTCCCGCCCCATTCCCCAACCGTCTACTACGAAGCGAGTGCGGACCCCATCTGGACGACCGGGACCGATACCTACGCCGGGGATGTGATCCGTCGTGCAGGTGGAAAAAACATTTTCAAGGGTGGATGGGAACAGGTCGACTGGGAAGTGGTGCTCGAACGAGACCCCGAAATCATTCTGGTGGCTCATCGAAAGAAAGAACGGCTTCCTCTTCGTGCAGGATGGGAAGAGCTTAAAGCGGTCAAAGCGGGACATGTGTTTTTTGTAAATGAAAACTGGTTTAATATTCCTTCCCCCCGGCTACTAAAGGGGCTCGAAGAAGCGTCACGGATCTTTCATGAAACGAATCAATAAAGGGGTCTCCCTCCTTTTCCTCGTGATCGCTTCTTCCGGAGCGATCGGAGCTTCGATCTTCATCGGCCCCACCCCTTGGGAAGAGGTCACAACAACCATTATCCAAGACCTTCGACTTCCTCGCGCCATTTTAGCCTTTCTCGTGGGAGCCTCCCTTGGTACTGCCGGGGTGGTCTTCCAGGGAATCTTCCGGAATCCCCTTGCGGATCCTTTTGTTGTCGGGGTTTCGGGAGGAGCGGGTCTTGGGGCGGTTGTGGCGATTGTTCTCGGAGTACAAATTACGCTTCTGGGGCTTGGGGCTACTTCGCTGTTTGCTTTTCTCGGGGCACTTGCAGCGGCTTTCCTGGCTTATCGAATCAGCAATATCGGGGGACGTGTCCCGGTTGGGTCGCTTCTTCTCTCGGGTTTCGCGATCGGCTCCTTCACCGGAGCGGTCGTATCCATATTATTAATAATGAACAGCCGTAACTGGAATGAAGTGATCGCCTGGCTTATGGGAAATATGAATCATGCGGATCCCTGGCACCGGATCTGGGTGGTTCTGCCGTTCTTTATCATCAGTTTTGGGATTGCTTTGTTCAAGGCCCGCCACCTCAACCTGCTTCTTTTCGGGGAGGAAGAAGCTCAAACCCTGGGAGTTGACTCGGAAGGGACAAAAAAGGTCCTTCTTTTCGCAGGATCGATCGCTGCGGCGGCCGCGGTCGCAACGTGTGGGATTATCGGATTCGTAGGGTTGATCGTCCCTCATATCGTTCGGAATCTCGTTGGCCCGGACCATCGGACCCTTCTTCCAACCACATTCCTCGCGGGTGGATTACTTCTGACAACAGCCGACATCGCCGCCCGGCTTCTTTCTCCGGATACCCCCCTTCCCATCGGTGCGGTAACCGCCCTGTGTGGAGCCCCGTTTTTCCTCTATCTTCTGCGCCGAAAGTCGATTCGATTCTAATCCATCCTGTGGTACTATTTGCCTGATGGAACACGGGACGCCTCTCACCGCCGGAGCTAATCCCCTTATCCAAGAGATGTGCAACGAAGCGTATCTGAAGATGATTCCACTTTCCGTTTCCGTGGAACTCACTCTTCAATGCAACCTTCGCTGCGTACACTGTTACAACTTCGATAGGGATACCCCCCTTCCCGTTCCCGCAACCCAATTGACCTTTGAGGATTGGGTTCGAGTCTTTGGGGAATTGAAAGAGGCGGGAACGCTTTTTCTCAATTTCACCGGGGGCGAAGCGATGGCACACCCCCGATTCTGGGACCTTCTAAATGAAGCGGCAAAGAATCGTTTCGCCGTCACCGTTCTTACGAATGGATCGTACCTCGTTCCCAAAGTGGCGGAACGATTGGCCGATCATCCTGCGATCACAACCGTATCGATCTCCCTCTACGGAACAACCGAAGAGACACACCAGGCGATTACTCGTGGGAAGGTGCCTCTCTCGAGAATCCTCGATGGAATTGGGCGCCTCGGGAAAAGAGATGTAACGGTACACCTGAAATGGATCCTGATGAAGGGCAATGCCCACGAAACGGAAGAGTTCCTCGCCCTGGCAGACAAACTCGACCTTTCATACATGATCGACACCACGATCACCAGTCGGTACGACGGCGAACAAAACAGCCTCGCAACAAGATTGGAAATGGAACCCCTCGGAGATCTCTATCGAGGCACTCTCAATTCCCAATTGAAGAAGAAAGAGCTTACGGGCGACCCTCATGAATTCCGATGCAATTGCGCCCGGGGGAATGCCGCAATCTTCTCCAACGGGGATGTCACTTCTTGTATTGCCGTGCCCCTTCCTGCCGGAAACATTTTGAATCAATCCTTCTCAGAGATCTGGAAGAATTCCGCGGTCTTTGAGAAGATTCGTAATTTCCAGCCCGACGACTACAAACATTGCTCTCCCTGCCAGATCCGCGCCTGGTGCCGGCGATCCCCCGGCCCCCCCGCCGCTTTGCATGGCGACTATACAGGGATCGATCCCTGGGTCTGCGAAGAAGCGGAATTGATTCGCGATACTATGGAAGGCCCCACTGAATCGTAAGTTTCCCTTCTTCCCCCAATTGAATCTTCTGGTGCATTCGTTCTCTCCCGTGGGGCAATCGGTAAAGAAAGAGGTCGTTTCTCCCTTTCAACATCGTCACTGCTACATCCCCAAAAGCCCCCGTAATCCCGGAGAAGATCGCTTTCCCTCCTGAATGGATACTGACAAATATATCGGGCGCTCGAGATCCATCTCTGTTTTCGATCGTAAGATAGACAAGCCTTCCTTTTTTCAAGGTAACCGATTCCTTCTCTTTATCTGTAGTTATCGTTACCGGGATATACCCGGGTCGATTTATCCGAATCTCCCATTCCCCCGGGGGTAACCCATCCCAGAACAATTTCCCCCCTTTCGATCGCGCAGTGTCACTTCCGGTATAGATCTGCAAATAGGTCCATTCCAATTCTGCCGCGGGATCTTTTCCTTTGTAAGTGATGGTGGCCCACGCTTCTTCCACAGGATCACCCTTTTGGTCCTCTACCGTAAGGGTAAGGTGGTTCCCAACCCTCATCCGGAAATTGAAGTGCATCACAGGGATGGATTTATCGACAGTAATCAATTGGATTGAGGGACGGTATCCATCAACAACGGCTACCGCCCTGTAATTCCCTGGAGTGACGATCCCCGCTTCGTACCAACCATTCCTTTTTGATAGTACGGAAATGTCATCATCCGGAATCTTGTCGGAAAGTCGGAGTAAATTTACCAGGCCCCGTAGATCCGCCCCGGTTTGAGCGTCCACGATCCGACCTGAAAGGCGTGTAGCCGGGTCTTGCAAACTAATGGCGATAAAGAAAAGCAGTTCCATTCATCCCTCCCTTGAAGTGTGAATGGATATCTGTTCCCGTTTGGAAGGATAAATAGACGAAGAAAACTATTTCTTCTTTAGTTTGTCGCCAAAGACCTTTTTCAGCTTTTCAATTTTTGGGGCAATTACGAAAGCACAGTAACCCTGATTTGGGTTTCTGTCGTAATAACCCTGGTGATAATTTTCCGCCGTATAGAATTTCCCCAAAGGAACGATCTCGGTCACGATCGGATTTTTCCACGCGCCGGACTTATTGAGCTTTTCTTTGTATTCCTGTGCGAGTTTTTCCTGCTGGGGGTCATGAAAGAAAATCGCCGACCGGTATTGGGTTCCGATATCGTTCCCCTGTCGGTTCAGGGTTGTCGGGTCGTGGGTTTGCCAAAACACCGACAGAAGAGACTCAAACGAAATCACTTTGGGGTCATATTCAATCTGACAAACTTCGGCATGCCCGGTATCCCCGGAGCATATCTCGTCATACGTAGGATTTTGGGTCTTCCCACCGGAATATCCGGAAATTACCTTTCCAACCCCTTCCAGCCGTTCATAAACCGCTTCCACACACCAGAAACAGCCCGCCCCAAAGGTGGCGGTTTTCATTTTGGAAGAATTCTCCTGGGGCATGGTTTTCTCCTGAGCTCCCCCACACGAAAGGAGAGAAAAGATGGCCAAAAAGATAAAACGAGAAATCATCATCTCCGGAATTCTACCTCATATTTTCATCAAAAAAGAGTCCAAATTTCGTACTTAATCTTGTATCCTTGTCCCGCAATTGACCCTCTGAGAGGCGGAATCTAATGAATCGAATAAAACCCCGATTACTCTTGTTTGTTTTCCTCTTTGCCGGAACCTTCCTTTCCGGACAGGAAGAAACTCATCCTGAAAAAGCGGATCCCCAGGAAAACCCGACGGAAGCTTTCCCGTTTGAAATTACATCGGTAACCCTTAGAAGTTTTGAGAAATTAACCGTAGATCTCGATGACGCCGCGAAAATGGGGTACGTCGAAACTTTTCAATCAGAAGCAGACCTTCTCGTTGAGGTTCATGCGATGATTACTCCCCATTGGAGTGAAGACCGCCTGAAAATCATCATTGATCCAAAAAATATCCTTTTAACCAGTACAGAAGGAAAGCCGTATCCCATGGTCGGACGGTTTAATTACGGATTCTTTGAAAAACAAGCCTGGAATTCCTTTACCACGTATCGACCTGCCAAATGGACGGAAACCACCGCCCCGGTTCCGTATAACGTGGTCTATCTTGTGCCCAAAGAATCGAAAGAACTGGTTTTCAAAATGGGTGAGGTTTCCAAAGAAATCCTCCTTCCGGAAAAATTATCTGAGATTCCTGTTCCGGCAAATTCCGTAACGGTGGAATATGTTTCCGGGAAAATTGTTTCCGAAATCCCAGGGGGAGATCTTTCCCGGGATGTGGAATTGAAAAGTTCGATTCGCCCCTTGAAAGGCCCTCTTCTTGAAGTGTCTTTGAAGATCACTCCAAAAGAATGCAATTCGGCGCTGGAAAACCATTTCTTTTGGCATTCGTCCTGGATTGGATTGATTGCCGGAGGGAACACCTATTTTCCCACTCTGGGCGAACGTTGGGGAAGCGGCGTTTCCCATAATGTCAGTCACAACAGTACCAAACTTTCCGAAGGGTGGACGGCAGAGGAAGTGACTTTTTACTTCCCTCTTCCAGAAGGGGAAACGGAATTCGAAATTACCTGGTTGTGCACCCCTGCTGTAAAAGGGTCGATTAAAAACTAACGGGGATCTTTTTCCAGGGGCGCCGGGTCTTCTTCCAAATCATCCTGGTCCCCATCAAGAAGCGTTTCAATCGCTGCAAGTTTCCAATCGCCATTTTCTTTTACCATGGATGCAGACAGGGTTACTCCCTCTTCATTCACACTCAATCGAACTTTCATCGATAATGTACTTATGGATTGTTGAGATTCTTTTACATTGGGGAAACGGTTGATCGTATCAAGCCATTTTCCCTTCAACCGGGCCTCTTCTTTTTGAATCAACCCCCGGATTGTTGCTGTATTGACGGACATTCGAAGGGGTGTGGCAAGGAGAGGAAGGATGTTTTCAAAATCTTCATTTGATGCGGCTTGATGGATCGCTTTGACAATATCGCCAGGGGAGGCCTTCGCGATCCCCTGATTCCCTCCGGCGCGAAGTTCCTTCCAATCAAATTCCAATTCGTCAATTTTCCATTCATCTTGAACGATTTGAAATTGAACTTCTGCAGAAACGGCCCCCTCTTCAAGAGGGAGTAAAAATCTTATTTCAATGTTTTGAATCCCAGCGGAGATCGGCCCCAGAGTCGGAATGGAACCCAATACGGTATTCAGGTTTCCGTTTGTATCCCTTTGCAGATCCTTGATCCACCGATTGAATAAATCAGGTGTCATCACTTTTTCCATATTGGGATCGGGTGATAAATAGATAAGGGTGGAAAGATCCTTCTTTTTGATCGCCATTTTCAATTTCGTAATGGCTTCATCCGGGCTGGATTGCATAAGAAAGCAAACCGCAATAATATAAGTCATCGATAAACTCCTGTCCTTTACTTCGGTTTTGAAAATGATTTATTTGGGAAAATCTCCCGAGCCTCTTTGGTCTCCCCTTCTTCTGACTCAATGGGGGGGAGTTCATCGAAATACACCTTCACTTGAATCAGTTCCTCTTTATCTTTTTCATGAAGGGCTACGACAGACCGGATTGATTTCATTTCTAACCCGGTCGCCGGATCCAGGTATGTGAAAGGGCTTGGATAGAGTCCTGAGGCGATCGTTGTCGAACCCAAAAGGACCTGCCGAAAAAGTGTTCCGCTCGGATCGGGTCCTGATCCGTCATTGAAGGGGGAGAACTCTTTTTCAAAAGTTTTCACCTTTCCGGGGAATTTACAGATGGGATTCCACGATTCGATCTTGAGGGATCCTTTCCCACTAAAATCGCTTTCGCTTTTATCTACCCCGGCTGTTTTGATGAGGTTTCGTTCCATCGGCCCGGTCCTGGCAATGACGATAAATTCGAAGGCATGCTCTACTGGATCGAGTGGTTCCCTGTGGATGGGCCGGTCATCATCCTCTTTCTTCTTCTTTTTGTCCTTTTGGGGAATTTTCTTTTCCATTTCTATTACCTGTCGTCGAACCTGGGGATTCCCTTCTGAATACGCAATCCAGATTATTAATTCTTCTTCTGACTCCCCGGGAGCCGTTACCGTTCCTGTAATCTCATATTGTTTCCCTTTCTTCGTCGGGGGGGGCGGTTTGATACCAATATCAATCCCTTCGGCCTCAATTTTCTTTTCCGGGTTGTTCGGACCATCCTTCCAGGAGATGAAGTCAATCCCATCCAAAGGAATGGAAGGTCTTAGAAATGCGTCTTTGGCGGTATACGCGATCACATCATAATAACCAATCCCGTGGATAAACTTCTTTCCGTTTCGTTCTCCCCCCACCTTGAAGATTCTATTTTTGATCGGAACGTCCCCCAAATCATCCGGGACGACAATGTGTGATTCTCCCCCGATAGATCGAAAGATGGCTCTTCGGGCTCTTCCAAAAACAGGCCGAACCAAATAGATTCCGATCGATTTTCGTTTTCCCGTCCTTTTCTGGATGGCGAGGATCAACTTATTCTGGGATGGGTTGACCCGGACGGATTTGACCGGTTTGTGTGTATCGGGATCAATAAACAGGGTCAGGGGGCCCGCATATACTTTTCCTCCCGGGGGAACCAGTAGCTGGACCATTTTTGCATTTCGAAATAGACGGTCGTTTTGAAGATCCGAATCGGCGGCGCCATGAGTGAATAAAAGCAGGAATATCAGAAGACTTTGCATGGAGGGGGTTTCCTTTTTGATTCCGTAAAAGAGTCACTGGGTCATTCGGCAGTACGAAGATAAAGGCTGATTCCGTTCAAAAACAGGAAAATATGGAGAAGGAATATATTATCCGAGGATCAGAATGGGAATCGATACAAGAACTCCAACAAGAGTAACGGTGACAACAATCACCCATACAAGGGCCACCCCGCCTGCGACCGCAAAAACAAGACCGGTTGTTTTCGCCGCCGAAAACTTATCGGAGGTGAAATGGGATATGGTATCGACAGAGAAGATCCTTTTTTCACCAGATGGAAGGTCCAACGTTAGCGAATCGGTATTGCGATTCGTAACGGACCCTTTATAGGAAAGATTATCCTTTGTCGTCAGGGTAACCTCTTCCCCATCGGTTAATACAGAGGGATCATTTTTATAATGCGAAATGTCAAGGAGGCTGACGGAGGTACATCCCGTTCCCCCAATAATACAAAGAATGAATAGGGCCAAAAGAGTACGTTCCGTTTTCATAATTTTAGGGCCTCCTTAGTTCTCTTCATATTCCATCCATTGCTTTGCTTGATCAATAATCTGCCGGAATCTTTTTTCCAATCCTGCCATGTATTCCGGAGTGATGATATCCAGAGCTTTGAGAGAAATATCGATCGAATTCTGGAATTCTTTTTTTTCATAATACGCCGCAGCAAGAACCAGGTAGGAATGAGGGCGGGGAAAGAATCCGATCGATTGTAAGGCTAATCGAATGGCCTCATTTTGATTTCCTTTCCTGTGTTGAATTCCGGCTAGATTTCCATACACCCGGCTCTCTTCATGATTACTTGCTGCAAGTCGGTCAAAAAACCGCGTTTCTAAAAGGGCCTTTAATATTTCATCGCATTCCTCGAATCGATCCAATTTGGCAAGAATCCGTGTGCGATAATCATCAATGAAATAACTCCATAGGGGATGCTTTTTTCGAGCTTTTCCCAGGAGATCGAGTATCTCCTGTAATTCAGAGGGGGAGTCGTCTTTCCCATATTGATAAATTGCCCAAGGATCAAGAGTCTCCATTTTTATTCTATCCCACACGATTCCGGCATCCTTTGTCCTGTTCAATCGAACCAATGCCTGAAAATGAATCCGTTGTAGAACATAATTGTCGGGTAAGGATATCTGGGAAATTATTTTGAGGACTCGCTCTGGTTCGAGATCCAATATCTGGTGTAGATAGGGATACAGGGAATATAGATCATTCGGTTGCGCCTGGTACGCGGCGGAAACATAGGGGGTTTCTTTTGGGAGGAGTTTGCCATGGAGCGTGGCTGCAAAACGGGTACAGAGGGCTCGAAAAAGGGCAAGATCTTTATCCCCAGGATTTTTCTTATAAGCTTCTTCGAATGAATTCCAGGCGCCTTCCATATCCCCTTCAATAAACCATTGAAGCCCTTTTGCCAGATCCCGATAAAACTCTGATATACCCAGTTCCAATGCTTGATCAATGGCGGCCAGGATCTCATTTCCCTCTTTTCTTCTGTCGAAAGTGGGGAGTTGAATAAGGGCATCATCGATAAGTCCGGTTTCGCGGATATATCGCCAGAGAAGAAGGCGTGCCCGGTGGAGCCACGCCACCCCATCCGAATTATTCAGGGAAACAAGCTTTTGGGAATATGGCAGTCCCTCCGGATTCCGTTGATCGTTATACGCTTCTACAAGAGCAAAGAGCGCATCTTGATTCCCGGGATCAATCTCCAGACTATTTTTACATAATTGAATCACTTGTTCATATTGATCAGAAATGACTTTGAATTCCGATTGTGCATTCGACGCGATGGATCTCGTCTCGCGTAATTTTTGAGCGGCCAACCGGTAAAGAGACTGGGATTGATTTCGTTTGTCAAAATTGAATTCTTTCGTCGTAAGAAAAGTTAATTGGTTTTTCGATTCCTGGATATATTTTGTAATGAGGGGCGTCCCCCCCCCCTTCGTTTCAATTTCCTGGCAAATACGGAGTAGTTCGGCCCAGTGATTTTGTTCGTGGTTCTGATGAGCCGAGATATAGAGACGGTCAATTTCCCGGCTGTTTTGCAGGGAAGAAGAAAGCCAGATTGTTCCGATCAGGAGCAAAAAAACGATCCCGAAGAGAAACCCTTTCCGTTTTTTTGCAAATCGCACACCGGAAGTAAATAGGGTTGGTGCTTTTGCCAAGACATCTTTTCCACGCAAAAACCGGTCAAGGTCTCGAGCAAGATCCAGCGCCGCAGGATATCGAGATTGTTTTCCTTTTTGGAGAGTCTTTAAGACGATCGCTTCGAGATCCTTGGGAATCGAGGGATTAAATTTTGAAGGGGGTTCGGTTTCGGCGTGAACCACCATGGAAAGAGTTTCCATGGCTCCGGACCCATTAAATGGGGGACGTCCAGTAAGGAGATCATACAATGTTGCCCCTATGGACCAAATGTCGGTGCTCCCGTCCAGATCACTTCCTCCGTTTTGGGCTTGTTCTGGAGACATAAAGGCGGGGGTCCCCACCACCAGACCGGTTTTCGTAATCTTAATATCCGCATCGATCTGACGAGCCAGTCCGAAATCAGTTACAAACGGCTTCTCTTTCTTATCCAACATGATATTCGCCGGTTTGATATCTCGATGAATCACGCCCTTCTTGTGCGCCAAATCTACAGCCCGACTTACATCCCGGATCCAAAATGCTATTTTCCGGATATTTGCCGTGTCGGTAGGTATTTCAATGTCATCGAGAGAAACTCCATCAATGTATTCCATGGCGATGAAATGTTTTCCATCCTGAATACTGATTTCATAGATCGATGTGATATTGGGATGCGATAACTGAGCCGCTGTTTGCGCTTCCCGATAAAATCGTTTCAATTGTTGGGGATCTCCGGTTCCCCCCAAAAATTTGATCGCCACATATCTTTTCAGATCCATTTGCCATGCTTTTTGGACGATGCCCATCCCCCCCCGGCCCAGTTCTTCTAAAAGGATATACCTCCCAAAGATCCGGTCTGATATCAACAGGGCGGATTCAACTTCGCGGGGCAAGGATGTTTGAGTGGATTGTGTCATGAACCCTCATTAAAAGTATTGCACCATTCTACACACTCATCGGCTTTCATTTCGGTCTTTCTGGAACAACATTGTAAATGGAATTTGGATTTCATCCGTACGGAAGGAAGACGGGAATTGGGAGGTTGCAAATGATGGTTGATCATTCGTTCGTTATTGGGGGAAGTACGTTTTCCCTTGGGAAGATACTCGGTACCGGGGGGTTCGGTTCCGTATATCAAGCCGTAGATCCGATCCATGCTGGGGAGGTGGCTATCAAAATCGCGAAATGCGCTTTATCCATTGAAACCTTTGATAGGGAATGCCGGGCCTTACAGTTCATCACCAATAAACATGTTCCTCAATATATATCTACGGGATTTGTGGGGAGATACCCTTGGATTGCCATGGAGAGACTTTATGGGGATACCCTGGATAAATTCCTCCTTCGTGGCGCCTTGGATTGGAGATTGGGGGTTCATATTTTCAAACAAATTGGAGTGGCCTTACATGCGGGGGAATCTGTGGGATTAATGCATGGTGATGTAAAACCCTCCAATATCTTCCTCAGTCCGAATGGTCATATTACTCTGATCGATTGGGGGTTGTCTGAATATGGACCCTATTTTTCTTTGGATCCGTCCATTTGCTGTACACCCGAATACGCGGCTCCGGAACAGATATTTGGGAAGGAGGTGGACGTGCGATCGGACCTATATTCTCTCGGTGTGGTTATGTACGAAGCGATTGCGGGAAATCCCCCATTTGAAGGGGCTTCCTACATTGAAATATTTGAAAAAGCATGTTCCACCCTTCCGGATTATGACCCTATTCCCCGCCAGATAAGGTCCCTGGTACAACGTTGTTTGAAACGAAATCCAGAAGATCGATATTCCAGCGTCCATACGTTCCTCCGGGAAATGGAATCCCTTGAGTTATTTATCCCAGGTTTGAAATCTTTGTGGGAGGACCGTTTGGTTAATTCCAGAAATCCTCCCATTCCGTCCATCGGATGGGAGTCTTTCGATATACAAGATCTTTCATCCGAAGGATGGGGGGAGGATCCGGAAACTCAAGTTTCCGGTACCGGGGCCGGGAAATGGGAAGGATTCTCTTCAGCGGATAAAAGATTTCAAAAACAAAATCCGGAGGTGGCCAACAAGTGATTCCTCCCATGGATATGTCATATCGGGATTGAACCGGTAAATTGCTTTCTATTTGATCGCGAATAAGATCGGCCCCGGAAATTTTGAAGAAGCCTTCCAGGGCTTTTCGAAAGACCGGATCAGACCGGTTTCCTCGATACGATCCCACAAGCCATCCTGATTGTTCTTCCAATGTGATTTCTTCAGAAAGGCTCAACTTGATACGAATCGTATTGGAAGAGAGCTGTATTTCCTGTATCTGGATCAAAGGTTTCCATCGGGGGCTGCTATTGAGAAGATGAATAAACTCCCGTTCCACGAATTGGCGTATCGATGTTTTGTGGTGATGAATCGCTTTCTGATATTTATATACTTCTTTTCCTTTTCTTTGCCCTTTTCGAAGCCGGGTGAAGGCTCTCGGAATTGTGCCTGAATAGAATCCCGGACGAAGTAAACGGGCTACGGTTTCCCCATGGGAACCCACGACTACGGGTTGCATTTCAGGCGGCCGGTTGGCCCGGTATAACCTCCAATTCTCTTTAAATTCCCACACGAGGAATCCAAACATTCCCGGTAAAAGAAATACTGTCATTACGGAAATGCCATCGGCTAAAAACGGCCCCAGAGGCATAAGGGGGATCCGAAAGATTTCAACAAGGGTTACCGTCATGGGAAGGATAATTTTATGGGACACCGTAACGACCGGGAAATGTTTGATCGGGTTCACTTGGGGCTCGACCAGAACGTTGATATAGATGCGGATGAAATAGGTGATCAAAAACCAGACCGTTCCGAGAAACGCTTTCCATATCACCGAAGCCTTGTGATCTCCGGGCCGAAAACGTAATAACTCATCTACGCGATAAATACATTTCTCCGTTGTTTCCAGGAAAAGTCGGAATATCTCCAGGATCCAACGAATTAGATTGGGAACAAGATAGGCGGAAAGATGCTTCCAGGATCGAATCATCACATCTTCGATCCGCTCTTCTACCGTTCTCCCGAGAAGTGTATTTAATCCAATATTTACGAGGAAAAATATCAATCCACCGGCATAAAGCCGTTGGTCCAATTCCTGGTCGATTAAAAAAAGAGGCCAACCCAGGAATCCAGCAACCAACACGGGCCGAATCAGGTAGTGCATCAACATGACCCAAAACCAGGTTTTCCTCAACCAGGTTAAAAGTTTGATCCGGAGGAGAAAAGAGGGGGCATCAATGATCACCATGGTCCCGGCTCTTTGTACGCCTTTGAAAAAGGTAACCACTCCTTTTCGAAATTTGGGGAAAGAGATCACAAACATGATGAAGAGTCCGGTTGTGATCCATGTATTCAGATTTAGAAATTGAGGCGTTGCCCCTCCCAACCCTTGAATGAGAGGGCCCCCAAGATGCCGGAGCCCCTCCAAAAGTACAAAAGCACCTCCAAAGGGGAGAATACAGAAGCGAGTCAGGAGCCGACCCAGGGACGTTCCAAAAAAGAGAGAACTGAATCGTTGCAGCCCCCGAAGATAAATCTCCCCTCTTTCGTATACGCCTTCCAGGGGATTGCGGAAAGCATGGTCCAACCGTAACAGGGCGTCCCCCTGGAAAAATTCCCATGGGCCGGATAAATTTCCAAGTCGAGCCTGGTTCCGGGCTATGGCATCCCGGAGTTCTCCAAAAGTGAAAAACCCCTTTTTGATAATGGCATCGAGCAATTCATCGATCAATTTATCGATGGCAACGGAAGAAATAACCTCCCCACCAGAAAGGCCGGACAGGCTCACAATGGATTTTATCTGGGGGCGAAGATCCTTTCGGACTTTACATTCCAATTGATGGGCACCCTTTTCCAATAAAAGATGAATTTCCCCCGGCAGTTTCCTTTTCGCGGCTTTTTGAAAATGTTTTAAGGGGAGCACTTCTTTCAGAGCGGGCAAAGGGCGACGAACAGGGATTCGACCAAACTGAAGAATCGATTCAACAATATCCACTTTATGGGGGGGGTGAGAATGATCCATCAGCGCATTTTGAAGGTCATAAAGGACCCGGGATTCAATGGAGATCCGATTTCCCTTTCCGGTATTTAACAGAGATTTAAGGGCGTTTTCCCATTCTTTGATTCCGGTCGAAGTTAAAGCGGATAGATCTTCTGAAAGAGTTGCTATTTCGGCATCGGGGGCCTCCCCCGCTTTGGTCAAGGCAAGCGCCGCCCGGACACGGTTGCCACGTTGCTTTGCTTCTTTCGCTTTCCGTCGAAAGGTTTCTGATTTTTGGGGTGAAAGGGTCGGCGATTCAAAAGAAGGGAGAACCTCGGCTTCTTTTTGGATTGTGGGTGTGGGAGGGGGGCTGGCTCCCTCCGGCCTCGTCATTCCATATACGGATTCACATTCAATATCACGATTTGCCAATTGAAAAACTTCATCGACTCTTTGTGCGATTCCAGGAAAGTAGGATTCCAGACGATGGGGAGAGAAGTATTTTAGTTCCAACCAGGTCGCAAGAAATTCCCCATAGATTTCAGATGATCGAAGGATCGGGGTACGGGAAGGAAGAAGGATTTCTTCTTTTCTAAGGATGGATCGAATTTCGTCAAATTCAACCTGCCCAATCTGGTGGATTCGTTCCCGAATCGCTTGAGGGCTTAGGTTGGCTTTCCGGAACAGAAGATGTATTTGTTCATGAAATAGACATCTCCATACATGTTCCAAAGTAGCATTTTCGCCTTCTGGATTTGTCAGGATAAAAATATTATCCCGGAAGGGAACCGATGGATTCGAATCGGAATGAATCAGTCGTCGAAAAAGACCTTTTCGAACCTGGTAAGATCGAAAGTGAGGAACGTACCCTCCATATCGGGGAATTCTTCGATGACGCCGGATCACGCGACGCATGACCCGTTCGGGTATGAAAAGGACCGTGATTCCAAGAGTGTCCGCTACTCTGTTGGCGGCTGTACGAATCTTATCCAGGGGTGTTTCCACGGGCGATATAATAGCCCGCGCACCTCAAGGTGACTACTTTCCCTTACGTCGTTTTCCACCCGGATCGGTAACCGGGATTTCGGTTTCCCAATGAACGACTTCTTTTCGTCCTTCTTGAATATGGCGACGGGTGTTCTTTTCCTCGGCATCATGATTTTGGAGCGCTTTTCTCAAGTCACTTTCTTTGGTGTTTTCAGGAAGCGAGGACTTTTGCTTCTTTCGCGTTTTCATACGTTTGCGGACGAATACAGATAAAATCCCGTGAGGCGGATATCACTTCTTTTTGGGACAAGAAACTCTTGTCTGTTTCCTGATATCCGGGTCACCAAACTCCTGAAATATTATGACATTGGGGTGCGGCCGACATGAGAAGAATGGGGCGCCCCGTTTTCTTCGATTCCTCCATTCCCCCATCCAGAGTTCCATACCATTGGATTCCGGCTTCTTTGTCCGATTCACAAGCCATAAGGGTATTGGGAACCCAGAGAAGTAGCGCCAAAATTGAAATAACCGAAACTTTCATATTTTGTTCTCCCTTACCCTTGCAACAATCTTCAGCCTTGTTCGGTTTCGGATGATAACGGGAATTTTGAGGAATTATTGTTCCCTGCATCAGGTCGATTTAATTTTTCGTACAAACCATGCGGCCAATCCAGGGAACCATCGTTTAATGTAAATGGCGGCGATCTCTTTTCCCCCGATATAAATCTCTCGTTTCCGGTTCGCTATGGCTTTTACCGATTTGCGCGCACATTTTTGTACCGGCATGCCATTCTGTTGTGCTTGATCCATAACATTGTATTCAGAACCATCCCCCGTAAGTGCGGAGGTGGAAATGGGGGTCTGGATAAACCCGGGGCAAATCATTGTGACCGATATCCCATGATCATGAACTTCAGCCCGAAGAGCATCAAAATATCCCTGCAGGGCATGTTTACTCGCCGCATAAGCTGTTCTGAGAGGCGTTCCTACAAAACCGGTTACACTGGATACCACGGCGATCTGTCCCTCTTTCCTTTCGATCATGAGGGGCAGGATCTCTTTCGTAAGAGCGATAATACTGAAAAAGTTTACTTCCATGATCTTTCGGTCAACAGAGAGATCCGTTTCGGCGGAAAGGGATCTTTGGCTTATCCCCGCGTTATGCACAAGTACGTCTATGGATCCAAACACTTCTCTCGCCTGCCGTCTTTTATGCGGAATAAGGTCTATTTCCGTCATATCCATGGGGAGAACAAAAACATCTCTGGGGTTGAGGCAATGTTTCCTTACTTCTACCAATCGTTCTTCTCTTCTGGCCGAAAGAATTAGTTTCGCCCCTTCTTTCGCAAATTCATAGGCCATCGCCTCCCCTATCCCGGAAGACGCACCCGTAATCCAAACCACTTTGTTTCGAAACCGCATATCCCGCCTATGGTAAAGATTCTGATGAGACCTGTCATCCTTCTGAAAACTGTAGAGAATATCCTTCAAAATTGAATCCTTTGTATTCCATATTCATCACAATCAAAATCAGCCGGAAATTTGCAAATAGGCTTGGAAGTGGTTGAACTACAATCCCTTAAGTAGTTTGTAGGATGGTAATTCAAATTGGCATTCCATTTGCTTTTACCTGGATAGCGAAGGGAAAGGACTGGGGAGTCACATCTTTCCCCCTATAAGTTCGCGTTTTCTGGTGGATAGAATAAAAAGGGGTTCCTATGGGGATGCGTTTTGCCATAGCGGTAATGGCTCTGTTTGTACCCGGGATTTCTCTCCCGGCCTATGCATACGGACCCGTTGCTCATGCGGAGCATTGCAAAACGGCAAAGGAAAATCTTCCTCAACCGTACAAATCGATCGTTAATAATTTCCCGGGGTTATTTATAGCTGGGTCGGAATTTCCGGATTCATTTCATTCCACCTATCCCAATTTTCTCGCTTCTTATCTCATTAAGAATGGCCTTGATCCCGCCAGTCGTCCTGTAGTGAATACGGGGCTGCATAATCCGTATTTCGCCAAATCCCTTTTAGAACATGCGATGGCCAATCAGCAAGATGAGGTAGCCTCCTTTGCTCTTGGTTGGATCAGTCATCTTATGGCCGATATGGTTTCTCAAGGAACCTATCCAGCCATGAAATTGAGTAAGAATCGTTTCCCATTCGTGCAATATGCGGAAGATCTTTGCGAATTGATGCTCGATGCCCACCTCTATAATAAAGAACGAGGCGAAGACATTATTTCTGGAATGGACGCTCTTCTTACTCTTGAAGCAAATTCAACAGAATCTCCGCTTCACGTGTTGGTTACGGTCATGAATTCCTATTACAGCATCTCTTTGAGCCATACCGATTTGTTGGCCAATGTTCAGTTTTACCGGGATGCTTTGAACCTGACGCTTTGTGAAAAATACAACCGGGCGAAAATTGGGTTGACGGTCTATAACATCGCGGCCTTTACTGCGGATGTATTTTTATATGGAGCCTACCCCAACTATATTAAACCATCGTCCTACAAAGATTTTTTGAAGGATGGCTATGATGATCTCGCAAATGACGCTCTCATTTCTGTCATTACCCTTGGGGATAATTCACCCTGGTTAACCAAATGGGGACGGATCAATTACGCCGCTTTCCGGTTCGGAACACAACAGTGGTACAACGGATCCATATGGGCCTGGTTTAGCCGGGATCGGAATAAACACGGAATCATCGTTTCCGATTTCTGGTTCGGAAAAGGAACGGATCGAATCGATCTTGCCGGGCCTCAGGTAGGATCAGTGAGTGCAAATATGATTCTTTCTTTTTGGGAACCTGTTGCAAACCGGAAAGTGGTTCTTGCTGTGAAACGGGATCGTCCCAATTGGTTTGATAAAACGCAAACAAAGAAAACTTTTACAGTGAATGCGGACGCGGACGATTTGAAAGAAGGGTTCCAGGTAACCCTTTCTCATTCCTTTACGGTCCCGTCGTCCACAGGCCTCTATAAAGATGACTCCGGTTGGAAAAAGACCTCGGGGTGGATTAAATTCCCCTACTACTACCGGGACACAAAATATACCCGGGGGTTTTATGTAGAAGCCTATCTCAACAAACAAGGGTATGACGGGGATGAGGAGTTTAATACGAAAGCCTCCCGGATCCAAAAGTGGTTTGGGGAAAGGACGTATGACCGGTATCCCTTCTCTCTGAGAATGGATAAGAACATGGGATCAACGTATACACATATCCAGGGACCGTTGAACTTCCTTGGAGAGGGAAATCGTAGGCAATATGTTTGGGAAGACAGTAAACCATGACAAAAACGAAATGGATTTGTATCGGGCTTCTTATTGTTCCTGTATTGGCGGTAGAAATGTACGTAGGACTTCGGGTACCAGCGGAAATTAAGAGGGGTTCCTTTCCCAATACTATGCCAACGACAATGGTTGCGGGGAGTTTTGAAACGACGGACACGGTCCAGATTGAATTTGGTTCGGACGTCTGGAGGAATTTAATTTCAGGCTGGGAATCGAATAACGATGATCAGTTCCATTCCTCGATGGAATTGATTCTTGAGAATGGTCCTCAAATGGTTCCGCTTCTACGGAAGAAACTTCATTCCCCTGGAGAAACATTTGAGTCCCGACTCTTTTCTGCGGAACTCCTTCTTCGCATCAACCCAGATTACGATAAAAAAGAGCTTCTAAAAGCGATGGAAGAGTTGTGCGCATCGGAAGAGGGACGGATCAAATTAAAGGAGTACATCAAAAATAAAGAAGGGGAAATCGAAATATACAAAATCGTCCTCGAAGCTTTGGATTCCGTTGCTTCTCTGAATCGGTTTCCAAAAGTTTTGGCCCGGATCTATTCCGACGAGGTCTCCGATCGAATTCTTGCTTTGGAAGAAACCCCTTTCTTGCGGGGCGATTTGGGCGTTTTCCGAGCACCCGTTCAAGACTGTTTGACGGATGTGGACCCGCAAGTGCGAAGTACGGCGTTAAACATCCTGCCCAGGATATTCCCCACTGAAGCGGGGGATATTTTATCGAACGTACTGGTTACGGAGAAAGATCAAAACGTGGTTCTCCATGCCGGAAGGGTATTGTCTCAAGTGGCGACATTGGAATTTCTTCCGGAATTAGAAAAGTTGTTGGCGCTCGGTTCCCGGCCTGTCACAAGATTGGCAGCGGCGCATGTTGCCAGTGCGATGAAGGAAAAACCTCCGGTATCCTGGATTGAAAATAATGTTCTTCCCGAAATCTGGAATTTGTTGGGGGCTTCCAAAAAGGCCTCCGATCGGGCTGGCGCGGCGGCTCTTTTGAGTCGCTTTACCAAAACGTATGGTTCAAATTTAGATCCGGCTGTAAAAGAAACATTGGATTCCATGGTCCAGTCTGAAAAAGATCCGTGGGTTTCGACATTCCTTCTTCGAGCCCAAAATGGATTTGGTTCCTAAGGGTAATTAAGGTTCATAGTTAGTAATCCCCACACCAGGCCCTCCCCCTCTTTTCGTTCCATTCATGGAATTATTTGCAGAAAATTAAAAATCGTTTCCATCCGGTTGGATCTTTTCCGCACATAGGTGGGGGAAGGAGAAAGGGAATGTAAAATTCATCCGTTGTCAACCACGATTCAGAAAACACCACCAACCAATCGTCTCCAAAACTTTCTGAGTCGACCAACGGATACAACCAGTCATCCGGGGGGAACTCGCACCCCCCGGATGACGTTTATATTTTAAGACCCATGTTCTTCCACTGTATCCGCGAAAGGGGAGGACCAAATTCTTGAAACAAGTAAATAGATCGCTTTATGATCTTCTCCCGCTTCCAGTAGTGCGCGTATTTGATCCTGAATTTGGGGAAAACTGGGTGGAGGCGGGCTCATCTCCCCCATTTCTTTGAGAATGGATTGAATAAACTTCCCATTTACCAAGGATTCCAAAACGTTCCTGATCCAGGTGAGGGTTTCCTTGGAAAATAGAATATACCGGGAGCTAAACCAATCAAGGAATCGACCCGGTGCTTTCAGGACCGCCGTTTCAAGATGGGGAGCGGATTTATGGATAAGGCCCAGGTAAAAGTTCACCTTTTGTTTGAAGAACAAATTTCCAGGGGGAAGTTCGTTTTCTTTTGTGGGGTTCTCTATTGAAAGAAGGGCCTCCAATTCCTTCCTGGGATTGATTCCCCCTTCCCGGATCCATTCTCCCTGCCATCTTTGAAGATTTCCCTGGGGGGAGTTTTGCTTCCATTCAAGGGGCCGGGTGCCTGGAATTTGGGAATAAAAATATTTTTCGATACGTAATGAGGCTCGTTGAAAATCCCTTTTGCCAAATTGTTCTGCACTGCGCAATAGCAATGCATAATTCCCTTTTGGAAAAGGATTTGTATGATCCCATTCAAACCTGATTGGATCTCCATTGGGAGTGATCAGAGTGATGGTTAAAAGTCGCAGATGTTCTATGTGTTTTATATCAAAGACCCAACGGTCCCCAGGGGCGCAATCAATTCCCTCCTGGTACCAACGGCGATTCCCTGAAAGGGAATGGTTTGATTGAATGGAAATTCTGGCTGTTGGCCGGTCTCCCGACCCGCTAAACCGGAATTTCATCCTAAGGGTATCCAATTCGGATATTCGAATTGGATCAATTTTCTCCAACCGAACCAGGGAAAATTCAAACTCCCTCTCCCACCCGGGTTCCTCGACAACAAATTGAGAGTAGAATTGAAAACTTCCCGTGGGTGAATGCACCGGAAGATAATGGTGTACGGGTTGCAGAGTCGGTGCATTCCATTCCCATTCGGAATCTGAAATCATTTTCAGCAAAAAAGGATCGTCTGACAAAAGGGGTGTGTTTTTAAGGCTCGTAGAGATTATCAAAGACTTCATGGTCTTCGCTCCCTTCAGCCTCTTTTCCAAGGTATTCCTGAAGGAAGGAGATAAAGTGCCTGTTTGAAGAAAACGTTCCAATTTCTCAACGAGCTCTGGCCACCATTCGGAACTTTCAAGAAGGTCAATTTCGGCAAGGGAAACTTCCCGATTCAAAGGGGGATAAACTTTTGCAGCAGCTTCGAATTGAAGAAGGGCCTTCTCTCGTTCCCCCAATTCGATATGGCATTGGGCCGCCCGGTAAGAAAGCCACCCTTGAATATCTGAAGGAGTATCCGTCTTCAGGGATTCATTGATTAACCCAAGGGATTCTTGAAAAAATCCAAGAGAATATAATTCTTCAACAGCCGCCAGGAGAGGATCTAGATGGTCTGAAGAACGTCCTGCCGAGTCAGGGAAATCTTCCCCAGGAGAAGTCCCTTCTCCATAGAGGGTCAGATGCAGTTTTCCTCCAAATCTATGTACCTGAATCGGTTCGGGAAAATTATCCTTATCCATTTGAGACAGAAACCAATCCCCATTGGAACTTCCCAGGGTGATTTCCCCTCCGTCCTCACCATGAATAAGAATCTGGTCGGTTTTTTTGATGAGAAGGGAATTGTTATTCAAGAGTCCTCCCCTTCGATCCTCAATCGGCAGATACGTTTCGGGTATGGGGAGAGAAAACGTAATGCCGGACCGGGATACGCGGAAGGTTCCCTTCTTCAGGACCCCGCTGGTACGGGAAACGGTCTCCATAGGGACGTAATGTTTTTTTGGCGGGGAATTCAAAAGATAGAGATCGTTTCGGAACTGCATTAATTTTTTCACATACGATTTTTTTTGAAGGACCTCACTGATTTCTTTCTTACCAGGTCCCTCCCATTGCAGGAAGTAGATCCGGTAACCGGTGTTTTCATTCCAACCCCCGGTAGAAAAGAGAAGCCCTTTGCGGCCATGCTCATCCATATCGATCATAAGCCCAGCAAGGGGATCACTTGATATTCCAATCCGGTCGGTCAAAGAAAATTTATCCCCGGAAACTTGTCCAATAAGAAGCTCTCTCTGAAAATATCCAAGTCCCATTGCCAGTTCTACGATTCCATCTCCAGTAAGATCACCACTTGTTGCCCAGCAACGGTTTCCTTCGGCACGAATTTTCATTTTAAAAAGAAGAACGGGTTTCTTGTCCCATTCAAACAGGTACATTTCTCCTTTTCCTTCCAAAGCAGATCCCCGAAACAAGACAATCTCAGAAATGCCATCAGAATTGATATCAACCGGCCAAAGAGAGCTGGTCCCTTTTTGGATATCCGCTCCTGGGAAGAATGGATGCTTTTCATCAAAACCATTATGAAGATTCGTTCTTATCAAGTTGGCGTTTTTATCAATCCAGAGGAGTGATAATTCCCCGGTTCCCGAAACATCAACCAGGGTCCACGCTTTAGCCGGGCGGGACAAGGTCCGTTTTGGGACAAATAATTTGTAAAGATTCATATTCCGTGCAAGAGCGGATTTTTGATCAACGGGAAGATTCCTGTTTTCATGAAGTGCCTGGTTTCCCCACTTCCAGGCACTCTTTACATCACCGGTTTTGGCATAGGTGTCAAAAAGAGAGGCCGCGGCTTCGGCCGATTCCTTTGTATCTGGAAATTGCCGGCGAAGCGCCTTGTAAGCTCCAATAGAACGGTCCCATTCATCTTTCCCGCCAAATTGTTGCCCCAGGGTCAGCAGGATTTTTGGTGTAAGAGGATTTGGGTCCGGTCTTTCCGTCATTCCGCAATGGTACGCCTTGACAAGATCCGCCATGGCGGACACTTCATCTCCCCTGTGGATATGAATGCGGGAAAGGAGAAAATGTGTTTCCGTTTTTGGTAATTTTAATGGGCGGGATAATATGCCCAATTCAGGTCGACTTCGGTACGGATCGGGTGGTGGAGGGCGATCTTTAACCTGGTTTGATACCTTCAATGTCTGAAGGCAAAGTTTTTGCGCGGATTCAACGTCCCCGGCAGCAAATGCGGCCTCCGCTTTCTTAACCCAGTTCGAAAGATCTCGCTCTATTTTTATCCTGAAGGCTGCTTCGAGCCGATATTCTTTCAACTTTTGTCGGTCGGCTTCTCCCATATTCCAAAGAACCACCCCAAAAAATATTACACTCACAAGAATGGCGATCATGCCTGCAAAAACAGCAGTCTTGTTTTTTTTGGCTTTGCGAAAAACGCGCTCACCTATAGAAGTGGGTCGTGCGAGGATCGGGTCCCCTCGAGATGCCCTTTGCAGGTCTTCAACAACGGCCCCACAATCTCGATATCTTCGATCTTGTTCTTTCTGAAGTATTTTTTCTACGATCGTTTCCAGGTCCGGAAATACCGCTGGAACCTTCTTTTTCATGGGGACCGGACTTTCGGTCGTAATTTTCAAAAAAAGCTTTGCGATAGAATCTTCCTGGAAGGGTGGGCTTCCTGTAATCATTTCATACAGAATTGTTCCAAGTGCATACTGATCTGTTCGGGCGTCAACTTTCCCAAGTTGCTGGTCTATTTGTTCCGGTGCCATGTACAAAGGGGTCCCAATCATTGCACCAGAAGCCGTCAACCGAGTTTGGGCCATTTCATCATGTGCGATACCAAAGTCAGTAACAAGGACGCGCAATGTTCCTGGCGATTCTCCCATCATGATGATGGAAGTGTCCCCCGTAGCTGAAATTAGAATATTGGCGGGTTTGATATCTCGATGAATAACACTCTCTTTGTGGGCATGATGGAGTGCCATTCCAAGGAATTCAGCAATTTTCATTGCCATCCTGATGGGAACATGGCCCTTTTCATTGATAAAGGTTTCGAGCGTCCGCCCTTTCATATATTCCATCGTGTAATAAGGAATCCCCTGATGGATGCCATAATCGTAGATCGTGGCAATAAAAGGATGTCGGACTCTTCCCGCAAGTTCTGCTTCCCGATGGAAACGCGTAACCAACTGTTGGCTGGCAAAAAGCTCAGGTTTTAAGGTTTTTAAGGCAACGGTACGATTCAATTGAGGGTCGTCTACCAGGTAGACGATTCCCTGGGCCCCTTCCCCGAGGATTTTATCAACATGGTATCGGAGGAAATATTCTCCAGGTTTAATTGCGCCCCTTTTTTCGGGAACCTCGGATTGATCCAATCCGGAAATTTTATCAAAAGCTTCTGCCCGAATGACCGCCCCTCCACAGTCCAAACAGTGATTAGAGGGGGTCCCTTCGAATCGACGACCACAAGAAAGGCAGGTAACGAACCCCATGTAGAATCATTATACCATGCCAGGATGGGGTCAAGTTCCCTGGAAGAACTGTTTTAGATAGATGTTTTCTTCGGCAAATTCTTCCGGGGAAGAGCAATATTGTTGAATAATCATATCAAGATAGATTCTCAATTTCCGTTTCGCATGATGAATCCAATTTCGGATATCCGATTCTTTCGCGTTTAATTGATTGGAAAGATTTTCATAAGATTGAGGGTGATTCATGTGGGTGTACAAGGTTTCGAAATATCGACTTCCAGACCTCTCACATTCGTCCCTGAGTTTATCCATTCCAAGACGAAGGAGATTTATTCCCCATTCTCTGGAGAAATCTTCATCCTCCGTTTTATCCGCAAGTAAATCAGCCAGGCTTGTTTGATTGCCTTCCCCTGGGGTCGAGTCGAGGGATATTTCAGCCTTTCCCCCACCCCGTTTGAGCCGTTTATTGGATCGGAGCCAATCTCCAATTACATTTTTTGTTATTCCCAGCAGTAAGCTTCGGAATCGGCCTCTCTTTTCATCCGCTTTGATAAGAAGATCATTTTGTACGATTCTAAGGAGTGCTTCTTGAACAAGATCATCTGAATCTTCCTTGGAGAAACCATGATTTTGAAGATAATTAAATATTGGGGCCCGGTAGGAGGATAGAAGCCGATTCAGGGCCTCAGGGTCTCTTTCTTTCGCTTGCCGGATCTGAGTCCAAATCGTACTGGCAAAATGCACACCTTTCACTCCTCCATCGTATGGACCCCTGCAAAAGAAGGCCAGTATTCAATTCCAAAATCAGATATTGAGATGAAAAAGTCCAAAATTGGGTCAAAAAGAGCAATTCTCGAAATATTATATATTTTCTCCTTTTGAATTAAACGATCCGGTCCCGGGCAGCAATGGTACCTGCAGAAGAACGAAAATTGAAAAGGAGAACGATATGATGAGAATGAAATCAGCAACCCTAATCGCCTGTTTGACCATTTTGGCAAATACGGCCGCGGCGCAAACCATCGACCAGATTGCAGAACAGGCGACGGCCAACAATAAATCTGGATCCCATACCTATTCAAGCGGTTCAAGCCGACTTGGAGCTGAATTAACCACTTCCGTAGTTGTTGCTCAATCAAATAGCCGGGCTGGAATTGACGGCTCATTCAAGATTAAAGCCCGGATATTCGGAGCAAAATTTGAGGCATTAAAAGTCAAAACCGTATCCAAAGTACAAAATGGTATTTCCGTCAATGGAGTAAAACTTTACACAGGTGGATTTGCTGTATATTCGCGCTCTCAAAAATCTGGATGGTCCTGGACCCCAACCAATAATCAAACCTGGATGGAAAAAAATCGAAGCTTTTACGCCGGAGGGTTTCTTTTAAGTGCCGGTACCCGGGTAGGTGGTTCGGTATACGGAAGTTTGAATATGAGCGCGAATTTGGTAGGAGCCGGTGTTGAAGGAAAAGTGGGGTCAAACGTTTGGGCAGACGTAACAGTTGGGTTGGACCTGATATATTACCGGGCTGGCATCCAGGCGAAAGCAACCGTGATGCATGGATGGTGGGAAGCGGATGGCGTAGCTTCTTACTGGGGCTTGTCGGGAGAGTTTGGGTACCATCTCCAACCATTGCAAATTGATCTGAATCTGGTTATTCAAAAGATGAAGCTGAAACGGAAAGGATATCGTCTCGTACGATCCTGGAAAGATTACAAGTCCCTGACTCTAGTAACGTGGACCTGCAACGAATTGAAAACGATCTTTCTCTCCTGGTAAATAGAGAATAAAGTACGACACCGGCCCGGGTTTCCCGGGCCGGTTTTTTTATATTTCGCGTTCATAAAATTAATCGATCCCGGGAATATTGAACATATATGGGTGGCAAGTATATCGAAAGGAGAAGAGAGATGAGTAGAGACACGACGATCGTCCTTCGGCCTGATATCAAAAGAGGCAATAAATGCGTTTCCTGTCCTGATTGTGGTTGGATCTATTTCCAGGTAGTCCAAAGACAGGATCAAATGTTGATCTGTATGATGTGTGGGGTTCCTGTGGTTTCCAAAAGAGAGTAATTGTGAAATTCAAAAAAAACGCCCGTACATCTCTGTACGGGCGTTTTTGTTTTTGCCGGTGATTAGTCCTTCTTGAAGGTGGCCGAATCAACCCACTCTTTCGGTCCAAAAATTCCGAACCGGTAGAGCTTCATGTATTTGGCCATCACTTTCTGTACATCCTCGTGGGTTACATTTCGAACCCGGTCCATGACCGTTTCATAGGCATCGGCTCCCCCACCAATAAGAGCTCCGCGGCCAATCATGCCGGCTTGACCCCCGTTGGGCTCATTTCGCATGAAATGGCGGGTATAGAGTTTCAAGGCACTCGCCTTCACTTCTTTCTCTTCAAACTCACCCTTCTGCATCTTGTGCACTTCTTCATACATGAGTTTGATCGACTCATTCGGTTTGGTGGAAGTGACATAGAGATAACCGTAATTGCTGTCATAGACGGACATCCCACTGAATACCGCATAAGAGAGCGCAGCATTGGTCCGAACGGATTCCCTAAGTTTGTCACTGAGAAGGTCCAGCCCGACTTGAAGGGGTGCGTAATCTTCATCCGCGATGGAAGGCGCAGGGAATTTCCCCAGAACATATGCCGTTGGGATCTGCCGAGGAAAAATCCTGATTTCAACCTCTGAAACGGGAGCGTATTCTTTCCTGGAAGGCCTTGTATAAGACCCTACCGGAATATCCCCAAACGCTTTCTCGACAAGGGAAAGATTCACATCCCCCACAACAACAAGGAGCAGTTGCCCGCTTTTGAAGATCTTGCTGTGGTGTGCGACCACTTTTTCCCTCGTGAGTGACTTTACCGATTCGAGGGTTCCTTTTGGTTGGTTCGCATAAGGGTGGTCTTTGAAGAAGATCTCATTGCAAACAATCGGGATCATCGAGTCGGGATTCGATTCCTGCGCCAAAAGACCTTGTTCCATTCGATCACGGATTTTGGAGATTTCCCCCTCATCGAGAAGGGGATTTTGGATTGCGTCGGAAAAGAGGTCGAGTACCTCAGCGAAATCCTTTTTGAGGCATTTCAGAGTGAGGGTCGAATAGTCATAGTTCGAGTCGGTTCCGACAGCGGCTCCGAGCGCGGAGAGCCGGGATTGGAATTCATCCTTCGAGTAGTTCTTCGTTCCTTTCAACATGGCCGAAAGGAGAAGCGCTTCCACGCCGGCATTGTTTCGATTGATATTGGTGGATCCTCCATCAATAAAGAGCTGGAGAGCCACAACATCGTTTGTATTTACCGACTTGTGAATAACCCGAAGGCCATTTCCCAGTTTTGTATCATGAAGCTTTTTGGAGGCCTCACTTTCCCCCTCTTCGCCGCCTATCTTGGCCAGAGTCAGCCCGACTTTCTGTTGGTTTTCAGGCGAAATCAATACGCCAAGGACGGAAGGCTTTCCGAGGATCCATTTTTTTGCGAATTTGGTCAGATCATCGACCGTTACCTTTTTGATATTGGGAATGTAGTCGAGGAAGTAGTCGATCCCTGCAATCGCCCACCAGAAGGCGAGGTTGACAGCGAAGTCTTGCCCCTTCTCTTGAGCATAGGTACTGCTCACTTCCAGTTGCGTCTGGGCAGTTTTCAATTCCTTTTCGGTAAAATATCCAGGATCTGCGAACTTGGCGAGTTCCGCTTTGAGAGCGAGAATCGCTTTGTCTACGTTTTCGGGCGTAGCGACGAGCGATGCGCTCATTTCCCCGCCGTCATGCTGGGTGTAATAGCCCCAGGAGGCGCCGGAAGTAAGACCGGAATCGACCAGGGTTCTCTGGAATTTGGACTGAGGGAGTGCGACGAGCGTTCCCAGAACATCCGCTACATAGGTTTCCCATGTCTGGGTCTTATCTTCTCCGATATTCGGTCCGTATTGACCATATTGAACCATCGCCTGCTTGAAATCGCGGTTCACGATAATCACATCATCTTTAGTGATCTTTGGATGAGCCGGGAGGGGTTGTGCGTGAGGATCTGTTCCTTTGGGCCATTTGTTCGTTCCGAAGAAATGGTTCGCGAATGTCAAAGCGGTCTTAGGATCGAAATCCCCCTGAATGATGAGTGCGGAATTGTTCGGTACGTAATACCTTTCTTTGAAATCTTTCAACAGAGCGGGTGTTGCGAGGATGATCGTATCCCGGTCACCGATCGGGTTCTTCCGGTAATAGTAGGCGTGGAAAAGCTTCTGCCGGACGTTTTTGCGAAGAAAGAAGGCCGGGTTTGATTCGTTCCGGTCGTATTCACCCAAAACGACTTTTGTCTCGTTTTTCAGTTCCTCTGGATCGAAGTTGGGGGTGAGAAGCGCGTGGGACATGAATTCGACCCCTTCTTCCAGGTAGTAG
>PVBE010082687.1_pt1 | contig 28418 bp, 24 predicted proteins | sample 1631181 | NCBI WGS metagenome assembly PVBE01 (sample SAMN08397723, study PRJNA350692) | Marine metagenome, whole genome shotgun sequencing project. | isolation source: water | place: Pacific Ocean | collected 2012-04
GATGATTGATAACAACGAGGTCCGCGTTGTGGACGTTAGAAGCCAGTTTCAGGCACCCGCGATGCCGGGTGCTGAATATGTTCCGCTTGAGCAGATCTTGGCGCAACCGGCGACCGTAATTCCCACAGGTAAACCTGTTCTGTTTATATGCAACATTGGTCAGACAAGTGGTGTTGCCACCCAGATGGCCAAGGCGATGAATGTGGTTGATGCCTACAACATGCAAGGTGGTATGACTGCGTGGGCCGAGGCTGGCTATGACACGGAAGATCCACCGGCAGACCATTAAAGCTACTGGTTTAAGGGGGTACTTCTGTGTTTACTGTTGAGCAAGTTCAGCGTTATAGCCGACATATGTTGCTTCCTGAGGTCGGCGCTGTTGGGCAGGCAAAGCTGCTTGATGCCAAGGTTTTGGTCGTTGGCGCCGGTGGTCTGGGCTCGCCTGTTCTGTACTATCTCGCGGCAGCCGGCATTGGCATGCTTGGCATAGTCGATTTCGATACGGTGGATCGATCGAACCTGCAGCGCCAGATTCTTCACCAAGACGATCGGGTTGGGATGGCGAAGACGGAGTCGGCTGAACTTACGCTGACAAGCCTTAATCCGGACGTCACGGTGGTTCGGCACGATGTGGCTCTAACGTCTGAGAATGCGTTGGATGTCATTCGGTCGTACGACATAGTTGTGAACGGTTGCGACAACTTTCCAACGAGATATTTGATTAACGATGCTGCGTACTTCTTGAGAAAGCCGCTGGTTGATGGAAGTGTGCTTCGCTTTGAGGGAATGGCCACTGTGTTCGATCCTGGCCAGGGGTGTTACAGATGCCTGTATCCGGCCCCTCCGCCTCCGGAGATGGCACCAAGTTGTTCAGAAGCCGGTGTGCTCGGGGTACTTCCTGGATTGGTCGGACTAATTCAAGCTACTGAAGTTGCCAAGCTTGTGGTGGGTGTCGGTTCAACGTTGGTTGGTCGGCTCTTGGTAATTGATGCGTTGCATATGGAGTTTAGGGAGCTAAAGCTCAGAAGAGATCCGGCGTGTCCAGTATGTGGCGATGATCCGACTATCACTGAGCTAATTGATTACGAAGCGTTCTGTGGATTTGCTGGTGGTGACGTTGCGTCGGTTTCTGAGGCTAACGCCACAACAGGTTGATTCTGACAGCTCTCGGTTGGTCGACCTGGTCCCTATCTACAGTTTGATGCGTTTACCGGAAACCATGGCTTCGTACATGGCGTCTGCTAATTGAACAGCTCTGGCGCCGTCAGTAATGTCAGCCAAGGGTCTGCCATTTCCGGCTACTGCGTTCGCAAACGCAGTTAAAGATCGTGTGAATGAGGCCTCAGGAGCAACTCCCACACATTTAGCCGCGGAGGTGGATCGGCCGTTTTCGAAGGAAACGGCGTTACGAAGGTTGTTGGTAGCAGTCACGGTTCCGATGGCATCAGCAGTTAGTAGTCGCCAACTAGAAAATGTTTGGCTGTGACCGAACTCTCCCACGATTACACGGGCAAGAGATCCATTCGCAAACCGTATGGCACCCGAGATAGTGTCGGCTAGTCCAGACCGTCGAGTATGCCGCCCTCCGGAGGCTTGAACATGAGTTGGGCGCGATGCTGCGAGATAGCATGCGAGATCAAGAGCGTGGTTACCGGTGTAGGCAAGCACGCCGCCATGGATAGCCTCACCTGCCCACGTGTCTTTTAGAGGATCGACGACGCTTTCGATTTGTATAAACGTGGGTCTGGGAATTTTTCCTCGGGCGAATCTGATTGCTGGAGCAGATCGTGTCCAGTAATCCATGGCCACCACCAAGCCCGAATGTTTCGCCATCGACAAAATGCGAAATGCTTCTGGTGATCGAAGCGCAACAGGTGGTTGTAAGAAGACGTGTTTCCGATGGTACAGAGCTGATGTGGTTAGTTCAGCATGGTCGGCATGGGGCGTAGCAATCACAACCGCGTCAACGTTAGAAAATCTGAAGGCGTCCGATGGATCTCGACTCCAGGCCGCTATGTTCATGTCTCGAGCGCCAGCTTCGGCCGTTTCAGGATTTCGATCAATAACTCGAGTTACAGTGAAGGCTGAGTTGTTTTGTAGAGCCTTACTGACAAGGCGGCCGATAGTCCCATACCCAATGATTGCGACACGCAAGGTGGGGGTCCTACTCACTTGACTGATTGGCTCAAGCCTATCGTGTCTTCGATTGGCGAGGTTGAACGAACATCCGTAACGTTTTATCAGGCTTTACGATGTACCATTTGGAACGTCTTTATTTTGGCAATTACACGGCACAGGTGACGTATAGTTAGCATCCAGCTCGACATAATGTCCCACGATACTATTTATTTTTTCAATGAAACAACGCTCGTCTGATCGTGCCAACCGTGTGCGCACGGCTGAACTCGTCAGCCTTGCGTCAGCCTTGGTGATCTTTGTCATAGTTGCCGCATTAGGCGTGTTGGTGTGGCAGCGGTCGGCGGTTGATGCTCAACCGGTCGTACAAGCGGGCCAGACGGTGGCGGTTCCGAGACAGGGTCAGAGTGCGCCAGGTCCGGTTCGCGAGGCGCAGGTTCCTGCTCAAGTGAGGTTTGCCGTTGCTTCAGAAGCTGAAAGCACGCCTGAACCAGAGAAGACGCCTAATCCTTTGGATATTGTTCCGGATTGGCCCCAGGAACAACCGATTGGAATCTTGTTGCTAGGTTTAGATCGGCGGCCGGGTGAGCAGAGCGGTCGGACGGACGCCATAGTTCTAGTACGGGTTGATCCTCGGACCAAGTCGGCAACGCTCATATCGGTTCCACGTGACATATGCATAGCTAATTGCCGAACGAATGCCCGGCGCATAAATCAGGTCTGGCAGACTGACGGCCCTGATGCCACGCTCCAGCAGGTAAGCGATCTGCTTGGTGTACAGGCAGATTATTGGATCACGATGGATTTCAGGGGATTTCGTCGACTTGTTGACTTTGTTGGGGGTGTTGAAGTCGATGTTCTAACAGACATATATGATTCCGCGTATCCCAACGCTACCGATACTGGTTTTGAGCCGTTTAGTCTTAAGTCTGGAATCCAACACCTTGATGGTGACACGGCGCTTCGTTACATACGGTCTCGACGAAACATTGGAAATTTCGGACGGGACGAGCGACAGCGGCAGGTGGTTGTAACGCTCGCACAACAGGCAATATCGCCGCAGAGAATCATTGATTCTCCGAGTTTGGTGCACGAACTTAACAATGCGTTTGAATCCAATCTTCCGCTGGATGTAGTTCCGTCTATGGCCAAGTTGATTCTCTCCATTGGGCCAGGACGGATCGTCCAAGGAGGACTTACATATAAAGAAGCTCCGCCGTTTATTGATGACAAGGGCAAATTCGTATTGCTTCCCAATGTTCCGCTCGTTCACAGTTATGTAGCCGGAAAAATGAGGGAAGTTGAGACGATGTCTCCGCCAGTTAATCGCTCGGTAGTTCCGTCCTAACGGTGTCGAGCCACGACATAGATTTCGGACGGCTCATAGGCCACCTCTAAAAAGCGTCGAAGAAGGCCAGCTATTCGGTCAAGTTCTTGGCGGGTATGCAAAAGACCGTCGGTTGTTTCATGAAGGGCACGTTCAAGGTTTTTCCCGTAGCTTGATGATGCGAGACGTCCGGCCACCCACCGAGAAACTACGCTTTCTTCATCCTGCGATGCCAAAACTTTGGGGATCGAGCTTAAGCTGAGATCCTCCAGATTGACGGGCAAACCGCGTTCAGATTCTGGGTTTACACCCGCTGATTCTGTTGTGAGTCCGGATGTGGTCGTCAAGTATTCGATCAACTCAAGGTCATAGGGTCGAACGTGAGTGGGATCACGCCAAAACTCATGCGTGATGGTGGGAAGGCTGCCAGGGTTTGGTGTGGCGATAATCAATCGGCCACCCGGGCGTAATCTGTCGGCCGCAAGGCGGATGAATGCGGACGCATCCCGAATTTCTAAATGTTCTATGACATGAAACGCAGTAATTGCGTCATAAAGGTTTGAGGTGGTCTGAAGATAATCCAGCACGTGGTTTTCATGAATGTTGAGATGGCCGGCAGCAGCGATCATTGAAGGATCATGATCGACACCAGTGACTTGATGGTTAGCCTCTGATGCGGCATCCAAAAACTCGCCCCGACCACAGCCCACATCGAGCAGATCCCCAGGTTCGGGTAGAAACTGGAGGTACCAAGCGCGCGCGCGCCGAACCATCTCGCTTGTGAAGCCTCGCTGGGCATACCAATCCGCGCCCATGTTCTCTAAGTCTCCTAGCATCAAGTGTGGCGATCAGCCGTAGAATGTGATGCGTCTAACTTCGGGTACCTTGATTATGAATGACAAAGTCGAGATTTTCTCGATTGGGACGGAACTCGTGTCCGGATTGGTGCTCGATACCAACTCTCACTGGTTAGCCGGTGAGATCACCCTAGCGGGTGGGGACGTTCGACGTGTGACCGCGCTTGCAGATGATTTACAGGCGTTGAAAGAAGAACTTCAGGCGGCTGTTGATCGTGACGCGAGGTTGATCATTACAACCGGTGGTCTAGGCCCGACCCCAGACGATCTTACGGTTGATGCTGTGGCGGCCGTTGCAGGTAGCCGGGTACACACCCCTGTGGAGGTTCTTGAGGACTTTGCGCGTCGGCGGGAGATGAGCATCGAAGAGGTCTCGACGCCTCCACGTATAAAGATGGGGTCCATTCCTGCGTCCGCGACACTATATTTGAACCCGGTGGGATGGGCGCCGTGTTTTGCTACGGAGGTTAATAAGAGCTTGATTTGGTCGATGCCAGGACCACCGCGAGAAGTCGAGGGGTGTTTCACTCACCACATTCACCCGGTGATTCAAGATATGTTTTCGGCGCAGAGCGCTCGTTTGCGTGTTTACGTAGACTCGTTTGAATCGGAAACATCACCGTTTATGCAGCGTGTGATGAAAGAGATTCCTGCAGCATATCTCAAGGCGTATGTCGGACAGTCGCGCGAAAATGGTCTGCCGGTGGACATTGTTGTTCGTGCTGAGGACGGGAGTGATCCCAACCTTCTCCTAGAAGAGACCTATGCGTTGTTTTGCGCAGTGGCTGGTGAGGCTGGAAAGACTGTCACGCTAGAACCGACGGCGCCTCTTCGCGATTAATAGAGGTACCGAAATTTGAGATCGAACTGGATTAAACGTGAGGCGGCTAGCTTGGCGCCGTTGGCGCTGCGCGTGTATTCATCGCGTCTTCTTGGATCTGAGTCTTCGCTCGTGCTGTACGGGGGCGGAAATACCTCAGTCAAGCATGAAATGGAGGATCAAGCGGGCGGCGTTGTTCGAGCCCTTAGCATTAAGGGCAGTGGAACTGATCTGGCGACGATTGATGCCGGCGGATTTGCACCGTTGGCCTTGGATCCGCTACTTCGTCTGCGGACGCTAAGCATCATGGCCGACGATCTCATGGTTGAGCTCGTGGCACGGACTCTTCTCAATACAGTGGCGCCTCGACCGTCTATTGAAACGCTCTTACACGCATTTATTCCTCTTGATTGGGTGGATCACAGTCATGCGGATGCAATATTGGCACTGACGAACCAGCCATCGGGCCAATCAGTTGTTAGAGATGTGTTTGCTGAGGATGTTGGGGTGGTCCCGTATATAAAACCTGGGTTTGCGCTTTCGAAAGCAGCAGCAGATGTCTATGACAATAACCCGTCGGTGGTGGGCCTAATCTTGGAGAAGCACGGGTTAGTAACTTTTGGAGAATCTGCACGAGAGTCATATGAGCGCCATATTGAATTGGTTTCTCGGGCGGAAAAATCTATTCGAAAGGTCTGGAAGACGCCGCTTGCTGGTCGGGAACGGACTCCAAGGGCAGCGGCTGGTCTCGCGACACGATTGCGGGGCCGGTTAAGTATCAGGAAGCGAATGATTTTGAGGTTTGACGGTGCCTCACGGGTTCGCCATTTTGTCGACCGAGATGATGTAGGTGAAATTTCCCAAAAGGGTCCAGCCACTCCCGATCACATTCTGCGAACAAAACAATTGCCCATGGTGCTAGATGGTTCCGAGACCGGCGATATTGTTCGCGAAATCAATAATTACGAAGATCAATACCGTGCCTATGTTGCTCGATATGGCAGCGATACCTCTCCGTTTATGCATGACCCAGGTCCGAGGGTCGTCTTGGCGCCGGGCATAGGTATGTTTAGTACGGGCCGGACGGCTAGCGAAGCGGACAAAGTTGGCGAAATTTATCGCCATACGATGGGTGTTATTGAAGCGGCCTCAGCGATTGACAGGTATCAGTCGCTTCCGGAGCGAGATTTATACGAAATCGAGTATTGGCCTCTGGAGCTCTACAAGCTGATGCATGGCCCAGCAGATCGTGAGCTAGATGGTCGTGTGGCGGCGGTTACTGGTGCGGCTAGCGGTATTGGTAAGGCGGTTGCTGGAAGGTTGGCAGCTGAGGGAGCACATGTGTTCGTCACGGATATTGATGCTGTTCGTGCGGAGCAGGTGGCAGAAGGTATTCGGAATGATGGAGGGGTGGCTGAATCGATGGGCTTGGACGTGACTGACCACAAGTCTATTTCAGCTGCTTTTAGAAAGATGGTGCTGGGAACAGGCGGTTTGGATATCGTCGTTTCGAATGCAGGAAGAGCTGAAGCCTCTGCGATTCACAAACTGACGTTGGCGGCGTGGAATCGGAGTTTCGATGTAAATGCCACCGGCCATTTCTTGGTCCTTAGTGAAGCGGTCCGATGGCTTCGCAATCAAGATCTTGGAGGAAATCTCGTGCTTGTTTGCACCAAGAACACTTTTGACCCGGGCAGAGATTTTGGAGCCTATAGTGCTGCGAAGGCAGCCGAACTACAACTGGGCCGGGTGCTTGCCATAGAAAATGGTGAGCACAAAATCAGGGTCAATATGGTTAATCCAGACGCGGTATTCGAAGAATCCAAGCTATGGAGCAAGAAGATTAGGGAAGGTCGAGCTTCCGCTCATGGTGTTCCAATAAGCAAGTTGGAAAATTACTATAAAGATCGCAACTTGTTGAGGACAAAAATTACAGGAGCAGAAGTTGCCGAGGCGGTGTTGTTTTTGGCAAGTGATCGATCAGCTGCGACTACCGGTGCTGTTATTCCGGTCGATGGTGGTGTTACCGGTGCATTTCCTCGGTGATTCGCTTCGCTACGGCAATACATTTCCGGAAACTAAGAGTTCGCCGTTCGCAACAACGAGCGACTCGATCGAAAGCGCAAATCGAGGAAGTCCGGCGTCGAATGTACGGGCTGCAAGCGCTAGTAATGCTGCCCGAACAAATCCTGGTGCGAAGAGTTCGCCCACTTGTAGCCGCGTCAATTCTGCTGTTCGCTGGCTCTCCTCGGCTGATATTGCTAGCTCAAGTCGAAACGGGAAGTTCAGGTTGATTGATTCCAAGGTTCCCGTTATGACAAATATTCCAGGTATGAATTCGATTTGTAGATTGTCTACCGATCCGAACCAATGGTCCTGCTTGCCCCAATTTCGGACAAGTGAGGTCATTTCTTCTTCTGTGAAAGAAAGTTGTGCTGGAAGTTTGTTTCCGCTCGATCTGGCTTGTTCTGATTGAGCTTCAAATGTTTGGAGCTTGGCCTGAGCCCGCTGATGTGTTGTCGGGTTGATCGTGACAACATGTTTTTCTGTGTGGTCAGCAGGATTTCGTGTAGTGAAGACGCCGAGAAATATGACTAATCCCACCACAGCTAGGACTATCCACATGGCAAATACGAGGAAATGGCGCATTTCTTAGTGGGTACTACTTCTGTTACGGTCCACCTTAGGCTCCGACCTCACGATCCCTACTTTCGTTATACATTAGCGGTTGATCCCTTCACGCGATCGTGATTCACCCTATACAGGCGCTGCGAATGGTTAAACCCATAAGCGTTCGAACCGAACATATGCTAGCGTTCGGCCGCTCAAATTTAGCTGGCCAGGAGAGACAATCCTGAGCGATTTGCCTTTCCAACATATACGGAAAGCTATCGTTCCTGTTGCTGGGGCGGGGACTCGTCTATTTCCGGCTACGAAATCGCAACCCAAGGAAATGCTGCCGGTTGGCCGTAAGCCGGTTGTGCAGTACGTGGTTGAAGAACTCCTTGCTGCGGGTATTGAGCAAATCCTTTTTATTACCGGACGAAAAAAAGCGGCAATCGAAGATCACTTTGACGTTGATTCGGAGCTTAGGCCCGTTCTTGATCGCGCAAGAGATGGTGGAACGAAGGGTCTGGGTCTTGCTGATGGGGTGCCAGGTATTTTTTATACGCGACAAGGGAACCCCACCGGGGTGGCAGACGCCGTTAGGCTTGGACGAGATTTTGCCGCCGGTGAGTCGATAGTTGTCGCCTTTGGCGACACAATATTGCACGGCGGTAATATTGTTGGTCGATTGATACACGCGCATCAAATGAGTCAAGCCTCGTGCACGCTCGCTGTAGAAGCGGTGCCTCGTGAGGATGTGTTTCGCTACGGGGTAGTTGATGTACAGCAACGTGGGGATTTGCTGTATGCGACCGGCCTTATTGAAAAGCCAGATCCAGAAAATGCGCCTAGTAATCTCGCTATTGTGCCTCGTTATGTTTTCTCGCCATCAATTTTCGACACCATAGACGCGACGCCACGCGGAAAAAATGGGGAGCGCTGGTTAACCGATGCTATTGCGATCCTGGCAAGGGAAATGGCTCCTGTGCGTGTAGTTCCCCTTGAAGGGCCGGAAAAGCGGTATGACATAGGAAACTTTGCGTCCTATTACCGGGCATTTATTGATTTCGCGCTGTCCGATGAAGAATATGGTGATGATGTTAGTCGGCATATCCGTTGTCTCGATGATTCCGAGTGACCGACTGTAGGCGGATAATCGCGTCAGCTCCAGGTCGCGCCGGATTGCTCGGAAATCCTAGCGATATGTATGGCGGAAGCGTGATTTCCATGGCCATTGATCGTCGGGCATTCGTATTAATCGAGCCTGCTGCTTCGCTTCGTTTGTGTGCTGTGGATGCGGGTCTTGAAGTAGGGGTTGGGTCGGATGCTGATCTCGAGCTAATTGATCCACCGTCTAGCTCTATGGCTGAATTGATGGAACCAAGTCAACTACTGGCAGCCCGACATGCGACGTACCTGAACGTGCTCAAGGCGGTCGTGCTTGCTCAAGAGATGCAGACGGCTTCGGTAGAGATCCGTTGTTGGAGCCAGATTCCTCCCAATGCTGGCTTGTCGAGTAGTAGTGCTTTGCTAGTAGCTGCTTTAAGAGCGACCGATGTTTGGCTGGGTCGAAAATATCGCTTACATGAATTTGCTGAGCGAGCACGGGAGATCGAATTTTCTCGTATGAAAATCATATGTGGCTTTCAGGACTTTTATGCTTCCGCGCACGGCGGTCTTTCCTATTTGGATTTTCGAGGCAAGGCTGAATGGCGGGGACCTGATATAGATCCCCTTGCGACGGTCGAGCCCTTGCTTACGGAGTCTGATTCGATCCCGTTGGTTCTTGCGCACACCGGAAGACAACGTGATTCCGGTGAAACTCACCGTCCTCTTCGGGACCGATGGGTGAAAGGTGATCCAGCCGTTCGTGCTGCGATGCGACGACTTGCGGCGATCGCTCGTTACTCAAAGCGTTATGTTCTCTCGGGTGATTGGATCGCGGTTGCCGAACAAATGAACGAGGCCCACGCTCATATCGCGAGTGTGGGTGGGTCTGGACCAGAAAACGATGCTTTGATCGAACTCTCGATTCGATTAGGAGCTCGTGGCGCGAAACTGGCTGGGGCCGGAAAAGGTGGAACGATCATAGTCTTACATGAGGATCCCCAATTCTTTGTGAGGCAGTTAGTTGCTAATGATGTTGAATCGGCATTTGCTATTGACCAGCTGGTTCCAGGTGTTGCGCTTCATGGGACGGACCGCGACGGGAGTTTCGAAGATAAGTAAGGAAGGTGGGGTTACGTCATTATGAGAAGCGTCTTGGCGATAGGTTTGGATCTCGGGACAACGGGTGCTCGGGCGGTGCTGACAGATGGTCTGGGTAGGACACTTGCGGTTTATGAGTCTTCGTACGGCCTGTTGACGCCTCGGCCGGGATGGGCGGAGCAAATACCTGAAGAATGGGAGACGGCAGCTTTTGAAGCTCTGAGAACTGTGGCGGCACATGCTGATAGCCCAGGTGATATTCGGGCTATCGGGCTCACGGGACAGATGCACGGATTGGTGCTTCTTGATCAGCGTTTGCGTCCGCTACGGAGAGCGATTATTTGGTGTGATTTGCGCACGACCGATCAGCGACGTGTCTTAGAACAGCGCGTTGGGGCAGCGAAGTTCATCGAACATACCGGGAATCTGCCGCTTGAGGGATTTCAAGCGCCCAAGCTTGAGTGGATTCGAGAGTATGAACCGGAGTTGCTCGATCGAATTGCCCATGTCTTGTTGCCGAAAGATTTTATTCGTCTTCGATTGACGAATGAGTTGTGGACAGATGTGTCAGATGCAAGTGGCACTGGCTATTTTGACCCTAGGGCCCGTGAATGGTCCAAACCCATGCTTGACTCGCTAGAAGTCGATCATGGGTGGCTGCCCGGAGTGTGTGAGTCCACTGCCATAGCAGGACGACTCACCCAGGCTGCCGGCGATCGCCTAGGACTTCCGGCTGGAATCCCTATTGCTGGAGGTGCAGGGGATCAGCCTGCTGGTGGCGTAGCGGCGCGGATCGTGAACGACGGCGATACCGCGATTACTATTGGAACTTCCGGGGTGGTGTTCGTCGCGGCTAACGCATACGCCACATCTAACGACGGTACGGTTCAGGCTGGCGCTCATGCGATTCCCAAAACTTGGCAACTTATGGGGGTTACACAGGCGGCTGGTCTCTCACTCCGATGGCTTCGTGACACATTTTCCCCTAAAACGAGTTACTTGGAGCTTGTTGATGAAGCTCAATCTGCTCCTGCAGGAAGCCGAGGCTTGCTGTGGTTGCCGTATTTGCAAGGGGAACGAACTCCATATTTGGACGCTGATGCCAGAGCAGCTCTTGTTGGGTTAACCACTGCTCACACCAGGGCTGATGTCGTGAGGGCTGTTCTTGAGGGTGTCGCGTTCAGTCTTTGTGACGCTCTCGAAGCGATACAAAATACTGGTGCGTCGACACGTTCATTCCGACTAGCCGGAGGTGGTGCTCGCAGCTCGTTGTGGTGCCGTGTTATGGCATCCGCGATCGACACTTCGGTAACAGTGGAACCGGAGGGTCGTGGGCCCGCATTTGGTGCTGCATTGCTTGGCTTAGTCGCAGGAGGAGAGTTCGATTCAGTTTCGCAAGCGTGCGAAGCGATGAAAATTTCTGCAGATGTCGTAGACCCCAATCCCTCGTGGGTTCCGGTTATGGCGTCCGCGCTCTCTCGATATCGGGATCTTTATCCAGCGCTACTTGGGACGAACCGTGAAGCGGCGGCGGCACAGATAGACGCGTGATAACGCGTTTCCTAGGTGAGCCGTTGCTATATTCAGAGGACCATATTTGAGGAGCGCGCATTACGTAGCCTTTATTCTTTATGTCTATTGACCGATCCAATCCAACCTCCCTACTAGATTTTCTCCATAACCAACGACTTCTTTTCGATGGCGCGATGGGAACCACCATCAATGAATATCAGGATCGTGATTGGGAAGCGCCAGAAGAGGTCACCCTTCGTTATCCCGATCGAATGGCTGACATCTATCGTGCGTATGTTGAGGCGGGCGCGCAGGTTCTGACCACCAACACGTTCGGTGGAAATCTTATAAGGCTTAACAGGGCGGGTTTGACTGATCAGGTAGGTGAGATAAATCGAGGTGCTGCGGAGCAAGCGCGGGCAGCGGCAGGAGATAGAGCCTGGGTAGCAGGGGACATGGGGCAAAGCGGGGATTTTCTCGAGCCGCTTGGCGATATTTCAAGGTCTACAATGTTGGATGCTTTTCGGGTTCAGGCCGAGTATTTAGCAGAGGGTGGAGCTGATTTACTGCTTTGCGAGACATTTAGCGATCTCAGCGAGGTCCAGATTGCGATTGAGGCCGCGCAGTCAACAGGTCTACCTGTTTTTGCGACCATGACGTACGACATTAATCTTCACACGATGATGGGGGTGGCTCCGATCGACGGCATGCGTGCTTGCGAGGAAGCTGGTGCTGACGTTGTCGGATGTAATTGTGGTAATGGCCCCGAAGAAATGACGAAAGTTCTTGAGCAGATGATTGCGGCTGGACCAGAAAAACCGTTGATGGCGCAATCAAATGCTGGTGTTCCTGAGTTGGTGGATGGGGAGGTGTGTTATCTGTATCCACCTGAGAAGATGGTGACATTTGCTAGGAATTGGATAGATCGAGGGGTGTCAGTGATTGGTTCGTGTTGCGGAAGTACCGCCAACACCACTCGACTACTAAGGCAGATGGTTGACGACCTTCCGGAGTCGACATCATCTTGAACCCTTCAGCTGATAAGGCAGTGCGCATCGAGGAATGGACGGTGCGATCGTTGTTTTTCCAGGGAATCCATCCAGCTCATGTTGGGTGAGAGCTAGTTATGTCCGACGTATTTAGACACGCTTGGTGGGCGTTTGCTCAGGTCTATTACGATCTCAGGAATCTTGCTATTCGGGGGAACTTGTGGTGGTTCGTGACTGTCTTTCCATTGTTTCCGATTGTCGGTATTCCGTTGTCTTCGGCTCTGCAGCAGGCGATGGTTGGAATTGATGGCCCGGTTCCGGGCATCGTGTTTTTTGTTTTTATCGTTGCAGGGACTGCGATAGGTGGTGCATTAGCAGGGCCAGGTACGGCGGGTTTATTTCATGTTGCTCAACTTCACGTAGATGGTGAGGACATAACAACACGAGATTTTTGGACCGGATTTCGAAGGCAATTTGTTCGTGGATGGGTTCTTTTTGTAATTGATATCTACTTGCTTTACGGCTTGGTCGTGGGATTTGTTTTTTATACTGGAACAGGCGAGGCGTTTGTTCAGGCGCTTGGCATTCTGTCGCTATATTTCATAGCGCTTTGGGTAGCTGCGCAGGCGTACCTATACCCGCTAGCATTGCGATATGAAATGTCGTTGTATCACGTATTTCGGAATGCGGCGGTCTTAGTGCTCAGTGCTCCAGCCTCGTCACTTGCTTTTTGCTTGATTGTGGTTATGAGCTTGATTGTGAGCATGCTTCTGGTCTTTCCGTTAATGGTCGTGGTGGCTGTGATGTTGGCGCTGGTTTCGATTCGAATGACCGATGAACGTCTTAAGGATTTTGGACTACGCGAAAAATGATTCTGGGTTCAGACATAAACAGTTAGAACGGTGAATAAGGAGAGTAATGATGGCTGACGTGATGCTTCGCGATGTTCGCGCTGTCTTTAAGGAGGACAGTGATCCAGCGGCCGTAATTTTTGGTCAAACAGGAACCAAGGAAGAAAAACCGGATCTGGTGGGTCAAGCTAACTATCGAGATGGTCAGGTGTACGCAATAGACGGGGTTGATCTTGATATTAAGGACGGAGAGTCAATTGCGATTCTCGGCCCATCAGGTTGCGGAAAATCCACCATGCTACGGGTGATTGCAGGTTTAATCATGCTTGAGACGCCCAATAGCGGGACGATTCAATATGGCGAGGAAAATTGGACGGAGCTTAATGCTAAGGATCGTCGTGTAGGAATTGTTTTTCAAAATTACGCGCTCTACCCGCATATGCACAGTAAGAAGAATCTGGGATTTTTCTTCAAGATGCATAAGCGCGAAGAGGAAGTTGACGAACGCGTCGAGGTTGTTTCAAAGATGATGGGAGTGGGTTTCGATCAACTGCTCGAACGTCGCCCCAAGGCTTTATCAGGTGGCCAACAACAAAGAGTTGCTATTGCGCGGTGCATCGTCCGTGATCCAACGGTGTTTTTGTTTGATGAGCCACTGTCTAATCTGGACGCTAAATTGCGTACCCGTACCAGGGTCGAGATAAAGCGATTACTACGACGTTTCAAAATAACAACGGTATACGTCACGCATGATCAAACTGAGGCTCAGGCAATGGGTGATCGGATTGCAGTGATGCAGGCTGGAAAGATTCAACAGCTTGGTACTTATCGGGAAATCTATGACGATCCGGCAAACATGTTTGTTGCTAGTTTTGTAGGTGCGCCTCCGATGAATCTTATTCCGGGAAAGGCGGAGAACGGAGGTGTTCGTCTTGATGGTCAATTTGTGGATCTTCGAAACGACGCACTAGGTGGGACTGAAGGACAGGATGTGCATTTGGGGATTCGCCCCGAGGAAGTTCTTCTTTCGCCACATCACGTTGAAGGCTCGATGCCGGTCGAAGTCTATTGGGTGGAAAATCATTTCTCTGAACAGCGCAAGGAAGTCACCGTTGATTTAGGAGGGGCCCGAGTTATCTGCAAGAGACCACTTGAGGAAGAGTGGGATCGAAACACCACGGCATATGCCTCAATTCCTGTTGAGGAGACCTATGTTTTTGGCTCCGATGAACGTCGCGTCGTCTAGCCCGGTGTGATACAGCTGATCCGATTTCCTAGGTAAAAAGACTTGCCATTTGGTGATGGTTCACTCTGCCCACGGGCCGAACCATCGCATGGTCCGTTCAGTGAGAGCATCTGGTGATAGAATCACAATTGTTCTAGAAGTTTTGTGTGAGCGGGCAGTAGCCCGTCGTTCATAGATTCCCGAGGAGGGAAGCGGTCCAAGCGTCCTGAGGAGGCAATAAGATGCGCAGCGACTTTATCCTAGCGCTGCGTCAGCTTGCCGATGAAAAGGGCATTCAGATTGATGCGGTTATGGACGCGCTTCGCACAGCCGTTGCTTCAGCTTTCGACGATTTCAACACGGAATACGAGGACATAGATGTTGAAATTGATCCTGAGACCGGCGACTCCACGGTTTACGCCAATAAGACGGTGGTTACAGACGTGTCCGATGAGATTAAAGAAATTTTAATCAGCGATGCCCAAGCCTATGACGAAGACGTAAAGGTCGGCGAGATTTTTCAGATTGATATAACACCCCCGAACTTTGGTCGAATTGCGACCCAGAGAGCTCGGCAGGCGATGCAACAGGCGCTTCGGGATGCTGAGCGTCAGGAGATTTACAGCCAATTCATTGAGCATGAGGGAGCGTTACTGGTTGGTCGGGTGACACGGGTTGAGAGACTTGGGGTTTTCGTAGATCTGGGTCGTGGTGAAGCGATCATGTTGCCGGGCGACCAAGTGCCCGGTGAGTTCTACCGTGCTGGTCAGCGTATGCGTGTTTTACTGATGGAAGTGGCGGAGGGCGGTCGTGGTTCGCAACTACGAGTGTCTCGATCGCACTCCGATTTTGTACGTCGCTTGTTTGAACGGGAAGTTCCCGAAATTCAGAGCGGTATTGTGGGTATCGAAGGTATTGCACGTGATCCTGGGATTCGAACCAAGATTGCTGTACGTTCAAACCAGGAGGGGTTGGATCCTGTTGGGTCGGCTGTTGGTATGAGAGGTAACCGTATACAAAATGTGTTGCGGGAATTGGGAGAGGAAAAGGTAGAGATCATTCTTTTTGACGAGGAAGCGCGGGTGTATGTCGGAAATGCGCTTAGTCCAGCTCGTGTCCAGAATGTTCATATCGATTTGGCAGAACGTGTAGCCGACGTTTTTGTTCCCACAGATATGATCTCGTTGGCCATTGGCAAAGAGGGGCAAAACTCCCGTTTGGCAGCGAGACTTACGGGGTTCAAAATCAACATACGTGATGCCGCGGAGCCTCTTGAGGCTCCGGACGTTGCCGGGCCGGAAGATGTGGCTCCAGTTGATGTACCTGAAGGTGTTGAGGAGACAGGTGATGTGGAAAAGTCGGATTCGGAGCAATCTTTGGTAGGAGCTACCGATGTTGCTTCGGCATTGGCTGATGAAGCCAGCCCGACTGACAGTGGTGCGGATGTTGTAAATGGAGACTCCGTTTCGGTTGAGACGGGTGAAACTACTAGTCGCAAACCAGCCGGATCTGAGGACTGATCATCGCCCACCATGAGCCAATGCGTACATGTGTAGCTACACGTGCCAAACGTGCCAAACGTGAGCTGATCCGGATTGTTCGGACTCCCAGCGGGGACGTTCAATGTGATCCTTCAGGTCGGCTTGACGGGCGCGGCGCTTACATCACTCTTGATGACACAAGTGTGCAAATGGCGCTTGCAACAGGCATCCTTGACAAACATCTTCAATCTCGGATTGATGACGCAAAGGCTAAAGACTTGATTAGGCAGGTTATGTGCGAAGTTAGACGGCGTCGAGTAACAGAGGACGGTGGCGTCTAGGATGGCAAGGCGTCGTCGACCTCGTCGTCGTCCTCCAGACCGCTCCGCGCAGCGAAAGCGTGTTCGACCGACGGCTGATGTTTCGGAAGAATCGGAAGGCCCGGTAATAGAGCCCGAAGCGATTGAGCTTCGACCGGTTGCTATTCCAGACACCGCCTCGATTGCGGAAATCGCAGAACTGTCTGATGTTCCTGCTACGGACATCATCATGGAACTTTTAGGTCGGGGTGTTTTGACGACGATCAATGCGGCGATAGATAGGGATACAGCCCGTGCGGTGATGGCGAATCTTGGCGTTGACGTTGTGGATTCTAAAGATGTTACTGACGAAAAGTCGGTCGGTTCAGTCGATCCTCAACAAGCCGAGCTACCCGATGTCTCTGCTGCTGATGCTCTCTCTATAGAAGATCCAGTGGAACCAAAGACTGGTGAACTGCGGCCGCCAGTGGTGACGGTAATGGGCCATGTAGACCATGGCAAGACGACACTGCTCGATGCTATTCGACAGACCAATGTGGTTGATAGCGAGTTTGGAGGGATCACCCAACACATTGGGGCTTATCAAGTCATTGTCAAAGGACAGCCAATTACATTCATCGATACGCCCGGCCACGAGGCCTTCACCGCCATGCGAGCTCGTGGGGCGCAAGTTACAGACGTTGCAATTGTTGTTGTTGCGGCTGATGACGGAGTAATGCCACAGACGGTAGAGGCAATAGGCCATGCTAAGGCCGCTGGGGTTCCCATTATTGTGGCTGTAAACAAAATTGATTTGGAAGGTGCTAATCCAGATCGGGTGCTACAGCAGCTCACGGAACATGAGATCGTCGTAGAAAAATTTGGTGGTGATGTTGTAGCAGTCCCGCTATCAGCGCTTCAAGGCGAGGGCATTGAAAATTTACTTGAATATGTTCAGCTGACAGCTGAACTAGAAGATTTGAGAGCACCGATCGATGGGCCGTCACAAGGCATCATTATCGAAACCCGACTAGACCGTAGCCAGGGACCAGTTGCGACAGTCTTGCCGCAGCGAGGAACGCTCAAGGTTGGTGACTCAATATCCACTGGCTCAATTTCCGGACGAGTGCGAGCGTTATTTGATGATACCGGTGGTCGGATAAAGTCGGCTGGCCCATCTACGCCTGTGGAGGTTGTTGGACTTGAGTCGATGCCGGATGTTGGTGACCCCCTAACGGTTGTCAAAGATGATCGCAAGAAGCGACGTCGGAAGGAGATAGCGACTAGGGGCAGCGGTGATCAGGCTATCCGGCTTAGTCTCGAGTCTCTTGCGGTCCAAATGACCGCTGGTCGGTTACAGCAGATTAATCTGGTTGTGAAAGCTGATATGGCCGGATCTGTGGATGCGGTCGTCAATTCGATTAATCAACTTGGGGATGATCGGGCTCGTGCCATGATTGTTTATGAAGGTGTCGGACCGATAAATGAATCGGACATTAATTTGGCAGCAGCTGCGAAGGGCCTAGTCTTGGGGTTCAATGTTCGAGCGGATGTGGCTGCAGAAGCAGAGGCAGATCGCCAGAATGTTCAAATCCGTTCCTACCGGACGATCTATGAGCTGATTGACGATGTGGATGCGTCGTTGAAGGGCTCGATCAAGCCGGAAGAAGTCGATGTTGTTGACGGCCGTCTCGAAATCAGAGGTGAATTTAGGAGTGAACGTAATCGGCAGATTGTTGGTGGAATGGTTTTGTCAGGTCGCATGTATACCGGCGCGGATGTACGTATTCTTCGTGCTGATGAGGAAGTTGGAACAGGGAAGGTCACTACGCTGAGAAGGTTTGCTGATGAGACAGAAGAGGTTAGGGAAGGTTTTGATTGTGGTCTGGCTATTACGACAACTGTCAATATTCAGCTCGCGGATATTATTGAAACCCATCACACTGAAGAGCGGATGCCCTAATCTGGAGGCCAAGTTATTGTCGCGCGCCGCGCGCAACGTATAGAAGCACAAATCGCGCGAGAAATCAGTGATGTGCTTGAAAGACGTCTCACTGATCCGTCGATAGGATTTGTAACCGTTCAACGTGTTGCGCTCACACCCGATCTTTCTCGGGCTATAGTTTTTGTTGCTCCTTTGGGGCAGGCTGAGCGAGTCCAAGTCTCGCTTGAAAGCCTTCAGCGGGCAGCAGCGTTCGTGCGGAGAGAGCTCAGTCAACGAATCCGGATGTATCGCATCCCAGAAATTCGATTCCAACTTGATCCCGATATGGTGACGGAGGAGTCGATTGGTCAAAGATCGTTAAGTAACGAGGTCACCAAAAACGCTGACGAGAATTCAGTTGATGCTGATGATTGGCAAGGGTGATTTTAGGTCGCCAGATGAAGGCGGATTCGCGAACATTTTTAAGCCGATCGGTATGCGGTCAACCCAGGCAGTCGGAAAGGTTCGACGGTCTACAGATTTCCGCCGTGTAGGGCACTGTGGAACGCTGGATCCTCTTGCGTGGGGAGTGCTTCCGATTGCCTTAGGTCGGGCTACACGTTTGAGTCGCCATGTATTGGGTATGGATAAGACCTACGAGGCGGTAATGCTTTGCGGCGTTAGCACTGCGTCTGATGATCTTGAAACCAATCCAGTATCGATGGTTGAATTGGCTCCGAATTTGCAGGCAGTGGTCGATGTTTTGCCGCTTTTCACAGGGACCATCGAACAAGTTCCGCCCGATTATTCCGCTATTCAAGTCAGTGGTGTCCGTGCGTACCGTGTTGCCCGCGAGGGCGGCCAACTATCACTACGTGCACGGCGGGTCAGGGTTGATCAACTTAAGTTGACAGCGGCTGCACGAATACCGATCTATCTGCGTGGTGAGAGCTTGCAGGTTGGGAATGGTCCGGATTCAATCGATGCGTTGCTTGTTGGTTTGGAGATCAAGTGTTCGTCGGGCACCTATATTCGAGCGCTTGTTAGAGATATAGGATCTCATTTGGGTTGCGGAGCAACGCTGTTTGGCTTGGTACGCACGGGTGTTGGACCGTTCACGCTAAGTAGTGCAACCGAAATATGGCAATTGGATCTTGCTGCGCGTGAGAATTATCTCGAAACTCTTCTCTATCCTCCCGATGTCGCCGTTGAGCATTTGCCGGCTACTGTGGTTGGCTCTGATATCGGAACCGATCTCCGGAACGGGAGAAGGCCTATGCAGGGGCACCAGTCATTGCTTGGGATGCATCGTTTATATGATTCGGATGGTCAATTTCTGGCGTTGGCGTCGGGAGAAAACGGCGGCTGGACACCAAAATTGGTTTGGCAACCTGCGGAATGAGTGACTACAACCGGGAAAGCGGTGTTCGTGTTACGCGAGACGTTGAAGAGTTCAAACCGTTGGGTGATTCTGTGCTGACGATTGGCCGCTTTGATGGGGTGCATCGGGGTCATGTTGATCTGGTTCGTGCTGTGATTCGTGCTGCAGCTGTTGACCACATAGAAAGCTCAATTGTTGTTGTGCTCTGGCCTCCGCCCGAATGGATTCTCAGGCCTTCAGAATCCAGAGCCTTATTAACCACCTTGGAAGATCGTCTAAACCTCTTGAGTGAACTCGGTGTAAGTGAGGTTGTGGTTTTGCCGTTTGATAAGGAGCTTTCTGAGCAGGAGCCCGAAGAATTCATCCGTTTCCTCAAGACAAGATTCTTGATGCGAAAGTTTGTGACCGGACCCAATGCTGCGATTGGTCGTAACCGGTCGGGTACAACGTCAACCCTCGCACGAATTGCGGAGCGTGTTGGTTTTGACCATGTGACGGTGCCGCCAAGGGGTATAACAGGAGAGATTTCCAGCAGTCGAGCTCGTCAGGCGTTTGAAGACGGAGACATTGTCTCCGTCAAGAACATTCTTGGACGGCTTCATAGCCTTGAAGGGCCTGTTGTACATGGAGAGGCTCGTGGCAGGTGTCTTGGCTTTCCGACCGCGAATCTTGAACTTCCCGAATGGATGGTGTTACCGCTTGACGGTGTGTATGCGGCTTCCGCGGTTATTCAAGACGAGGGGTTGGTATATCAAGCGCTGGTAAGCGTAGGAACACGACCGACGTTCGGATCCGGTGACCGAATGTTCGAAGTCAACCTTATCGATTTCGACAGGGAAATTTACGGTCGGCGCCTGAGGGTCTTTCTCCAAAAACGTATTCGCGGGCAGGAGAGTTTTGAGGATACGGAGGAGCTAGTAGCTGCTATGCGTGGAGACGAGCAGTTTGTGCGTAGCATGCAGCCGGTAAAGGAGTCTGACCTGTTGCCCTTTGCGTTTCGATGATCCTGATCATCACGTTGAGATTAATAGTATTGACATCTAAGGTGTGACCTATGAATCCACATAAGCCAAGACCTATCGTTTCAGGGCCGTATTTTCTATAGGCGACTTGTTGTAACGAACAGAACATCGATGCGCCAAAGCAACCGAACGTCCGAAAACCGACGGGATGTTACGCGGACGAGTGCCTCGATTCTGGTGGTAGCAAAGATCTGAACAAAATGAAGCCAATCAACGTTTTCTGTGATCTTTCGGATTCTGAAATAGAAGACGTTCATAACCAGATGTCCACGTCGACCATAAAGTCCGGAACGATTATTTATCGACCTGACGAGGTCGCGAATGAACTGTTTTTTCTCAGGAATGGCTCAGTCGAGATTTATCAGACGTCCCGAGATGGAAAAAGATATGTGCTGTCCACGGTTACCCATGGAACTTTTTTCGGGGAGATGGCGATTGTCGGACGGTCAGTAAACACAGCGTATGCGGCGGTAGTGGAACAGTCGATCCTGAGCAGGATGGATAGAGCGAGCATAGAGCAGATGGTCACCAAACATCCTCTTGTAGGGCTTCGGATAATGCAGGCGCTTGCCAATCGGCTAAATGAGGCGGAGTCGCAACTGGAAACCCTTGCGCTTAAGTCGCTTACGGCGCGCTTGGCTAGCCTCATATTGGATCTAGGGCGAGGCTCGAACCTGGTGATTGTTGGTTTGACTCACAAAGATCTTGCTGAGCGTGTTGGCACGTCGCGCGAGACAGCGACTCAGGTACTGAACGAATTAAAGGCGGACAGCTTTATTGATATCGGCCGTAAGCGTATTCAGGTGTTGGACCTGAAAGGTTTGCAGGGCATCGCGGATTCTTACTAGAGTTTTGTTACCGAAGCACTTTGCTGTGCGAACCGGATGTGGTTGTGGACGGGGTGACATTGGCTTCTAAGACGCGCATTATTGTCGGGCGTGGTCTTTGTGCGGGGAATAGGTAATTGGTGTTTGCAAATAGACCCTCTGTGACGTCTGGACAGGGGATGGTTGCTGCGGCTCACCCTCTTGCTGCGGCTGCAGGAGCTCGTGTGCTGGGTCAGGGCGGTAATGCTTTCGATGCAGCTGTGGCCACAGCTGCTGCTCTTGATGTCGTCGAACCATATATGTCCGGCTTGGCTGGTATGGGTGTAGCTACGCTTTATGCGTCGAAGGAACAACGTGTCCGAACCTTGGATTTTATTCCTGCGGTTCCCGATCGATTCGATCCTGGTGCCCGATGTGACACAGATCTGGTTGCCGGTGCTCACAGTGTGGGGCCACCTGGAAATCTTGCCGGCTGGTTGACACTGCTTGACACCTACGGTTCTTGGTCTCGAGACAAGGTTTTTGCTGACGCCATTGATTTGGCTCGTAATGGATTCCCAACGACCGAACGCAATGTGGCGATGATCGGCAGCAAGGCTCAGTTGGAGACTGTGCAGGATTTTGTTGGCTGGTCGGACATATTCTTAGATGCTGGTGAGGTCCCTGGACCTGGGTGGATTTTGCGACAACCTGATCTGGCGCGGACATATGAGGCGATTAGTCGGGACGGAGCCAAGTATCTGTATGAAGGGGCTCTTGGAGTTGCGCTTGTTAAGGAGATTCGGGATTTGGGTGGCGCACTTTCTACAGATGATCTGGCATCAGTCGAGGCTCGATGGGTCGAGCCTATATCCATAAATTACCGAGGTTTGGAAGTTTATACCGTTCCACCGCCTGCTGAGGGCTTTCAAATGCTGCTGGCGGTAGGTCTTCTCGACAACAGGGATGTGGCTGGGTTAGATCCTAACGGCGCTGACCATCTGGATGCTGTTATTCGTGCAACTCGAATTTCCGCCGTACAACGACTGCGTTTGGCCAATGCTCCACGCCATATGATCGAAGATCTTCTCGAGGAAGAGTCCGTTGATCGCTTGGGAGCTTTGTGGGACGACAGTTCCTCGGTTACTAGTCCTACTGAGAAATATGACTCCTCCCCGCCGATTGCTGGAATGCCAGATCCTCGGCGCGAGCACACCACTTCATTTTCGATCGCGGATGCGAGTGGAAATATGATCTGCCTGACTCAGAGTCTAGGTGGTGCGTTTGGGTCGGGGATTGTAGTTCGTGGATACGGTGTGACGACGAACAATTTTCTTTATTGGGGAGACCTGGATCCTCAAAGCCCTAATCACCTGGCTCCTGGAGCCCCGTTGTCGCTTCCTATTGCACCAACGGTGTCGATGCGAAATGGAGCACCAACCCTGGCGCTTGGTACACCGGGTAGTTACGGGATTTGTCAGACGCAAACTCAAGCACTACTACAGCACGTGGATTTCGGTCTCGATATTCAACGAGCTATTGAGGCACCTCGGCTTCGAGTCATGGATGGTTCGACGGTGCATGTGGAATCCCGTGTGTCGCCATCGGTCATACAGGAACTATGTAACCGTGGTCATCGGGCGCTGGCGACGGATCCATGGACGATGATGGTGGGTGGTATGCAAGGCGTTACTTGTGATCCGAATACCGGTGGCATGCAGGGGGGGGCTGATCCTCGGCGAGACGGCTATGCGGTCGGTGTGTCCCTGGTGTCCTAGGGGGTGAAGTCGTCTTCAGGTGCTAGCCGATTGGCAAATTCGGCGAGCAGCGTGGCTGCGGTGTCTGCATCGTCCAATGCCACAACTTCTGACGGTGTGTGCATATAACGCAGGGGGACACTGACTAAGCCCGTAGCCACACCAGCTCTGGATAATTGAATTGCATTCGCATCGGTTCCAGTGCCACGTGAGGCAGCCTCGATTTGATAGGGGATGTCCAAGGCTTCTGCTGCCTCGATAAGCTTCTCGACTACTCTTGGATTGAAGTTGGGTCCCCGGGAGATGGTGGGCCCACCACCGAGTTTTACGTCGCCTGCTGTTTGTTTCGTGATGTTGGGATGGTCCGTGGCATGAGTCACGTCTACAGCAATGGCTACGGCCGGATTAATACCGTAAGCACTGGTCTCGGCGCCTCGCAGGCCGATTTCTTCCTGAACGGTTGCTACTGCATGTATAGATGCCTGTAGCTGTTGGGTAGATGCTCTACGCAGACCTTCAGCGACAACCCACGTCCCTATTTTGTTGTCGAGCGCACGCCCGGCCACCACATCAGAGCGTAGATCCTGAAGCCCAACGTCATATGTGATGGGATCGCCGATGCTTACCAAGGTTTCGGCTTCTTGTTTGTCACTGACGGCGATATCAATCCAAATGTTTTCAATCTTTGCTGGTTTTCCCCGGTCACTCGGTGGGGTCAGATGTATTGCTTTTCGTCCCGTTACTCCAGCCACCGGTCCATTTGCGCTGTGAATGACCACTCGACGGCCGGGCACTAGGCCCGCGTCGTGTCCGCCTATCGTGTTGAAGTAGATAAAGCCCTGGTCGTTGATGTAGTTGACTTGGAAGCCAAGCTCATCGCAGTGCCCGGCAAACATAAGCCGAGGATTACCATCGGTATTACGAACGGCGATCATATTTCCATGGACGTCTGAGCGGACATCATCCGCAAAGGACTCTGTATATGCGTGATAGACCTGACGAACAGGCTGTTCATACCCAGCGGGGCTAGGCGCAGTAATGAGTGACTCGAGAAAGTCGCGTTGCAGTTTTTCCATAGATGAATCCTCTCTTGGCGTCCTAACCTACAGCCTCACGCTGCTGTTCAGCGCTAGCCACAAGTTGTTCTTGAATGTTGGCAGGAACCTCGTCGTAACGAACAAATTCTCGTGTGAACCGTCCTCGTCCTTGCGTGATTGATCGGAGATCTGTCGCATAGCGTTGCACCTCGGCCGCCGGGACTTCTACTTCGACGATGGCAAAGCCTTCGTCATCAGACGGCGGCATCCCGAGTACATGACCGCGCTTGGAACTAATATCACCGATGACGTCGCCAGTGTTGGCTTCCGGAATGAAAATGCTCAGCTTCATGATGGGTTCTAGAATCACCGGGCCGGCTGTGGGAATTCCTTCCCGATAGGCGAGACGGGCAGCAAGCCGGAATGATTCGTCGGACGAATCCACCGCGTGGTACTGACCATCAAACAGCGCGGCTTTGAAGTCGACCATCGGGTAGCCAGCGAGCAAGCCCACATCGATGGCTTCGATCAGGCCTTTTTCGACGGCGGGGATGTAATTGCGGGGAACACGACCTCCAACCACACGGTCTTCAAATTCGAATCCTGAGCCTCGCGGAAGCGGGGAAAATTCGATATGCACATCACCAAATTGACCCGATCCACCTGACTGGCGCTTATGGCGGCCATGTGCGTTCACGGTTTTCCTAATTGTTTCGCGGTAGGCGATACGAGGCACGTCAGCGAGAAGTCCCACGCTAAACTTTCGTTTGGCTCGGTCCAGGCTGATTTGGACATGTGATTCTCCGAGACCAGCAAGGATTGTTTCGGCCGTTTCTTCATCCCGGTAGGATTGTAGGGAAGGGTCTTCTTCAACCAGACGACTAAGTACTGAGCCCATCTTGTCGAGATCCGCGCTTGTTTCCGGTGTGATGGACGCTTCAAAGAGCGGGGTGGGTAGATCGAAGGCTTGTGTTGTAACGGCGTGGCCTGGATCGGTTAGCGTGTCACCGGTTGCTACTCCGTCCAGTTTGGTAACAAAGGCAATATCTCCCGCTGCCATAGTCCCAGCTGACTCCCCATCTTTTCCAACAGCAAACTGGATATGTGTTAAGCGTTGTGTTTCGCCGGTTCGTTGATTAACCAGCTGAGCCGCACCTTTTATTTGTCCAGCAAGGAGGCGAAAGATTGACACCTTGCCGACAAACGGGTCAGCAAGAGTCTTAAACACTTGGGCGACCACTGGGCCATCGATTGCAGGGGCGTCGCTATCCATCAAAAGTTTCAATGACTCGGTTGGTGATGGTGTTAACGCGATCAGGGCCTCGAGCGTCTCACGCGTTCCTTTGAGCTCGGTAGCTGCTGAGAAGACGACCGGGTATATGCTGCAATCTCTGACGCCTGCGTGAAGTGCCGTGAGCATTGCGTCGCGGGAAATATTTTCACCCTCAAGGTAAAGCTCAAGAAGCGCATCATCTGTTGACGCAATTGCTTCGAGCAATTGTTCCTTCGCGGTTTCTACACTCTCGATGAGTTCGTCAGGGACATCTTCAACGGTAGATTGGCCGTCTTTGAACATTCGTGCTTTGCCATCTAGTAGATCGATTACCCCGCGAAAATATGGTCCTTCACCTATCGGGACTTGAATCGGTACCACGTTCGTGCCAAAGCGTTCGCGAAGGTCGTCCACAACGGCTGTAGCGTCAACGTTCTCACGATCCATGCGACTGAGGATCAATATCCGAGGCCGTTTCAAATTGGAAGCAATACGCCAAACTGTTTCGGTTCCGACTTCGATTCCTGAAGTTGCGTCGATCAGTAAGGCTGCAGCATCAGTACCCTGAAGACCGGAAATCACTTCCCCGACGAAGTCTGCATAACCCGGGGTATCGACGACGTTGAGCTTGCTTCCATCCCACTCGCAGGCGATTGGGGCTAGATTTATGGACATCCCGCGTTCGTGCTCATCCGGGTCATAGTCCGCGACGGTATTGTGTTCCTCGACCCGGCCTAGCCGAGATGATTTTCCTGTAAGGAAATACAGTGCTTCCGCTAAAGATGTTTTGCCCGTCCCACTATGGCCGATGAGCGAAATGTTCCGGATGTTGTTGGTGTCGTATTGGTCCATACGTGCCCCCTCCGCCGCGCGTATGCTCCATGGACTCTTCACGTGAGCGGCGCGAACGCGCATTATAGAGGCGAGGAGCGTGCTGAGGAGGCTGAGCTGCTTACAATCAGCCTGAGTGCTTAAAGTATTTCCACTAATAAATCTAATCGATGCCTGATTCTTCTCGACGGATAGTAATTAAATGTGGAACCCGGTTGGTGACAAACCCAACCGGCCTCAACGACGTATTTATTTCGGACATTGCCCAACAAATTGCTGAAGTTCGTGAAATGGGGACCCAGGTGGCGCTGGTGACATCTGGGGCTGTGGCAGCTGGTAGAACGATTTCGCCTATGTCGGGTGATGCTCTCGTCACTCGGCAGGTTTTAGCGGCGGTTGGTCAGGCTCCCTTGATGACCCAATATGCTGAGAAGTTTGGCAACAAAGGGATCGTGGTTGCACAGGCTTTGTTGTCGCGGGCTGATTTGGCGCACCGTTCCGGTTACCTAAATGCGCGCAACGCATTAAATGGCTTACTGGATGCCGATATTCTTCCGGTGGCAAACGAAAATGATGTTGTGGCCACTGAGGAACTTCGATTTGGCGATAACGACGCTCTCTCAGTGTTGATCGCAAAGCTTATTGGTGCTGATCGGTTGTGCATTCTTAGTTCCGTTGGAGGTTTATATACGGGTGATCCAACAACAGATCCACATGCCGAACTGATCAGGGACGCTGGACAGGTTCCTAGAGAAGATCTTGAACGGATGGCCGGCGATGCTTCAGAAGGCGGATCGGGAGGTATGCGATCAAAACTTCAGGCGGCGTTTGAGGCAGTGACTGACGGCATTGACGTGGTTATTGCCGACGGGAATGAATCAGATGTGATTGTTCGGCTCGAGCGCGGCGAGTCTTTGGGAACGAGTCTTTCGGCACTAGGGCCAATTCGTTCAAGCCGGGCTCGATGGCTTAGTTCAAGTTTGGGTCAACGCGGGGAGATTGTCGTTGATTCTGGTGCGCAACGTGCCGTGGTGCACGATGGCCGGAGTCTGCTTCCGGCTGGAATCACCAAAACCCAAGGGGTTTTCGAACGCGGTGATCTCGTCGGTCTTGTGAATCCACACCAGGAGGTGTTTGCCCGTGGCCTCGTAAACTACGATTCGGAAAACTTGGCGAACATTGCAGGCCGGCCTTCATCGGAAATTTTTGCAACGCTGGGGTTTTCCTATGGCGATGAGGTTGTTCATCGGAATAATCTTGTTGTGATGGATCGGTCGGACGAGAAACATGGTTAGGAAAGATGAGCGTGGTGAACGCTAGCGATAGGTCGTTGAACTTGGGAGCGATCGGGTCAGCAGCTCGTGATGCCTCTCGAGGTCTAGGACAGCTTTCCACCACGAAGAAGAACGAAGTTTTGGTAGCTATAGCTGCGGCTTTGCGAGCTCAAAACGCAACGATTTTGAAGGCCAATGCCTTGGATGTTGAGGCAGCGAAAGCTAAAGACCTGGACCCGGCGATTATCGACAGGTTGACGTTGAGTCGCGAGCGGTTGGATGGTATTGCTGCTGCTGTCGATATGGTGGAAGCGCTCCCTGATCCTGTTGGAGCCGTCGACGATGCTCGACGATTGCCGAATGGGTTAGAGATTGGTCGGCGTCGTGTCCCTCTCGGCGTTGTTGCGGTCATATTTGAAGCGCGGCCAAATGTCACGGTCGATATCTCGGCGTTATGTCTCAAGGCTGGAAATGCCGTGATTCTTCGTGGAGGCCGAGAGGCGTTGCAGAGCAACATTGCTTTGGCTAGCGTGATCCGTGCGGCTGTTGAGGCGGCTGGCGCTCCGTCTGCGTCCGTTCAGCTCATCGATGACCCGGACCGCAGTTTGTTAGAAGAATTGCTTCGTGATCGTACGCATGTCGATGTTGTAGTGCCTCGTGGTGGAGCCGGGTTGATCGATTTTGTTTCGGCCACGGCGACTGTTCCTGTCATAGAAACTGGATGGGGTGTTTGTCACACCTTTGTGGATGCGGGAGCGGATTTGGCTATGGCAGAACGCATCGTCCTAAACGCCAAGACCA